>ERZ791842.199-NODE-199-length-68487-cov-20.1757_pt1 | contig 68487 bp, 65 predicted proteins | sample MGYA00509944_ERZ791842 | MGnify/ENA primary metagenome ERZ791842 (study PRJEB30046, sample SAMN00715263) | human gut metagenome | study: EMG produced TPA metagenomics assembly of the A metagenome-wide association study of gut microbiota in type 2...
AAAGAGTTAAAATCTTATATAAAATATTATAATACAAAACGGATAAAGATAAAACTAAAAGGACTTAGTCCTGTAGAATACAGAACTAAGTCTCAATTAGTAGCTTAATTAATATGTCCAATATTTTGGGTGCACATCATGGATATAAAATATTCGTAAACTGCTTTTTTTATTATTTTTTCTATTATTCATAGTATAATTTTAGATAGAAGATAAATTTTAGCGAGGTGAAACATAATGGATAGTAAAATAGCGAAAGCGATAAAATTAAAAAATCAACCGATTGCAGTATATAGAACGGATATAAAAGAAGATAATGCACTGCAATTTAAAGAAGGTGTTTGGGGTTGTGTAATAGCTATGTTAAATGCAGCTTCTAAAGGCAAAACAGCGATTTTTTCACAAGAGACAACTGCTTGTATGGGTGGTAAAGCAGGTCTTGGATTAAAGGCATATGATTTAGGATATATAGAATATTTTTTATCTACAGGAGCAAATGATGGTAGAGAAGGAGAATGTTATAAGAAAAATCCTGAACTTGCAAGAAATTTTATTGTGAATGTACCAAAAATAAATTCTAAAAAATATGTGGTCTTCAAGCCGTTAGAATTGGTAACAGATGAAAATCAACCAGAAATTATTGTGTTTTTAGTAAATGCTGACCAATTATCAGCGCTTACAGTCTTAGCAAATTATGACCAAGATACTCAGGATAATGTGGAGTTAAGATTTGGAGCAGGTTGCGCACAATCCATTTTATTTGCTTTAAAACATTTTGAAGAAAATAGTATAAAGTGTACGATTGGATTGACTGACCCGTCAGCTAGAAAATGTATAGATAAAGATATTTTGTCATTTAGTATGCCATATTATCGTTATTTACAATTAGAAGCACAGGTAGAAGAAAGTTTTTTAACTAAAACTACATGGAGAAATTTATCTAAACGTATAGAATGAAAAATAAATAAAATTTAATAAAAAAAGCAAAGGATAATATAAACAATAGTATCACTTTGCTTTTTTTAGTTTCTTATTTGATGTTATAGCAATATAGTATATAATAGAAGATAAAATTTTAATGTGAGGTGGCAATATGCAGGAAAGACCTAGCATTCAACAATTAGAAAATTTTATTATCTATGGAAAAGTGCGCAATTTTGCAACTGCGGCACATAGAGCAAATATAACTCAATCAGCATTTAGTTTTCAAATGAAAAAATTAGAGGAAATGCTCAATATACAGTTGATAACTCGTTCTAATCGTGGTAGTGATTTGACTAGAGAAGGCGAATTTTTTTTGCAAAAAATCATACCGATAATTGATGAATTAGATGAAGCTATTGATGAATTACAAAAATTTGCAGGAAAAGCAGTATATATTAATATAGGTGCTTTGATGTCTATGGGAGATATTTTAATGAATAGACATATCAGCTATTTTAAACAACATAATGATAATAATATCTGCTTTAATGTATATAATCTAGAAGCAAAATCCATGTTAAAAAAATTAGATAGTGGTCAAATTGATATTGCTTCTACTTTTTTATTGCCTCAAATGCATGCAGATGGCTGTGAAAAGAAATTATTCTGCAAAGATGAGTTCGTTTATTATGCTCCATGTTTGGATTTAACGCAAGATAAAATAACAGCTGATATTATACAAAGATATTCATTAGTTACACATTCACCAGATTATTTTATGACAAATTCCTTAGAGGATTATTTTGTCAAATTAAAAATACATCCACATATTGATGCTAGATTATCTACACCATACGCTATCATTCATTATTGTAAGCATAATAAAGTAGCAACATTGATATCAAAGCGTCTTTTACAGGAATTAGGTATTACAAATGATTATTATGAGTTATTAGAACCACTTAATTTTTCTTCGTATTTATTGTATAAACATGAAAATCCTAAAATTAAAAGTATGGAGATTTTTGTGGATTATATTTTGGATTTATATCAGCAAAATAGATAAATTTTGATTAATTTTAGATAAAAATAATTGATGACTCTCATTAATATCTTAAGCTATACAAATGTAAAACACATGTATACAATATGAACTATCCTTTAATTAAGATTTTGGAGATGAGAGCATGAGTAGTTCTTCTAAAGAACGTTTGTGGACAAAGGATTTTCTTTTGGACACGGGTATTAATTTTTTAGTTTATTTGATTTATTATTTATTGATGGTAATAATTGCTGTCATTGCTAAAAATGATTTAAATGCTAGTCTAGCTGAAGCAGGTCTTGCTTCTGGTATCTATATTGTCGGTACTTTGATTGCTAGATTATTGGCAGGACAACAAATTGAATTATTTGGTAGAAAGAAAATGCTGTATACTGGTATGGCTTTATATTTGATAACTACTATTTTTTATTTTTATATACCAAATTTAATGATAATGTATATTATTCGTTTAGCAAATGGCTTTGCCTATGGTGTAGTTTCCACAGCGACAAGTACAATTATTGCTAGCTGTATACCTCTTTCACGTAAAGGTGAAGGCATAAATTATTATGGTTTATCTACAAGTGTAGCTGCCGCTGTTGGCCCATTTATTGGCATGTTCATGATGACACGAACTTCTTTTACAGCTATCATTGAATTATGTGTAGGTTTAATTGTTTTATGTGTAGTAGGTTGTTTCTTCCTCAATATCAAAGAGCTTGAACTTTCTCCAGATGAAAAAGCTAAACTTCGTAAAATCTCTGTAAATAATTTTGTAGAAAGCAAAGTATCTGTAATTTCCTTCATAGGTTTTTGGGTTGCTTTTTGTTATGCAAGTGTATTGAGCTTTTTAGCAGCTTATGCTCAAGAAATTCATTTAGTAGAAGCAGGTACTTTCTTCTTTGTTGTCTATGCTGTAGTAATTACTATATCTCGTCCTATAACTGGTATTATTTTTGATGCTAAAGGTGAAAATTATGTTATGTATCCTTGTTTTGTTTGCTTAGCTATAGGTTTATTCTTATTAAGTGGTACACAAACTGCATGGATGTTATTATTAGCTGGTGTATTTGTAGGCTTAGGTTATGGTACATTTATGTCTAATGGTCAAGCTGTTTGTATAAAATTGACACCTAATCATCGTGTCGGTGTTGCCATTTCTACTTATTTTGTAGCCTTAGATTTAGGTCTTGGTGTTAGTCCATATATCCTTGGAATATTAAGACCAATGCTAGGCTTTGAAGGTTTATATATGGTAACTGGCGTATTGTCTATTATTTGTTTAATTATGTATTTTGCCATGTATGGCTCAAGAAAACAAAATTATGCAGATAAAGAAGAAATAACAGAAGAATTTCATGCAAATGCTAAAATAGCAATTGATGAAAAATAAAATAGCTACCCTTCATTTTAATAATTTTATCCATAAAAAAGAGTCAATAAGTTTTTTGCTTATTGACTATTTTATTTTAGATGCCACCGTAAATAATTCCGAGGACAAAAATTATAATTGTTAATGGTACATAGATATATTTAGCTGTAATTCCAAAGTAAGCACCGAGAGGTTTTCTAGCAAGTTCTAATTCTTGGCGGATTTCTTTGTAACCTAAAATATAATAAATAGAAAATGCACCTAAAACAGCTCCAAATGGAACAATATAGATAGTTACAATATCCATCCAAGGGCCGAATTTTGGTTCAGCTTCAATGAATACGCCGATAAATAAAGCAATAATAGAACAAAGTGTAACGGCTGTTTTGCGAGAAAGATTAAATCTTGTTTGCCATGATTCACTTACTGCTTCAAACATATTTAATAGACTTGTAATACCTGCGAAAGCTACAGAAACGAAGAATAATATAGCAAATAATTGACCAAATGGCATTTGGGCAAAAATATTTGGAAGTGTGATAAACATAAGTGTTGGACCTGCATTTGGTGCAATATTGAAAGCAAAAACGGCAGGAATGATAGCAAAAGCAGCAAGTAGAGCAGCTATAGTATTAAAGAAAGTTGTGCGAATGGAAGCTTTAGGAATATCTTCAGTTTTTGGTAAGTATGTACCATAGACAATCATACCTGAACCTGTGATTGATAGAGAGAAGAAAGCTTGTCCCATCGCCATAACCCATGTTTCAATATGTCCTAATTGTTCCCAATTTGGTGTAAATAAAAACTCATATCCTGCACCGGAATTAGGTAAAAAGTATACGCGAATAGCTAAAATTAAAAATAAAATAAAGAATAAAGGCATTAAAATTTTATTTACTTTTTCAATTCCTGATGTAGAACCAAACATTAAAATTAAAGCTGTCATTACAATAACGAGAGTATGCCAAAATACACTGCCGAATTCTCCAGTAACTTCTTGTAAGAATACTTCGTGATGACCAGATAGCATTTCACCAGTGATAGACCACCATAAAGCTCTGAGTACCCAACCAATGATGATTGCATAACCGATAGCTATACCAAGTGAGCCTAAAAGAGGTATCCAGCCGAGGCAATAGCCTAATTTTGATTGTTTGATTTTGCTCCAGCAATATTCATAAGCACCTAATGTACCTGTTTTAGCACGGCGACCAATGGCAAATTCAGCGGATAAACCAACAAGTCCAAATAAGATAGAAAATAAAATATAAGGGATTAAAAAAGCACCGCCACCATATTCGCCTAAGCGATAAGGAAACATCCAAATTGTCCCCATACCTACAGCTGAACCGATACAAGCGAGGATAAAACCTGTACTACTTTTAAATCCTCCATTTTGATGTATATTATCCATAAAAAAACTCCTTTATAGAATTATTAAGAAAAATCATTTATAATTATAACTTGTGTACATAGTATTTGTAAAAACGATAATTTCTATAATATAATTCAGTTTTTTCGATAGATAATAAGGAGCAATAAATATAGCATGGAATTAAGAAATTTAAAAACTTTTTTATACGTAGCAGAACAATGTAGTTTTTCTAAAGCGGCAATTTTATTAAATTATTCACAATCAACTGTTACAGCACAAATTCAAAAATTAGAAGAAGAATTAGATATTTTATTATTTGAAAGAATTAATAAAACAGTGCGTTTGACTAATGCAGGTCAAGAATTTTTAAAATACGCTCATGAAATCATCAGAACTAGTGAAGATGCAAAAAAAGCATTGAAAAATTTACCGATAGAAACAGGTGAACTCAGAATAGCTATGGCAGAATCTATTGCTAATACTTTTTTCCCTGAGATATTAGAACGATTTCATCAACTATATCCTAAGATAAAGGTAACTTTGTATACAGCTGGTACGGATAGTTTATTTCACAAATTAAGGCATAATGAAGCAGACTTGGTCTATACTTTAGATAAAAGAATTTATTCCTCAGAAATAGTTACTGTGATGGAGAAGAAAGAAGAAGTATTTTTTGTAGCTAGTCCTAAACATAGATTAGCAGGAAAAAATTGTTTAATAGAAGATTTATTAGGCGAAGATTTTTTACTCACAGAAAAAGATATGAGTTATCGTAGACATTTAGAAGAATATTTAGCTTCTAAATCTTTGGAGATAAATCCTTTCTTGGAATTGGGAAATGTAGAGATTTTAAAATCTTTGGTAGAGAAAAATGCGGGCATTTCTTTTTTGCCAGAATTTACGATAAAAAGACAGTTAGAAGAACAGCGATTAGTGAAAATCAATATTCCAGAAGTTTTTAAGGTCTGGCGACAATTAATTTATCATAAACATAAATGGGTTACTGCTTCTATGAAAGTAATGATAGATTTAATTAGAGATTATGAATATGATAAAAAGAATTTTAGCCAAAATAAAAGTCTATAGCAAAAGCTATAGACTTTAAATTTTATTCTTTTAGAACTTGTTTAATTAAAAATTCGCTTTTAGGAAGCCAAAACTGCACAAGTGGACCAGTTAAAAAAGCAGCTATGACTGTACCTATACCAACAGTACCACCTAAGATGTAGCCTAAAATGACAAAAAATAAATCACAAGTCATACGTACCCAGCGGAATTGAAATTTTTGTAATTTATCAGTTAAGATAATGGCTATCAAATCATTAGGGCCAGTACCGGCGTTGCTTTTGATGACTATGGACATGCCAATAGATAAGATAACGCACCCTAAAATCATACCTAAAATACGCCATGGTAAGGTGGAATCGGCATTGATAAAATCGCCTAAAAGCCATGTGAAAAAATCAATGATAGGACCACCACAAAAAGCGCATAAAATAGTACCAGGTTTTACATATCCTTTAGTAGTTAGAAGCATAACGACCAATAAGATACATAAGACAATGACGTGAAAAGTACCTACAGATAGATTAAATGTTCGAGCTAGCCCTTGAATAAATACAGTGAAGGTATCAGTACCAAGCTCGGATAATAAAAATAAAGAAATCCCCAAATGGGCAATGATTAAACCAAGTAATAAAATACTAAGTGCAATAATCCAGTTTTTTAAACTGCGTTTTGATGTATCACTAGCAAATGTAGACATAGAACCTCTTTTATTTTGTAGATTTATTTTGATGAAATATTACATTTCTTCTGGATAAACTAAATTCCATTCACGGCGCAATTTAGTCATGATATCCATAACATCTTGAGTATAAGTAAATTGTAAAAGATCAGTTTCTTCTTCTAAAATGGCTTTTTCCATATCTTCCATTTCATATTGAAGTGCTTTCTTCGTATCACCTACGATGATTTCTTGTTTTTCGCCTGTAACAGCATCTGTGATTACTGCTTTATTAGCACGAGGAAATTCCATGATTTCAATATAAGCTTTTTCACAGCTAATCATAGCTCGTTTTGGTTGTTTAGAATGAAGTGATAAAGCGATTGTTGCCATCTGATTATCTTCATTCATCAATAAAATAGTAGCTTGTTCATCAACGCCTGTAGGTGCAGGAAGCATTTGACTTAAAATTTTTGTTGGTTTACTTTGCATAAAACTACGTGTGAGACTAAGCGCATATACACCGATATCGAGCAAAGCACCACCAGCTAAATTTTTATTGAAAAATCTATTAGTCATATCATAATCTTTGAAACTACCAAAGTTTACAGTAATCATCTGTACTTTACCAAATTCATTATTATGTATCATTTCCCATAATTGTTTATAAATAGGCATATGCCAAATAGTCATAGCTTCAGCTAAAATTAAATTATTTTCTTGAGCGAGTTTAACACATTCATTTAATTCACGACTATTTAAAGTAATGGACTTTTCTACAAATAAATGTTTGTGATTTTCTAAAGCTTTTTTCATGAATGGATAGTGTGTATTATGTGGAGTTGTCAAATAAATAATATCTACATCAGGGTCAGTGAAGATATCTTGAAAATCATCATAAACTTTTTCGATGCCATATTTTTTAGCAAAATCGATGGCTTTACTATGTGTACGATTGCCAACAGCATATAATTTTTTGCCCATGTTTTGTAGCGCTTGAGCCATTTCATTGGCGATTACACCAGTACCTAGAACAGCCCAATTTAATTGTTTGTTAAAAGACATAAGTATATCCTCCTAAAATATATAATTTATTATTATTATAAAAAAAATAAACTTATAAAGGAATACTTAAATGATAAATAAAAATTTTTAATATAAATAAAAGGCTTAGCCAATCAAAAGAAAAGCTAAGCCTTAAAATTTTATTTATTTGTTGCTTTTAATACATAAACTTTAGAGTCGAAATCACAGCTTGTAGGCATATCACTAGATACCTGACCTGCGCTAGGATCATCAATTACAAGACCGATATTCATGAGTTCATCACCATAATAACAATTGTCATCAATATTTTGTTTATAGCAAAAATCAGGATTTAAGCCTTGGAGATAAATTCTGCTATATGGTAAATTGATACCATTTAATACACGATACCAACCAACAATAGCAGTTTCTTTATCTTCGCTTACTACCATCCAAGCAGTTACATTATTTTCAAAAGGACTGCTCAAACGATAGAATGTGCCAAATTGGAAAACTTCACGATATGCTTTCATGAATTTAATTTGTGCTTTTACTTCTTCTTGTTCAGCTGGAGTTAATTTATTTAAATCAAGTTCATAGCCGAATGTGCCAAAGTAAGCAACATTAGCTCTAGTATGAAGAGGTGTTAAGCGATATACTTGATGGTTAGGAGTAACAGAAACATGACTACCGATGGAGCTGATAGGATAAGCAAAAGATGTACCATATTGGATTTTTAAACGTTCAATAGCATCAGAGTCATCACTTGCCCAGCCTTGTGGAGCATAATATAAAAGACCTGGGTCAAATCTAGCACCACCACTAGCACAAGATTCAAAGAGAATATGAGGAAATTCAGAAGTTAAGCGTTCATATAAATCATATACACCTAAGATATAACGATGGAATACTTCTCCTTGTCTATCAGCAGGAAGTGCGACAGAATAACATTCTGTAATACTGCGGTTCATATCCCATTTTATATAAGAAACTTTTGCTTCACGTAAGATTTTAGCAAGCATATTGTAAATATAATCTACAACTTCTTTACGTGAATAATCTAATACATATTGATGACGACATTCACAAGAATTTCTATTTGGTACATGTAAAATCCAATCAGGATGATTGCGATAGAGGTCAGAATCCATATTAGTCATTTCTGGTTCAATCCAAAGACCAAATTTCATGCCGAGATTTTCAATTCTTTCTGCAAGACCTTTGATGCCATTTGGTAAGCGGTCAGTATTTGGATACCAATCGCCAAGACCTGCATAATCGGAAGTGCGTTTGCCAAACCAGCCATCATCTAATACGAATAATTCTACGCCACATTCTTTAGCTTTGCTAGCGATAGTTACGAGTTTATCTTCGTTGAAATCAAAATAAGTAGCTTCCCAGTTATTGATTAAAATAGGTCTAGCTTTATCTCTCCAATAGCCACGAGCAAGGCGTTTTTGGAATAATTTATGGAAAGATTGACTTAAATTATTTAAGCCGTTATCAGTATAAATCATTACAGCTTCTGGAGTTTGGAAAGATGTATTTGGTTCTAATTTCCAATCAAATGTAGTTGGATTAATACCCATTAAAATGCGTGTAACATCATGAGTATCAACTTCTGCTTGAGCTAAGAAGTTACCGCTATAAATTAAGCTAAAACCAATAGCTTCACCTTTATTTTCATCTGTAGTAGGTCGTTTTAAAATGATAAATGGATTGTGTTCATGGGAAGAATGACCACGAGTGGAATTAATAGCAGTGATGCCTTGTTCTAATTTACGTACTTTTAAATGACGTTCTCTAGACCATGTACCAGAGAATTGGAGCCATTCATAATCGCAATCAGGTAAATCAAGGCAAAGGCTCATAGCTGTTGTTAAATGAACATCATCTTTACCCTGATTGTAGATTTTAGCACTGCGAGCGATAATGCCATTTTGAGCAAAAATAGTATAGAGTAAATCTATTTCAACTAAAGTTACAGGGTCTTGTAAATGAATAGTTAAAGTGAGAGCTTCATCATCATTTTCTGTATAAGTAGCAGGTAAATTTTCAAGTTTTGGTTTGCCTTTGCTGATAGAATGACTCTGATAATGGAAGTCAGAAATTTTACTGCCGTTTGTCTGGCAAATTTCAATAGCAGGCTGACGATAATCAGAAGTACCATAAACAGGATATTCTTGACGAATATGGCTCAAAGATATAATATTATGGAATTCTTCAGAAATATAGGAAGTTGTTGGACGAGCACAAGATTGAATTAAATAGGAAAAATCTGCTTTGTCATGTACTTTTTTACCAAAATATACTTGGCTTAGATGACCATTAGGAAGTACAGTCATAATGTAACTAATTTTATCATTAGTTAAATGAAAAGTACGGCTTTGTTCATTAAATAAAATTTGCATCTTAAAAAACGCTCCTTTATAAATATATGAATTTATGGCTTTTCGTAATTAATATCTATAAATTATTATATATGAGAATTTTATGAAAATAAAGATGTCGTTGTTAAGTAAATCAGTTTAAATGTTAAATAAAAACTATAAGAGCAATACTTATAGTTTTTATTTCATTCTATTTACAGGTTTATTAAAAGAGATTTTAGGAGAAAAACTTTTGCGATACTGTGAAGGTGTAAAACCTTTTTTTGCTTTAAAGGCTTTAGCAAATACTAAAGGGTCTTGATAGCCACAAGAATTAGAAATAGTTTCAATGGATAGCGTAGTTGTATTTAATAATTGTTCAGCACGAGTTATGCGATAATTAGCTAAATATTCTTGGGGAGAAATATTTAAATGTTTGCGAAATAATAAATAGAGATAATTTCTAGTGATGCAAACATATTTAGCGATATCAGTGATTTTTAAATTATTAGTGTAGTTATTTTCGATAAATTCAATGGCTTTTTTTACATATAGATTATTGTTGTCATTAGTCGGCAATATAGTTTTTATATCTTTACTTAAGATAGAGAAGAAAGAATATAATAGACTTTCTAGCAAAAATTGATTGCTTGTGGCAAAGTTATTATTTTTTAACATATTATGCACAATTTGTTTTAATTCCTCACTATAATTACATTGAAATGTTAGATGATTGGAACTAAGACCGATATCATTTAAATATTGAATAGCTTTAGTACCATTAAAACCAATCCAAAGATATTGCCATGGGTCATCTTTATCAGCTTGATAAAATACTTGCAAATGAGGTTCAACTAAAAATCCTTGACCTTGAGATAATTCATAGCAAGCGTTATTTACATAATATTTTCCTTTGCCTTTAGTTATATAGTGAATGATATAATTATCGCGGATACCAGGGCCAAAGCTGTGATTAGGCTCACATTTAGCTAAGCCACAAAAACATAAGTATAAATCAGAAAAATGGCGTTCTGTTATTTGGAGTACATGAGAATTTTCCATAATAATTAACCTCAAATTTAATTTAGTCTTATAATATTATAATATAATAAAACAAATAAATAATAAAAGGTGATTTTTATGGAAACAAAATGGTGGCAAAAATCTGTTGTTTATCAAATTTATCCTCGTAGTTTTTGTGATAGCAATAATGATGGCATTGGTGATATCAATGGTATTCGCTCTAAATTGGGTTATTTGGAAAAATTAGGTATAGAAGTAATTTGGTTAAGCCCTGTATATTGTTCACCCAATGATGATAATGGCTATGATATCTCCGATTATTATGATATTTCTCCAGAATTTGGGACATTAGACGAGATGAAAGCTTTATTGAAAGAAGCTAAAGCACATAATATAAAAATAATCATGGATTTAGTGGTAAATCATACTTCAGATGAACATAAATGGTTTATAGAAGCAAAAACAAATAAAAATAGCAAATATCGTGATTATTATATTTGGCGAAAAGGTGAAAAAAATAATCCACCAAATGATTTATTATCTTGTTTTGGTGGTTCGGCGTGGGAATATGATGAAGCTTCTCAAGAGTATTATTTGCATTTTTTTAGTAAGAAACAGCCAGATTTAAATTGGGAAAATAAAGATATGCGCAAAGATATTTGGCAGATGATGAATTTTTGGATTGATTTAGGTGTTGGCGGTTTTAGAATGGACGTCATTGATATGATTGGCAAAGTTCCAGATTTAAAAATCAAAGAGAATGGACCTAAATTACATGAATATATTCAAGAAATGCATAGAGAAACTTTGCAAGATAAAGATTTATTGACTGTGGGTGAATGCTGGGGAGCAAATCCGCAGATAGCACAGTTATTTTCCAGTCCAGATAGACATGAATTGAGTATGGTATTTCAATTTGAACATATTATGCTTGACCAAGAAGGCTCGGATAAATGGAACTTGAAAAAGCTTGATTTAATTGAGTTGAAAAAAGTATTTACTAAGTGGCAAAAAGAATTAAATGGCAAAGGTTGGAATAGTTTATTTTGGAATAATCATGATTTACCAAGAATTGTATCTCGTTGGGGTAATGACAAAGAATATCGCGTGCAGTCTGCAAAAATGTTGGCGATATTACTTCATGGTATGCAGGGAACACCATATATTTATCAAGGCGAAGAAATCGGTATGACCAATATTGAGTTTAATGATTTAGCCGATTTTGCCGATATTGAATCTGTGAATGCATATAAAGAAAGAATGGCTAATAATATACCTAAAGAAGAAATATTAAAATCTTTGCGTGCCAAAGCTAGAGATAATGCAAGAACTCCTATGCAGTGGAATAGTGATGTATATGCTGGCTTTAGCATGGCTAAACCATGGTATAGAGTAAATCGCAATTATGTAGATATAAATGTAGAAAAAGCTTTAGCTGATAAGAATTCAATTTTTTATTGTTATCAAAAATTGATTAAGATGCGTAAAGAAAATCCTATCATGATTTATGGCGAATATGATTTATTATTAGCTGAAGATAAAAATATTTTTGCTTATACAAGAAAATATAAAGACGAAACTTGGCTTATAGTATGTAATTTTTATGATAAAGAAGTTGATTTTAACTTAGAAGGCACAAGAAAAATCTTAATCAGTAATTATGAAGATACAATAACAGATTTGACAAAAGGTCATTTAAGACCATATGAAGCAGTAATTTATCAGTGGCAGAAATAATAAAAAAGCATAGTTTAATCGTTTTGATTAGACTATGCTTTCTTTTTGTATATTTAAGTTGTTGGTAAGTCAGAGGTACAATGAGCGCATTTAGTGGCTTCATGAGGAATTTCAGATTTACAAAATGGGCAGATTTTTGTTTTTGGCGGTTCTTTAGGAATAGGAATTAATTTGTTTAGCTGTCTAATTAAACAAAAGACTACGAAAGCCAAAATTAAGAATTGGAGAAAATCTGTTAAAAAGGCACCATAAGCAAAAACTGCACCAGCTTTTTTAGCTGTTTCAAGGTCAGCACCTTTTTCAGCGAGTATGAAAGTTGCTTTACTAAGTGGCAGATACATATTATTAAAATCAATACCACCAGTAAAAATACTGATTATAGGCATGATTAAATTTTTTACAATGGAATTTACAAGCCCTGTAAAAGCAGTACCAATAATCATACCAACTGCTAAATCAAGCATATTACCTTTAAAAGCAAATTTTTTAAACTCAATAAAGAAATTTTTCATAATGATAAAAACCTTTCTAAGCATAATGTATATAATTATAACCTATAAAGGTGAGTATTGAAAAGAAAAAAAGCATTTTTTAACAAATATTGTGCATTATTTTATCTATAAAATATAAATACAAATAAGTATAATAAATACATATTTTTAAGAATGGTGATGACTTTTTGTGAAAAATAAAGTAATGGAAAATTTTATAGATAATAATTATAATTGTTGTCAAGCTATTGTTTGTGCTTATTGTGAAGAATTAGGCTTGTCAGAAGATGTAGCATTTAAATTAACAGAAGGATTTGGTTCTGGCATGGGAGGATTAAGAGATACTTGTGGAGCTGTTACAGGCATGTTTTTAGTAATAAGTCTAGCTAATAGTGCAGGTGATAAACATTTACCATTGAAAAGTAAATTTGATACATATAATAAATTTCAAGAAGTAGCAAAATTATTTAAAGAAAAATGTGGTTCAATATATTGTAGAGATTTGAAAAATATGGAGAAGAATAAAATTTTATCTTGTGAAGATTGTGTACAAGTAGCAGATGAAATTTTAAAGAAACATTATTTAAAGTAAAAATTTGATATATTATACATATTTTATTTAGCATTTATTCTATATTTAGTATGATTTTTCTCATATTTGCTAATAGGTTTTTGTGTATTGCAAATAACATACTTATAAAATAAATAGTTTATTAATATATATAAATAGTTTTTGCATTTTTTATTAGTTGATTTTTCATGTCTATTCCTTTTATTATAGATATATTATTAATCATGTTTTGAAGTATATCACCTAATTGTTTTGTGTTTTGGAACTTAACAGAAAAAGGAGCATCTGTTTCAAGTAAAATTTTATTGGGTGGGATTTTTTGAATTAAACTAATCCCAGATTTTGTTTTTAGCATTTTAGGATTAATTGAAAAAAAACATCCCATATCAATAGCAATTTGCATTTGGAATATAGATCCGGTAAACCAGTGTAAAATATATGTGTTGTTATTATTTCTCTTTAATTGACTAAGAATTTTTAACACAGTTGTATCTGCTTTTAATGAATGAATTGATATAATTTTATTACCATATTTTTCACAATATAGTAATATCTTATGAAAGACCTCTATTTGTTTATTCTTATTAATAATGTATTTTTTACTAAAGTCAAGACCAACTTCACCTATATAGTGGCACTGTTGTACTAATAACTTAAATAGCTCTAAATCATCATATCCACTTCCAATAAGTTGTGGATGTAATCCTAAGGCAACATGAACATTTTTTATAGCACTAAACATTTTTACTTCTTTTAAATATGCTCTTGGAGTAGTACCAACTGATAATATCCCAAGAGTTTCTTTTTCAAGAGATTGAATAATAGATGTCATATTATTGTTATCCATTAAATCTAGATGGCAATGTGAATCATAAATCATGGTGGCGGTGGCACTCCTCATTATTTAGATTATCTTGAATGAATGTATCTACTTCTAGTAGACCTCGTTTATATATTGATGCAAGTTCAGATAAGTAGTTTTCATTTTGAGGTAATGGACCAGATTTGTGAATGGATATCTTTTCAATATTACAAAGTTTTTTTATACGTTTTATTGCATATTGGAATGATCGTAGCTGAAGGCCAATACCAGATGCACTATTATTTTGCATATGACGAATAGATGTTTCCATATAAATTGTATTATCTTTGCCGAAAGCTTTATACATTGCAGCTCTCCTTATGAGACAAGGGACACAATAGCCACAGTGTTGAGGACTAAGTCCTCGCCACCGTGCTTTTCCAGGAGAAGAACAAGAAAAGGATAAGCGCATTGTTTTAAAGAGTACATCTTTGTTTAAGCATTCAGCCGCCATTTCTCCTTTGGTTTTATTCCAATATGGATTATAAATTGATAAGTCCAAGCCTAAATTTTTAAGTAAATTATTCCATTGAGTTAAATAAAAAGGATGAGTTGTTCTTGTACTAAACGAGCCGACTCTGGTCATTTCCAAAGGAACATTTAATGCAATGAGTCCATTTTCTGGAACCATTAGTTTTTTTACATTTTTTATTCCTGTAATAGAAAAAATTCCAAATCCAATAAATAAAAAAGAGCGACTTCTTGTATTACTATCATTTCCTCCTTCTGGAATATAATTATCTGGAAAGTTCATCCATAAATTAATTAAGGTATGATCTATTTTTGGATATTGTTCATCTAATACACTAATAATGTTAGTTTGAGCATTTTTGGTCAAACTTTCTCCTGCGTGTCCAAATAGTAGTGTATTTTCCCTTTGTTCCATAAGATTTATTGTACTAATAAGACTATCCATTCCTCCAGAAAATAAGGAAGCTCTGTTATATAATGTCGTTTTTTCTTTAGTTTCTTCATTTGATTTAAATTTCCAGTCTCGTTTTACAAATTTAATACTCCACAAATCTCCAGTGAGAAATCTTAACATTCGTTTTATAGTTTTCACTTGCCTATTCCATAAATTCACATTTGAAACTGGAAGTTGAAGAATTATTTCTCTTGTCCAAGAATCTTGACCATGAATTGCTCTTTTAATTCTTGTATCAGCTAAGTAAACTATAGTTGCTAGTGTAATAATATCGAAACCAAGTTCTGAAGGAAATATATTATGGTTATATAGTATAGTTTTTACATGTTCAAGGCCATAATTCAATTTATTATTTGAGAGCATAGGAATATCTACAAAGATAGTATTTTCAGTTTTATGGAATTTAAGGGATGTAATATCATAGTCTGCTTTTAAATAATATTTACTCATTCATCATCACCTACTTCAGCTATAATCTCAAATGCTGTTTGATACACCGCATCTATAATATCTATCGATTTTCGTTGTGATAAGTTATTTATATCGATCTTTAATTTTGAAATAGCATCTGAGATTGCTCCTTTTATGAACTCTTTAATTTGTATAACTAATTTTTCTGCTATATCCATATTTTCTGGAAGCATAATAATCTTATTACCAATATCATTTATTATTCGACCACAAACAATATTAACCATACTTTTTTGAACAATAAGTAACATTTGTTCTGCAGTCAATTCTTCAAAAGGAATAGATGCTAGTTCAGGAGATTCTTCAATTGCTGTAATATACGCATTTCTGGCAATTCCTTCATCTTGAGGTCCTCCATCAGGACAAATAAAATCTGTTATAGCAAGTAATGCGTCCATTGCATTTTTTTTGGTAAGATTTTCAAGAGAAAGATATTGTTCAACGGCTTGGGCACCGCCAGAAGCAAATATGCCAGTAATATTCAAGAATCTTGAACTACTATTTCTTGCTGCCCCCAAGCGTAGAGTGGCATTTCTACTTCCACCCATAGAATTTCGTACATAATTAGCTATACTTTTTTTGGCCATACCAATATCTCGTCCATCAGAATTGATATACCGTGTAAATTCTCCTCTTGGTTGAGTAAAGCGATTTTGTTCTCCAATTGGAGTGGAATATATTTCTTTTTCATCTGTATCCAATTGATCTTCAGCATCTGGTTGATCTAACCATGATGGCACTAGCGGAGTGTTACCTTTTTGACCAATATTATGAGTAGATGTGCCCAAAGTTATTTTATCCTCCTTACAGTTTTTAATGTTTTTTGAACTATAGGATTTCCATTAATTTGCAACTCATCAAGATATTTATCTATGATATTATATTCGTTACAGTCACTTGGAATAGCTTTATCCCATCCGGTGATGACCCAAACTCCTACTTCTGCTTTTGGCAATCTAAATATGAAGTTCGCCAAATTTTTACGTAGAAAAATTTTATATTGTGTTAATATTTTTAGTCCTTCTATTCCATTTGGTTCTTTTTCAAAATTACCGCTTTCCATAATTTTTTGAGCGATAACATCAAAAACTTGTTCTGCTTGTAGTTCAGAAAGTTTTTTTAAATTCTCTATATGTTGAGTAATAATCATATTATCTTTAAATAAAATATCAACAATTTCTGAAAGATCGTTAAGTTCTCCTCGTTCAGTAAAATAATCTATTTTTTCTTTACAAGCATAATAGTAAGGACGTAGGTCTATATTTGTAATATCTGGTTTTAATAAAATCCAATCTTTAATTTTTTCAAGATTAAACCAATTTTCATTATGTGCTGAAGTATCTACTTTTGATGTTGAATTTTTAGTTATTTTTTTTTCAATAATATCTTTTATAATTTTTGCTTCTTTCCAAGTGCCATCTTTTGCTAGATGGGCTGGTAATTGCTTATAAAAATTAGGAATATAATACTCTGCTAACATCATTTTTGCAAGAATACCTAAATTGATTTTTTCTCCAAAACCTCTGTTTTTAGCAATTTCGAACCGAAGTAATAGCATATTTATGAATCGTTTTATTTTTCTTGGATTTCCATCTGTGTTATGTGATAGCAAATGACCAATTTGTGTTGCGATTAGAGTTTCATTTGATGCTTTATTATAGTCATCTTCTAAGATTTTTTGAACATCAACAACAGTAAAGTATTGTACATTCCAAGGTTGTTGAATACGAGATAATCCTTCATTGCACAATTTTTTATAGTTTGAATTTTCCTCTGAAAGTACTGATCCAACCATAAGAAGCATTATATAGTTATATGCCTCAACTTCTCCTAATGTTGGTATTCGGAAGGGAACTTGAATTAATTTTTCTAAATACTTGTTAGAAAATTCAATTCCTACATTGTATTTATTTTCATCTACAACATCAGGAAAATGCTTTTTAACCGCATACCGAATCATATTTTCATCTGCAGCTACAACAAATGCAGTTTCACCTGTAAACATAAAGAGCCTTACAGCCTCTAGGGTATTAATTGCTACATCTGGTAAACATCTATCTAAATCATCAATTAAAACTATTAATTTCTTTATATTTGCTTTTTTTAGTAGTTCTTTGAAATTTTTGTGGAACTCTGTGAACTCTGTATTGCTTGATGTATCTTCTGTAATTTTACATTCTTTTAAATATTTGCCAATAGTATCTATTGCATTTGTAATCCCTTCTTCTGTTGATACAGAATTTTTTAAAATATCATGTACAGAGGAGAGGACTGCTATTGGAGCTGTCCCTGTTACAATCTCAAAAGTTGTTTTTCCTGCTTTTTTAGCAACAGTCATCCAATTAATATTTTTCCAGAGCTTTTCTAAAATATCTTTTGCTGTTTTCTTAAGATCTTTTTTATTTGTTAATTCAGAAATTATCGCACTCATTAGTGCAATTTTAGAGTCTTCAAAACCTTGATGTTTCCATCCGTTAAATCGAATACAACAATATTCTTTTTTTTCCGTATTATTAATATGACTAAACTGATCTTCTATCATTTCAAGAATACTGGATTTTCCCGCTCCCCAATCTCCATGAATTCCAATTGAGATAGCTTGATTGGTACTTTCTTTTATGAGATTAACGACAGTTATAGCAATAGCCTTATTGTTAAGTAAATCAAATTTTGTTTCATTATCAGATAGAATCATTATTACACCTCCTGAAGTGTGATATCCTGCTATTCTAGTCATGCCTATTTATTCATTATATGGGTAGGAAAGATAAGTAGAAATAAATTATGTTAGTTTTTCATTTTTTTAGTAGAGTTAAATTTTTTTATTAATTTATTTAGGAAATATAGAGAAGTTGATTTAATTGTAAGATAATAATATATATTTCTAGCATAAAAATTATATTGTACTAAATTTATACTTAATGAGTATGGAAAACCCCGAAAACCTTTATAAATAAAGAGTTTTCGGGGCTTGATTGTTTATTCCCATTCAATTGTAGCTGGTGGTTTAGAAGTTATATCATAAACTATTCTGTTTACACCAGGTACTTCGTTTACAATTCTACGAGAAACTGTATCTAATACTTCATATGGAATTCTTGCCCATTCAGAAGTCATAGCATCGCTACTTGTAACAGCACGAAGTGCTACAGTGTGGCAATAAGTACGGCTATCACCCATAACACCTACAGAGCGAATGTTTGGAAGACAAGCGAAATACTGCCAAATTTTTTCAGAAAGACCAGCTTTAGCTACTTCTTCACGGAAAATAGCATCTGCTTCGCGAACAACAGCGAGTTTTTCTTCAGTTACTTCGCCAAGAACGCGGATAGCAAGACCAGGACCTGGGAATGGTTGACGCCATACGAGATCATGAGGAATGCCGAGTTCTTCACCTACTGCACGAACTTCATCTTTGAAGAGTTCGCGAAGTGGTTCGATAAGATCGAATTGAATATCTTCAGGAAGACCGCCAACGTTGTGATGGCTCTTAATTGTTGCAGAAGTTTTTGTACCACTTTCAACAATATCTGGATAGATTGTACCTTGAACAAGGAAATCAATTTTGCCGAGTTTATTAGCTTCAGCTTCAAATACACGAATGAATTCTTCACCAATGATTTTGCGTTTTCTTTCAGGATCAGAAACGCCAGCTAATTTACCTAAGAAACGGTCTTTAGCATCAACACGGATAAGGTTCATATCGAATTGTTTACGGAAGATAGTTTCTACTTGATCGCCTTCGTCTTTACGGAGTAAACCGTGGTCAACGAATACGCAAGTTAATTGTTTGCCTACAGCTTTGTGAACTAAAACAGCAGCAACAGAAGAATCAACACCGCCACTTAAAGCGCATAATACTTTTTTGTCGCCAACGATTTGTTTGATTTCTGCAATTTTGCTTTGAGCAAAAGAACTCATAGTCCAATCGCCTTTTAAGCCGCAGATTTTGAATAAGAAGTTTTTCATCATCTGCTGACCAAATGGAGTATGTTCAACTTCTGGGTGGAATTGTACACCATATAATTTACGACTGTCATCGCACATAGCAGCAACAGGAGTATGCTTAGTATGAGCAATAGCTTTGAAACCTTCTGGAACTTTTTCTACATAGTCGCGATGGCTCATCCAGCAAATTTCATCAGCATTGATACCATCGAATAAAACGCTAGTAGTATCAAGAGTGATGTCCATTTTACCATATTCGCCAGCTTCAGCATGAGCTACGCTACCACCGAGATTATGAGCTGTGAACTGATGACCATAGCAAATACCAAGTACAGGAATACCAAGTTCAAAGATTTTTGGATCAGCCTGTGGTGTATTGTCAGCGTAAACACTGCTAGGACCACCAGTGAAAATAATAGCTTGTGGATTTTTAGCTTTAATTTTTTCTACTGTATAATCATAAGGAACAATTTCACAGTAAACACCGCATTCTCTAACACGACGTGCAATTAATTGGTTATATTGACCGCCAAAGTCAATAACAAGAACCATTTCATGAATTGTGCTCAATTTTTTACCTCCTAATAATAAAAAACGCTCTCTTTACAAAAATAGTTTACTATACAGTAGTTTTTCTGTAAAGAGAGCTTTTATATTTGTTGCTATTTATTAAGCGAAATTTAATTTAAAATTAAGCTTTACCGTCGCAACCAAGAACTTCTTTAATTTTGTGAGAAACGATTGCTTTGATGTTAGTTCTACCGTCAGCAACATATTGACGTGGGTCAAAATGATCAGGATGATCGTTGAAGTGTTTACGAATACCTGCAGTCATTGCAAGACGAAGGTCGGAGTCGATGTTGATTTTGCAAACAGCCATGGAAGCAGCTTTGCGGAGTTGGTCTTCAGGAACACCAACAGCATCTGGCATATGACCGCCATTTTCGTTGATAATTTTAACGAAATCTTGAGGAACGGAAGAAGCACCATGTAAAACGATTGGGAAGTTAGGAAGACGTTTAGCAACTTCTTCAAGAATGTCGAAACGAAGTGGAGGTGGTACTAAAATGCCTTGTTCATTTCTTGTGCATTGGTCAGGAGTGAATTTGTAAGCACCGTGGCTAGTTCCGATAGCAATAGCTAAGGAGTCAACACCTGTTTCTTTAACGAATTCTTCAACTTCGTTAGGATCAGTGTAATGAGCTTCATGAGCAGCTACTTTAACATCATCTTCGATACCAGCTAACTGACCAAGTTCTGCTTCTACTACTACGCCATGAGCGTGAGCATATTCAACAACTTCTTTTGTTTTTTCAATATTTTCTTTGAAGCTGTAGTGGGAACCGTCGAACATAACGGAAGTGAAACCGCCATCAATACAAGATTTGCAAGTTTCGAAATCTGCACCATGGTCGAGGTGTAAAGCGATTGGAAGACCAGTGTCTTCAATAGCAGCCTGTACAAGATGTACAAGGTATTGATGTTTAGCATATTTTCTAGCACCAGCGGAGCACTGAAGAATTAAAGGAGCGTTTAATTCTTTAGCAGCTTCAGTGATACCCTGAACGATTTCCATATTATTTACGTTGAATGCACCAATAGCATAATGGCCTTCATACGCTTTTTTAAACATTTCTTTTGTTGTTACTAATGGCATTAAAAAAACCTCCATAGACAAAATTTAAATTCCAAGACTATTATAGCATAAAATTTGTTTATTTGTATATCAAAATCTGAAAATTATTTAATTCAGACAATTCTTGTAATCTATAAATATTTTTTATAATAAATTATAGTTAAATCCGTTATGATATAATTTTAAAATAAATATAATTTTTATTTGAGTAGGTGAGCATATGAATATTGAAAAATTGTCTATAAAACAGATAAAAGATTTAATGGTTAAAGACTGTAATGAAGAATTATTGACAGCGATAAAAAATGATGTCCGTAAAGGTGTACAAAGTATATATAAAAGTTATCAACGAGAAATGAAAGAACGTCAGCGAGTGGCTAATTTATATACTTTTGAAAATGAATGTAGAGCTAATGGTTATAAATTAATCGCTGGCGTAGATGAAGTGGGTAGAGGACCGCTCGCTGGGCCTGTAGTAGTAGCTAGTGTTATTTTGCCGGAGAATTTTTTTATTGAGAAAATAAATGATTCTAAGAAATTATCAGAGGCAACACGTGAAAAAATTTATGATATCATCATGGAAAATGCGATAGCTGTAAATAGAGCGATTATCGATGAAAAAACTATAGATAGAGTAAATATTTATCAAGCTGCAATGAATGGTATGTATGAAGCTATTTATGGATTAAACCCTAAACCTGATGCAGTATTAATTGATGCTATGCCTTTAGAAAGTTTGGATATATATCATCAATCAATAATTAAAGGTGATTCAAAATCTGCTTCGATTGCAGCAGCTTCCATTGTCGCTAAAGTGGAAAGAGATAGAATGATGAATGAATTTGATAAGATTTATCCACAATATGGCTTTGCTAAAAATAAAGGGTATGGAACAAGTGAACATTTAGAAGCTTTAAGAAAGTATGGACCATGTGAAATTCATCGAAAATCATTTGAACCAATAAAATCAATGGTGATGCAGAAATAAGGTATTTGTATGAAAAATATGGGCTTATGGGGAGAAAATAAGGCTGTAGAGTTTTTAAAGGCAAAAAATTATACAATATTGGCGAGAAATTATCATAGTAGATTTGGTGAAATAGATATTATAGCAAGAAAACAAAATACAATTATTTTTGTTGAAGTAAAGACTAGAAAAAATACTGCATTTGGATTTCCTGCTGAATTTGTGGATTATCAAAAACAACAAAAAATCATGAAAACGGCTCAATTATATATAAATGATAATTTTAATGCAGAATTTGATTATAGATTTGATATAATAGAGGTATTTCACTATGATGATAATAAGGTGAATTTTAATCATTTGAAAGGAGCGTTTGAGCTTTGAAAACAAAGGGTTTTGAGCGAAAAAGACGTATTATAGTTGGTGTATCAGGGGCAAGTGGTGCGATTTATGCCTATAGATTGATACAAGTCCTTGCTGATAGTGGAATTGAAGTACATTTTGTGGCTTCAAAAGCAGGGCTTGAAGTATTAGAGTATGAATGTGGTTTAACTATGGTTCAATTGACACAAATGGTTCATAAGATTTATGATGTAAATCGAATTGATAGTGCAATAGCAAGCGGTTCTTTTCCTTGTGAATCAATGGTTATTGTACCTTGTTCCATGAAGACTTTAGGGTCTTTAGCAAATGGAATTGCTGGAAACTTACTCACTAGAGCAGCTGATGTAACTTTAAAAGAAGGTCGTAAGCTCGTTTTAGTAACAAGAGAAACACCAGTACATGCTATTCATTTAGAAAATATGTTGAAATTATCACATGCAGGTGCAAGGATAGTGCCAGCATGTCCAGGTTTTTATCATCGACCACAAACTATTGAAGAATTAGTTGATATGTTGGTAGGTAAAATATGTGATGCTCTAAATGTAGATAATGATTTATTTGAACGTTGGACAGGTCCAAGTGAAGTTTAAATTTTATTTGGGATAATTTATTAATAACAAATTGCATACAAAGAATATTGATAAATCACCCCAAAATATTATGGGGTGATTTTATGTTTGCAAAAACTTATGGGGCAACGACATTGGGTATAGATGGTGTACTCATAGAAGTTGAAGCTGATGTAGCAAATGGATTGCCAAAATTTGAAATAGTAGGTCTAGCAGATGTTGCAGTAAAAGAAGCTAAAGAAAGAGTTCGACCTGCTATTAGAAATACAAATGTCAATTTAGTGCCTAAGAAAGTAACGATAAATTTAGCTCCTGCCGATTTGCGCAAAAATGGTTCATCTTTAGATTTACCGATAGCTATAGCACTTTTGGAAGCATATGGATTTTTACCTAAGGATTGTTGTAGTGATAGTTTATTAGCTGCTGAATTATCTTTAGATGGTCAAGTAAAAACAATAACAGGAATTTTATCCATGGCTATTTTATGTAAAGAGCTTAAGTTTAAAAAATTTTTTGTAGCTAAAGGTAATGAACAAGAGGCTTTGTTGGTAGAAGGTATTGAAGTATATGCTATAGCTACATTGTCAGAGCTAATAGATTTTTTACAAGGAAAGATAAAATTAAGACCAGCAAAAAGACAAGAGAGATTATCTCAAGATATGCAATTCAAAGAGGATTTTGCTGATGTGCAAGGGCAATTTTTAGCGAAAAAAGCTTTGGAAATAGCGGCAGCAGGTGGCCATAATGTATTGATGGTGGGAGCACCAGGAACAGGGAAGACAATGCTTGCCAAGCGTTTAGCAACAATTTTACCGCAAATGACATATCAAGAGGCTTTAGAGGTAACTAAGATTTATAGTATCGCTGGATTGTTATCAAGAGATAGTGGATTGGTAACGAAAAGACCTTTTCGCAGTCCACATCATACAATTTCTAGTGCTGGTATCATCGGTGGCGGTACTATACCAAAACCGGGAGAAGTAACATTAAGTCATAATGGTGTTTTGTTCTTAGATGAATTACCAGAATTTAGTAAAGCTAGTTTAGAAGCATTAAGACAACCTTTAGAAGATGGAGAAGTCATGATAACAAGGGTAAATGCTTCTTTAAAATTTCCTTCACGAATGATTTTAGTAGCTTCTATGAACCCCTGCCCTTGTGGTTATAAATATGATAATACACGCAATTGTACTTGTAGTGATTATGAAATAAAACGCTATACAAAGAAAATATCAGGGCCATTGCTCGATAGAATAGATATACAAATTCAAGTGCCACGAGTGGAATATAAAGACTTTGTAACAGATAAAAAAGCAGAGTCTTCAGAGCAGATACGTCAACGCGTTGAACAAGCAAGGCAGATACAATTAAAAAGATTTGCTCAAGCCAAAATAGTTTGTAATGCTCAAATGTCACATGCTATGATAAAATCATATTGTAAATTAACAGCTAAGGCACAAGATATGTTAGGTCTTGTTTTTGAACAGATGAGATTGAGTGCTAGAGCTTACGATAGGATTATTAAAGTGGCACAGACTATAGCGGATTTAGATAATAGTGAATATATAGAAGATAAACATATAGCAGAAGCCGTTCAATATCGTAATAACTTTAATTTACAAGAAAAAATTTAAAATTAAAGTAAAGGAAGCGAAATTATGGTATTTACAGGAAAAACAAAAAATTTAGGAGTAATCGGTTATCCTATAAAACATTCATTATCACCAGTTATTCAAAATACAGCTATACAAGAAGCAGGTATTGATTATGCATATATTGCTATGCCGATAGCTCCTGAGGATTTAGAAAAAGCAGTAATAGGGTTAAAAGCGTTAAATTTTACTGGATTTAATGTAACTATTCCGCATAAAGTAAATATCATGCAGTATTTAGATGAAATAGATGAGATGGCAAAATTAATAGGAGCTGTAAATACTGTACATATAAAAGATGGTAAATTATATGGATATAATACAGATGCTATTGGTTTTATCAATCCATTACTAAAGGAAAATGTGGAAATAAAAGATAAAACAGCTGTGATTTTAGGAGCTGGTGGAGCTTGTAGAGCAGTTGTTTGTGGCTTGATTAAACAAGGGATAAAAAATATCATCTTAGCCGTTAGAAATCCAGCAAAAGCACAATTATTAGCAAATGATTTTAATGATTTAGTTGATATAAAAGTGTGCGATTGGCATAGTGAAGAATTTAAACAATATTTAGCTCAAGCTGATTTATTAGTAAATACTACTCCGTTAGGAATGGAAGGAAATATTGATAGTAAACCACCTGTTGATTGGGAAAGTGTAAAAAAATCTGCGTTTGTTTATGATATTGTATATATCCCTGCCGAAACAAAATTTTTACAAGAAGCCAAAGAATATGGGCATAAAATATTAAACGGTGAAAGAATGTTAGCTGAACAAGGAGCAGCAGCACTTCATTTATGGACTGATAAAGATATAAATGTGGATATCATGGTGAAAACGTTACATGATTATTTGAATAAAAATAAATAAAGGTTTGTTTAGACCGCTATGAACATAGATGTATGGGTGAGATTGAGATGAGGCCTGTACATCTATTTTTATTTTAGAAACGAAGATGAAGTAAATGGAAATAGAAAAGGATTTGGAGCAATTATCATTAAAAATAATGAGAAATTTGCAATTACAGGGCAAACATAATATATTGCAAGGTTATCGCAATAAATCACCTGTAGCTGATTTTATAGATTGTTTGTTAGAAAATGCCTATAAATTGCAAGCTAGTGATATTCATTTAGAGCCACAGGAAAAATATTTGCAAATTCGCTATAGGATAGATGGAAAATTGATATTGATTTATAAAGCTTCAAATAAAATCAGTAACTTTTTGATATCATATTTAAAATTGATAAGTAACTTAGATATAGCCGAAAAGCGTTTGCCACAAGATGGAAAATTTATGTTTCCTGCTCAAAATATAGATATCAGAATATCTACTATACCTGTACTTTTTGGCGAAAAAGTTGTTTTGCGATTATTGGGGAATAAAGAAAATCTGTTGAATTTAAATCAAATGGGATTTTCTAAAATGAATTTAAAATATTTTAAAGATATGATAAGTGTTTCAAGTGGTCTTATTGTGATAACAGGTCCTGTAAATTCTGGAAAGTCTACTTTACTTTATGCTAGTTTAAATTATTTGAATAGATTGGATACTAATATTATTACGATTGAAGATCCTGTAGAGTTAAATCTAGAAGGTATAAATCAGATGCAGATAAATCAAAAAGCAGGCATGGATTTTGCTGTGGCTTTGAGAGCATCACTTAGACAAGATCCAGATATCGTAATGATAGGAGAAATAAGAGATGAAGTAGTAGCTAAGCAAGCGATAACTACGGCATTGACGGGTCATTTAGTATTAACTACTTTGCATACTAAAAATGCTTTGGGTGTACCAGCTAGATTAATAGATTTAGGAGTCAGTCCTGTGATGCTTAGCATTGCGCTATTAGGTATGACCTCACAGCGATTAGTGAGAAAGATTTGCCCTAAATGTAAAGTTAGTTATAAACCAAGTGAAAATTCTTTAGAGGCATTTTTTTTAGGAAAAGATTTTTACTTAGGTATGGATTTATATAAGGGAGAGGGGTGTAAATATTGTAATTATACAGGTTTTTTAGGTCAAATAGCTCTGCAAGAAATTTTAAGACCTACAGAAAAAATGAGATATTTAATCAGTAGAGATGATGTTGATGTGAATTTAAAACGAGAGGCGAGGTTAACAGATTTTAAATCTTTATTAGATGATGGAAAGATGAAGGTTTTACAGGGCATAACTACAGCTCAAGAAGTATGGAAAACTTTAAATGGAGTATATCAAATAAATGAAGTTCCTAGAAATTTTACAAAAAGCGATAGTGTGTAAGTGGTCAGATATTCATTTAACTACTGATAAAAATATATATTATCGCCAAAATAATAGGTTAAATATTTGGGAAGATGAATTTTTTACAAGAGAAGATTTTAGGGAAGTGATAGAAAATACATTAAATGAAACACAGAAAATCTTATTTAGGCGAAATAAAGTGATAGATTATGCTTATGAATTTAATAATAGAAGGTTTAGGATAAATATCTATATGATTTATAAAGGCTATGGTATGGCTATTAGATTGATAAATGATAATGTAAAGCCTATAGAGAATTTTTATCAGCAAAAAGTCTTGCGAGATATTTTGCATAATGATAATGGTTTAATACTGATTTGTGGTGCTACAGGAACAGGAAAATCAACGACGTTAGCTTCTATGATAGAGTATATAAATCAAAATAAATATAAGCATATCATAACTTTAGAAGAGCCTATAGAATATGTATTTACTAATAAGAAATCATTAATTCATCAAAGAGAATACCATGTAGATTTTGAAAATTTTAGTGAAGCTATAAAGATGGCAATGCGACAAGATCCAGATGTGATAATGGTGGGAGAAATAAGAGACACAGAAACGATGAAAGCTTGTTTAAATGCTGCTGAAACAGGTCATCTAGTTTTAGGAACATTACATGCTTCTTCGGTGATAGAAGCGATAATACGCATGGAAAGTTTTTTTAATCAAGAACAGATAGAAGCTATTAGTATGCAGATTGCAAGTTCGTTAAACAGTATTATCATTCAAAAATTAATTCCAATAATAGATGAGAATTTAGTTTGTTGTATGGATATTTTATTGGCAAGTACAGCAGTAAAAAATTTAATCAGTAAAAATCAATTATCACAGTTGATTTCGCAGATGCAATTAAATAGACAAAATGGTATGCAGTTTATACAAGATGATATAGAAAAATTAGTTAAAGCTAAATTAATAGATGAAAAAATAGCAAAGAAGTATATAGGTTAAGATGATGACTAAATTTTTTTATATAGCAAGAGATTATCAACAAGGCAATTTAATAAAGGGCTCTTTAGTAGCAAATAATAAATTGGAGGTGATTGATTATTTAAGGCGAGAACAATATTTGATAATAGCTATACACAATAATGATATCTATAGTATAAAAGAATATATAAAAAGCATAGGGAAAGATGAGAAGATTACTAATAAACAAGTGATTTTACTTTGCCAGCAATTATCAATTATTTTGGAGTCAGGAATAGATATTATAGAGGCTTTAAAAATAGTTAAGAATAACTTACGTGATAAAAATATAAAAAATTTTATAGAAAAAACAATTATAGGCTTAAATGAAGGTGAAAATTTATCTGCTATTTGGCAAAAAAATTTTAATTTACCTGCGTATTTAATAAGTTCAATAAATATAGCAGAACATACAGGTTTATTAGCAGAAGCATTGAAAGATACAGGAGTTTTTTTAGCCAAAGAATATGAATTAAAACAAAAATTAAGGCAGATATGTATTTATCCAGTATTTTTATTGTGCGTTCTAGCAATAGTAATTATGTTGATGATTTTTTTAGTCATTCCAGCATTTGCAGATATTTTTCAACGTATGCATATTGATTTACCTTATTTAACAGTAACTATTTTATCTATAGGCTTAAATATAAAGGCTCATTTTATAAAATTATGCGTATCGTTATTGATGATTTTTATAGCTATTATTTTTGTAGGGCAAAAAGATAAATTAAGATTAGTTTTTTTGCAATATATATTAAATTTGCCTGTATTTGGTGATTTCTTGCGAAAGTTTTATTTAGTAAATATAGTTAATCAGCTAATTTTTTTATTGGGAAGTGGTATCAGTATAGATGAAGCTTTAAACATTATGTTAAATAGCAATCACAATATATTAGTACAAGATAATTTAAAAACGGTGCAAAATTTAGTAAAGCAAGGTTTTTCATTAGCTGATGCTTTTGCTAAAGTTTCGTTGAGCGTAAATATTTTACAAGAATTCATAGATATTGGCGAAAAAACAGGTATGTTAAAAGATATATTGTCTTATTTAATTAGTTTTTGGGAAAAAGAATTAGATAATACAATAAAGATATGTTTGCAACTATTAGAGCCGATATTGATGATAAGTGTGGGCTTTATTGTGGGAATATTTATTATAGCTATTATTATGCCTTTATTTGATTTGGTAAATAATATTGGTTTATAAATTTTTAGTTATTATGAGAAAGAATGATAAAAATGATGAATAAAATTGAACAATTAAAACTAAGTGAAGATGGTTTTACTTTGATTGAGATGATGATTGTTGTAGCAATTATTGCTATTTTGACAGCAATAGCCCTACCGAAATTTAATGAATCTTTAGCTATGGCAAATACATCTAGAGTACAAGCTGATTTACAATCCTTAGATACAGCAATAGCAATGTATAAAGTTCAAAATAATAGAGCACCACAGGATATAAGTGATTTAGATGAATATATTGATGTAGAAAATATAAAGGCACCTACTGGAGATGTATATGTAAATGGCGTTTTGACTTCTAATGAAACAGGAGAAAATTATAGTCTAAATTCAGATAAAACAAATGCTACTTTTATGGGAAAAACTAGAATGGAATTTGGTAAAAATACTGGTGAATAATATTCATAAATAGAGATAAATATTAAAGAGATAAGTAATAAAATGGAAGCAAGTTTTATTTATGATTTGATTGTTTGTATGTATTTAGGCAAAATTGCTTGGGTAGATTTTAAGACTTTGAAAATAAAAAATAAGAGTTTATTATATCTAGGATTGATTTTAGCTATTCGATTAATGATTTTTAATATAAATTTAGAAAAAGTAATCTATGCATTATTAATCAATTTAATTATCTTTGGTATGATATATTTTTACCCTAAGCAATTAATGGGTGCAGGAGATTTGAAATTAGCTTTAGTTTTAGCTTTATGGTGTAATTATCCTCAATGTATAGTGGCGATATATGTAAGTTTTATTTTTGGCGGAGTTGTAGCCATTTATTTTTGTTTAAGGAATATAAATAAAGTGAGTAAAAAAGAAAAGATATCTTTTGCACCAATGCTTATCTTAGGAAATATCATAGCTTTTTTTGAAGCTGATGATATTTTAAATTTGTGGCTTAGTTTTATAGGTTAATTGCAAATGTGGTATATAGAATTAATTATAATGACAGGGATTATAGCATTGTTTACACAGAGTGTGATATTTGTTGATTTTGCCAGTGAAGAACAGCAGGTCAATAATGAAGCAATAAATTTAGTCAGTATATTGATGAATGTGCAGGAGCGTTCAAGAAATTATCATTATATGAAAGATAGTGATTTTAGACCACATTGTTATATTTATAGAGATAAATATATATTGAAATTAAATGAAAATACAGTAGAAGAAGTATATTACTTGCCTGATGATATAAATATAGATTTTGATGATAATGCTAATTTTTATGTTTTTCGCCAAAATAGTTTATACAACAGTTGGCCAAATAAAACGATAAAAATTTATAGTGGAAATACAGCAAAATATATTGTGATAAATCGTGTGGGTAGAATACGTATAATAAATTCTTATGAGGACTCATCATGAATATGTGGCAAAATTTAAATAAAGATGAAAATGGATTTTTGCATATAGAATTATTGATTTTGATGGCTATATTGTCTAGTGTAGCAATGATATATATTTGTATGGGAATTTTGAGAAATCAACAGTTGAACAATGGTTATAGAATGACGGCGATATATTTAGCACAAGGATATTTAAATCTCATGGAAGAACAAAAAGCAAATATTATTCCCAATCAAATAGAATGTAATGGTATGAAATATATGATAAAACAAAATGAAATTTTTCAAGATGATATAGATGAAATCAGTATTGAAATAAGCTGGCGCTATCATGATCAAGAAGAGATGGAATATCAAGAAAGAGAAATTAAAAGAGAAGCTATTAAATGAACAACAAGGCTTTATTGTAGGTGATGCATTGATAATTTTGCCGTTAATTTTTAGTTTAATAATTGCTATTTTAGTCATAGTGCAAGCCATTAGCAGTAGTATCTTTAACTATATTGACAATTGGATATTGCAAGAACAGACGAAAAATATTTTGGAGAATATGGCAACAGAAATTACTTATGCTGATGAAATCATAGACCAGATAGATTTTGCACATAAAGAAACATTGATTATTGCGACAAAAAGAAGGGCTACAGCTAATTCTGATGATATGGAAAAATATATCGGTTTTCGCAAAGAAGGAGCGATTATTTATCGTTGTGAAATATCCAAATTGAATAATGATATATATACTATTCGAGCAAAACAGCCGTTAAATAGCGAAAATTATTTTGGTAATGATAATATAAGTTATAGTTGTCGTAAAATTGGCGATGACTTATATCAGTTAGATGTAATTGGTAAAACTTATAGAACTAATCAAGAATTTAAACTTACTACAGTAGTTTTACAGCGAAATGCAAAAATAATGGATAATGTAGAGCCTTAATCGAAGAAATAATTGAAGAAAAATGAGGGTTTAATCATGGACAAAGAAGATGGTATGATAAGTATTTCTATGCTGATTGTTTTGAGTTTAATGGCTGTTTTTTCTTTGTATATTTATAGATTAAGTCTTACAGAAAATGATAGTTTAGAAATATTAAAAATGAATATGCAGACTAAAAATTATACAATAAGTGAGAGTTTAAATTTAATTGATATATATAAATATGATAAAGAAAAATGGCAAGATGATTGCATGAAGGCACAAGGTAAAGATGAATTTGATGAGGCTATTGTAGTAGATGAAAAGACAGTAATGGATAAACAGATGAAAAAATCTGTAAAGATAAAAGCATATTTAATGCAGATATATAATCAAGATATATACAAATTAATTGTAGAAAGTAATTTAGAAGATATTACAAATCAAAATTGTATTTATTTACAAAAGAAAGATGATGATTGCATTGTACAGCGTTGGGAACGTTAAAAGAGAGTTAAAGAAAATAGGAAGAAAATTATATATAAGAGATTTTGCTAAGTTTATATTTGCTTATATAGAAGAAGATAAACTTTCTTTGCTGACAGTGCAGAAAATAACTGATGATAGATGGCAAATCATTCATTTTTATGCGGAAAAAATTCAGAAAAATAATGAAGATATTAATTTTTATCAAGAGATTTTATATAGATTTTATAAGGAACAAGAACGAGAAAATATAAAATATTTAGTGATAAACTTTGCTGAGCAAAAACAGCAGATTTTACATTATAGTTTTCCTCGTATGCCTTTGTCGGAAATAAAAAAAGCCCTGTATTGGGAGTTACAGGAAGATATAAAGTTAAAGGAGTATTATTATACATATACATTAGAAGATGAAAAAGAAAATTATAATTTAAAAGTGAATTTAATTAATAAGAATTTAGTGGATTTATGGCAACAATTGGCAAAAGAGCAAAATCTTAATTTGTATAGTGTATTTTGTCAAAATGATGTAAAAATAGATGTGATAGCAGAAGATGAATATATAAAGAGGTATAGAGTAGAAAAACAAAGTGATATTTTTAATTGTGAGCTACAAATAGATAGAGAATTATTGGCGGAAATAGAAGATTTTGATGTGATAAGTAAAATTTTAGTATGTTTTTTACAGCGACAATATCAAGAATTTTTGCCTAAAAAACAACAGTTGAGTTGTTTAAATTGGCAAAATATATATTTATTGTTGATAACTATTTTATTATCTTGTAGTTGTTGTTTAGGTGGTTATGCAATTACAAAATATTATCAAGCAGAAAGACAGGAACAAAATATAAAAGAAGAAATAGCTTTAGTACAAAATGATATAGATGATATAGAGCAGTTAAAACAACAAGAAGCTTTAATTAAAGATAAACAAAAATTAGTACAGAATTTAGAAGAAAAATCAGTGAATATATATGCTATTTTAATTAATTTAGGTGCAAATACAGTAGATGATGTAGCTTTAACTGATTTGAAGATAAAAGATGGAAAAATTTTTTTGAAAGGACGAGCGAAAAATTATCAAAATATAGCTGTATATAAAGAGAAATTATCGGAAATAAGATTTTTCCAAACGAGTGAAATTGGAGAGATAAAGATTAATACGGAAGATAATTTATTGGATTTTACGATGAAGATAGTGATGAGGTAAAATGAAATATAAAGATTATAAACATTTAATTATTTGCATAAGTATCATTAGTCTATGGATAATGATACTATTTTTTTTAGGAAATATAGTGAGTTCGAAAATAGATATATTCAATACTGAAAAAAATCAACAACAAGAAGAATTAATAGGTTATTATGATTTTATGGCAAAAAATAAAAGTATAGATAGTTATAGAGAAAAGATAAATTTTAATTTAAATTTATTGACAGAAAAAATACCGCAAGAGATAGATGAAGAAAAGTTTTTATTACAATTAAATGATATGGCAAAATATTCATCAGTGAATATCATAGAAATGATGCCTAAAAATAAGAGTACACAAGATAATTTAAAGCAGGAAGAAATAGAACTTGTATTGCAAGGTGATTATTTTGCTATAGTTGATTTTTTACATCAATTGAATTTAAATAGTAGATTGGTAAGTATACAAGATAGCAATATTTTTATACAAAATAATACGATAAATGCGAAATTAACTTTACAAATTTATGCGAATAATTAATAATAGATAAAGATAAATAAAATCTGTTATAATTAAATAGAATATTTTTATATTTAAATTTTATACTTAATATAGATGGGAGTAGTAATCTATATGTTGATACAGCTAGAAGGTCTTATAAAAACTATAGGCATATTAGATGTCTTTGATATTTTAATTGTGGCATTTATTTTATATCGAGTGTATAAAATGTTAGAAAATACACGAGCGATAACCTTGACAAGAGGTTTATTGATATTATTACTTTTAGCGATTATTACTAGTTGGCTTGAATTGCATGTTATAAACTGGTTATTACAAAAGATTGTTACTTTATTATTTGTAGCATTGCCAATTGTATTTCAACCAGAATTGCGACGTGCTTTAGAGCATATAGGTGAAGGTGGATTTTTCAAACGTTCAATGTTGTTGAACTATGAAGAAGCTTGTTCGTTAGTATCAGAATTGGATAAGGCTGTTACAAAATTATCATCTACAAAAACAGGAGCATTGATTGTACTTGAGCGCAATATGGGTTTAAATGATATTTGTGCAAGTGGAATAAAAATTGATGGGATTGTTAGTGCTGAATTTTTACTAAATGTATTTATCCCAAACACTCCACTACACGATGGAGCAGCCATTATACGCGGTAATCGTTTGATTGCAGCAGGTTGTTTATTGCCACTTACTGATGATAGGTCATTGAGCACAGAGCTTGGTACTCGCCATCGTGCAGCTATAGGTTTATCAGAACAATGTGATGCTGTAGTTGTTATTGTCAGTGAAGAGACAGGAACAATTTCTGTGGCTGAAGCTGGTAGAATATATCGTCATTTAGATTCTGAACAGTTAAAACAATATTTGATGCCAATATTTTCACCAAGAAAGACAACCTTAAAAGAAGCTGTCTTGAAATGGAGGCAAAAAAAATGATAAGTTTTTTTAGAAAAAATCTTCCAGAAAAATGTTTAGCACTTATAGTTGCCATAGGTTGCTGGATTTTTGTAATGAATGACCAAAATCCGCAGATTGAAAATACTTATACAGTGCCAATTGGAATAGTTAATGCACCAGAAGGATATCAAATATCCAAAGATGTTGAAGAAGTAAAATTGAAAGTGCGTGCACCACGTTCGCTATTTTCAAATGTAGAAACATCTAGCTTCAGAGCTTATGTAGATTTAAATGGTGTGGAAAATGGAATTCATGATTTACAGATACAGACAGTTTTACCTAGTGGTTTTGAATTGATTTCAGCAGGTCCAACAAAAGTATCTATAAATGTTGATAAAATTGAGCAAAAAGAAGTACCAGTTCGCTTGAATTTATCTGGTATTCCAGGTGATGGCAAAGTGGTAGCAAGTGTAGAACAGTCTTTACAGAATATAACAATTGAAGGCCCTGTTAGCATTTTAAATAAAGTAACAGCGGCAGTAGGTTATATTGGTGTAAATGGAAATAATGAAAACTTTAGTGTAACAGTGCCACTTATTGCAGTTAATGACAAAGATAAAGAAGTGGAAGGCGTTAAACTATTACCTAAAACAGTAGATGTTTCCATTATTTTGGCTAAAGGTTTAAACAAAAAAATTATCGATATAAAACCGACATTGATGTCTGATTTGCCAATGGGTTATATCTTAAAATCAGTGAAGGTAGAGCCTGAAAAAATAGAAGTTAGTGGTAATCCTGATATTATTGGCAATATGACTTATTTATCCACAGAAAATATATCTTTGGCAAATGTTACAAAATCGACGAAACAAACAGTTAATTTAATTGTGCCAGAAGATATAAATGTTCCTAATCAGGAAGTAACTGTATGGATAGAAATAGAAACAAAAGAAAATAAAACTGATAATAAAACAAATAAATAAAGTTAAAATAAGATGAAGTAGGTTTGTTAAATGATAAGAATTAAAAATTTTAATGTACCATTTAATGACCAATCTCCGATAAATGATTTAGTTGCAAAACGATTAAAGTTACCACCTCAACATATTGATGAGGTGGTAATTGTTCGTAAGGGGATTGATGCTAGAAGGTATAAGGGAGCTCCTATTTATTTTGTGTATATATTAGATGTGAAAGTTAATATTGCAGAAAATAAAGTTTTAGCTAGATTAAAAAAAGACAAGAATGTAGAAATTGTAACTACAAAAAAAGCAGATAAAATTAATTGTCAAAAAAGTAAAACATCTAGACCGATAATAATTGGTTTTGGCCCTGCGGGAATGTTTTCGGCGTTAGTTTTGGCTAAAAATGGATATCGACCACTTATTTTTGAACGTGGAAGTGATGTGGATACTAGACATCAAGATATTGAAAAATTTTGGCAAGGCGGACAATTAAAAGAAAATTCGAATGTACAATTTGGCGAAGGTGGAGCAGGAACTTTTTCTGATGGCAAATTAACAACTCGTATCAATGATAGTAAAATTACAGATGTGTTAGAAGCTTTTGTAGAAGCTGGAGCACCACCAGAAATAAAATATTTGCATAAACCACATATTGGTACAGATATTTTGCGTATTGTTGTAAAAAATATTCGTGAGAAGATAAAAGCTTTAGGCGGAGAAATTTTCTTTAATTCACAAGTTACAGATTTTATAATAAAAGATGATAAAATCTGTGGAGTTGAAATCAATCATAAAGAAAAATTCACAGCAAGTGATGTATTTTTAGGTATTGGTCATAGTGCAAGAGATACGTATGAATTGTTATATTCTAAGGGAATATCCATGGAAGCGAAACCTTTTGCAATCGGTGTGCGTATAGAACATCCGCAAGATTTAATTGATAAAGCTCAATATGGTGAAGATTATAAAAGTGAATTATTGCCAGTAGCAGATTATTCATTGACTTATAATAATCGTCAAAAAGGTAGAAGTGTATATTCTTTTTGTATGTGCCCAGGTGGTCAAGTAGTAGCTGCCGCTTCAGAGTTAGGCAGAGTCGTTGTAAATGGTATGAGTAATTATAAACGTAATTCTGGTATTGCAAATAGTGCATTACTCGTCAATGTAACGCCAGATGATTTTGGTCATAACGTCTTAGATGGCATTGCTTTTCAACGTCATTATGAAGAAATGGCATATATTTGTGGCGGTAGAAATTATCATGCACCAGTGCAAACTGTTGGTGATTTCTTAAAAGATAAAGTAAGTGATGATAATTTTTTAGTAGAACCAACATATAAACCGGGAGTAAAGATTTGCAATTTACGCGAATGTTTACCAGATTTTACAACGCAGATGTTGGCTGAAGCATTACCTAATTTTGATAAGAAAATTCCAGGTTTTGCAGGTGAACATGTGGTGATGACTGGGGTAGAAATGCGTTCTTCTGCACCATGTAGAATTATCCGCAACAGACAAACATATATGTCTGAAAATATAAAAGGGTTATATCCTATAGGCGAAGGTGCTGGATACGCTGGCGGTATAATGAGTGCTGCTGTTGACGGCGTAAATGCAGCTTATGTTTATATAGAAAATATTATAGAATAATTGAGAGGGGTTTATTTTATGGCTAGAATGTTTGGAACTGACGGTGTTAGAGGTAAGGCAAATGTTGAATTAACACCAGAATTAGCTTATAACTTAGGACGTGCTGCTGCTATTTATTTTACAAAGAAAGATGGAGAAGCTTGCACAATCTATATTGGTAGAGATACTCGCTTATCTGGTCCAATGTATGAAGCAGCTTTATCTGCAGGGATTTGTTCTGCTGGTGGTAATGTAGTATTAACAGGTGTAATGCCAACTCCAGCTGTAGCTTATTTAGCTCGTAAACATAAAGCTGATGCAGGTATTGTAATTTCTGCTTCTCACAATCCATTCCATGATAATGGTATTAAATTCTTTGGTGGCGATGGTTATAAATTACCAGATGCCGTAGAAGATGAAATCGAAGCATTAGTACATGAAATTGAAAATAATGATAATTTATATCGTCCAACAGATGACAAAATTGGTAATGTAGTTTATCGTCATGATTTATTAGATGAATATGTATCTTTCGTAACTAAAACTACTGATATCGAATTAGAAGGTATGAAAATTGTTTTAGACTGCGCAAATGGTGCATCTTATGAAGCTATGCCAAAAATTTTACGTCGTTTAGGTGCAGATGTAATCGTAATTCACGATAAACCAAACGGTATCAATATCAACGACAATTGCGGTTCAACACATTTAGAATCTTTGATGGAAGCTGTAAAAGAACATAAAGCAGATATTGGTATTGCTCATGATGGTGATGCTGATAGATGTTTATGTATCGATGAAAATGGTGAATTCATCGATGGCGACCATATGATTGCAGCTTGTGCTATTTATATGATGGGCAAAGGCAAATTAAAAGATAATACTGTAGTTACTACAGTTATGGCAAATATCGGTTTCCATAAAGCTATTAAAGAAAATGGCGGACGTACAGAAATCACAGCTGTAGGCGATAGATATGTATTAGAAAATATGCTTGCTAATGGCTATAACTTAGGCGGAGAACAATCTGGTCATATTATCTTTACAGATTTTTCTACTACTGGTGATGGCCCTGTTACAGCACTTCAAGTATTATCTTATTTAAAACGTACAAGACATAAAGCTTCTGCAATTACAAAAATCATGACAAGTTATCCACAGCTTTTAGTAAATGTAAAAGTAGCTACTAAAGATGGTTGGGAAGATAATGAAGCTATAAAAGCTTCTATCGAAGAAGGCAAACAACAATTAGGTGAAAATGGTCGTATTTTAGTACGTCCATCTGGTACAGAACCTTTAATTCGTGTAATGGCTGAAGGCCCTGACCAAAAAGAATTGGAAGAAATCTGCTATAAAATTGCTGATGTAGTAAAAGCTCAGCAAGGATAAATAGAAAAATATATTTATTTTATTTCTATTGACAAAATCATAAGTTATAATTAAAATATGAGCATGCACAAAGATGAAATAATTTTGTGCATGCTTTTTTGATATAGTTCTGTATATAAAGATAATAAAAGGGTTTATATAAACTTTAGCGCTGGCTCTGTTTTATATTTATGAAATAGAGTACGAGGAAGAAGTCGTCGAAAATATCAGCGGATGCTTCTCGGCTTAATCTAGTCGATAGTAGCTGGCAAAATTTTTAAGTGATTAAAAGGACAATACAGCAAAAGATTTATACAGAAAATATATCTTCAAAAATTTAATAATTTAATTTTAGGAGGCATATTTTTATGTGCGGTATTGTAGGTTATGTTGGTGAAAAACAGGCAGCTAATTTTTTAATTGATGGATTAACAAAATTAGAATATAGAGGATATGACTCTGCTGGTATTGCTGTTTTTGATGGTGAAAAAATTAATGTGGCAAAATCTGTTGGTCGTTTAGCTGCATTAAAAGAAAAAATCAAAAATAATACTCCTGAAGGTGTAATGGGTATTGGTCATACTAGATGGGCAACTCATGGTCGTCCATCTGATGTGAATTCTCATCCACATACAGATTGTTCTGGCAAATTCGCTATTGTACACAATGGTATTATCGAAAACTTTATGTCTTTAAAAGAAGAATTAATAGCTAAAGGACATAAATTTGTTTCTGAAACAGATACTGAAGTTGTAGCTCATTTAATCGAAGATGTTTATGAAGGCGATTTTGTAGAAGCTGTAAATAAAGTATTGAATAGAATTGAAGGTTCTTATTCTCTTGCTTTCATGTGCCAAGATTATCCAGATACACTTATTTGTACTAAAAAAGATAATCCACTAGTAATTGGTTTAGGTGAAGGTGAAAACTTTATAGCTTCTGATATTCCTGCTATAATTGCTTATACTCGTCGTACTTATATCATGAATGATGGCGAAATTGCAGTAGTTAAAAAAGATAGCATTTGGGTAACAGATAGAAAAGGCAATCCTATCACTAAAAAAGTATTTGAAGTAAATTGGAATGCTGAAGCTGCTGAAAAAGGCGGATATGAACATTTCATGTTAAAAGAAATTCATGAACAGCCAAAAGCAGTAAGAGATACAATTTCTCCACGTATCAATAAAGAAAATACACAAGTTGTTTTAGATGAATTAAAATGGACTAAAGAATATGTAGAAAACTTTAATAAAATCTATATTGTAGCTTGTGGTACAGCTTATCATGCTGGTCTTGTAGGTAAATATTACATTGAAAAATTAGCTCGTATACCAGTAGAAATTGATATCGCTTCTGAATTTAGATATCGTGATCCAATCATTGATGAACACACACTTACAATTGTTATCAGTCAGTCTGGTGAAACAAGTGATACACTTGCAGCACTTAAAGAATCCAAACGTCTTGGTGCAAAAACTTTAGCTATTACAAATGTAGTAGGTTCTTCTATCGCTCGTGAAGCTGATCAGGTAATGTACACATGGGCTGGCCCAGAAATCGCTGTAGCTTCTACAAAAGCATATACAACTCAGCTTGTAACAATGTTCTTATTTGCTATGTATGTTTCTGGCTTAAAAGGTACTATTACAACTGAAAGAACTCATGAACTTTTAACACAGCTTCGTTTACTTCCAGATGAAATAAATCGTACTTTAGAAGATGTAGAACCAATCAAAACTTTTGCTAAAAATTATGCATTTAACAATGATGTATTCTACATTGGTCGTTCTTTAGACTATAATGTAGCACTTGAAGGTTCTTTAAAATTAAAAGAAATTTCCTATATTCACGCTGAAGCATATGCAGCTGGTGAATTAAAACATGGAACACTTGCATTGATTGAATCTGGTGTGCCTGTTATTGCTCTTGCAACTCAAAAAAGTGTATATGAAAAAACTTTAAGCAATATTAAAGAAGTAAAAGCTCGTGATGCAGTTATGATTGGTATTGCGGCTGAAGATGATAATGAACTTGAAAAATATGTAGACCATGTAATTAAAGTTCCAGCTACAGATGAATTATTAATTCCACTTTTAACTGTAGTACCTTTACAATTACTTGCTTATTATGCAGCAATTACTCGTGGTTGTGATGTAGATAAACCTCGTAATCTTGCTAAATCTGTAACAGTAGAATAAAAAAGTGTAAAACGGCTGTAGAAATTGCAGCCGTTTTTATTAATTTTGTTTAATAGTAGTTGACAAATAAGAAAAATAATACTATTATCTAGAAAATACTTTTATTACATTTTATTTTGCGTTATACTAGTACTATAAAAAATAAGGAAAGAGGTATTGTCGTGGCATATTATTTTAAAGAAGCATCTCATACTTTTGGGGAATATTTATTAGTACCAGGTTATTCTTCTGAAAAATGCATTCCTGCAAATGTTTCTCTTGAAACTCCACTTGTAAAATTCAGAAAAGGTGAAGAACCAAAAATAAAGCTTAATGTTCCAATGACTTCCGCTATCATGCAGGCTGTATCTAATGATACAATGGCTATTGCACTTGCAAAAGAAGGCGGTATTTCCTTTATTTACGGTTCTCAAAGCATTGAAGACCAAGCCGCAATGGTTAGTCGTGTAAAAAATTATAAATCTGGTTTTGTAAGTAGTGATTCTAATATTATGCCTTCTACTACTTTAGGCGAAGTATTAGCATTAAAAGCTAAAACTGGACATTCTACAATGGCTGTTACTGAAGATGGTACACCAACAGGAAAATTAGTAGGTATTGTTACTAGCCGTGATTATCGTGTTAGTCGTATGAGCATGGATACAAAAGTTGAAACTTTCATGACTCCATTTAACAAATTAATCTATGCTGATGCAGATACTACTACATTGTCTATGGCAAATGACCTCATTTGGCAACATAAATTAAATATGTTACCTCTTGTTGATAAAAATCAACGTTTACGCTACATGGTATTTAGAAAAGACTATACAGATAACAAAGAACATGCATTAGAACTTACAGATAACAATAAACGTTATTTAGTAGGTGCTGGTATCAACACTCGTGATTATGCAGAACGCGTTCCTGCACTTTTAAAAGCTGGTGCTGATGTACTTTGTATCGACTCTTCTGAAGGTTTTTCTGAATGGCAAAGAATGACATTAAAATATATTCATGAAAACTTCGGCGAAGATGTAAAAGTTGGTGCTGGTAACGTAGTAGATAGAGAGGGTTTCCGTTTCTTAGCTGAAGCAGGTGCTGACTTCGTAAAAGTTGGTATCGGTGGTGGTTCTATCTGTATCACTCGTGAAACAAAAGGTATTGGTCGTGGACAGGCTACAGCTTTAATTGATGTAGTTGAAGCTCGTGATGAATATTATAAAGAAACAGGTATTTATATTCCTGTATGTTCTGATGGTGGTATTGTACATGACTATCATATGACTCTTGCATTAGCTATGGGTGCAGATTTCCTCATGCTTGGACGTTATTTTTCCCGCTTTGATGAAAGCCCAACAAACAAAGTTCGTATCAATGGTACTTACTTAAAAGAATATTGGGGCGAAGGTTCTAATCGTGCTCGTAACTGGCAACGTTATGACCTCGGCGGAGATAAAAAATTATCCTTCGAAGAAGGTGTTGATTCCTATGTTCCATATGCAGGACCATTACATGATAACGTTATGTTAACTCTTAGCAAAATGCGTTCTACAATGTGCAACTGTGGTGCATTAAACATCAAAGAATTCCAAGACAAAGCAAAACTTACTTTAGTTTCCGCAACAAGCATTGTTGAAGGCGGTTCTCATGATGTTATTCTTAAAGATAAATTCAGAGGTAATGACTGATTTTGATTTAAACTACAATTTAAAATGAATAAAAGATTGCATTGGTGAAAACTGGTGCAATCTTTTTTTATGCTTGACTTAGAGCTAGCACCATGTTTTATTATAAATAAAATAAATAAAAAAAGGAGCGATGAAAATGAACTTAAAAAATGTTATGCAAAAAATGATTGTATTGCCTATGACAGCATGTGTATTGTTTTTAGGAATGCAATTTTCAGAGGCTTCACGTGTTAATCCATTTTCTAATGTACAGACATTAGATATTTCAGGCGAAGCTAAGGTAGCTTATATTGATGAAAAGACTACAAACTTTTTTAATTCTTCAAGACCTATTGCAGAAGAATATGTTATACCAGACGGTTGGCAACAAGAAAAATTATCGTTTGATGGCGTGTCTGTAGAAAAATATACATCTACAACGACAAAGACAAATCGCATTGTATTTTTCTTGCATGGTGGTGGATATGTTGGTGGATTAAATAATACTTATCGCGATTGGGGTTTGCACAAAGCAGAAATAGCGGGAAATGCTACTATATTCATGCTCGATTATCGTTTAGCACCGCAAAATGCATATCCTGCTGCCTTAGAAGATGCTGTAAAAGCATATAAAGGATTATTAGAAATGGGCTATAAATCAGAGGATATAATTTTAATGGGCGATTCTGCTGGTGGTAATTTATCATTAGCATTAGCTGTGTATTTACGTGATAATAAAATTTCACAACCTAAGGCGATTGTATTGCTTTCACCTTGGACATATTTGGGAACAAATTTACCGGCACATACGAATAATCTTGAAAAAGATAAAATACTCGGTTCTAAAAATAAATTCATGTTAACAGAAGTAAGCAATCCATCTTATGCTAAAAATATTGATATAACAAATCCTTATGTATCACCAGCATATGCTGATTTAACTGGTATTTCTCCAATGCTTATCATAGCAGGTGGAGATGAATTACTTTTAGATGATACAGCACTTGTTAGTGCTCATGCTAAAGCTGCTGGCGTACAAGTAACAGAAAAAATTTATCCTGGTATGTCACATGATTGGGATATATTGTTACCAGAATTACCAGAATCAAAAGCGATGAACGAACAGATTGCTAAATTTATAAATGAACTTTTTAAATGATAAAAACAAAAAGGTAACAGAAATTATTTTCTGTTACCTTTTTTATTGTTGTCGAATTGAATATACGTGTAGCATTAAAAAAGTAAATATTGATATCTACCTTCTTTGCTGGACAATATTTTATTTTAACTACAAATATTGATTAATTCTTTTGTGTATTCTTCTTGGGGATTTTTTAGAACTTCTGAGGTTAATCCTCGTTCAATGATTTTTCCTTGATACATAATCAATATTTTATTACATAATTTTTGGACTAAAGCTAGATCATGAGAGATAAAAATAATGCTTAAATCTAATTCTTGGCGAAGTTTTAATAGTAAATTTAAGATTTCCATTTGCGTTATCGTATCTAATGCAGATGTTATTTCATCACAGATTAGAACTTGAGGTTTAATAGAAATAGCTCTAGCTATAGCACAACGCTGACATTGACCACCACTTATTTGATGAGGATATTTATATTTTATCTCCAAAGGTAAAGCTACCTTAGTTAATAAATCATCTAAAATTTGTTTTGCTTGAGCTTTATTTGTACCAATATTGATTAGTGGTTCAATAATACTATCGCCTAGACGTTGACGAGGATTAAATGACTCTTGAGGTAATTGAAAGACCATTTGTACTTGGCGATAAAATTGTTTTAATTCTTGTTTAGAATATTGATGGATATTTTTATCTTTAAATAATACTTCTCCTGTAGTTGGCGTTTCAAGTCTTATTAAAATATTGGCTAATGTAGATTTGCCACAGCCACTTTCGCCGACAATAGCAAGGCTATCGCCTTTTTTTAAGGTAAAATTTATATCATCTAAAGCTTTAAAATCGTGGTCATTTTTTAGATAGTTTTTAGTCAAATTAATGACTTTTAAAATTTCTTGCATAAAAGCACCTCTTTAGGTGTTTATTTTTTTAGTGTGATGACGGCTTGTAGTAATTTTTTTGTGTAATCTTCTTGGGGATTAGCTAAAAGAATTTCTGTGGGATTTCGTTCAATTATTTTGCCTTGGTGCATGATGATGATTTTATCTGCTATTTTAGCTAAAACTTTTAAATTGTGAGATACGAATAAAATGCTCGTATTTAATTTTTGTTTCATCAATAATAATTCTTGCAAAACTTTAGCTTGGGACATGACATCTAAAGCAGAAGTAGGCTCATCAGCAATTAATAATTGAGGTTTTAACATCATTGTCAGAGCGATATTAATGCGTTGGTTCATACCACCAGATAACATAAAGGGATAGGCGTTTAAAATATTTTTGCCGTCATTTAAACCGATTTTGGTAAAAATATCTAATGCTTGAGAGATGATTTCATCAGCTGTGATTTTTTGATGTGCTGATATGGTTTCAATGAATTGACTTTTTATAGTGCGGACAGGGCAAAAAAACGTTTGCGGGTTTTGCGAAATAAAGGCTATTTCTTTACCATAGATATGAGTTAATTGTTTTGCCTTTAAGTCGTATAAATTTTTATCTTGCCAATAAATTTCACCTTGAATATTAAAATCTTGTGGCAATAGATGTAAAATGCTATTTAATAAAGTAGTTTTTCCAGAACCAGAACCGCCAGCAATTCCAATTATTTCAGCAGTATTTAATTTTAGATTGATGTTCTTTAAGATATTTTGTTTATTATGGAAAATAGTTAAATCTCGAATAGTTAATAAGGACATGATTGACCTACCTATTTATTATTTAAAGTCTAAATCGGCAGTGATTTCATAATAATCACTAGGATGAGCTACAAAATTTATGACCTTGGACTTAGAAACAAAAGACATTTTTAAATGAGAAGCGAAGATAAAGCCATAATCATCTAATAAAATCTGTTGCATCTGCACCGCTAAGTCAGCTCGTTTTTGACTGTCGAATTCGTTATGCAATTTTTGAGCTAAGATTTCTAATTTATCGTTATAATATTTACCACGATTTTTGGCTGAATTTTGGAGACAATGTGTAGTGAAGAAATATTCTGGATCGCCAGTCGGTGCAGTTACAAAGGCACTGGCATAGATATCCCAGTTTCCACTAGCTAAAAATTCTTGTTGATTGATAGTATTGTTGATTTTTAAGTCAATGCCGATAGTTTTTAGATTGGCTTGAGCAATTTCTGCAAGTAAGGGCAATTCTTGGCGACCAGGATAAGTCAACCAGCGAAGTATGAGTTTTTGTCCATTTTTATCAACATAGCCATCACCATCATTATCTATCCAGCCAGCTTGGGCTAATAGTTCTTTAGCCTCTGTTGGATTGTAATTTACAGTTTGTAATTTATCGCCACCAAAGGTGAAATTATCTGGGAAGGCACCAATGGCTATAGAGCCATTATCTTGGAGTAGATTATGCGTAAAACCTTGTTTATCTAAACTCATAGCTATAGCTTTGCGAATATTATAATCTTGAAGTATAGGATTGTTATAGTTTATTTGGGCAAAAAAACAGCGAGAAGTAGCTATTGAACTCACATGATAATCAGGATTATTTTGGAATAAATCTAAATTAGCATAAGGAAGCCCTTGGACAGCATCAAATTCTCCAGTTTGTAATGCCATAGTGAGCGTATCGCCATCTATTACTTCAGTTATAATTACTTTATCCATGGCTACATTGCCGTTCCAGTAATTAGGATTTTTTACGAGTTCAATTTGTTTATCTGATACTTTAGTAGCGACAAAGGGGCCAGTGCCAGCTACATTATTATCAGCAGTAATACCATATTGCATATCGATAATGGCACCATAAGGATCGCTGAGATAATTTAAAAGAGCAGGTACTTTTTCTTGTGATTTAATGATGATATCTTGACCATCAGCTGTGATTGAAGCAATTTTTAAATCAAAAGGAGCTCTGTCATGATTTTTGATTAAATCTTCTAGACATTCTTTGACAGCTTGACCATCTAAGGCTCTACCACTAGAAAATTTAATATTATCTTTTAAAGTGATTTTTACAGTATAATCATCTAATTGTTCATAGCTTTTAGCAAGCCATGGTTCAAGTTGCATTTTATCATTAAATTTAAATAAAGTTTCGCCAACACCATAGCGAACTGCTGACCAGCCGGAATAATCATGGTGCGGATTTAGACCAGTATTGCCCATTTCAATACCATAGGCAGTAGTGCCGAAATGAAATACTTTTTCTGTGGAAGAAGTAGTGTTATCGGAAGTACAACCTGTTAAATAAAAACTTATTAAAAATAAACATAATGCTAGGACTTTAGAAAAAGACATGAAAACCTCCTATTTTATTTTAGGATAATTGTTTAGGATCTAGTTTATCATTGAGTACATCAGCAAATAGATTAAATAGTAATACTGTGAGAAAAATAGCAGCAGCAGGAGCTAAAATCATCCATGGAGCAATTTGTAAAAAAATACGACCACTGCTCATCATGGCACCCCATTCTGCTGATGGAGGCATAGCACCTAAGCCTAAAAAAGATAGACCAGCAATTTCCATAATCATAGTGCCGATATTCAAAGTAGCCGTAGTGAGTAAAATGGGGAATATATTAGGTAAAATATGTTTGTAGATAATTTTGAAATCACTAGAACCATTGATAATGCTTGCTTTGATAAATAGAGAATTTTTTAAAACTAAAGTTTGACTGCGAGCAAGTAGTGCAAATTTGGGCCAGGAAATCAATGAAAGTGCCAGTATGGCATTGAAAATACTACCGCCTAAAATACCAACTAAAGCGATAGCAAAGATAATTCCCGGAAAAGCAAGGAAAATATCTGTAATTCGCATTAAAAGATTGTCTAAGTTTTTGCCAAAATAACCACAGATAACACCGATTAAAGAACCGAAAACACTTGATATAATGACGAGAAATAATGAAGAAAAAATAGTTGTTTGAGCACCGATTAAGATGCGAGAAAAAATATCACGACCATATTTATCCGTACCGAGTAAGTGTATGGTATTAGGTGCTTGTAATGTATTGGCTAAATTTTGTTCATAAGGATCAAACGGTACAATATATGGTGCTAGAATAGTGATGAATAGTAAAATGCAAATAGCACAAGTTAACAAATAAAATTTAAAATTAGTATTCATATTAAGCTTTCCATTGTTGTTTTATTCTAGGATCTAAATAATGATATAAGATATCTGCAATCAGATTGATAAACATATAGATAAGAGAGAGATAAAATACATATGCTAAAACGATGGGATAATCGCGAAGGTTGATAGCATCAATAGCTAATTTTCCGACACCGTCCCAGCGGAAAATAGTTTCAATGATGGCACTGCCACCTAAAAGTGAACCAATAGATAGACAGATAAGCGTTAAAAGTGGAAGTGTAATCATTTTTAAAATACTGTGAATTAAAATTGTAGATAATTTTAAACCACGAGCTTTAGCACAGCGTACATAATCTTGATGAAGTTGCTCAATGACTACAATGCGGATTTGGCGGATATATTTTGCACTCATAGGCAGGGCAAGTGCTATGGAAGGCAAAATAAGACCGATAAAATTATTATCAATTAAAACAGGAATTAATTTTAATTGTACGGAGAAAATATAAATTAAAATTAGAGCCACTACAAATCCAGGTAAGGAATTGCCGATAAAACTAAATAGGCGAATTATATAATCAATTATTTTATTTTGTTTAATCGCTGATAAAATACCAAGTGGCAAAGATATCAATAAAGTCAATAAAATAGAGCTAAGTGTCAGATATAAAGTCTGTGGTAATTTATCAAAAAACAGAGAAGAAACATCTTTTCCAGAAAGGTAAGAAGTTCCCATATTGCCAGATAATATGGATAATAGCCAATTTAGATATTGAATAAATATCGGCTGGTCTAAACCTAAATCTTGACGAATTTGTGTTTTAGTGGCTTCTGAATAAACGACTCCACGATTTAGTTCTATGATATCGACAATATCATTAGTTGAATGTAATAAAATAAAAGTGAATAAAGTAATACCTAATAAAATAGGTATTAAATAGAGTAAACGATGTAATATATATTTTTTCATGATTGTTCCCATATAAAATATAAATAGAGTAATAGTAAATAATTAATTTATTTTTGTGCGTAGATTAAAAATACAGGAGCAGGATTGTAGAATTTATCTTGATGTTTGTAAATGCGTTGACCGATATTTGTATCAGCAAATACATCTTTGAATTGAAGTTGTTTTAAAATGCGTAAATCCCAATCAGGACGTATTTTTGAAGATATTTCTAAGCTATTTTTGATTAAATCACATTCGTGCATAAGTGTTGGTTTCACTTGGCGGTGAGCATGATTTAAAGGTAGATTTTCTATTTTAGTTTGATAAAATTGTTCATTGCCATAATCGGCATCAAAATTTAATAAAATTCCCTGTGGTTTTAATACGCGATACCATTCACTATATGCTTTTTGTGGATTGGGCAAAGTCCATGTGAGATTTCTAGAGATGACGACATCAAAAGTATTATCTGCAAAATAAAGATTTTCAGCGTCCATCACTTGAAAATTAATTTTATAATCATGCTGTTGAAGTTTAGTTAAAGTTTGTTTAGCTTGCTCAATCATGGAAGCTGTTAAATCAATGCCTTCTACTTCGTGATGATATTGGGCAAGTAGATTGGCAAAAAAGCCAGTGCCTGTGCCGACATCAAGAATTTTGCAAGGTCTTTGCGGTAAATATTTAGTGATTTCAGTGAGCCATAATTCAGACATATAACTATGCAATTCTTCTTGTCGCAATTGAGCAAAATTTTCACTGCGTTTTGTCCAATAATTAATAATTCTATCTTTGATTTTTGTTTCCATAAGAATTCCCCATTTTATATTGATTTAGATTATTTGATTGCTTTAATTAAAAACATTGGCGTAGAAGCATAATTTAATTTTTCTTCATTGCTCCATACTTGTTGCCAGATATCTGGAATAATATTTATCGTAGTAAAACCGATTTTGGTTAAAATTTCTCTATCCCAATCAGGTCGATCTATACTGCTCAAAGGAACTTGTCTAGCGATATTTTCCATAGCATCAATATCGGTGCAAGTATAGTGGTCATCCATATGAGCTTTAGCAACTATTTTTCTATCTTCTTCATAAGCTTGCCTTTTTTGCTCATCAAATAAATGGTTGTACCAATTAGCATCAAAATTTAATAAAACGCCATCTTTTTTCAAGACACGATACCATTCACTATAAGCTTGTTGTGGATTTTCTAAATTCCATGTCAGATTGCGTGTAACGATGACATCAAATTTTTCATCAGGAAAGTTTAAATTTTGAGCGTCCATCTGTTGAAATTTGATTTGTTTGCTGAATTTACCTGCATTTTGTTTAGCTTCTAAAAGCATTTGTTCAGTATAATCAATGGCTGTGATATCAAAACCTAATTGAGCTAAAATAATAGCAAAAAAGCCTGGGCCAGTGCCTATATCTAAGATTTTTATATTTTTATTGGCTTTAAAGGGAATGTATTGCAATAAAGTTTGTTGCCATTTATATTTTTGTTCACTATGTAATTCGCCTTGATTGACTTGAGAATATCCTTCGGCACGATTTGTCCAATAAGTTTGTATTTCTTGTAATAATTTTGTCATAATTATCCTCACCATTGTATGATTATGTAAATTAGTATAAAACGATAAATATTTAGCCACAAGCTATACTAGGGGATATAAATAAGCGAAAAATGAAAAAAGCTATAAAGAAGATTATTCCTTGAAAATACAGGGCTAGGAAAGATTTTCTTTATAGCTTAGATTTATTTTTTTAGATGTAATATGGGGAAGGGGCGGTTATCACTATCTACAGGTGAACGTTTAAAAATAGTAAAACCTTGTCGCAAATAAAATTTTAGAGCTTTAGGATTTTGTTCATTTACATCAACATATTTAATTTGATAATCTTGTATGGCAGTGGAAATCATTTTATAGCCGATACCTTGTTGAAAATAATCAGGACTTAAAAATAACATCTCTAATTTATCGTCAGCAATTCCAGCAAAACCGATAGGCTCATCATCATCTGTAAATGATACGAGTAAAATTGGAATTTGTTTTAATCCTATGACTACTTGAGGCAAAATATCTTTTATATCTTGAGGAGAAAGAAATAAATGTGTAGCTTCAACTGATTTTTGCCAAATAATTGTCAACTTATTTATGAGTGTTTCATTTCGCAAAGAGTAATCTATTTCTTTTAGATACATAATGAAACTCCTTTCGCTAAGGTGATAAATATATTTTAATTTATTATAGATTATATTTGAAGGCTTTCATAAGAATTGATATAATAGAGCATAATATTTTATTTGTAGTTTTAAAGAAAAGGACGAAGAAAATGAGAGAATTTACAAAAATAAAAATTACACCAAAAGGAGAACGTTCTGTAAAACATGGTCATCCATGGGTTTTTGGCGATGAAGTAATCGATATTGATGGCACTTATGAAAATGGCGATTTAGTTGATGTACTTACAAATAAAGGCAAATACCTTGGTACAGGTTTTATTAATGATAATTCTAAAATTCGCATAAGAATTATTTCCACAAATGCTAATGATAAATTTGATGAAGCATTTTGGGAACGTCGCGTACGTTATGCTATTGATTATCGCCGTCAAGTAATGGGTGAAGACTTCAACTGTTGTCGTTTGATTTTTGGTGAAGCAGATAGTTTCCCTGGACTTACAATTGATCGTTTTGAAGATGTATTAGTAGCACAAGTTTTATCTTTAGGTATCGAAGTTCGCAAAGATGTTATTTTTAGCAAAGTAATTGAAATCATGCGTGAATATGGCGAAGAAATAAATTGCTTTTATGAACGCAATGATGTTAAAATCCGCAAACTTGAAGGCATGGAAGAATACAAAGGATTTTATAAACATCCATTATTAGATGAAAGTAAGGAACATACAACTTTAGTCATCACTGAAAATAATATTAAATATAACGTTGATGTAGAAAACGGACAAAAAACCGGCTTTTTCTTAGACCAAAAATACAATCGCAGAGCCGTAGCTCATTTGGCAAAAGGCAGAAAAGTATTAGATTGCTTCACTCATACAGGAGCGTTTGCTTTAAATGCTGCTAGTGGCGGTGCATTATCTGTAACAGCTGTAGATATTTCTCAAGAAGCAGTAGATATGACTACTAAAAATATTGAAATGAATGGGCTTGATAATGCTAAAGCGATTAAAGCTGATGTATTTAATTTATTGACAAAACTCATTGAAGAAAAAAATAAAGATTATGATTTTATCATCTTAGATCCACCAGCGTTTACAAAATCTCATGCGACTGTAACAAATGCTTATCGTGGATATAAAGATATCAATTTACGTGCAATGAAATTATTGCCACGTGGCGGATATTTAGCAACTTGTTCTTGCTCTCATTTCATGAAAGAAGATTTATTCTTGAAAATGTTAAATGAAGCAGCAAGTGATGCCAAAGTAACACTTCGTCAGATAGAAGCACGTCAACAATCTCCTGACCATCCAATTGTATTTGGTATTCCAGAAACTTATTATCTTAAATTCTATTTATTCCAGATCGTATAGTTAGAAGAGAGGCAAATATTTTTGATATTTGCCTCTTTACTATATAATAACTATTTAGAGGTGTAAATAATTGTATTTACGACATTTTAATGAAAATGATTATCTTGAATTGACAAAATATTATATGCCTAATTTAAAAGAAGAACAATTTAAACAGATAATAAGAGAATGGAATTTATTGAAATATAAAAATAAATTTTTTGAGATATTTGCTATTGTAGAAAATAGACAGATAGTGGGTATGATATCATTATATCAACATACTAGTACTGTAGTTAGCGAAGGAGTAGAAATTTTTAAACCATTTAGGAATAAAGGATTAGCAACTAAAAGTATACTGTTAATACAAAATATAGCTAAATTTTATGGATATAAGGTAATTACTGCTCAAGTAGCTAGAAAGAATATAGCTAGTATAAAACTTCACAAAAAGTTAGAATTTGAAATATATCATGAATTTATTTCTCTAAAAGAAAATCGGCAATTATTATTTATAAAAACCTTATAAATCAATAATGCGAATTTCATTGCCATGAGGTAGTAATAGATTATATAAGTCTTCAAATTTTAAAAATACAGTGGCTGTATTTTCCATAGGATGCATACCTATTGTTTGATTTTGTAATTCACTGTCAAATATTATTAAGATATTTTTATCTTTGTTATTTAATATGGCAAGTGGTGTAACGCTACCAGGTTTTACTGCTAGCATTTGTTCCATAGCTTCTTGTTTTGCAAAACTAAGACGTTTGCTAGGAATTTTTTCACTTAATTCTTTGAGATTGATATTTTTATGCACAAATAAAGAAACAAGATAGAAATTTTTCTTTTTAGCATCACATAAAAATAGATTGCGAATGACCTTTTCACGATTAGGAAGATTGGATTTATCGCCTTCTTCTACAGAAAATATAGGTTCATGTTCATATTTAGTGAAAGGTATTTGTTTATCAGTAAGATATTGTAAGATTTCAGCCTTATTCAAAATAAAATCTCCTTTAATTGAATTTAGATATAAAAAAGCTGTAATAATTGAGTAGTTTCTCAAATTATTACAGTTTTTTTGTCATATCGTGCCAAACTTAAAAGTTTTAGTAGGATATATAGTTTAGAACATAGAAAACATCAAATGTTACAGTTAAATAAATAATTTGAAACAAAGTGTATTCAAATACATAAAATGTTAATATTATAAGTTTATTATAAATGAAAAAAAATTATTACACAAGATTAAAAATTTTTATTTTAAACAAAGTGTTGAAAATATTTTTTAAAAGTGTTATTATAGAGAAAAGAATTTATGGAGGTTAGGTTATGAAGAATACTAACATAATACAAATGGAATCTTTATTTAATGAAACCGTAAGAAAGGAGTCTAGAGAAGATATAGTAGATAAAGTATTTAAAGCTTATAAAAGTGAGAATAAAACTGTAGAACGAAGAATAAGAATTCCAGTAGATTTAGATTTTATTATAAAAACAGAAAAAATAAATTGTGAAAAATTACTAGAAAAAGCTGTTAGAGATTATTTAGTACTTAAATATTAAATTTATAAATATTGTGGGCTATTTAATATTGATAAATAGTCCACAATATTTACAAGGTTAGAAAGGAGTATTTTGATGAGAGTATATCAAATACGAATGCAAATTTTTTTGTTAGAAGATATTGCTATTAATAAAATTCAAGAAAAGATAACAGCTTTTATTGATTCGGGTTTTAAAATTGATGAGAAGTGGTTAAATTTTCATGAACAGAATAGTTACAAAAATTACTGCTATGATCAGTTATATCCAATAGAAAAAGATCGGGTTTATAAAAAGGGAAAGATATATACTTTGACTATACGTACTGTAGATTTAGAATTAGCAAAGTATTTTAAGCTAGTATGTGTTGATAATCATACTAAAGAAATTAAAGGATTAGTAGCGGAAATCAGAGTGTTGCCAAAAAAAATTCTTGAAACAGTATATACGATTACGCCTGTGATTGTTAAAACTGAAGAAGGATATTGGAAAGATGCCATAAAATTTACGGAGTTCGAGCAAAGATTAAAAGTTAATTTAATCAAAAAATGGAATGCATATCATAATGAAAAGATTGATGAAGATTTTGATTTATATACTATGATTGAATTAAAAAATAAAAAGCCAATTGCTATGGAATATAAAAATATAAAGCTGTTGGGCGATAAAGTTCAGATACAAGTAGCAGATAATAAGCGTGCTCAGGATTTGTGGTATTTTTCATTAGGTGTTGGTCTGGGTGAAATGAATGCTCGTGGTTGTGGATTTTTGAATTATCGTTGGTTATAACTTTATTTAAAAGAAAGGAGGAATTTTATGTTTGAAGAATGTTTAGATGTATTTAAAAGAGAATTAGAAGATGATAGTAATCTTATCTTAGGCGAATATATACCAGTAGATGGCTCATATATAATTGTGGATAACAATGGTAAGATAAAAAAATATCAAGATATAAAACTTGATAAAAAAAAGAGAGGGACGAGTGAGGCTGTAGTAAAAGGTAGTTATTTTGGAGAGATATGTTTTTATGATTATCATAGTAAATTAATTTCTATGAATAAACCAGTAGACAATAAAAAAGTAATCCATTCCAATAATTATTTAGCATTTGCAGTGAAAAAGGAAAGTATTGTCACTGGAAAATTAACAGAAATAATTATTGATAATTATTATGATACTTTAAAAAATCCTTTAGAGAAAAAATATAAGAAATCTAAAGAAGCAAGTAAGATTTATCAAAAATTTGAAGAAAAATATGCTCCTGTAAATATAGAAATATTGGAAAAATGTAGAAGTTGGATAAAACAGAATATCTTTTCTATTGATAAATTGATAGATATCGATTTAAAAAAGAAAGATTATCTTAAAATTTTCTTTGAAATTTTTGAAGCAGATGAAGAAGATAATAAGAAGAATAAAGAATTATTTATTCAAGAAGATAATCGATATATTTTCCCTAGCATCTATAATAACAATGATTATAATGTAGAAATTAATGGGAAGATACAAGGTATTCCAGATAATAATATGGGAATGAATGCTAAAAAACCATTTTTAGCTATAAAGACAAGAAAAACTCCTGCTGCTTATTTAATAGATATAAATAAAGCTATTTTGCAAAAGCAATTTTTTGAGTATTTAATGAATTTTGCAGCTAATGGTAAAAATAATGTTTATATTGATACGAAAAACTATAGAATTAAAGCATATAGCGACCAAGACGAACGTGATGATTTTGATGAAATGGCTTCAGGATATTATTTACGTATTCAAAAGGGTAAGGAATTAGAAATTCAGGTTCAAGATAATTTAGTGGATTATCAAAATAGATTAAAGTTAAATTTTGAATATATAAAATTTATCAATATTGATAGAAAAGAAGATAAACTTCCTGAATTTGCTAGAAGATATGGAATTTACTATAAGCGAACAAATGTAGGTAATTTAATTAATGAAATATTTTTTTCAAAATGTTTAAGAACAAATTATTTTATGGATATAAGTGCTATAAATGTTAAAGATAGTACTTTGAAACAAAATATTATTATGTATCGTAATGCAATTTTTGATTGGGTTTATAAAGGAATAGATAATAATTTTAGTATAGTAGAAGAAAAATTTGCGTTATCATTGATAAAAAATTCGATACAAAGTGATGATAAATATAAATTGAGAGCTAAATCTCAGTTAAATTTACATTGGTCATTAAAAGATTATTTTTTTAAAATGAAAGGTAAACAAGGAGGAAATACTATGGTTGATACTGCAACAAAAGTCAGGGAAAATGTAAAAGAAAAAGTTTTATCTAAAAATGAAGTAACGATGCCTAGTAATGATGAAGAGTATTATTATGCTGTGGGACAATTATTGTCATATCTTATTTTTAAAAGTAGAGCAGGTAAGAAAATGCAATCTATGGTAAATCCAGTACTTAATGCTAAACGTGATAATGTTATAAAAATGAGATTATTCCAATTGTATAAAAAATATAATTATGATATATCTATTTACAATTATCACATGAAGAATTTATATGCTATGATTTTAGGCTATAAACCAAAAAACAAAGTAAATCAAGAAATGATTTTATTTGGTTATTTAGATGAAAATATATTATTAAAAAGTAATGCAAAAAATGTTTCAAATGAGAACTAATACAGTTTTAGGAGGATATAAAAATGGAAAATAAAACTATGAATAAGCGTGTATATGGTATTTTAGGTATTTCTTCAATCATGGGTAATTGGAATGCAGATTTTTCAGGTTATCCAAAATCAACAAGTGATGGTAATGTATTTGGCAGTGATAAGGCATTAAAATATCCAATGAAAAAGATGTGGGATAATGAAGAACAAAATGTTTTATATATTAAATCATTAGCATTTGGAGAAAAAGGAAAAGATGGTTCTATTAGTTTAACACCTAGAACTTTAAAAGAACGTTATGAATTATTATTTGGTGAAGATGATTTAAAAGATGTAAAAAAGGTTTTGACTAATTTAATGACAGCAGTAGATGTAAAAAATTTTGGTGCAACTTTTGCGGAAGCTGGCTGTAATATTGCCATTACTGGTGCAGTACAAATTGGTCAAGGCTTTAATAAATATATTGATACTAATGCAGAAGAACAAGATATTTTATCTCCATTTAAAGATGCAAAAGCAAAAGAGAAAAATGAAGTAAAAGCAAAAGCAAAAGCTAAGGCGAATAATTTATCAGAAGATGATATTGAAGTAAAAGATGCTCAAAATTCTACATTAGGTACAAAAATAACAAGTAATGAAGCACATTATTTTTATCCATTTGTAATTAATCCACTTGCTTATAAAGAATTAGTAGATTTAGGTGTTACAGAAGGTTATACAGAAGAAGATTATCAAAATTTTAAACGTACAGCATTAGTATCTGCCACAGCATTTGCAACAAATTCTAAAGTGGGCTGCGAAAATGAATTTGCTGTTTTTGTAGAAACGCAAAGTGATACTTATTTACCTAATTTATCTGAATATGTAACTTTCTCAAAGGATGAAGATGAAGAAAATAAAGACATTGAAGATAAAGACCTTAAAGATATTAAAGATAAAAATATTAATGTTATAGATTTAAAAAATTTGGTGGATATATTAAATGATATGAGTCAGCAGATTAAATCTGTAGAAATTTATTACAATCCATATACTACAAAATTAGCAAATAAAGATATGAAATTTGCTAAATACTTTAATATCATAACCTCTAAAGAGGTGCAATAAATGGAAATTTTAAAATTTAAACTCAGTGGAAAGAGTGCTTTTTTTAAAAAGCCTGAAGTGAATACGTATTGTTATTTTACGTATGGCAATATTCATAGAGTGGCTTTATTAGGCATTTTAGGAGCTATCTTAGGATATAAAGGTTATAGCCAAATGCAAGATATTTTGTCTAATAAAAAGAAAAAAGGAAAATTAGAATCATCGTATCCTGAATTCTATGAGAAACTAAAAGATTTGAAGATTGCTATTTTGCCTTTGAATAATAAAGGTATTATTTCTAAAAAAATACAGATATTTAATAATTCTGTTGGTTATGCTTCTAAAGAACAGGGCGGAAACTTGATAGTAAAAGAACAATGGCTTGAAAATCCTAAGTGGGAAATTTGTATTTTGTTAGATTGTGAGGAAGCTAAAAAAATCAAAGAGGCTATACAAAATCATAAATGTGAATTTTATCCATATTTAGGAACAAATGATCATTTTGCAGATATTGAGTATTTAGGTGTAGAAGAAGCAAAAACTATAGAAGATGAAATGTATAGAATAGATAGTTTTGTCTTTAATAGTGATGTAGATATATTAAATTTAGAAGAAGAGGAATTAAATGACTGGAAATCTCAAGGAAAGCTTACATCTAAGGGGAATTTTAAATATGAAGAAGCTTTGCCATATAAAATAAGTAAGATAACAAATAATTATGAACTTGAAAGATTTATTTATACTGGAAATTTAGTAGAGTTGGAGGAAGATAGAAGGGTATATTATATACAAGACAAAAATAAAAAAGAAATAGAAGATAAATATATTATATTTTATTAATTTAAGTATATTTAATTGATTAATAGAAACAAGTGTTGTAAATTTTGTTAGTTAGAAGGTGATTTAGATGGACTATAAAATTCTAAATGAGTTAATAGATGATGTAGATAAGTATAAAGCACATAAAAAACCTAAAAATGAAAAAGATGAAAAGGGAGAACAAATATATGAAACTTTGTTAGAACATACAAAAAGAACAGAAAAATATTTTGATAAATTTTGGCAATTGAAAAAATGTGATGATATTCTAGATAGATTTTGTAGTGTTTTATGGCAAGACAAAATGATAAAGAAAAAAGATATAGAAGAAGCTAAAATTATATTAAAAGAAATGATAGAGGCTATTCCTATTTTTCATGATTTGGGAAAAATAAATCCTAATTTTCAAATTGAAAAAATGGGTAATAAAGAAATTATTAGAGATGAAAATTTTATAGAAACAAAACATTCGTTTATTTCAGCGATAATATATTTATCTTATTTTAGAAATAAAATAGTAAATAAAGTAAAAGGAAGAAAAATAAAAGATTTACTTAAGGAATTTATATTGTATCATGCTTATATTATAGAAAGACATCATAGTGATATAGATAAAATTGGTAAATTTGTTGGAAAGATTAATTTTAAGGCAAATCCTGATACTGAACAAGCAATTAAAGAGTTACCTATTAGTAAATTAATAGAGGCTATAACTAAAAGTAAAATATATATGAAAGATTTATCTTTAAAGAAAGGTAGTACAGATAATCTGATTGCATCATTTGAAGATAAAAAGTTTATTAATAAAAATGATAAGAGGCGTAGTGAAAAACAAGGGATATATATTTGTATCTATATAAGATGGTTATATTCTTTATTAGTAGCAAGTGATTATTATGCGACTTCGGAATTTATGAATGGTGGCTCTTTTAATGAAGTTGATGATTTAAATAATATTCAAGATTGGATAAATGTTTATGAAAATACAGATTTAATGAAAAATATTCGTAAATATCAAAATGAAAGTTATCCTATGTCTATGGAGAATTTAAATAAAGCTACAAATATAAATATATTACGTAGTGAAATTTTTTGTGAAGCTGAAGAACAAATAAAAAATAATTATCAAGAAAATATGTTTTATTTAGAGGCTCCAACAGGTAGTGGTAAAAGTAATACAGCAATGAATTTAAGTTTTAAATTGATGTCTTTAAATAAAGATTTATGTAAGATTTTTTGGATTTATCCTTTTAATACCTTAGTAGAACAAAATTTAGATACGTTAGAAAATATTTTTGGAAAGAAAGAGAATATTATTTCAAAAATTGCTGTAATAAATTCATTAACACCAATAAAATTAAAACATGTAGATTGTAAAGGAAATATAATATCTGAAAATGATGAACCTGATGAGAATAACGAAAAAAATGTTTATAGGCAATCTTTGTTAGACAGGCAATTTTTGAATTATCCTATGATTTTATCAACACATGTTAGTTTATTTAATACTATATTTGGAGAAAGTCAACAAAATTTATTTGGTTTTTATCAGTTAATAAATAGTGTAATAGTATTAGATGAAATTCAAAGTTATAAAAATAGTATATGGACAGAAATAATATACTTTTTAAAACCATTGTCTAATTTATTTAATATGAAAATTATTATTATGTCAGCTACATTGCCTAATTTAGATAGATTATCTCAAGGGCAATCAGAGGCAATATTTTTACTAAAGAATTCTAATAAATTTTTTAAAATAGATTGTTTCAAAAATCGTGTTCAGTTGAATTATGATTTATTAGATACTAAAGTTGATGATAAATTTAATCAATTAAAAGAGCATTTAAAAGAGCATTTAGATACAGATAAAAAGATTTTAATTGAATTTATAAAAAAACGAACAGCTAATGACTTTTGGTTGTATCTAGTGGAAGATGAATACTTTAGAGAAAAAAATATAAAAATTGAGTATTTATCTGGAGATGATAGTTTAGCTGAACGTAAAAGAATTTTGGATAAAATAAAGCAAACAGAAGATACTATAGTTTTAGTAGCAACACAAGTTATTGAAGCTGGCGTAGATATAGATATGGATATTGGTTATAAAAATATATCTAAATTAGATAGTGAAGAACAATTTATAGGTAGAATAAATCGTTCATGCAAAAGGAAGGGAATAACATATTTTTTCCAAATTGATGATGCTAAAGATATCTATAAAAATGATATTAGAGTAGATAGTGAATTTACGTTAGAAAAAGAAAAGATGAGAGAAATTCTTATTAATAAAAATTTTGGTGATTATTATAATAAAATTTTAGATGTAACTAAAAATAATAATAAAGCTTATATTAAAGATTTTTTAGGATCTATAGCTGATTTAAACTATGAATATATAGATAAACATATGAAATTGATTGATGAAGATAAAAATATAGTACAGGTTTATTTAGCTAGAAAAATTGTAGATATTAATGGTGATTTGATAGATGGTAAAGAGATTTGGAAGCAATATGTAAATTTATGGAAAATGAAAAATTCTATGGATTATGCAGAGTGGAAAGTAAAAATGTCTATAATAACAAGTAAAATGAATTATTTTATATATCAAGTTAATAAATCAAACTTAGAGCTAAAAGAATATAATGATAAAATGGGCAACATAATTTATATAGAAGATGGTGATAAATATTTTAAAAAAGATAAATTTAATAGAGAGCTGTTACAAGGTGTGGGAGGTATAGATTTTATATGAGATAAAGAAGGTATCAAAAATGAAAGTGAACGGAACTTTGATGAATTATTATATTCATTGTCCTAGACAATGTTATTTATTTGGAAATCGGATAAATTTAGAAGATAATAGTGAAACGGTAAATATAGGTAGAATTCTTCATGAAGAACGAGCGGATAATGAAAATACAGAAATAGCCTTAGATAATATTAAATTAGATAAATTAACTAAAGAATATTTGACAGAAGTTAAAAAATCTGATGCAGATATTGAAGCTTGTAAATGGCAATTAATATTGTATTTGAAGATATTAAAAGATAAAGGAATTGTGCGAAAAGGAAAATTAGAGTTCATTGAAAAGAAAAAGACTATTAAGAAGACGATGATTTTAGAATTAACTCCAGAGATAGAAATTATGTTAAAAAAATATGTAAAAGCCATTGATGAATTACTAAAATGTGATGAAGTACCACCAGTTTTAGGTAAAAGCAGTTGTAAAAAATGTGCTTATTATGAGTATTGTTATATTTAAGATTTTTGTTCGGAGAAAGACGTGATATTATGGGTAGTACAAAGTGTATTGCATCTATAGGTGAATTGAGTCGGAAAGATAATTCTTTATGTTTTAAAAATGAGAAAAAACATATATATATTCCTGTAGAGAATGTTAAAGAAATATACTGTTTTAATGAAGTGAGTATTAATAGTAAATTATTGGATTTTTTAGCACAGAAAAATATAATAGTTCATTTCTTTAATTATTATGGTAACTATAGTGGCACTTTTTATCCAAGAAAAAAATATATGAGCGGAAAATTGTTAGTGAAGCAAGTTGAGAAATTTAATACAGAGCGTTTGACTGTAGCAAGAGCGATTGTAAAAGGAATGGGTATTAATATTTATGAAGTGTTGTATCACTATTATAAGCATGATAAAAAAGAAGTAAAAGAAGTATTAGACTGGATAAAAACACAATTTTATTCAGCTGTAAATGAGGTAAAATCCATACCAGAAATAATGGCATTTGAAGGTGATTTATGGCTTAGATTTTATAGTACATTTAAATATTTTTTACCTGAAGATTTTATTATGAATAAACGAGTAAAAAGACCACCAGATAATCCTATAAATGCATTGATATCTTTTGGTAATACTTTATTATATACAAAGACAATATCAGCTATTTATAGAACACATTTAGACCAAAGAATAAGTTTTTTGCATGAGCCTTCAGAAGGAAGATTTTCTTTAAGTTTAGATATAAGTGAAGTTTTTAAACCTGTGATTGTCTTTAAAACTATTTTTGATTTAGTGAATAATAGAAAAATAAAAGTAGAAAATCATTTTGAGAGAAAAGTAAATTATTGCATATTAAATGAAGAAGGTAGAAACATATTTTTAAAAGCTTTTCAAAATCGTATGGAAATGGTAGTGCAACATACAAAATTAAAGAAAAAGACATCATATCATTCAATGATAAAAATAGATTGTTATAAGTTAATAAAATTTATTATGGAAGATAAAGAATTTATACCATATTCATTGAAAGCAGGGTATTGATGAATGAGTAAAAAAATAAATTATAATTATGCTTTTTTATTTTATGATGTAAATGAAAAGAGAGTACAGAAAGTATTTAAGATATGTAAAAAATATTTATCGCATTTTCAAAACTCAGTATTTAGAGGAGAAATAACACCATCAAAATTAATGAAATTAAAGTTAGAGTTACAAAAAATTATAGTAGATGAAGAAGATTTTGTTTGTATTATAAAATTAATGAATGATAATGTATTTGGTGAAGATATTTTAGGTAAAAAAGATATAGAAAATGGAGAAAGTTTGATTTTATAAACTAAATTTTACCAGGCATAAAAATAAGTATATGTTTATAAACCCTTATAAATAAAAGAGATATAGTGAATTTCTTGCATTGTAAAGATAAATACATTATGCCTGGTAATTTTTACTTAGAATGTTGAAATATCAAGGTTTTTGAACTATATTATAAAATGTAAAGTCTTTAAAAACGAGGGATTAACAGTAACAAAGGTTGTTTTTGAATACGACAAAAATACTCCAAAATTACTACAAATGTATTGATTAACAGTAACAAAGGTTGTTTTTGAATTTAAAAGAAAAAAATTTTATAAAGTTCATTGTCGCTGGATTAACAGTAACAAAGGTTGTTTTTGAATTAATTGGGCATGGGTCAAGATGGGCAAATCTACCAAGATTAACAGTAACAAAGGTTGTTTTTGAATCTTCGTCCTAGTGTTTCTATAGTTGCAGCTTGTTCTGATTAACAGTAACAAAGGTTGTTTTTGAATAATGGCAATGCAACAAATGTTTGGAAACAATCCAAAGATTAACAGTAACAAAGGTTGTTTTTGAATTAATATCAGATAAGTTACCTTTATTTATAACAGTAAGATTAACAGTAACAAAGGTTGTTTTTGAATCTATTTATTTTACTTATTTCTAATTCTTTTGGTGTAGATTAACAGTAACAAAGGTTGTTTTTGAATTGATGGACGTAAAACGAATAAACAATACACAGATGAGATTAACAGTAACAAAGGTTGTTTTTGAATGTTATAAAAGAAATTTTCGATTGCTAAGCGGATAGCGATTAACAGTAACAAAGGTTGTTTTTGAATAGTTGAAGCGGTTTGCAATGACGATAAAATCAGACCGATTAACAGTAACAAAGGTTGTTTTTGAATTAAATAATAAGGATTGGGAAAGATTAACAAAGGTTTTGATTAACAGTAACAAAGGTTGTTTTTGAATTTGGTATCTTCTTTGATACGTTTTACACTTTCGCCAGATTAACAGTAACAAAGGTTGTTTTTGAATATGAAACTTGCGATTATTGTAATATTTTTTCTGATAGATTAACAGTAACAAAGGTTGTTTTTGAATAGAAGATGCTTATAAACTTATGTATAGAATAGAAGAGATTAACAGTAACAAAGGTTGTTTTTGAATAATATGTTTGGGTTTGGTAAACTTAAATTAAATTCGATTAACAGTAACAAAGGTTGTTTTTGAATATTAAGAGCAAACGTATTGGAGGGTTAAATATGATGATTAACAGTAACAAAGGTTGTTTTTGAATGTTTTTTCTTTAACACCACATAAGGCTTTTAAACCTGATTAACAGTAACAAAGGTTGTTTTTGAATTATTGTCCAATTACAACACCACTTGCTGAAATTAAGATTAACAGTAACAAAGGTTGTTTTTGAATTAAAGGTATAGTTATTGTATGTAAATATGTAGAAAAGATTAACAGTAACAAAGGTTGTTTTTGAATTAATATGCACTATATCGAAATCGTTCCGTCTGCAGATTAACAGTAACAAAGGTTGTTTTTGAATACATTCAGCTTTTTGCGGTAGCTGAAGTAAAATTAAGATTAACAGTAACAAAGGTTGTTTTTGAATAGTAGGTTTTGCCCAACAGTATACTAATTATGATTAGATTAACAGTAACAAAGGTTGTTTTTGAATATATTGGGATAATACAGGTGTAATTTTTTATGAAGCGATTAACAGTAACAAAAGTTGTTTTTGAATACAAAAAAGTGTATTCAAAGAGAAAAGGAGATTATCCGATTAACAGTAACAAAAGTTGTTTTTGAATAACGATTTCTTTTTTGCCACTTAATATTCAATCCAGATTAACAGTAACAAAAGTTGTTTTTGAATGCTGTTGCATGGAGTAAAGAAAAATGGATTGATAAGATTAACAGTAACAAAAGTTGTTTTTGAATTCTAATTCTTTTACTTCTTGAAGTGTTAAATCTTTGATTAACAGTAACAAAAGTTGTTTTTGAATTTTTGTTGCATTTCCTCTGGTCTTAATACATATTCCTGATTAACAGTAACAAAAGTTGTTTTTGAATAGTTTGTTATTCATTCTATCAAGTTTACTAATCATAGATTAACAGTAACAAAGGTTGTTTTTGAATGAAAACATGGCAGGCAAATGCTATACCATGGAGCAAGATTAACAGTAACAAAAGTTGTTTTTGAATTTACTTATAGAATAAAAATCTCTATTATCATTAAGATTAACAGTAGCAAAAGTTGTTTTAAATGAACTTAGCAATAGAAATATATAGATATTTTAAAATAAAAAATGATAATAAATTATTATGAATAAATATATAAGCTATTAATAATTTTTATAGACTGAAAGGATTATTTTTGTTATAATATACAAACTATGACTTTGAAGGTATATATTTGACAAAAATAAAAATATTATTGGTTACTATTTGTATTATGGTGATGTCTACTATGACTGTCAGTGCAAATGCGTTTGATGATTTGAAAGATGACTTAAAGGATGATCAAGCATTGAAATTAGCAGCGGGATATCTAGTTGCTAATGAGGTGCAACGATTAACGAAAATAAGTGCATTGGAATTATTCTTAGCTTCAACAGCAATTAATTATATGGACGATAAAGATCTAACAAATGCAGTAGTAAAATCTTTAGTATATCAGATAAAATTTTAAATGATGGCATAAACATAAGGATGTTGTTTTGTATAGAATAATATTCTTATGTTTTTTTATTAGATGAAACCTTAGTAATATGTCTTTATAGTATAATTGAGAAAAACTATAGGATATGATGATATGAAGGATAATTTTAAATTGGAAATGACAACAGTATGGTCTTTTCCTAAAAGAGGCAATTGGGCTACACATTCAGGAATGTATCGTGGAAATTGGTCACCATATGTTCCTCGTAATTTAATATTAAAATTTACAGCAGAACATGATTGGATATTAGATCAATTTATGGGAAGTGGAACAACATTAATTGAAGCTAAATTATTGAATAGAAATATTATTGGTATAGATGTTAATGAGAAGGCATATAAACTAACAGAAAAAACTTAAATTTTGAGTGTAAAACATCATCACATATTCATATAAGATTATGTAGTGCAGAAAATATATATTTTATAAAAAATAATAGTATAGATTGTATTTGTACACATCCTCCATATGCTAATATCATTAAGTATAGTAAAGATAATCGATATGATATATCATTATTAAGTGTCGAAAAATATTTGTTAGCTATGAAAAATGTAGCAAAAGAATCGTATCGTGTGTTAAAATCTAATCATATTTGTGCTATTATGGTAGGCGATATTAGAAAAAAAGGAATTTTAATTCCTTTAGGTTTTTATGTAATGAATATTTTTAAACAGCAAGGTTTTATTTTAAAAGATATAATAATAAAAGAACAACATAATTGTAAATCTACTTCAAAATGGGTAAATATAAAGCATTCTTTTTATTTATTAGCACATGAATATATTTTTATATTTGAGAAAAAGTAAATTTTTATGGAGATGATGAGTTGATAGATAATAATATATCACCATTTATAAAATGGGCAGGAGGAAAACGCCAATTATTACCTTATATTAAGGAAAAAATGCCTTTGAAATATGAAAATTATATAGAACCATTTATAGGTGGTGGCGCTGTATTGTTTGGTATAACACCAGATAAAGCAATAATTAATGATATAAATAAAGCACTTATAAATGTGTATAATCAAATAAAATATAATCCTATTGAGTTAATGGATTTTTTATCAAAAATAGATATTCAAAGTGATATTGAACCTAAAGAATATTATTATAAAAAAAGAGAAATATTTAATGATAAGATAATGAAATCTGAATATGATATAGAATTAGCTAGTTTATTTATTTATCTAAATAAACATTGCTTTAATGGATTATATCGTGTAAATAGCAAAGGTTTATTTAATGTACCATTTAATAATAGTTTGGCAAAATCTTTTAATGAAGACAATATAAAAGCTGTATCAAGATATTTACAAAAAGTAACTATTTTAGAGGGCGATTTTGAAGTGGCTTGCCAGAATGCACAAGAAGGAGATTTTATTTTTTTAGATAGTCCATATGCCCCATTAAATGATAATTCTTTTGAAGCGTATACTAAAGAAGGTTTTGATATTGAAAGTCATAAAAGATTAGCTATTTTATTTGATAGGTTAACTAAAAAAGGTTGCTTTTGTATGTTGACTAATCATAATACTGTATTTATTGAGGATTTGTATAAAAATTATTCAAGAGAAGTTATAAAGGTTAGAAGATATATTAATTCTGATGCTAATAATAGAAAAGGCGAAGAAGTAATTATAACAAACTATTAATAAAAGATAATATGGAGTTATTTATGAAAAATAGAGATTTTGATAAATGGTTATCAACCATGAATGATTCAATTGCAACATGGAAATATTATACTGATTTTGAAAAAGTATACAAAAATGCAGAAAAAATAAAAACAGAAATATATATATTAAACAGTTTAATAAATAGTAAAAATATAAGAGAAGATTTTAAAAAATTATTATTAGAATATCCACAAATATTGAAAGTAATACCCTTATTAATAGCTAAAAGAACAACAGATGTAATAATCATTAATGATACAGTACAAAAATATTATTACAATTTTAAAAAGATGAATTATAGCATAGATGAGTATGCTTTATTCATGGAAAATACGGGAATATTTGATTTATTGAGTAATCATCTTATAGCCAATTTATATGATTATATCTTGGGTGTAGAAGTAGGTTTAGATACTAATACTAGAAAAAATAGAACAGGGAAAGCAATGGAAACATTGGTGGAAAGTTATATTTTACAAAGTGGTTTTGTTAAAGAAAAGAATTATTTTACGCAGGTAAGTAAAAATCGCTTGAAAGAAGATTTTAATATAGATTTGTCTAATTTAAAGATTGATGAAATATTTAAAAGTAGTAAAAAAGAAAAATCAGAGAAAAAATTTGATTTTGTTGTTAAAACAGAGCAAAAATATTATTTAATTGAGACAAATTTTTATACAACACAAGGTTCTAAATTAAATGAAACGGCAAGAAGTTATAAAGAATTAGCATTAGAATTTAAAGACTTAGATAATATAGATTTTGTTTGGATTACTGATGGTAAAGGTTGGCAAACAACGAAAAAGAATTTACAAGAAACTTTCAATATATTGGATAATATATATAATATAAATGATATGGAAAATGGAATTTTAACAAAACTTTTTAAATAAAAAATGCATTAGAATTTTTTCTAGTGCATTTTTTTATTGGATGGATTGTATAATGAAGTGCGACACCTAGAAAAATAAAAAACTCATTATGAATTTTCGTGTAAAATAAA
>ERZ791842.234-NODE-234-length-63247-cov-9.79501_pt1 | contig 63247 bp, 62 predicted proteins | sample MGYA00509944_ERZ791842 | MGnify/ENA primary metagenome ERZ791842 (study PRJEB30046, sample SAMN00715263) | human gut metagenome | study: EMG produced TPA metagenomics assembly of the A metagenome-wide association study of gut microbiota in type 2...
AATTGTGCAAAACAAAAAGTTCAACGCACTTTCATACGTTGAACTTTTTTGGTGGGCGCGGGTGGATGTCGCAAGCCGCGCATCTAAAAAAGCCCCGCAGGGGCTTTTTTCCCCGCCGGACTATTCGGCGGGTCGATGCTGTTCGAATCCACCCGCTCGGTGAGATTAACTTTGTTATATAACAAAAACCTCAGCGTACTTGATACGTTGAGGTTTTTTGGTGGGCGCGGGTGGATTCGAACCACCGAAGCTGAAAGCAGCAGATTTACAGTCTGTCCCCATTGGCCACTCGGGAACACGCCCATATTCTTTTGTGTGTCCTGCCGGACGACTTGTTTATTTTAGCATGGAAGGATGGATTTGTCAACACTTTTCTGCAAATTTCTGCAGGCATTTTTCCAAGCCGGGATCCGGACAAAAAAGCCCCGTCGGGGCCCGGAAAAAGGGCACCCGACGGGGCTTGGAAGCACATGCTTTTTTCTTACAGATCTCTGAAAAATCAGTAAGCGATGCCGGCTGCGTCATAGCAGGCCTTGGCAGCCTCCATGATGGCGTTGGAGGTCACGGTGGAGCCGCTCACAGCGTCCACGTTGGGGGTGTTGCCAGCCACGATGGCATCAGCCACGGTGGGAGCAGCAGCCTGACCCAGGCTCTCGGTCTCGGTGGAAGCGTCCACGTCGCAGGCGGTAGCAACGCCGTTCTCGAAGGTGATGGTCACGGTCACGTCGCCGTTCATGCCTTTGGCAGAAGCAGTCTGGGTGCCGGTGTAGCCCTCGCCCTCAGCAACGGAAGCAGCCTCGGAAGAAGCGGCCTCGCTGGCAGCCTCAGAAGAAGCAGCAACGCTGGAAGCAGCCTCGGAAGAGGCAGCAGAAGAAGCGGCGGTAGAAGAAGCGGAGCTGCCGCAGGCGGCCAGGCTGACAGCCAGGGCGCAGACAACAGCGATCTTGGTGAACTGTTTCATAGTGGTATATTCCTTTCTGAAAATGCAAAATCGGTACCGGGCCCCAGCCGGGCGCACCGGGCACAGAATGTTATTATACACGTTTTGAACGATTTTTCAAGTGCATAATGCCGAAAAAGTCTGGAAAAGTTTGTGAAAAGTGCGAGCTTCCTTCTGAAACATGCACAGCGCATTGAAAATCCGGCAGCATCATGATATTATTTTGATGGAGAACAGAAAAAGGCAATCCGCCGGACAGAAAGGTATGAGCATGTCATGACGATCCAAGAATGTTATGCACAGATGGGCGCAGATTACAACGAAGTATTCCGTCGCCTGTACAACGAAGCAATGATCCGCAAGTTTGTGCTGCTGTTTCCCAAGGATGACAGCTTCCATAATCTGGAAGCTGCCCTGAAGGAACAGAACGTGAAGGAAGCCTTCCGCGCAGCACACACCCTGAAGGGTGTGTGCCAGAATCTGGGCTTTTCCAACCTGTATGCCCCGGCGGTGACGCTCACCGAGACGCTGCGTGCCGGCCAGCTGGAAGGTACGGCAAAGCAGTTTGCCGAGGTAGAAAAGCAGTACCGCATTACGATGGCCGCCATTCAGGCACTGGACTGAACGGAACGAAATACCCCGCCGCACCCGCTTCCATTCTGGAAGGGTGCGGCGGGGTATTTGCATTATTGCAGCTTTTTTCGTTTTTCGTAGTCGTTGAGGGCGTCCATCGCTTCACCGGAGAGCGGGTAGAGGGCGATCATGTTGAAGATGGTCATCAGGCCGATGCCCACATCGCCCAAGTCCCACACCACGGTGTAGGCCTGCAGGCCGCCGATGAGCAGCATGACCAGAGCAATCAGCTTGTACACGGTCTGGCTCCACCAGTTGTCGCCGCACAGATAGGCCACGTTGCTGCGGGCGTAATACAGCACTCCCAGAAAAGTGGAAAAGCTGAACAATGCCAGTGTGGCGGCAATGAACACGGTGCCAAACCCGCCCAGATGGTACTGCATGGCGGTCTGCAGCAGGTCCATGCCGGAAAGCCCGGCGGTGAGGTCCTGCGGCACCAGCAGCATCAGAAAGGCGGTGCAGCTGCAGATGACCACCGTGTCAATCAGTACGCCCAGCGCCTGCACGAAGCCCATCTTGACCGGATCGTCGCACGCGGCGGCTGCGGCAGCGCAGGGGGCTGAGCCGCTGCCGGCTTCATTGGAGAAAAGCCCGCGCTTGACGCCGTTCATCAGCACGGCACCAAAGCCGCCGGCCGCCATCTGCCGCAGACCAAAGGCCTCGGCAAAAATGCGGCCCAGCACGGCGGGCAGCTGGCGGAAGTTGAGCACCAGAATGCCCACGGTGAGCACAAAGTAGCACACCGCCATGATGGGCACCATCACATCCAGGCTTTTCACGGTGGCGTTCTTGCGCAGCACGATGAGAGCGGCCAGCGCCGTGAGCACCAGCGTAGTGGTCAGCGGGGGAATGTGGAACGCGTTCTGGAACGCCGAACTCACCGAGTTGGAGATCACCTGACTGATGCCGCACCAGCACAGCAGGCCGGAGGCTGCAAACAGGGCCGCCAGCACCGAACGCCGGAGTTTTTTGCCGCGCCGACGCTCAGCCAGTGCGTGCAGGTAGTAGGCCGGGCCGCCGCGCCAGCCGCCGTAGAGCGGGTCGGGCTGGCGGTATTTCTGGGCCAGCGTGGACTCGATAAAAGAGGTGGAAGCGCCCAGCAGGGCAGTGACCCACATCCAGAACACCGCGCCTGCACCGCCGGCCGAAACCGCCGCCACTACGCCCACCAGGTTGCCCATGCCCACCCGGGTGGCGGTGGACACCACCAGGGTCTGGAAGGAGGAAAGCCCCTCCTTGTTCTGGTTCTTTTCGCACACGGCGGCGATCATATCCCGGAACAGCCGCACCGGCAGCAGGCGGGTGCGCAAGGTGAACCAGATACCGGCGGTGAACAGCAGCACGACCATCGGCGAGATGCCGATGCCGCCGCCCACTGGCAGCGTGAACAGATCGCCCCACAGCAGGCGGTAAACAAATTCAATAAGATGGGTCAGCAAGAGCAAGGCCTCCTTGTCGGTTGATGACTTCATTATAGTACAGTACAAAAGAATTGTAAAATCCAAAATATTGATCGAAAGAATCAATGGAACAGAAGAGCAGGCCCGCCACAAAACAAAACCGCCCGGCTGTTGCACCGGGCGGCGGAGGAAGCAATAAGAATTGTCAGAAAATCACAGGATGTCGATGTATTCACCGGCCAGCGCTTTGTTCATGCTGCGCACGGCGCAGAACTTGCCGCACATGCTGCAGGTGTCGCTGTGGTCATCTTCCGGCAGGCGGGCGTCGCGGATGGCTTTGGCAGTCTCGGGGTCCAGCGCACAGGCAAACTGTGCGTCCCAGTCCAGCACCCGGCGGGCGTCGCCCATCTTGTCGTCGATGTCGCGGGCATGGGGGATGCCCTTGGCGATGTCGGCGGCATGGGCAGCGATCTTGGAGGCCACGATGCCCTGCTTTACGTCCTCCACGTTGGGCAGTGCCAGATGCTCGGCAGGGGTGACATAGCACAGGAAGGCAGCACCGCTCATGGCAGCCACCGCTCCGCCGATGGCAGCGGTGATGTGGTCATAGCCGGGGGCAATGTCGGTGACCAGGGGTCCCAGCACATAGAAGGGGGCGCCCATGCAGATGCTCTTCTGCACTTCCATGTTGGCGGCTACCTGATTCAGCGGCACATGGCCGGGGCCTTCCACCATGACCTGTACGTTGTGAGCCCAGGCACGCTTGGTCAGCTCACCCAGACGCACCAGCTCTTCGATCTGACACACGTCGGTGGCGTCGGCCAGACAGCCGGGGCGGCAGGCATCGCCCAGCGAGATGGTCACATCGTGCTCGGCGCAGATCTCGCAGATCTCATCAAAGTGCTCGTAGAAGGGGTTTTCGTTGCCGGTCATGCTCATCCAGGCAAACACCAGCGAACCGCCGCGGCTCACGATGTTCATCTTGCGCTTGTGCTTGCGGATCTGCTCGATGGTCTTGCGGGTGATGCCGCAGTGCAGGGTGACAAAGTCCACACCGTCCTCGGCATGCAGGCGCACCACGTCGATGAAGTCCTGTGCAGTCAGTTCTGCCAGGTCACGCTGGTAGTGGATGACCGAGTCGTACACCGGCACGGTGCCGATCATCACCGGGCACTCGTGGGTCAGCTTCTGGCGGAAGGGCTGGGTGTTGCCGTGGCTGGACAGGTCCATGATGGCCTCGGCACCCATGTTCACGGCACTCATGACCTTCTGCATTTCAATGTTGTAGTCCTTGCAGTCCCGGGAGACGCCAAGGTTCACATTGATCTTGGTGCGCAGCATGCTGCCGATGCCCTCCGGGTCCAGGCATTCGTGATGCTTGTTGGCCGGGATGGCCACCTTGCCCTCAGCGACCCACTGGCGGATCTCCTCCGGGGTGCGGTACTCCTTTTTGGCCACGATCTCCATCTGCGGGGTGATGATGCCCTTGCGGGCGGCATCCATCTGGGTGGTGTAAGTCTGCATAGGTTGTGTTCCTCCAAATGACAGTTTATCTCTGAACAGCAGTGCGCTGGTCATACAGTGATGCGGGGCAGCCTGTGTGCCGGGAGCTTTCTCCTCGGACACGAATCGGGCCATTCCATCGCCCGCCCTACTGCCTGCGGCAGCAGGGTCCCACCCCAGCGGACGGTCCTCGGAGAAACTCCCGACCCGCAGGCAAGGGTGGCAGACAGGTAGCCGTCATTCAGAAAAAACAGTACGCTCTGGATGCCGGCACCTGCGCGAGAAAATACGCTCATCATAAAAACTCCTTTTATGATTTTTATAACGCGGCACAAGGTGGTGTCCCCGGTGTGCTGCGGGAAATGATTACTCTACGATCTGCTCCGAGAGGGCTTTCAGCTCCCTGCACTCGGCCTCAATGTCCTTTGCACCGAAGATGGCGCTTACAAGGGCCACGCCGTCCACGCCGGTGCCCCTGAGCTGCAGGATATTATCCTTGTGGATGCCGCCGATGGCCACCACCGGCACATCCACGGCATTGCAGATGTCGATGAGGGTCTGCCGGGGCAGGACGTTGACGTCCTCCTTGGTGTGGGTAGCAAAAGCAGCCCCCACGCCCAGACAGTCGGCCCCGTGGGCCACAGCGTCCAGCGCTTCCTGCACCGTGTGGGCCGAAACACCGATCATCATATCCTCGCCCACGCGCTCGCGCACCTTGGCGGCGGCCATATCGTCCTGCCCCACATGGATGCCCTCGGCGTGGCACTTCACGGCCACGTCCACGTTGTCGTTGATGAACAGCGGCACACCGTACTGCTGGCACAGGGCGTGGATCTGGATGGCTTCCTGCAAAAACTCTGCATCCCCCAGCTGCTTTTCCCGCAGCTGCACGCAGGTGGCACCGCCCTTCAGGGCGCTTTCCACCTGCTGGTACAGGGTCTGCTCGCCCACCCAGGCGCGGTCGGTCACGGCGTATAATAACATGGTATGCTTATCGCACTTCATAGGTTGCTCCTTCTTCCAGCTGCGCGGGGGTCATATTGTAGATGGCATCAATGATGTAATTGCGGTAGGTGGAGTTGCCGTCCAGTGGGCTCAGGCGGCTGTGGGCAATCTCACCGGCCAGACCCATGGCGCACACAGCGGCGGCAGCGGCCTCCAGCGGCTGGTCGGGGTTGGCGGTGACGAAGGCTGCCGTCAGAGCCGAGAGCTGGCAGCCGGTGCCGGTGATGCTGCTCATCATGGGGTGGCCGTTGCGGATGCAGTAAGCCTTGTGGGCGTCGGCCACGATGTCAATGGCACCGGTGATGGCCACCACGGCACCGGTGCGGGCCGCAAAGGCCTTGGCAAAAGCCACGGCGCTGTCCAGATTTTCCTCGGTGACCTTGTCGGCCACATCGGCATCCACGCCCTTGGTGGTACCGGCACCGGAAGCCAGGGTCTTGACCTCGGAGATGTTGCCCCGGATGACCGTGAATTTCACCTCCCGCAGCAGGCGGTTGGCGGTGTCGGTGCGAAGCTGGGAAGCACCGGCGCCCACGGGGTCCAGCACCACGGGGTGGCCCAGCAGGTTGGCCTTTTTCCCGGCCAGCAGCATGCTGGTGATGGTGCGGCTGTTCAGGGTGCCGATGTTGATGTTCAGGCCGCCGCAGATGGTGGTGATGTCCTCCACCTCAGCGGCATCGTCGGCCATGATGGGGGAGGCCCCGCAGGCCAGCACCATGTTGGCGCAGTCGTTCACCGTGACATAGTTGGTGATGTTGTGGATCAGCGGGCAGGTGCTGCGGACATTCTCAAAACATTCAGCAAACATGATGGCTCCTCCGTCAGGACAGGCTGCTCTGCATGCTGCGCAGAACACCGGAGCGCTGCAGGCTGAGCACCAGGATCCCGGCGATCACAGCGCCCACGCCGGTGGAGATGAGGAAAGGCACGATGTAGGCATAGAAAGCGATGTCACCGGCGCTTTTGCCCATCAGGAAGATGGCCACCGGGTAGGCGCACAGGCCGCCCAGCACGCTGGTGCCGAACACCTCACCGGCCACCGTGGCCAGCAGGTTCTTGGTTTTGTGGTACACCAGACCGCACAGCAGCGCGCCGAACATGCTGCCCGGGAAGGCCATCAGACTGCCCAGGCCCAGCAGGTTGCGCAGCAGGGAAGCGACAAAGGCTACGCCTACACCCCACCAGGGCCCCAGCAGCACGGCGCACAGCACATTGACCATGTGCTGCACCGGAGCACACTTGCTGCCGAACATCGGGAAGCTGAACACGCTGCCCACCACACACAGGGCACAGAACATACCGGCCAGCGCCAGTTTTTTTGCAGAAACCTTTTTCATGAGGGAAAACTCCTTTCCAGTGGGGCGGCTGCAGACAGCGGCCCCGGCAAACCACGCCCTGCCCGCAAAAAGGCAAAGCGATCCTTCGGGTTGCGGTCGAGACTTGCTGGTCTCCTCTCACGCCGGAACACGGCTTCCCATCGCTGTCGGTTGCAAGGCTCAGGGCGCTCCCCCTCAGCCCGCTGCGCCTGTGCGCAGAGCCGCCCTTTGCAGGGCGGGAATGATTCCTCCTCAAAAAATGCTGACAAAACAAAAACAGGAGACACCCGGCGGGGTGCCTCCTGTAAAAAATCGTACAACAATGACTTCCTACGGCGGCATTATCCGCATCAGGTTAAAGGGTCGAAGGTCGATTCCTTCCTCTCAGCCTGCATCACAAGCTCCCCTGTATTTGGTTCGTGACTGTATTCTACACCCTTTGCGCGCAAATTGCAAGGGGGCATCAGATCAGGATGCCGTCGCAGTGGTCGATCTCATGCTGGATGATCTGGGCCGTCCAGCCGGTAAAGGTGCGGATGCGCGGCTTGCCGTCGGCAGTTTCGTACTGCACCTTGATGCTTTTCCAGCGCTTGGTGGGGCGCACACCCTCCAGCGAAAGACAGCCCTCCTCGGTGTTGTAGGGGCCGGACTTTTTGAGGATGACCGGGTTGAACAGCACCAGATACCCGTCCTCAGCTTCCACGGCGATGATGCGCTTTGCCACGCCGATCATGTTGGCGGCCATGCCCACGCAGCCGTCGGCGTGGGCGGTCAGGGTCTCCAGCAGGTCCCGGGCTGCGGCGGCGTCTGCCGGAGTGGCCGGGGCGGACTTCTGGGCTAAAAACAGGGGGTCGTGTACAATGGGCTGGATCATAAAAAATCTCCTTTACGGTTCATGGGGGGTGGGGCGCAGCAGCATCCCTGCCAGAATGCCCACCGCTGCCGGCAGCACCCAGCCAAAGCCCACAGCCCCAAAGGGCAGGGCCTTAGCCAGGGCCGAAAGGGGCCCCAGGGGCAGGGCGGACGCAACGCTTTGCAGGGCGGTGCAGCCAATGCACAGAGGGTACACCAGCGGGTGCCGCTGCTCCAGCTCCGGCACAAAGGAAAGGCAGATCAGCAAAATGGCCACCGGGTAAAGGGCGTTGAGCACCGGGACGGACAGCCGCAGGATGTCTGCCAGGCCCAGGTTAGAGATCAGCATACTGGCAGCGGCAAAAAATCCGGCAAAGGCCGGATAGGGCACAGAGGGCACCAGGGTGTGGAAGTACTCCCCCACACAGGCAATGAGGCCCACACAGGTGTTAAAGCAGGCCAGCACAAAAATAGCGGCAAGGAGCACAAGGCCAGCTTTGCCAAAAAGCCGGTCTGCCAGCACCGTCAGCACGTCGGCTCCGGTGGCAAGGCCGGGGACGGCGGCCCCGGTAAGGGCTCCGGCGTGGCCCAGCATGGCGTACACCGCCAGCAGCAGCCCTCCGGCCACAAACCCGGCCAGGATGGTGCTGCGCTGCACCTCCTCCTGCCGGGTGACGCCCTGGGCCTGGATGTTCAGGGCAATGATGGCTCCAAAGTTCAAGGCTGCCAGGGTGTCCATGGTCTGGTAGCCATACAATACGCCTTGTAATACGGCACCGGAGGTATACTCCGGGGTGGGGGTGCCGTACTGCCCTGCCAGGGGGTGCAGCAGGCAGCCGCCAAACAAGACCAGGATCAGCACCAGCAGGCAGGGGCACAGCAGCCTGCCCAGCCAACGGGTGAGTTTTTCCGGCTGCAGGGCCACCAGAAAGGCCGCTGCAAAGAACACCACCGAGTATCCCAGCTGCAGCCCGGCCCCGGTGCCCACCAGGGGGGCCAGCATGGCAAAGGAGGTGCTGGCGGTGCGTGGGATGGCCAGGCAGGGGCCAATGGACAGGTAGATCAGGATCATAAAGACCTGGGCAAACACCGGGTGCACCCGGCCTGCCAGCTTTTCCAGACCCTGGGCCCGGGCCACAGCCACCACTCCGGCAACGGGCAGCCCCACGGCACTGATGGCCAGGCCCAGAAAGGCAGGCCAGAAATGGATGCCTGCCTTGGCTCCCAGGTCCGGCGGAAAGATCAGGTTGCCAGCCCCGAAAAACATGGAAAACAGCGTGAAGCCGATGAGCAGCAGCTTTCGGCCAGATAGCTTTTGCATAAAAAATTCCCCTCTCTTGTGTGGGTTCCTGCCGGGCAGGAAGCGAATATCTTCAGTGTACACTGAAGATAAATTCATGTCAAGCATATCTAAATTGAGCAAAAGTATCTTTTAAACACAAGACCTCCAGGGCAGGTGATGCACAGGTCATTGGCCTTTGGGGCGGAGTGTGGTATACTGGGACGCAGAAAACTGCAGCGAAATAGGGGGAGAACCATGCACGACTACAAAACGCTGCTCCGGCGCGCCGGGGCGGTGCTGTTCTGGCTGGCAGTGTGGCAGGCTGCGGCCATGGCCATCGGACAGGAGGTCTTTCTGGTGTCGCCGGTGCAGGCCCTGCGCTGCCTGCTGCGGCTGCTGCCGCAGGCGGATTTCTGGCACCGGGTGGGCTTCAGCGCCGGGCGCATCCTGCTGGGGTTCGGGCTGGGCGTGGTGTGCAGTGCGGCGCTGGCCGTAGCGGCTGAAATCTGTCCCGCTGCCGAAGTTTTGATTGCCCCGGTGCTGCAGCTGGTCAAGGCCACGCCGGTGGCCAGCTTCATCATTCTGGCGCTGGTGTGGGTGCGGGGGTCCTCGCTGTCGGTGCTCATCAGTTTTCTGATGGTGCTTCCGGTGCTGTACGGAGCCGTGCGCACCGGCATCCGGGCGGCAGACCCGCAGCTGCTGGAAATGGCAAAGGTGTTCCGTCTGCCGCTGGGCCGCCGCCTGCGGGCCGTGTGGCTCCCAGCGGTTCTCCCGGCTTTCCGGCAGGGGTGCAGCGTGGCGCTGGGCATCTGCTGGAAAAGCGGCGTGGCGGCGGAGGTCATCGGCCTGCCCAACGGCAGCATCGGCGATGCCCTTTACCGGGCCAAGATCACCCTTTCCACCGGGGAGCTGTTCGCCTGGACCTTTGTCATCATCCTGCTCAGTGCGGCCTTTGAAAAGCTGTTCCTCCGGGCGCTGGATGCTGTGAGCCGGGCGTTGATTGGCGGAGAGGAGGATGCCGCATGCTGACCATCGACCATCTGGAAAAGCGGTTTGGCAGCACGGTGCTGTTCCGGGATCTGACCTTTACGGTGGACGGCCCGGCGGTGCTGTGGGCCCCCAGCGGCTGGGGCAAGACCACCCTTCTGCGCATCCTCATGGGGCTGGAAACGCCCACGGCAGGCCGGGTGCAGGGCGCCGGGCGGGTGAGTGCGGTGTTCCAGGAGGACCGGCTCTGCCCCCAGCTGACGGCGGTGCAGAATGTGCTGCTGGTGCTGCCGGATGACCGGCAGGAAGCGGCCATCCGACAGGACTTTGCCCGGCTGGGGCTGGACGAGGCCGCGCTGGCCCTCCCGGCCCGGAAGCTGAGCGGCGGGCAGAAGCGCCGCACGGCCCTGCTGCGGGCCCTCTGGGCACCGGGGGACACCCTGCTGCTGGACGAGCCCTTTACCGGTATGGACCCGGCTGCCGTACAGGCCAGCATCGCCCTGCTGCGGGAGCGGGTGGAGGGCCGTCCGGTGCTGCTGGCCACCCACGACCGTGCCGCCATCGACGCACTGGGCTGGCCGGTGCTGGAGCTGCAGAAGCTGGCACAGCCGGGTGCGGCTTGCAATTCCACAAACAAAGGATTACAATAAGGGTTAGCAGCGCAAAACGGCTGCATGTTAAGAATCCTGAACCTGAAACGGAGGTTTTTCAGTTATGGCTTGTACTACCATTCTGGTCGGCAAAAAGGCGTCTTACGACGGCTCTACCATGATCGCCCGCAACGACGATTCCGGTTCCGGCCATTTCACCGCCAAAAAGTTCACCGTGGTGCACCCGGAGGACCTGCCCAAGGTCTACCGCAGTGTGCTGTCCCATGTGGAAGTGCCCCTGCCGGAGGGTGCCATGCGCTTTACCGCCATGCCCAACGCCGTGGAGGGCAAGGGCATCTGGGCGGCTTCCGGCGTGAACGCCGCCAACGTGGGCATGACCGCCACTGAGACGATCACCTCCAACCCCCGCGTGCTGGGCGCGGACCCGCTGGTGGAGTACCGCCCCGCCAAGGGCGGCCAGCCGGAAGTGCCCGGCGGCATCGGCGAAGAGGATATTGTGTATCTGGTGCTGCCCTACATCCACACCGCCCGCGAGGGCGTGCAGCGTCTGGGCCAGCTGCTGCAGACCTACGGCACTTACGAGATGAACGGCATCGCTTTTGCCGACGTGAACGAGGTGTGGTGGCTGGAGACCATCGGCGGTCACCACTGGATCGCCCGCCGTGTGCCGGATGACGTGTATGTGGTCATGCCCAACCAGCTGGGTCTGGACAGCTTTGACCTGACCGACGCCCTGGGCGAGCAGAAGGAATACATGTGCTCGGCCGACCTTGCCGAGTTCATCGCAAAGAACCATCTGGACCTGTCGCAGGATGGGGCACTGAACCCCCGCGATGCCTTTGGCAGCCACGACGACTCGGACCATGTGTATAACACGCCCCGCGCCTGGTACATGCTGCGTACCCTGAACCCCACCACCTGGGTGTGGGACGGTCCGGATGCCGATTATACCCCCATGTCCGACGATCTGCCCTGGTGCATGGTGCCGGAAAAGAAGGTGACCCCGGAGGACGTGAAGTATGTGCTGTCCAGCCACTATCAGGGCACCCCGTATGACCCCTACCGCAGCTACGGCGACAAGGCCAGCAAGGGTGCATACCGTTCCATCGGCATCAACCGCAACGACTTCATGGCCCTGATCCAGCTGCGCCCGGACGTGGACGCCGAGAACTGCGCTCTGGAATGGATCGCCTATGCCTCCAACGCCTTCAACACCATGGTGCCCTTCTACGCCAACGTGGACACCACCCCGGCTTATCTGGCCAACACCACCGGCGAAGTGTCCACCGACAACTTCTACTGGGTCAGCCGCATGATCGCCGCCATGGCCGATGCCTCCTATGCTAAGTCGCTGTTCCACATTGAGCGCTATGAGGAAGCTGTGCTCAGCGCGGCCCATGCACTGGTGAACCAGTACGACGCGAAGCTGGCCGCGGCAGCGCCTGCAGCCCGTGCCGCCCTGCGGGAGGAAGCCAACCTCGCCCTGGCCGCCATGATCCAGGAAAAGGCCTCCGACACGCTGGACAAGGTGCTGTTTGAACTGAGCAATCAGATGAAGAACGCCTACTCCCGTTCGGATGCGTGATCTTTTTCATAAGAACGACTGAACCGTAAAAAGGCGGGCTGCAGTGCAAACTGCGGCCCGCCTTTTCTGCGGTTATTTCTTTTTTCTTGCCGGTTTCTTTTTGCGCACGGTGTAACCAAAGGTGCCCAGCTTTTTGCCCAGGGCCAGATACTCGCCGTGGCTGTACACGATGAGCTTTGCCTTGTCCAGACACAGCTTGCCGGTCTCATCCAGCAGGCTCTCGTCCACATCGCAGGCCACCACTTCGGCAAGGAACAGATCGTGGCTGCCCAGCGGGATCCTCTGGGTCACTTTGCATTCCAGGTTCACCGGGCTTTCCGCCAGCACAGGGCAGTCGGTGAGCACGCTGCCCGGCTCGGCATGCAGGCCGCAGGCGGCAAACTTGTCCACATCGCGGCCGCTCTTCACGCCGCACCAATCCACCGACCGCACCAGTGCTTCGGTGGGCAGGTTGATGGCAAACTGCCCGCTCTCCTGAATGAGGTGGTGGCTGAACCGTTCCGGCCGCACGCTGATGCTCACCATGCTGGGCTGTGTGCAGATGGTGCCCGTCCAGCCGATGGTGATGAGGTTGGGGTTCTCCAGCCCGCCGCAGGACACCAGCACCGGCGGTTCCGGGTTCAGCAGGGTACTGCCCCGCCAGCTCTGTTTGCTCATCCGTGATACTTCCTTTCGTAGGGGGCCCAGGTGCGCTCCGAGATGATGTAGCGCGGGCGGGCCTTGGTCTCCATGTAGATCTTGCCGATGTATTCGCCAATGACGCCCAGGCATACCAGCTGCACGCCGCCCATGAAGCAGACGATGCAGACGATAGAGGCCCAGCCTGCCACCGACGAGCCCAGAATGGCCTGCACGATGGCCCAGATGACCCCGATGAAGCCGATCAGGCTCACCACGATGCCGGCTCCGGTGATGATGCGGATGGGCTTGTTGGACAGGCTGGTGATGCCGTCAAAGGCCAGTGCCAGCATCTTGCTCAGGGGATAGTGGCTCTCGCCGGCCAGACGCTCGTGGCGCTCGTAGGTGACCACGTCGTGGGGGAAGCCCACCAGCGGCACCATACCCCGCAGGAAGATGTTCACCTCGTGGTAGTCGGCAAAACTCTCCAGCACACGGGTGCTGATCAGGCGGTAGTCGGCGTGATTGAACACGATGTCGGCGCCCAGAGCGTTCATCACATGGTAGAAGCCCTCGGCGGTGAACCGCTTGAAGAAGGTGTCGGTGTCGCGGCGGCTGCGCACGCCGTACACCACCTCGGCACCGTCCAGATACTTCTGCACCATCTCATCCATGGCGTTGATGTCATCCTGCCCGTCGCAGTCGATGGAAATGGTGATATCGCAGCTGCCGCTGTGCAGCGCCTCCATCAGGCCTGCCAGTACGGCATTCTGGTGGCCGCGGTTGCGGCTCTGCGCAATGCCGATGAAGTGCTCGTCCTGCTTTGCAAAGCCCTGAATGAGCTCCCAGGTCTTATCCTTGGAGCCGTCGTTGACGAACAGCACCCGGCTCCTGTCGCTCACAAGGCCGCGGGCGGCAAGGTCGTTGATCTTTTGCAGGAACAGCGGGGCCGTGATGGGCAGCACTGCTTCCTCATTATAACAGGGGATCACGATCCAGAGAATCGGTTTGGACATGGTAAAACTCCTTTTTATCCTTTATTGCACCATCTGCTTCAGAGCGTCCGGGTCCAGCAGTTTGAAGCTGCTTTTAAAGGTATCCAGCAGGCCGTCCTTCTGCATCAGGCTCAGCTCCCGGCTCAGGGCACTGCGGTCGCAGTTGAGGTAGTCGGCCAGCTGCACGCGGGAGAACGGGATGCTGAAAGTCAGGCTCCCGGCCCGCTCGCTCTCGTTCAGCAGGTAAGCGCACACCTTGGCGCGCAGGCTCTTCAGCACCAGCAGGTCCACCCGGCGGGAGAGCAGGAAGTATTTGTCGCTGATGGTGCGCACCAGATTTTGCAGCACCCGCTGATGGGCGGGGCTGCCGTCCGAGAGCAGCAGCTGCTCGTAGGGCACCAGCAGCACCTCGCAGGCGGTGGCCGCCAGCACCGTGACCGGGCTGGCCAGACTGGACCCGCCCAGCACATCGCCGAATACCCCGCCCGGTTCCACCCGGGTAATGGGCACACGGGCACCCTCCGGGCCGGGGCGGTAGGCTTCCAGTTCTCCGGACAGCACCACGCCCACCCGGCGGCTGGGCGCACCGGCCAGTACGAGCACTTCGCCCCGGCCAAAGCTGCGCTCCACGGCCCCCAGCCGGGTCAGCAGTGCTTGCAGCTCCTCGGCGGAAAGACCGGAAAACAGGGTGGTGGATTGTAACAGCGGCAGATCGTTTTTCATCGCAACTCCGTGGGAACCGCAGCGGCCCCCACAGTCCTCCTGCAATTCCGTTGCATGCGCAACGGTATTTTCCCCCCTATTATAGTAAACTAGGACGCGCAAAGCAAATATTTTTGCAAATTTGCCTTGTAAAATTTTGCATTGCAGGGTCTGCACCGGTTCCCATGCGGGGAACGGCACCCCTGCGGGAAGAAAGAGGACATCATGAAGAAATTTGTATCGCTGCTGCTGGCGTTCAGCCTTGCGCTGTGCCTGGCAGCCTGCGGCGGCAGCGCAAGCTCCGCCGTTTCCGGCTCTGCAGCCTCCAGTGAGGCCGCTTCCTCCGAGGCTGCTTCCAGCGAAGCCGCACAGGAGCTTTCCACCACCGACGCCCTGCGCATCGCGGGCCTGAAGGGCCCCACCACCATGGGTCTGGTCAACCTGCTCAGCATGGAAGCCGACGGCACCGCCGCCATGGACTACGACCTGCAGCTCTACGGCGCCGCCGATGAGATCGTGCCCCTGCTGATGAAGGGTGAGCTGGACATGGCTGCCATCCCGGCAAACCTGGCCGCGACCCTGTACCAGAAAACCAACGGCGGCATCCAGGCCGTGGCTGTGAATACCCTGGGCGTGCTGTATGTGGTGGAACAGGGCGACACGGTGCAGTCCATGGCTGACCTGAAGGGCCGCACCATCCTGTCCACCGGCAAGGGCACCACCCCGGAGTATGTGCTGCGCTACCTGCTCAACGCCAACGGCATCGACCCCGACAAGGACGTGACCATCGAGTATTATAGCGAGGCCACCGAGGTGACCGCCCAGATGGCCACCACCAAGGACGCCATTGCCGTGCTGCCCCAGCCCTATGTCACTGCCGCCGGTCTGCAGGACGAGACTCTGCGGGTGGCCCTGAACCTGACCGAGGAGTGGAACAAGGTGGCCGATACCCAGCTCATCACCGGTGTGACTGTGGTGCGCAAAGAGTACGCCGAGGAGCACCCGGATGTGGTGGCCGCCTTCCTGACCGACTACGCCAGGAGCGTGGAAGCCGCCAACACCGACCTGGACGGCACCGCTGCCCTGTGCGAAGAGCAGGGCGTGGTGGCCAAGGCTGCCATTGCCAAAAAGGCCCTGCCCAACTGCAACATCGTCTGCCTGACCGGCGACGAGCTGAAGGCAGATGCTTCTGCTTACCTGCAGGTGCTGTTTGACGCCGACCCCGCCGCCGTGGGCGGCGCACTGCCCGGTGACGATTTCTACTGGACGGCTGAATAATTCCGAGCAAACCATCTCTCCGGAGCCGCTGTGCATTGGTACGCACAGCGGCTCTTTTTTGTGCCTTGGCAGATGTGCACAAAAATCGGAGAGAAATTTTGTGCGTGAAATTGACCGGAAATGATTGATTTTGACGGAATGCTTGCTATAATAAAGATGCAAACCACCAAAACCCGTCAAAGAACGCTAAAAACCGTCAGAGACGGGGCGCAAAGGAGAGAACAGCCATGTTGGCAGAAGAACGGTTCGGGCAGATCCTGAATCTGCTGAGCAAACAGCGCACGGCCACCGTGCAGGAGCTGTGCGAGGCGCTGGGCACCAGCGAGTCCACCATCCGGCGTGACCTGACGGAGCTGGACCGGCTGGGCAAGCTGAACAAGGTGCACGGTGGGGCCACTCTGCCGGACAGCCGCTTCCAGGCCGAGGAACCCACCATGCAGGCCAAGGAGACGCTGGCCGTGCCCCAGAAGCGGGCCATTGCGGCGGCTGCCGCTGCCCTCATCCACGCCGAGGACTTTGTGTTCATCGACGCAGGCTCCACCACGCTGGAACTGGTGCGGGCGCTGCAGGGCGAGGCCCTGCAGGCAAACTATGTGACCAACGGCGTGGCCCATGCCCGCACGCTGGCCCAGAAGGGCTGCCGGGTGTTCCTGCCCGGCGGGCTGCTGCGGCCCCAGACCGAGGCCATCGTGGGCGCGGCAGCCGTGAGCAGCCTGCAGCAGTACAACTTCACCAAGGCGTTCATGGGGGCCAACGGTGTGGCGCTGGAAGCAGGCTTCACCACCCCGGACCCGGAGGAAGCCGCCGTGAAAGCCACGGTGGTGCACCGCGCACGGGAGAGCTGGTTTCTGGTGGATGACGCCAAGTTTGCGCGCATCTGCCCGGCGGTGATCGCAGACCTGCACAGCGGTGCCATCCTGACCAACCGCTGCCCCAGCCCTAAATACAAACAATACACGCTGGTAAAGGAGACGGAACTATGATCTACACTGTCACATTCAACCCGGCCATCGACTATGTGGTGCGGCTGGACGCCCCGCTGGAAGTCGGGCAGGTGAACCGTGCCTGCGGCGAGGACTGCGTGCTGGGCGGCAAGGGCATCAACGTGTCCGGCGTGCTGGCCCAGCTGGGCTGCCCCAGCGTGGCGCTGGGCTTTGTGGCCGGGGAGACCGGTGCCTGGCTGGAGCGCGGTCTGGCCGCGCAGGGCCTGCACACCGACTTTGTGCATCTGGAAAACGGCATGACCCGCATCAATGTCAAGATCAAGGCGGGGCAGGAGACCGAGCTGAACGGAGCTGGGCCGGACATCCCGGACGAGGCCCTGCACCAGCTGGAAGAAAAGCTGGACGGTCTGACCGAAAATGACGTGCTGATTTTAGCCGGCAGCATCCCCGCCAGCCTGCCGCAGGACGTGTATCAGCGGCTGCTGGCCCGGCTGGACGGCCGGGGCGTGCGCTGCGTGGTGGACGCCACCCGCGCCCTGCTGGTGAACGTGCTGCCCTACCACCCCTTCCTCATCAAGCCCAACAACCACGAGCTGGGCGAGATCGTGGGCAGGGAGCTGCACACGGATGAAGAGATCGCGGCAGCGGCCCGCGCCCTGCAGGAAAAGGGTGCCCGCAATGTGCTGGTGAGCATGGCCGGGGACGGTGCCCTGCTGCTGGACGAGGAAGGCCAGACCCACCGCATCGGCTGCCCCAAGGGCAAGGTGGTCAACAGCGTGGGCGCAGGCGACAGCATGGTGGCCGGTTTTGTGGCTGGGTATCTGCAAAGCGGCAGCTACGCGCAGGCGCTGCGGCTGGGCACCGCCTGCGGCAGCGCAACGGCGTTCAGCCTTGGGCTTGCCACAAAGGAGAAGATCGACGAGCTGCTGGCGCAGCTTTGATGGAATAAAAGGAATAAGGAGAAACGTTTATGCGCATTACCGAGTTATTTACCGCACAGTCCATTGCGCTGGACGAGGCGCTGCAAACACAGGAGGAGATCCTGAGCCGTCTGGTGGAGCTGCAGGCCACCCACGGCAACATCACCGACAAGGATGCCTACAAAAAGGCCCTCTACGCCCGCGAGGCCGAGGGCTCTACCTATGTGGACAACGGCATCACGGTGCCCCACGCCAAAACGGCTGTGGTCACCCGGCCCAGCCTGGCCGCTTTGCGTCTGGCAAAGCCGGTGCAGTACAACGCCGAGGATGACGGCACCACCGACCTGCTGTTTGCCATTGCAGCGCCGGAAAACGGCAGCCTGCATGTAGATATGCTGGCCCGCATGATGCAGATGCTGATGAACGAGGATTTTGTGGAAAAGCTTAAGGCTGCCAAGACCCCCAAGGAGTTTCTGGACTGCATCGACGCGCAGGAGGAAGCCCAGTTTGGTGCCGAGAGCTTTACGCAGCAGCAGCTGCCCCAGAATGGTTACCGCATCCTGGCGGTGACGGCCTGCGTCAACGGCATCGCTCACACCTACATGGCCGCCGAGGCGCTGACCAAGGCCGGTGACAAGCTGGGCCTGCCCACCAAGGTGGAGACCAACGGTTCGGACGGCGCAAAGAACATCCTGACCCGTGCCGAGATCGCCGCCTGCGACGGCATCATCGTGGCCGCCGAGAAAAAGGTAGACACCGCCCGCTTTGACGGCAAGCCGGTGCTGTTCACCCGGGTGGATGACGGCATCCATAAGCCGGAAGAGCTCATCAAGAAGATCGCCCACGGCGAAGTGCCGGTGTTCCGCGCCGAGGGCGGTGCCGAGGCCGCCGAGAGCACCGACACCAAGGACAGCTTTGGCCGCAGCCTGTACAAAAACCTGATGAACGGCGTCTCCCACATGCTGCCCTTCGTGGTGGGCGGCGGCATCATGATCGCGCTGGCCTTCCTGCTGGACGATTACAGCATCGACCCCGCTAACTTTGGCATGAACACTCCGGTGGCCGCTTTCTTCAAGACGGTGGGTAGCGCGGCCTTCGGCTACATGCTGCCCATTCTGGCAGGCTTCATCGCCATGTCCATCGCCGACCGTCCGGGCTTGGCGGTGGGCTTTGCCGGCGGTGTGCTGGCCATGAACGGCACCAACTTTGCGGGCATCGCCAATGGTGAGACCACCGGCATCTCCGGCGGTTTCCTGGCTGCCATGCTGGCCGGTTTTGCAGCGGGCTACATCGTGCAGTTCCTGAAAAAGATCACCGAAAAGCTGCCCGCCAGCCTGAACGGCCTTCGCCCCATGCTGATCTACCCGCTGGGCGGCATGCTGATCATTGGTGCCGTGATGTGCGGCATCAACCCGGTCATGGGCATGATCAACACCGCCATGACCAACTGGCTGAACGCCATGGGCGGCACCTCCAAGGTGCTGCTGGGTGCCATCGTGGCCGGTATGATGAGCATCGACATGGGCGGCCCCTTCAACAAGGCAGCGTATGTGTTTGGCACCGCAGCCCTTGCTTCCGGCAACTATGAGGTCATGGCCGCCGTCATGGTGGGCGGCATGGTGCCTCCCATTGCCATCGCCCTGTCCACCACCTTCTGCCCCAAGAAGTGGACCCCCGACGAGCGCCGCAACGGCATCGTGAACTACGTCATGGGCCTGTGCTTCGTCACCGAGGGTGCCATCCCCTATGCAGCAGCCGACCCGCTGCGCATCCTGCCCAGCTGCATCATCGGCTCGGCCCTGGCCGGTTCCCTGTCCATGGTCTTTGGCTGCGGCCTGCGGGCACCCCACGGCGGCATCTTCGTGTTCCCCGTGGTGGACCACGCCGCTCTGTACTGCGTGGCGCTGGCTGTGGGCAGCGTGGTGGGTGCTGTGATCCTGAGCCTGCTCAAGAAGGACCGCACCGACGCCTGATCTGCCATTTACTCCCTCCATTGGAGACTTCTTCATACAGCACAAGGCCCCCGGGAATCCGGGGGCCTTGTGTCGTTTCAGTGGATCTCTTTACACAAAAACGGCTGCCCGGTGTGGAAAACCGGAGCAGCCGCTTTGCATGGATGAAATCTTATTTGCCGTGCTTCACGCGCTGGATCTCGCCCAGATCGTAAGGCGTGTTCTGGTAGACGTAGTAGTTCAGCCAGTTCTCGTACAGCAGGTGAGCATGGGCGCGCCAGCGGAACAGCGGAGGCTGCTCCGGGTCATCGTCCGGATAGTAGTTGACGGGCACGTGGATGGGCAGGCCCTTGGCCACGTCCCGCTTGTACTCGGCATCCAGCGTGTACTTGTCGTACTCCGGGTGGCCGGTGACAAAGATTTGCCGTCCGTTCTCGGTGCTCATGAGGAAGGGCCCGGCCACATCGCTCTCGGCCAGGATGCGCAGCGCGTCGCAGGCATCCACATCGGCCCGGCGGATGCCGGTGTGGCGGCTGTGGGGCGCATAGAACACCTCGTCAAAGCCGCGCACCAGAGGGTTCGCCGGGCGGGTGACCCGGTGCTCGAACACGCCGAACATCTTTTCCGGCAGCAGCTCCTTGTGCACACCGTAGTGGTAGTACAGGCCCGCCTGGGCACCCCAGCAGACGTGCAGGGTGGAGTAGACGTTCGTCTCGCTGAAATCCATGATCTCGCACAGTTCCGGCCAGTAGTCCACCTGCTCAAAGTCCATGGTCTCCACCGGGGCACCGGTGATGATCATGCCGTCGTAGCGGTTGTTCTTCACCTCGTCAAAGGTCTTGTAGAATGCATCCAGATGGGCGGCCGACACATGGGTGGCGGCGTGGCTGGCCGTCTGCAGCAGGGTCATATGCACCTGCAGGGGGGTGTTGGCCAGCAGACGGGCGATCTGGGTCTCGGTGGCGATCTTGGTGGGCATCAGGTTCAGGATCAGGATCTCCAGCGGGCGGATGTGCTGTGCCAGTGCCCGCTCCCGGTGCATGACAAAGACGTTTTCTTCATAAAGGGCATCGTAGGCGGGCAGGGTCTTGGGGATGATCAGCGGCATAGTTCGTACTCCTAACGATTTAGAATAGCCTCCGCTGGCGCTCTGGCTGTTTCAGCGGAATATTTATTTTTATTGCAGGAACGGAAAGCCTGCGGGCTTTCCGTTCCTGCCTTTTTCACGGGAGAGGTCGTGGCGGGAAACAGCATCTCTACCCGCAGGGCCATCCGAAAACGTTTCACGGGTGGGGCTGTAATGAGAAACAGCAACTCCACCCATGAAAAACTCCGGCGTACCCTTCATCGGGAAAAAACGACCATGCAGCTGACCGGACGGGATCAGATCTTATCCAGTGCCTGTGCGATGTCGGCAATGAGGTCCTCGCTGCTTTCCAGGCCGCAGCTCATGCGCACCAGCTCAGCGGGCACACCGGCGGCCTTCAGCTGCTCATCGTTCATCTGACGGTGGGTGCTGGAAGCGGGGTTCAGGCAGCAGGTGCGGGCATCGGCCACATGGGTCTCGATGGCGGCCAGCTTCAGTTCCTTCATAAAGGTGCTGGCTGCCTCACGGCCGCCGGCCAGGCCAAAGCTGACCACGCCGCAGCTGCCGTTCGGCAGGTACTTTTCGGCCAGTGCATGGTAGGGGCTGGATTCCAGACCGCAGTAGTTGACGTAAGCCACCTTCGGGTGAGCTTCCAGGAACTTTGCCACGGCCATGCCGTTCTCGCAGTGGCGCTGCATGCGCACATGCAGGCTCTCCAGACCCAGATTCAGCATGTAGGCGTTCATGGGGGACTGCATGGAACCAAAGTCGCGCATCAGCTGGGCCGTTGCCTTGGTGATGAAGGCACCCTCCTTGCCAAAACGCTCGGCGTAGGTGATGCCGTGGTAGCTGTCATCCGGGGTGCACAGGCCGGGGAACTTGTCGGCGTGGGCCATCCAGTCGAACTTGCCACTGTCCACGATGGCACCGCCCAGTACGGCGCCATGGCCGTCCATGTACTTGGTGGTGGAGTGGGTCACGATGTCGGCACCCCACTCGAAGGGGCGGCAGTTGACCGGGGTGGGGAAGGTGTTGTCCACGATGAGCGGCACGCCGTGGGCGTGGGCTGCCTGCGCAAACTTTTCAATGTCCAGCACGGTCAGGGCAGGGTTGGCGATGGTCTCGCCGAATACGACCTTGGTGTTGGGGCGGAACGCGGCGTTCAGCTCTTCCTCGGTGCACAGCGGGTCCACAAAGGTGGCCTCGATGCCCATCTTTTTCATGGTGACCGAGATGAGGTTGAAGGTGCCGCCGTAGATGGTGCTGGATGCCACGATGTGGTCACCGGCCTGGCAAAGGTTGAACAGGGCGAAGAAGTTGGCAGCCTGCCCGCTGGAAGTCAGCATGGCAGCGGTGCCGCCTTCCAGTTCACAGATCTTCTGGGCCACAAGGTCACAGGTGGGGTTCTGCAGGCGGGAATAGAAGTAGCCGTTGGCCTCCAGGTCAAACAGCTTGCCCATGTCCTCGCTGGTGGCGTACTTGAAGGTGGTGGACTGGATGATGGGGATCTGGCGGGGTTCGCCGTTTCCGGGCGTATAGCCGCCCTGCACGCAGATGGTATCACGATTCATACTACATACTCCTTTGCTGGGTTTGTCCATATAGCACAATTCCCCGCAGGGAGCATACAGCCTCCGGCGGGGAATTGAAACGTTAAATTTTTCCCTGCCGGGATCGTCTGGCAGTATGGTTTAAGGAAACTTTTCCATCACCATGAAAAGCCTTCCGGCACTCTTTTACTTCCGCAGGCGCTTGTCGCTCCGGGTCGCCCAGAAGGTGCCCGCGCTCTGGAACACCTGCACCATGAGCACCAGCAGGATGACACACACGATCATGATGTCGGTCTGGTAGCGGTAATAGCCGTAGGACAGGGCGATCTTGCCCAGGCCGCCGCCGCCAATGACGCCGGACATGGCCGAGTAGCCCAGAATGGTGGTCAGGGCCGTGGTCATGCTGGAGATCAGGCCGGGCAGGCACTCCGGGATCATCACTTTGGTAATGATCTGGAACGGGGTGGCACCCATGCTCTGGGCAGCTTCCACCACACCTTCGTCCAGCTCGCGCAGGCTGGTCTCTACCAGACGTGCCACGAACGGGAAGGCGGCCACCACCAGCGGAACGATGGTGGCTTTGGTACCCACCGTGGTGCCTACGATGACACGGGTGAGCGGGAATACACAGATCATCAGAATCAGAAAGGGCACACTGCGCAGAATGTTGATGACGATGTTGAGGATGTGCATCAGCCAGCCGGGCAGGGGCAGCACGCCGTCCTTGTCACCGGCCACCAGCAGCACGCCCAGCGGCAGGCCCAGCACCAGCGCAAACGCGGTGGAAAGAACCGTCACATAGAACGTTTCCCAAATGGCAAAGCCATAATCTGCAATACTCATTCGCCGGTCACCTCCTCCACGGTCACGCCGGGCTGGCTGCGCATATAGGCAGCCGCCTGCTTGGCCAGCTCCACATCGGCAGGCAGCTTGAGCAGCATGGAGCCGTAGCACTGGCCGCTCAGATCACGGGTATCGGCGCTGAGCACCGACACCAGAATGCCCTTTTCGGCGGCAAGGCTTGCCACCAGAGGCTTTGCGGTGGACGAACCGTTGAAGGTGACACGCACCACATGGTCATCCGGCGCAAAGCTGGAAAGGTCGCGGGCTGCGCTGCCGCCGTTGGGGGCGACCAGACGCTTTGCCGCAGCCGTCTTGGGGTTGGCGAAAATTTCCTGCACCGAGCCCTCTTCCATGACCACACCGCCGTCCAGGATGGCCACACTGTCGCAGATCTCTTCCACCACGCTCATCTGGTGGGTGATGACCACCACGGTGATGCCCAGCTTCTGGTTGATGTCCTTGATCAGGGTCAGGATGGAATGAGTGGTGTTGGGGTCCAGCGCACTGGTGGCCTCGTCGCACAGCAGCACCTTGGGGTTGGTGGCCAGGGCGCGGGCAATGGCAATGCGCTGCTTCTGGCCGCCGGACAGCTGGGCGGGGTAGGCGTTTGCCTTGTCGGGCAGGCCCACCATCTCCAGCAGCTCTTTGGCGCGCTTTTCGGCGTCGGCCTTTTTTACACCGGCCAGCTCCATGGGGAAACAGATGTTCTTCAGGCAGCTGCGCTGCATGAGCAGGTTGAACTGCTGGAAGATCATGGTGATCTCGCGGCGGCGCTCACGCAGGGCCGCCGGAGACAGGGTCTCCATGGCGGTGCCGTCGATCACCACACTGCCCTCGGTGGGGCGCTCCAACAGGTTGATGCAGCGCACCAGCGTGGATTTGCCCGCACCGGACATGCCGATGATGCCATAGATGGAACCATCCGGAATGGTCAGGTTGATGTCTTTCAGCGCGTTCACCGCGCCGTCCTTCATCTGGAAGGTCTTGGAAAGGTGTTTGATCTCGATCACAGAAAATTGCTCCTTTTAGCCTTCGATGGGTGCCAGGCTGTCCTGCTTGCCGCCGTAGATGCCCATGGGCTCCACATGGATGCCGGCAACCGTCACCAGGTGAGTGCCGTGCTCTGCATTGAAGTCATCCAGATACGGCTGATGCTGGAAGTAGTTGGTGTCAACGGTGCCGTCCTCGACCACGTTGTTGGGGATGATGTAGTCATCGTACTCCTGGATGTCCAGCGTGATGCCCTTGGCGGCCAGGATCTCCTTGCAGACCTCCAGCACCTCGCAGTGGGGAGCCGGGGTAGCGGCGCAGCTCACGGTCTCGCCGTTCAGAGCGTCGTAGTCAACGGAAGCGTCATAGCCGTCGGTGGGGTTCTCCACAACGGACACCACGGCACCCTTATAGTTCTCATCCATGAAGTCCTTGACCTGCTGGCTCTGCAGGGCAGCGGCCAGAGCCTTGATCTTGGGCTCCTCCTGGTTGCCGTCCTTGCAGACCAGAACGTTGACGTAAGCGGAAGATCCGTCCTCGATGGCCAGTGCATCGGTCGTGGGGTCCAGACCGGCAGAGATGGCGTAGTTGGAGTTGATGACGGCGTAGTCCTCGTCCTGCAGGACGTTGGGCACCTGAGCAGCCTCGACCTCATCGACGGTAACGTTCAGGGGGTTCTCCTCGATGTCCTTTGCGGTGGCGGTCAGGCCTGCGTCAGCCTTCAGCTTGAAGAAGCCGTTCTTCTCCAGCAGGGTCAGGGCACGAGCCTCGTTGGTGGTGTCGTTGGGCACGGCTACCTTGACCTTGTCCAGCTTGGCCACAGCAGAAGCAGCGGCGCTGGAAGCGGTGGAGGATGCAGTGGAAGAAGAACCACCGCAGGCGGTCAGGGCAGCGGCAGCAGCGGCCACACCGGTAACTTTCAGAAAATCGCGACGAGTAATCATGGTAAAATCCCTCTCTATCTTTGTAAAAAATTGTTGAGCGGCGGCGCGGCACAGTCCGCGCACGCCTTGTACGGAGGACGAAAAAAGCCTCCGTCCTTACACGAGCCGAACGCTCAGCAAGGACGGAGGCATAACATCTTCCGTGGTACCACCTTGGTTTACTCTGCCCTCACGGACAAAGCCTCGATGCTGCGGCAGCTTCTGCTGCTTACAGCCGGACGCTGTAACGGGCGCATCCCGTTGCAGACTTAGCACTCCTGCGCCTCGCCCACACGGCTCCGAGACCATTTTCAGCTTCCTGTTTCCTGCCCTTTTCCATCGCCCGGGCTTTCTGGTAAGGATCAATGCGAAGGCCTACTCTTCTCTTCACAGCCATTTTTGTGATATTGCATTTATAATAAACCACTCCGACGGATTTGTCAACACCTACAACGAAGTTTTTTGGTAGGAAATTGGGCCTTCCGTCAGCCGGAGCGATGGCGCGGCGGCAGCGGGATGCTGAGCACCAGCGAGATGCCCACGGCCAGTGCCACCGCGACCTTGAAGGTGCTGATGCCGTTGGACAACGCCAGTGCGTTGTCGCCCTGAATGAAATAGTAGGCCGTGTAGTAGATGCCTGCACCCGGCACCAGCGGGAAGATGCCGGAGAGCAGGAACACGGTCACGGGGGTCTTTTGCAGGATGGCGAACACGCGGGTGAGGATGGTGAGGGGAATCACCGCCAGCAGGCTGGCCGCAGCGGTGTCCAGCCCCAGCATGACGCACAGCTCATACACGAACCAGCCCACGGCACCCACCAGCGCACAGGTGGGCAGGCTCCGGCGGGGGCAGGCGAACAGGATGGCAAAGCTCAGGGTGCCGGTGCCGGCCAGCAGGAACTGGCCCATCAGCTCCCCGATCTGGGAATTGGTGAGAGAAATCATGCGACCACCACCCCCGTGAGCAGAGAATACAGGCCCAGCACAAGGCCGGTGCCGATGGCGATGCTGGCGGCGATGAGCAGCGCGTCGATCATGCGGATGGTGCCGGACAGGTAGTCGCCGTGCACGAAGTCGCGGATGCCCATGGTGAAGGCGATGCCGGGGGTCAGGATCATCAGCGCACCGATGATGGCATGGCTGGCCGAGGTATGCAGCGCCTGACACAGCAGGATGCACACCAGTGTGATGAGGGACGCGGTGGTGATCTTCTGGAAGCCGCCGGGCAGGCCGTGCCGCCCGCACAGCAGCAGATAGCCGCTGGCGGCCAGGCCGGCCACGGCGGCAGCGATGGCGCTGCGCAGATCACCGCCAAAGATCATGGCAAAGCTGAACGCGCCGCCCATGCCGCTGACCAGCTGCACCCATTCCTTGGGGAAGGGGATGCGCTGGGCGGCCGCCAGACGGTACTCGGCCTCCCCCAGCGACATATTGGTCTCGGCGATCTCGCGGGAAAGGGCGTTCACCGCCGCCACCCGGCCCAGATGGGTGGTGCGCACCGGCACGTTGCGCACTTCGCTGATCTCTGCGGTGCCGGCGCTGGCAAAAATGCCGTTGGTCAGTACATAAACATGGAACTCCCGCAGGTGGAAGGAGCGTGCCATGATCTCCATGGTCTGCTCCACCCGGAACACTTCCGCACCGTTCTCCAACAGGGTCTGCCCGGCCGCCATGATAAAGTCCATGATGCGGCGGCGCAGTTCTTCGTCGGGATAAGCCTCTCTGCCCTTCATTGCCCGGCCTCCTTGAAAAAATAATATCGTCTTATTCTAACATGCGCGTGCCCGGCGCACAAGAGCAAAAAAGAAGAGCGGGGAAAACACCCCGCCCTCCGGAAACTGCATCAGATATAGTCCGAAATATAAGGGATCTTGTGGAACAGCACATCATCCAGCCGCTCCACGGCATCCTCCCGGCCCTCGATGCGCTCCAGCTCGAACAGACGTTCGGCGGTCTTGTAGCCCAGCAGCAGGGTGGAAAGGGTGCCGATGCCCATCTTCAGGTGGTATTCGGCAGGGGCATCGGTCAGGGTGCAGCCGCCGTCCGCAAACCGGATGCGGAAGGTGTGGTCGTTCCAGGGCAGCAGGTCGTCCTCGATCTCCAGATCAATGCACAGCTCGCCGCCGTCCGGGTCACAGGGGTAATCTTCCAGGAAGCTGGCCACATCCACGATGCGGCCCATGGCATAGGGGCGGATGGTCTCCTTGATGTCGCCGTCGTCTATCTCAAAGGCGATGGGTTCGCTGAAGTAGGTGTTGCCGTGCACTTCGTCGATCATGGAGTCGTGGGCGTGGATGTACTCCCACAGGCCCTTCTGTGCCTCGCGGTTCAGGTAGATCATTTCCTTGATGTGCATGATATCGTTCTTGATCAGGTACACCATGTAGCCGCAGGGCTTGTCCTTTACATTATAATAGACGGCGACATTGGTGTCATCCTCGTCCCAGCGCCAGTACTCCTCCCAGGCCAGTGCGTTGCGGAACAGGCACCCGTGGGTGATGGAGGCAAAATGGGAGTGCAGCTCGTGGAACTCGGTGTTGTCCCAGGCGACGCGCCGCACATAACCGGGGGCCGACACCTTGGTGGGGATCTGCCGGTCCTTGATGTTGTAGGAGATCTTGTTGGAGATGATCTCCCACCCCAGGTGGTGGTACAGCGGGATGGAGTAGGGGTAGAGCAGGGCAAAGCTCTTGCCCTCCTTGTGCATCTGGGTCAGGCCCTGGATCATGAGCCGCTTCATGATGCCGTTGCCGGTGTACTCCGGGTAGGTGCACACACTGGTCACAAAGCCCACATGGTAAACGGCGTCATAGATGTTCATCTTCAGCGGGTAGACCGCAAACTGGGAGACAAGGTTTTCTCCGTCAAAGCAGCCCAGCACGTCCGCGCGCTCCAGCACGGGGAACTTGGACTGCTTGATCTCGTCGTCTTTCCATCCGGTGGCAGTGAGCTCATCTTCCGTGACCTGAAAGGTATAGCGCAAAAGGGCGTTGTACTGGTCCAGATCATCGGTCTCCAGATAACGATATGTATAATTTTCGGCAGGATTCATGCAAAACTTCCTCTCTCTGGCGGGTGACTGGTTGCCGAACAGTTCTATTATACACCCGCCGTATAAAACCGGGCAAGAACCATTTTCACAAAAATCTGCGGCACACAGCCTTCCAAACCACTGCATTTGCCGGAAAAACTGCTCTGCTGTGTGTTTTGCATTGCACCTGCTTTTTGAGTGTGGTATACTATGCCTGTTATGGAAAAATGCCGGTGCGGTGTGCCGGCCCAGCGATGAGAAAAAGGAAACGAACAATGAAAATTGGATTTGACAACGACAAATATCTTGCGATGCAGTCCGAGCATATCCGCGAGCGCATCCAGAAGTTTGACAACAAGCTGTATCTGGAGTTCGGCGGCAAGCTGTTCGACGACTATCATGCCTCCCGCGTGCTGCCGGGCTTCCAGCCGGACAGCAAGCTGCAGATGCTGCTGCAGCTGAAGGATCAGGCGGAGATCGTCATCGTCATCAGCGCCGAGGACATTGTGAGCAGCAAGATCCGCGGCGATTACGGCATCACCTACGATCTGGATGTGCTGCGCCTGATCGACGCCTTCCAGGGTGTGGGCCTGTATGTGGGCAGCGTGTGCGTGACCAAGTACACCGCTGCCCCGGAGGTGGAGGCCTTTGAAAAGCGCCTCAACGATCTGGGCATCCGCACCTTCCGCCACTATAAGATCGCCGGTTACCCCAACGACGTGGCCCACATCGTGAGCGACGAGGGCTATGGCCGCAACGACTACATTGAGACCGAGCGCCCGCTGGTGGTCATCACGGCCCCTGGCCCCGGCAGCGGTAAGATGGCCACCTGCCTGTCCCAGCTGTACCACGAGTACAAGCGGGGTGTGAAGGCCGGTTACGCCAAGTTCGAGACCTTCCCCATCTGGAACATTCCCCTGAAGCACCCGGTGAACCTGGCCTATGAGGCTGCCACCGCCGACCTGAACGATGTGAATATGATCGACCCCTTCCACCTGGAAGCCTATGGGGTCACCACCGTCAACTACAACCGAGACATCGAGATCTTCCCGGTGGTGAACGCCATGTTTGAGCTGATCGCCGGGAAGAGCCCCTACAAGAGCCCCACGGACATGGGCGTGAACATGGCAGGCAACTGCATCGTGGACGATGAGGTCTGCCGTGAGGCCTCCCGCAAGGAGATCGTGCGCCGCTACTTCAAGTGCCTGTGCCAGCAGAAGATCACCGGCACTGTGCATGAGAGCGAGCGCTACAAGCTGGAACTGCTGATGAATCAGGCGGGCCTGAATGTGGGCAGCCGTGCTGTGGAACAGCAGGCTCATGCCCGCAGCGAGGCCACCGGCGGCGCGCCTGCAACTGCCATTGAGCTGAGCGACGGCACCGTGATCACCGGCAAGACCGGCCCCCTGCTGGGCGCGACGGCCAGCGCCCTGATCAATGCCCTCAAGGCACTGGCCGGCATCCCGCAGGAGACCGACCTGGTCAGCGCTGCCGCCATCGAGCCCATCCAGACGCTCAAGACCAACTATCTGGGCGGCAAGAACCCTCGCCTGCACACCGACGAGATTTTGATCGCCCTGTCCAGCAGCGCCGCCACCAACGAGCTGGCAGCGGCTGCCCTGCACCAGCTGCCCAACCTCAAGGGCTGCGACGTGCACTCCACCGTGCTGCTGTCCGGCGTGGACACCGGCACCCTGAATCGTCTGGGCATGTACCTCACCTGTGACCCTGTTTACGAGGAAGAGGACCGCAAGTATCACAAGCAGTAAAGAATCAGACCTGTAAAGGGCCGCTGCACCAGTTGAGGTGCAGCGGCCCTTTTTTAAAATTAAAAAAACCGCATTTTTGCGGCAGAGGTGGGCTTATTCTGCGAAAAACAAGGTGCCCGGAAGGCCTTCCAGGGGGCAGCACAGAAAAGGCGCAGGGCTGCCCGGGGAAGTTTGCAAAATCCCTTGACAAAACAGTACCGGGGGGGGGTATTATATAGTTGTAAGCGGCCCTATGATACGGTTTGGGGCTGCAAAAAAGATTGTGAGGTTGATTTTTATGTCTAACATCTCTCGTCGTAGCTTTCTGAAGGGTGCAGGCGTTGCGGCTCTGGCCGTGGCTGCTGCTGGTGTTCTGGCGGGCTGCTCTGACAAGGAGACCCCTGATACCGGCGCAAAGCGTGATGTGAAGCTGAAGTATCTCAGCACCAGTGCTGGTAAGGTCTTTGGCGATGTCGTCATTCAGGTCCCTGCTCTGGCAACGACCGTGAGCTTTGCCACCATCCAGGCAAACAAGCCTGCAGCTGCTGAAGGCTACGACTTCATCAGCACCGAGGACGGGAAAATTGATGATAAGGGCATCGTTACCATCAACATGGTCGTGAAGCAGGCTCCCAAGGTGGAAGTGCAGGTCAAGTATATGCTGGTCGAGATGGGCACTGCAACTGAGCTGAACGCTACTGACAGCAAGCTGGACGGCGCAAAGCTGAAGGTGTCCGTTGCTGCTGGCACCACCAAGATCGATACCGCAGACCTGCTGCCTGCAACCAGCACCCTGGCAATCTGCGATGCTCAGCACATGCCCACCACCGAGGGCCTGGTGAACGGTGCTGTGACCAACGGCATTGCTACTGTCTACGTTTACAAGAAGTAAGACAGCTTGCTGAAAAAGCATTGACCCACAACGGGAGCTGATAGAAAAGCCCCGACAAAAGACCAGAGCCAGAAGGCCATTTACGGCTGGGCTCTGGTCTTTTGCTTTGCAAAACCATAAAAAGGAGCGGCTGTACACGGAACTTTCCGCATACAGCCGCTCCTTTTGGAATAAAACCGCTGTTGGCTTACTGCTTATCGGCGGTGCGGGCATAGAAGTTTGCCAGCACGGCACCGGAGATGTTGTGCCACACCGAGAACACGGCACCCGGGATGGTGGCCAGCGGGTACTGGGCAAAGTGGGCGGCAGCCAGGCTGGTGGCCAGGCCGGAGTTCTGCATACCGACCTCGATGGAGATGGCGCGGCACTTGGTGGAATCCAGCTTCAGGGCCTTGCCCACGGCGTAGCCGGTCAGGTAGCCCAGCAGGTTGTGCAGGACGACCACGACCAGGATCAGCAGGCCGCTGGTCATGATCTTGGCACTGTTGGCGGAGACCACGGCGCAGATGATCAGCACGATGGCGGTGGTGGACACCAGCGGCAGCACGCGCACGGCCTGCTGGGTGAACTCATGGAAGAAGTGGTTGACCACAAAGCCCAGTGCGATGGGCACCAGCACCACCTTGACGATGGAGAGGAACATGTTCACGGGGTTCACGTCCACGCGCTGACCGGCGTACAGCAGGGTGAGCAGCGGGGTGAGCACAGGAGCCAGCACGGTGGAAACGGCGGTCATGCCGACGGACAGAGCAACATCGCCCTTGGACAGGTAGGTCATCACGTTGGAAGAGGTGCCGCCGGGGCAGGGGCCCACCAGAATGACGCCGATGGCCAGCTCGGTGGGCAGGTGGAACACCATGGTCAGCACCCATGCCAGGAAGGGCATGAGGGTGAACTGTGCCACGCAGCCTACGATGACGTCCTTCGGGCGGCTGAACACCACCTTGAAGTCATTGGGCTTCAGCGTCAGGCCCATGCCGAACATCACGATGCCCAGCAGGGTGTTCACCCAGCTGGTTTTGACCACGCTGAACGGGCCGGGGAAGAACAGGGCACCGGCTGCCACCACGATGACGATGACGGCCATGTACTTGCCCACAAAGTCGCTTACTTTTTCCAGAGTTTTCATGTTGTTTCGTCCTTTCTGTTTTACGGGCTGTTCTTGCATGAAACATCCGGAATGGCCCGGTGCCGCAATAAAAAACGCCTTTGTCTCCCATCATAAGAGACAAAGGCGTGTACATCCTCTGCGGTACCACTCTTACTTGCCGACCCAGAACCGGGCCGACCCCTCAGTGCGCATCCAACAATGCGCGGCTTCTGATAACGGAAGCCTGCCGTCCGGGCCTACACACAGCAGCCGCTGTTTCAGCCCGAAAGCTCGGAGAGGATCTTCCCACGGGGTTCATGCACTGCCTTGCATCCACCGGCAGCTCTCTGAAGCACTCCACCCGGGTACTTGTTCTCGTCATAGCCGAATATTTCACTGACACGGAGTATACCCCTTTGCAGGCTCTGCGTCAAGGGGCTGCGGCCTGCTGTTTTTTCATGCCTGAAACCGCACAGAACAATCCGGCTCATCCAACCGAGCAGGTAGGACGTGAATATTCTGCTAAAAAATCCGGATGGAATTTGTGCAATCAAACAAAAGAAAAAACGCATGTCGGTGATATATCAACAAAAACCAGGAAAATCTACTTGCATGTCAAACAAAATACGTCTATAATAAAGTAAAGGAACGACGTCCGACGTCATGACGTCTACAAAAGGCATACGGCTTCCTTATAGAAGCTGTAGGCAAGCGGAGCAGAACGGAGTACAGATACGATGGCACAGGATCATAGCGTATTCAGCAATATTCAGGACAACCGCACTTCCTCCCTTGCAGAGCAGGTGGCGGATCAGATCAATCAGGTCATCATCGACCAGAACATCAATGCAGGCGAGAAGCTGCCCAACGAGTTTGAGCTGGCTGCCCGCCTGAACGTGGGGCGCGGCACCATTCGCGAAGCGGTCAAGCTGCTGGTGGCACGCAACTGTCTGGAGATCCGCCGGGGCAAGGGCACCTTTGTGGTGGAAAAGCCGGGTCAGATCGAGGACCCGCTGGGCTTTGCCTATGTAAAGGATAAGATCACGCTGGCGGTGGACCTGATGGAGCTGCGCCTGCAGCTGGAGCCGTGGGTGGCTCAGCTGGCCGCCCAGCGCATTGAGGAAAACGAAAAGGACACTCTGCGCCAGCTGTGTGAGCAGGTGGAGCACAAGATCCGTTCCGGCGAGGACCACGGCCCGGCCGACAAGGAATTCCACGCCTATGTGGCCCGCTGCACCCACAACAGTGTGATCACCGAGATCATGCCCGTGATCACCTATAGTATTGAGATGTTCACCAAGTTCAAGGCACCCCGCCTGCTGGAGGACACCATCCGCACCCACTGGCAGACCATGGAGGCCATCTGCGCCAACGACCCCCAAAAAGCTTACGATAGCATGTATGAGCATGTGTCCGAAAACCGCGAGAGCATCGAGATCGTGCGGCGCATGAGCATGGAGCAGAACCAGAATCGTGATAATTAACAAAATATGAATTTTTCGTTTGTAAAATATGGAGAATTGAGTCGGACACCGTTGACAAGCCCTGTTGACGGTGTTATATTTTAGCCAACATAAGACGTCATACGTCACATGACGATGCATGTCTTGGAAGAAAAACGAAGCATATATACAAGCGAAGAAGGAGATCTTACCATGAAAAACGTTATTTCTCGTCGTTCTTTCCTGAAGGCAGCCGGCATCATCGGCGCATCTGCTGCTCTGGCAGCCTGCGGCGGCTCTTCCAACTCCACCGCCGGCAGCACGGCTGGCTCCACCGCTGGCGCTGCAGCTTCCGGTGAGTCCGTCACCTTCACCCTGTCCATGGTCGATAACGAGCAGTCCAACTACTACAAGGGCGCTCAGGCCATCGCGGACAGCGTGAACGAGGCCACCAACGGCCAGTTCCAGATCAAGGTCGTTGCAGGCGGCACTCTGGGCGGCGAGTCTGATACTCTGGACATGGCCATTCAGGGCGACCTGGACATCGCAAGCTGCGCAAACTCCGTGCTGGCAAACTACATCCCCGAGATGAGCATCCTGGACCAGGCTTTCCTGTGGGACAGCCAGGATCAGGCCAACTACGCTGTGCGCAATGAGCTGGGCGATCTGATCCAGGAGAAGGCAAACGCTCAGGGCATCCACGTCATCGGCTACATGGAGTCCGGCTTCCGTGATGTGTTCAGCAAGAAGCCCATCCAGACCATGGCAGACTTCAACGGCGTCAAGATCCGCACCATGCAGAACGACGGTCAGCTGCTGGCCTTCACCTCCTTCGGTGCAAACCCCGTTGCTCTGGCAGCCGGCGACCAGTTCACCGCTCTGCAGCAGAATACCATCGACGCCTGCGAGAACGCTGTGTCCAACTGCTGGGTCAACAAGTTCTATGAGGCTGGTGTCACCTCCGTCACCAAGACCCATCACTGCTTCGTTTACATCCCCCTGTGCATGAGCGATAACGCCTGGAACAAGATCCCCGACGACATGAAGGATACCTTCGTGGAGGCTGTCTGGGCTGGCTGCGAGAAGCAGTGGCAGTACCTGAACGAGGCCAACGACGAGGCCATCGGCCTGCTGGAAGGCGTGGGCGTCACCATGTACGACATCGACACCGACGAGCTGAAGAGCGCTTACGAGGCCAAGAAGGCTTCCTCCGGCGTGACCTACGACGAGACCTGGCAGGCCGCTGTGGATGCCGCCAAGGCAGCTCAGGCCTGATCGGAAAACACGCAAAAACGTAAACAAATTGCATAGATAGAACGCCTATCTGTGCCGCAGTTCACGGATGCAGCCTCAGAGACTGCATCCGCGGATTGCTGTCATACACAGGAGGAGCTTCCATGAAAGCACTAAAGAAAGTGGTTCGTGGTGTCACCCTGGCCGAGTTGTGGGCAACGGCCCTGACCTTTGTGATCATGGTCGTGTGCTACTTTATCTCGGTGGTGAACCGCAACTTTATCAAAGGGTCCATGCCCTGGACCGAGGAACTGGCCCTGTACTGCATGGTTTATATGGCCCTGATCGGCACCGAGCTGGGCCTGCGCGACGGCACGCAGGTGAGCGTGACCGCCCTGACCGAAAAGCTCAAGGGTACCATGGTCGGCAAAATCGTCAACTTCATCGCCAAAGTGGCCCTGATCGTGTTCTCCTGCACCATGCTGCGCTACAGCGTGGCCCTGGTGGCCAAGCAGATGAGCGCCGGTCAGACCACCCCGGTCATGAAGGTGCCTATGTACGTCATCTACATCTCGCTGGTCATCTCCTTTGCACTGATCGTCATCAACCAGATCCTGATGCTGGTGGGTGAGATGATGCACATCGACATGAGCGACATCACCAACATTGATGCCATCATCGACGGCATCATCAAGAAGAAGGAGGCGAAGTGATCATGAATGCTGGCATTATCCTGTTTCTGATCTTCGCAGTCTGCGTTCTGATCGGAGTCCCCATTTCCATGTCCCTGGGCATCGGCTCTCTGGCCGCTGTGGCTCTGGGCAACCTGGGCGTTTCGCCTGCCGTTATCGCACAGCGCGTGTTCGGCGGCCTGCAGTCCACCTCCATCATGGCCATTGCCTTCTTCATCCTGGCCGGCAACCTGATGGCCGGCGGCGGCATCTCCCGTCGTATCGTCAACTTTGCAAACTGTCTCATCGGCAACATCCGCGGCGGCATGAGCGTGGCTCTGGTCATCGCCTGTGCCTTCTTCGCTGCTCTGTCCGGTTCCGCTCCCGCAACCGTCGTCGCTATCGGCTCCATGCTGTACGCTGACATGGTCAAGCAGGGCTACCCGGAGGACCGCACCGCCGGTCTGCTGGTCATCGCCGGCGGCCTGGGCCCGGTCATTCCCCCGTCCATCATCATGGTGCTGTACTGCACCCTGACCGGTGCGTCCGTCACCAACATGTTCAGCCAGGGCATGGTCATCGGCATCCTGATCATGATCGTCCTGATCCTGGAAGCCCTGTACTATGCTCACAAGGAAAAGTGGCCCAAGGCGGAGACCAAGCATACCGCCGGTGAGATCGGCAAGATCTTCCTGGAGGCTGTGCCTGCTCTGCTGACCCCCGTCATCATCCTGGGCGGCATCTACTCCGGCTTGCTGACCGCTACCGAGTCCGCTGCTGTGGCCTGCGTGTGGGCTTTCATCGCCGGTGTGTTCATCTACAAGGAGATCAAGATCGCCGATCTGATCCCCATCCTGATGAAGTCCGCTAAGAGCGCTGCCATGATCCTGTTCATCATCGCAGCTTCCACCGCATTCTCCTGGGTGTTCACCTTCTCCGGTGCTTCCGCTGCTCTGGTGCAGCTGGTCGTCTCCATGAACCTGAACAAGACCCTGTTCTGCCTGGTCGTGGCCATCATCCTGCTGATCTTCGGCACCTTCATGGAAGGCACCGCCATCGCAGTTCTGCTGGTCCCCGTTCTGTGGCCCATCGCCGAGAGCATGGGCGTCAACGTCATCCACTTTGGCATGATCCTGTGCATCTCCAACGTCATCGGTACCATGACCCCTCCCGTGGCCGTCAACATCTTCTCGGCTGTGCAGGTCACCCGCTCTGTGCGTGAACTGAAAATCGGCGAGATCTCCAAGGCTGAGATCCCCTTCTTCATCGGTTACGTTGCAGTGTTCTTCCTGTGCGTGTTCTCCGAGACCTTCTGCACCTTCCTGATCCGCTAAGGAGAGAAACCTATGGTAACCATCAGAGACATCAAAACCATCTGCACCGCGCCGGAAGGCATCAACCTTCTGGTGGTGAAGGTGGAAACCAGCGAGCCGGGCCTGTACGGCCTGGGCTGCGGTACCTTCGCTTACCGGCATCTGGCCGTCAAGCTGGTCGTGGAAGAATATCTGCGCCCGCTGCTGATCGGCCGTGATGTTTCGGACATCAACGACATCTGGCAGCTCATGCACCAGAACGGCTACTGGCGCAATGGCCCCATCGAGAACAATGCGATCTCCGGTGTGGACATGGCCCTGTGGGACATCAAAGGCAAAATGGCCAACATGCCCCTGTACCAGCTGTTCGGCGGCAAGTGCCGCGAGGGCGTGCCGGTGTACCGCCACGTCGATGGCCGCGACCTGTCCGAGATCTGCGAGAACATCGAAAAATACCGTGAGATCGGCGTCAAGACCATCCGCTGCCAGTGCGGCGGTTACGGCGGCAGCGAGTACGGCCATACCCCGGCCGGTGCACCGGTGGGCGCAAAGCCCGGCGTGTATCTGGACGGCAATGCCTACATCCGTGATACCGTCAAACTGTTCGACGGCATCCGCAGCAAGATGGGCGATGAGATCGGCCTGGTGCACGATGTGCACGAGCGCATCGCTCCGGCCGACGCCGTTCGTCTGGCCAAGGAGCTGGAGCCTTACCACCTGACCTTCCTGGAGGATCCCGTTTCTCTGGAGCAGGTGGAGTACATCCGCCAGATCAAGAACGCTTCTTCCATTCCCATCGCGGAAGGCGAGCTGTTCAACAACCCCTACGAGTACCGCACGCTCATCACCGAGCGCCTGATCGACTACATCCGTGTGCACATCACCCAGGTGGGCGGCATCACTCCCGCCCGCAAGCTGCAGATCTTTGCAGAGCAGTTCGGCGTGCGCACCGCATGGCATGGCCCCGGTGATATGTCCCCGCTGGCTCATGCAGCCAACGTTCACATCGACCTGGCTGCCCCGAACTTCGGCGTGCAGGAGTGGTCCGGCATTGAGCCGCCCAACTTCGTCATCCAGAAGCTGAAGGGACCCCATGGTGCTCTGCTGGAGGTGTTCCCCGGTCTGCCCGAGTACAAGGACGGCTACGTTTACGCAAACGACAAGCCCGGCCTTGGCGTGGACCTGATCGAGAAGGAAGCCGAGAAGTACCCTTGCGAAAATACCGTAACGACCTGGACGCAGACCCGCCGCATGGACGGCGCGCTGCAGACTCCGTAAGAAACTGTAAAGAACATCTTGTTTTGGAGGCATAAAAATGGTTAATAGTCTGTTTGATATCACCGGCAAGAAAGCAATCGTTACCGGTGGCACCCGCGGCCTGGGCAAGGGCATGGCAGAGGGCCTGATGGAGTCCGGCGCAGAAGTGGCGATCATCGGCACTTCCGACAAGGTCTATCAGGTTGCCGACGAGTTCAAGGCACGCGGCTTTGTGTGCTACGGCGTCAAGGCGGACCTGTCCGACCGTGACCAGTGCAACGAAGCATTCAACAAATGCGTCGAGCTGCTGGGCGACCTGGACATCCTGGTGCCGGCCCACGGCATCCAGCGCCGTCACCCCTCCAACGAGTTCCCCGACAAGGATTGGGATGATGTGATCAACACCAACCTGAACTCCGTGTTCTGGCTGTCCCGTGCTGCTTCCAACATCTTCAAGGCCAAGGGCTACGGCAAGATCATCATGATCGCCTCCATGTGCTCCTGGTTCGGCGGCAAGACCGTGCCCGCTTACTCCGCTGCAAAGGGCGGCGTGATGCAGCTATGCAAGGCCTTCAGCAACGACCTGCTGCAGTACGGTATCAACGTCAACGCCATCGCTCCGGGCTACATGGACACCGAAATGAACGTGGCCCTGACCGACCCGAAGAACCCCAAGTTCACCCAGCAGCGTTACGACGAGCTGACCCAGCGCATTCCCGCTCACCGCTGGGGCACCCCCGATGACATGAAGGGCTGCTGCATCTTCCTGGCTTCTCATGCCAGCGACTACCTGGGCGGTGCCATCATCCCTGTGGATGGCGGCTATCTGGTTATGTGATTCTCCTTCTTCCATATATGCATCGTTAGCCAAATGAGAGAGGGCCTTCTCCGGCGCAAGCCGGGGGAGGCCCTTTCTCAGTGCTGCCATCTTTCGGCGGAAATAGGCAAAACGATTGTGTTCGGGCCGGGATTGTGCTACACTTAAAAGGCTTTCTGTTTTGAATAAAAGGATAGGAGAATCATTACTATGGAAACTCAAAAATCCAAGCGCAGTGCGTTTTCCGGCAAGATCGGGTTCGTGCTCAGCGCAGCAGGTGCCTCGGTGGGTCTGGGCAATATCTGGCGTTTCCCGTATCTCGCCGCAAAATACGGCGGTGGAATTTTTCTGTTGGTGTACATCGTGCTGGCCGTTACGTTTGGCTATACCATGATCGTGGCCGAAACAGCGCTTGGCCGCATGACCAAAAAGAGCCCGGTGGGGGCATTTGGCACATTCGGCAAAAGCGGCAGGCTGAAATTCGGCGGCTGGATCAATGCAGTCATTCCCATTCTGATCGTACCGTATTATTCGGTCATTGGCGGCTGGGTCATCCGGTATCTTTCCGCGTATGTCAGCGGCCACGGCAGTGAGCTGGCACAGGACGGCTATTTTTCCGGCTTTATTTCCAGCGGTCTGTCTGCAGAGGTGTGTTTCCTCATCTTTACCATTTTTACGCTGGTCATCATTTTTGCCGGGGTACGCAATGGTGTGGAACGGGTGTCCAAGCTGATGATGCCGGTTCTGGTGGTCCTGTCGGTGATCATTGCCGTTTACTCGGTCACCCGTCCGGGTGCACTGGCAGGCGTCAAGTACTTCCTGGTGCCCAACGTGGCCAATTTTTCCTGGATGACCGTCGTCACCGCCATGGGGCAGATGTTCTACTCGCTGTCCATTGCCATGGGCATTCTCGTGACCTTTGGTTCCTACATGAAAGAGGACGTTTCCATTGAGGAATCCACCGAGAACGTCGAGGTCTTTGATACGGCCATTGCCATCATGGCAGGTCTGATGATCATTCCGGCAGTGTTCTCCTTCTCCGGCGGTGACCCGGATACCCTGCAGGCAGGTCCCTCGCTGATGTTCATCACCATTCCCAAGGTGTTCGAGAGCATGGGGTTCGGCCACGTTGTCGGCGTGCTGTTCTTCCTTCTGGTCCTTTTTGCTGCGATCACAAGCTCCATTGCTCTGACCGAGAGCGCCGTTTCCACCTTTGAGGATGAATTGGGCTGGAGCCGCCAGAAAGCGACCGGCTGCATTGGCGTCATTATGGTGGCACTGGGCAGTCTGTCTGCGCTGGGCTATGGTCCTCTGGCCGGTGTGACGGTGTTCGGGATGCAGTTCCTGGATTTCTTCGATTTCCTGACAAACTCGGTCATGATGCCCATTGCGGCCATTGCCATCTGCCTGCTGGTGTCGCGGGACATCGGGGTGGAAAAGATCGAAGCGGAGGTCACCGCCGACGGGAAACCGTTCCGTCGGAAAAAGATCTTCAACTTTATGATCCGCTATCTGTGCCCCGTGTTCGCGGCCATCATTCTGGTGAGCTCTGTGGCCAATGCTCTGGGCTGGATCTCGATGTAAGGATAAGAATGTACGATATGTGCATCTTTCGATGGATGAGATGGAAGAACTGGCCGGCAAGATAGCGGCATCTTCTTAAAACAAACAGCGGCAGTTTTCCGAAAACGGAAATCTGCCGCTGTTTTATATCATGTCCCGGACAGGAGTCGAACCTGCGGCCTTCCCCTTAGGAGTAGGGGCTGAAGCAATAAATCCTAGACAAAAGTGGGTAAAACAAGTAACGTTTTATCAATTGATTTTTTGTTGTGCTGTCAATCCGAGTAAAGAACACAAACCCCGAAATAAAACGAGTGAAAGGCTTTTTATTAGCAGAAAATTAGCAGAGCTAATGAAAAGTGGAAGGTTCATTGTAAAATGCCCACCTTTCATTAGCTGGGAAGTGTACGTTTCCCTACGGATATTTGCTTGTTTAGCATTCGTAAACCAGACCATATAGCCGTAACTGGTGTGATGGACAAATGTTTTCAATAGAAAAAGCCAGAGCTTTCTGAGAGAAAACTCTGGCCTATGTAACAGTATGATTGGAAATGTGCATTGTCTTGTAAAAGGAAGGATCTTATGGTATTCTTACGGGAGTAGAGGCACTGGATGCGAGGAACTTTGCGTGATCTTAGGAGTGTGCAATGGAAAAGAAATTTAATATTGTAGTCGGTGAAGATGGAACTGTAAAACTCCCAGATGCGGTTCTGGAAAAACTTGAAGTCAGACCCGGAGAGGAAGTTCGATTCGAAGTAGACGACAATTTCTATGCAGTCAGGCTTCTATCGCGGATAGAAGCTGAACGCTTGGATTACTTGAATTGGATGCATAATAAACATTGCCCCTCTATTGAGGAAATGATTGCGGAGTCGAGAAAACAAGCCCCCCCAGAACATTGTGATCTCCCGTATCCTTGATGGAATGCCGGTAGAAAAAATTGCAGAAGACTATGAAGTTTCACTCGACTATGTAGAGCAGCTTGCCCATCAGCTGAAGATTGACATAGAGGAAGCTAAGGCGAAAAAACACAAAGAAACGGGATCATCATAAAACAAGCAGCGGCAGATTTCCATATACGGAAACTGCCGCTGCTTATGTATAGAGATTTATAGGTTTTTTGCAAGATTTTTAATGAGTGCAGCCATAGAGGGGTCAGCCAGCAGTTTGGCAAGAGCTGCTGCCGCATCTGTATCGACTGGGCTGGCTTTGGGAGCGGATTGCTCTGCGCGAGGGAGAACTTCAGGCTCTGCACCATGATGCTGATAGAAGAAATCGTCGAATCGCTGTGCGTTCAAACGTCGATCATCATCCAGAATGTGTGCGTACTGCTCGGTGACCATCGAAGCCTGCGCATGACCGGAATCGCCCTGCACGGCTTTGATATCGCCGCCGTTCAGCTTGAGCTTGTATGTAATGCTGGAGTGTCGAAAACTGTGAAAAACTACTTTGGGAAGATTGTTTTCCTCAATCAGCTGCTTCAATGCACCGTTGATGGTGGATTGTTCGGTCGGCATTCCCAGCGGGCCGGCGACCACAAGATTATAGTCAGCGTACTCTGTGCCCAGTGCATCCCTTGTCATGTCTTGCTCGGCTTTATATTGGACAAGCATTTCAGCAACTGTTTTGGGGAGAAAGATGGTTCGGATACTGCTGTCTGTTTTGGGGCTTTTCAGAACCTGAACCGTGGTACAGCGGGAACTCAGCGAGGGAAAACGAGTGATGACATTTTTGTTTTCCAAGGCGTTTAGCGAAGCAATGTCTACACGCTGCAATTCCTTATTTATGTAAATGGAGGCTCGCCCAGCTTCGATGCTTTCAGGGGAGATATCCACGCAATCCCAAGTCAAACCGAGCAGTTCGCCAAGGCGCAGAGAACAAGAGAAGGAGAGGTTGATGCAGAGCCGGAGCCGTGGATCATCACAGACTTCTAAGGCATGGAACAGGGTCTCGGCAGTCCAGATATCACGCTTCTTTGCAGTGTATTTGGGCAAGGTGGCATAAATACAGGGATTCTTTTCCATAAGTTCCCACTTTACAGCCTGCTCAAAGGCACTTCTCAAAATTTTGTGAACCGAACGAACCGTGCCGGGAGAAACGTATTGATGCTGACGCTTTCCACACATAGGGTCAACGGCTTCGTATTTAAGCAGCCGCTGATAATATCCCTCAATTACGCGGGTGGTGAGATCTTGCAGCTTCATTGAGCCGATAAGCGGTATTATGTAGTTTGAAATCAGAGCATTGTTTGATTGATAGGTTGAGAGTGCCCATTTGGTTTTTCCGTACAGGGCAACATATTCTGTAAGCAAGTCTTTTAGAGTTCGGCACTGGGGTGCCACAAAGGTACCGACGGATTCTTTGTATTCGACCTCTTTCTTACGGTTTTTGGCATCTGCAAGGTCGGTAAAGGTTTCCCATTTCTGCTTTAGCGTTCCATTAGTGTGTTTGTAGGTATAGACAACGCAGTAGCTGTTATTGCGTTTGACAATGCTGGCCATTATACATCCTCCTCTACTTTACGTTTGGACTTCAGAACTTCATCGAAAGCATCTTTTTGGATGCGTTTTACCCTTCCCAACTTCATCGTTGGAATTCCTTCTTTGAGAACCCACGAGTCAAGTGTTGGGCGGCTGATTCCGTAGAAAGCCTGAATTTCCTGAAAACTGTAGTATTTCCCATTCTTGGGACATTGCAGTTTTAGCGGCGGCTCCTCATGCGTTTCTTTTTTCGATTTTTGAAGTTGGTATGTAGATTGGCTTTTAAGCCATGCCTTAAAACTTTTTTTGGTAATGCGCGGCCTGTCGGCCACGCGCTCAATGACAAAACAATCTCGGTATTTTTTGCAATCAAGAATCCCATAAACATTCTTGCGTGGGATACCGAGTAGTTTTGCCATTTCCGGGATGGAGATGGTTTGCGCTTCAATCTCCCGGTCACGCTCCCGGTCAGCTGCTGTGCGGTAGCGGCTTTGTGACCGGTACCACCGCTCAAATTCCTCTTTGGGAATCCTCATACAGAAGTCTGTCGTTTCTGTTTTCAACTTGCCCTGTCGGATGAGTGTATAGATCGTTTCGGGTTTCACCTTCAATATCTCGGCGGCGTCAGGAACGGAATAGGACCGTTTGCAAAGTTCCTCGCCCGGTGGCGAGCCATTGACCTTATGATATTTGACCTGATTGGTATACCATTTCTCAAAGCTGGAAATTACGATACGCCTTTTGTCGTTTATCAGAATGACTTCAAAGAGATTCTTATGAAGTAGCCAATAGCTGTCTGTTTTGCCAAGGCCGAGAAGCTGCCGCATCTCACGAACCGACATGGTGGTTTTGGTAGTGGCAGGTTCAGCTTTTCCGTATAAGGGAGCCGAAGTATTCCGCATATCATCCATGAAAGACACCTCTCTATCTATGTAAAAGTTTAGCCGGGATTTCTCATCCCGGCTAAAGAATAGCAGATTTCGCTTGAAATGTTGAGGATGTCAAACAGCAGGATTGCGTTCAACAGTGCCATCATTGAGCCATGCTTCAAAGCTGGCTTTGGAAATACGGTAAGCGCCGCTTACCTTGAACCAGCGGAATTCGTTCTGCTTCAGTAGACGGTAGACAGTGGGACGGCTCAGGAGCAGCATTTCCATCAGGTCTTCTACGGTATAGCAGCGGCTGTCCTTTGCCGTGGAAACAGGGGAGGAAACCGAGTTGGGCGAAGGTTCTTCATGGATAATCATTGGATAATACCTCGTTAAATATACTTAAAGTTAAAATTTGAGCGGCAATGCAGCCCGGCGGCTGCCACCATTATAAATAGTATAGACCTGCTGAAGGTACTTCGTCTTACCGGGAAGGCTTACGCCTGCGGTTCGTGCAAGGCGAAAAATTGTGAATGCATCGACCTGCCGCAGTTTGGCAATCAAGCGGCCTTTGTTATATTCGGAGTGATACAGTTCTACAAAGCGGCAGATGCCGAGCAGGTTTGCGGAACTCATGGAATCAGGTTCGCCGTTCCAAGCGTTCAGCAAAACATCAAGGGATTCGATATACAGTTCCGGACCCAGCCGGATAAATTCGTGATAGGCGGTTGCAATGCAGCTGATCCGCTGCTTGCCACGGCCTTCTTCAAAAGAAAGATGAACGCCAGCCAATTCGGTGGCCTGCTGGAATGCAACGGCGGCAGGCTCCCCTGCAAAAATCAGGGCACGGAGCTTCTGCCCTGCACTCAGCCGTTCCGAAATGCCTGTCTGCTGTGCAAACAGGAGGGCTTCTTCTCGTTCTGTCATACCCAAATAAACCTTGCAGCGAATCTGCAAATCTTCGCCGCCGTTCAGAAATTTCCGTGCAGCGATGGTGTTCTGTCCGTCCATCACATAGTAGTGACCATCCCGGAAGCTGATCTTCGGCTCATTGGCAACCCGCTCGTCAAATTCTTTTGCGATGCGGGCAACACGAGCGGGGTGAAGAGCACGCTGATAAGTGTCGCGCGGCACGATCAGTTCGCTGCTGTTCAGGCACATCTCATGGTAAGGTTTTACAACTGCGTTCATCATAAAGGAACCTCCTTCTTCTTTTGCAGAAAATCAATTCCTGATTGGATAATCAAACCGATTTTCTTCTTTTCGTTATCGGATAAGCGGAAACTGGAATACCGTTCATAGCAGATATTCCAGCGGAACATAAGCGATTGAAGTGCATCATCCAGTTCTGCGACCATGAACTCAACAGAAGATTCTGTCGGGGTGGAGAGCATCCTTTCCGATATCTGCTCAATGCTATGTAGCTCGCCTTTTGTGTGCTTGGCGAGAGCAGGGGGCTGACTGTTCAGCACACGAAGATTCTGAAACTGCTGGGAGAGCAGCTCTTTTGCAGCGGCGAGAACATCCTCCTGCGGAGGAGCCGTAAGGTATTTTCGGAATGACTTATACCCAATGAAGCCAAAGCTGTATTGCAGACACACTGGCACTTGCCGCATTTCATATTTGGACAGGTGCCCAAGGTAGCTTAACACTCTGGATTTATCTGCGGGGCGCGGACTTTCGCAAATCGCCATAGATGGCGCACTCAAAAAGCGATTGTGCAGAATAAAATGCGTCGGCATATTTCGCTTTTTGATCTGTGTTGTCAGCGGAACGACCAGAAGAACATTGGAATAAAAATTACCGTCATCGTTCTGGACAACAATGGCAGGTCGGATGCCGCCTTGCTCGGAACCGCTGTAAGGATTCAGATCCATCATGTAGACATCCCCGCGCTTGTACATCCAGTTTGCGGGCATAGGCGGATACTCTTTCTCTTTTTTGCCTCGTGTTGCCAATTTAGATTTCTCCTCTCTATCCGTATATGTAACAGTGGGCTGCTCGCACAGCCCACCCTACTATCTCAAACAGCAAAAATGCTGTGATTTATAGTTCTATACCTTTCCGTATTTGTCCCCGACATCCCCGGAAAACGAAAACTCAGTTTTCGTGTGGGAAATCTTTCAGCCGTCCGGCAGCGTACCGAATCCATAGGGTTCTCACCTCTCCGTGGTTCACACCGAGCTGCCCGAAGGCAGAAGTATCATTATTCTGTGATGGCTCTTAGCTATGGAGAAGCTGTCATCCATTTACCGTCAACCTACCGCTCATTCCCTCAGTGGGAGATCATCGCATTTGTTACGGACGTGGCTCATCATCACAGGAATGTGACTGAAGAATGCGTGTTCAATTTTCAAGGGGCGGGATAGCTTGAGGGCTGCTTTGAACGCTTGCCGAAGCTATGGCTGTATTGTAACCGATGCGGAACGAAATGAACAGGAACTCAGAGTTCACAATTTTTGAGGAAAATAGGAAGTATCGTTCCTGTTTCTCGATGAGACGTCAAAAATATATTTCCTGACTTTATGTAAGAAATGAAGTATTATACTCGTAAGAAACTAACTTACGAGTATATAAATTCGATAAATACACTTTGGGGAGGGAACAAACTACCACTACTACATTTTCTCGAAAGGCGGATTTACGGACGGACTACTTCAGGCACAGGAACGCGGAGAAGTACAGCTGCTTACCCTTGCCGATATTTTTGAATAACACAAGAAACGCTCTTGCCGGTGTAAAACTGGCAGGAGCGTTTCTTGTTGAAGTGATTATAAAAGACCTTTGATTTTTTCAAGATGATCTATAGCGGCTTGCAGTTCATTTTGAAACTGATCCCTAGAAGGATCTCGGCCCAAAAGAAGATAATCCATACTGACATGGAAGTATTCTGCAATATCGATCAGGATTTTTACAGAGCCATTGGAGCTTCCCCTTTCAAGATCGCCGAGGTGGCGATGGGAAACACCAAGTTTTTCAGCAAGTTTTTCCTGCGATAACTTCGCATTTGTACGCAAAGTAAAAATACGGTTACCAATAGCATTCGGATCAAAGCTCATGTGTGACCTCCAAATTTTCGATAAAGCGTGAGAAGTCGAAAACTCGGAGTTGCTACGGGTATCTAGCCGCTTGGGGCATCCACGAAAAACGGACAAACATAAAGCCTGCTCCTTTTTACGGGAGCAGGCTTCCTGAAGGCTAAAAAAATAGCCGGACAACAACCAACTGAGGGATCTTCAAAGAAAATCTCTCAATCAGCTGTTGCCCGGCTATTTGGAGCACGTTTCATACATTGCCTTGCGGCAATGGCCCGTTGCTCGGAGCGAACAGTCCATATTCAGGGTGCAGTGCACCCGTATTTGTTAAAATGACTGGAAAATCACCGGCATCTAAATGCCAGATCAAGTCTCAGGGTTTCTTTGCATCTATTGCACTTCACTTGTAGTATACCTGAACACCCCTCGATTTTTTGGTATAACTTATTTCCACAAACAGGGCAAAATCTCCAGCCTATGCTAAATTCTGCCTGCTGTGTAGTAGTCGGTGCTTTACCGGCAAAGGGACGGTTCTTTAACTGAATCATATTCATTCTCCAAATCGCATGATGTCCAATGGATGGCAGTGGATGGGTTTACCTTTTATAACCTGCATCTGCTGCAGTCTGATCCTGATTGCAGACCAAGAAACCCCAATCCGTCGAGCCATCTCCAGAATTTTTTCATAGTTAGGGTCAGACACTGATTTGTACAGAATCCCATTTGGCGGAGCCAACGCTACACGTTCTATTTCGGCATTGATCAGAAATGTTGGCATCAGCAGCTCTGCTGCAAGGGTATCCGCCTGCCATTCTTCCCACGAGGCATTTCCGTTTCTCTCCCGATAGGCAATGTGCCCACGGCACTTGACTGCTTTTCCATAGTCGTTCGGAAACAGGTCAGCCAGAATATGGTGTGCCGCTTCATGCGCTATCGTGAAATTCCGGCATCCGGTTCAGTTGTCTGCCGCAAGGGCGGAATCGATCACAACGTCCTTCGGCATGAACATCTCTACAAGCTTTGTACCATCCCCTAAAGTTACGGTAAAACCGCATCTTTGAAAAACGGTCAGTCCGAGGATGCTGCCATCGCTGCACAGCGGCAGCATTTTCACATTCAGCCCAAGAACAGCGCTTGCAAGCCGTTCAGGGTCAATGGGTTCCAGGGCATCTTTGCTGATCCTGAAGCGGGTATAGTACTGGTCGATATACTTACCCGCTATGCGCGAAAGGGCTGCGCGGGATAAGTACCTTGCCATTACGAAGCACGGCTTTCCGGCACAGAGCAGTAGGCTTCCACGAACCACTTGCCCTGCTCAAGCCAAAGATTTCGCTTCTGCCCGCAGATTAGACAGGTGAAGCAGTGACCTTTTCCGCCAAGGCGCGATGTGCCATGCCTGACTGCCAAAACACGGTCAATTCCATAAGTGCGAGTCTTGTCATAGTTTATGGCAAGAGGACGGATCTTACCGTCAGGAGTAAAACGAACATCCACTTCGACGTATCTTTTCTCACGGCGAAGGCTGTAATCACCACACATCAGAAATCCTCCTTTTTGCAGATTTATCAGAATGCAGCGTGCATTACTTGCGAGTCATACTGCGTGCCACGAACTGTTTTTCGTTTAACAGAGGAACGGACACTGTATGCTTTTTCCACTCATCCATAGAGCAGGTTACTGCTTTGCACAGATGGCATTTTGTCCAGCCATCGGTTGCATCAAGATCTACATCATAGTTCATGGTTCCGCACATCGGGCATCTTACATTTTCTTTTCTCATATTATCACCTCTCAAAAACGCCAAATATACACGATTTCGGCCCAGAATTAACACCAAAAAGCTGTTATTTGTGGATTTGATTCGATTATACACCCACTTCATGGAGATGTCAATTACGCATTTATCGCTATTTTGGAGATTTCTTGTTGATTTCTTATGTTTTCTATACTATAATAGAGCTACCGGATCACAAAGGAGTGTTCTTGCTATGAAAAAGAAAACTGCGCTCACCAAAATGCACATAGCCCCATCTACGGTGTGCTATGATGCAGTCGCCGCAAGGGATAGTAATGAGGTTGGTCTGATTCTCGCAGCTGTACGAAAAAGGAATGGTTATTCACTTGTAACTTTCTCCGAACTTCTCCGCCACTATGGCGTCGATGTCAGTGACAAGGGAATCAGTAAATGGGAAAAAGGATACACCACTCCCAGCATCTACCAACTGGTTGCAATCTGCCACGCATTGAACATCAAGGAAGGACCTTCCTACTTTACAAAGACCTTTCAGAAACCCGCCCTTCTAAATGCCATCGGGCAAAAAAAGGTCGCTGAGTACGAAATGGACTTGATTGCATCTCGGCGCTACCAGCCAGGCACAGAAGAGCCTGCGAAAATCGACTGCATAATGATGCCAGTATCAGAATTGCCAGTATCGGCAGGTCTAGGAGCTTTTCTTGAAGGTGAAATGTTTCAGCAGATACAAGTGCCTGCCAGTAGCGTTCCGGCTGATGCCGAGTTCGGGATATACGTTAGCGGTGATAGTATGGAGCCACGTTATCATAGCGGACAGATCGTATGGGTAAAGCGCTGCGAAGAACTTGCATGCGGAGATATCGGGATATTCGTATATGATGACTGCGGATATCTGAAAAAATACGATGAACATACCCCAGATAAGTCCCAAGCAGAGTTCTTTACCGACAGCTATGGCGTGGTGCATAACCAACCGGTTTTGCTTTCTCTTAACACCAAATATTCGCCGATCCTTATATCTCCTGAGCAAAGATTCGAGGTTGTTGGAAAAGTTTTGAACTAAAAAGATGGGAGGAGTTTTCGTGGATACGATCAAACGTGTTCAGGATTTGATGCAAGCGCGTGATATGAATCTGTGTGTGTTGGCAAAGAAATGCGGAATATCGTATTCCACGATTCAAACCACTGCTCGTCGGGGAGGCCAGTTGAGCGTAGAGACGATTGAAAGAATCTGTCCGGGTTTGGGAATCACACTAAAAGACTTCTTCGATTCCTCATATTTGTAGTAAAAAGCCGCTCACCATGCTGGAAACCAGCACAGTGAGCGGCTTTAATCCTGCTTTTATTTTATCCTTGGGCCATCTCCAGATAAATGTTAAGCTGCATTTGTCTGGCGATCCTATTCGTGATCCTTGGAATCGGCATCAACCTGTGACAGTGCATTTCTCACATCCCTATTTACTTCTTCCAAAGCCTGTCTGATGGGTTTGTTATGGCTCCCCATCGCCGCAGCAGTCCACAGGCGGTTTTGAAAGATAAATCTCCTTCATTTTCATTTTCTGCTTAACGGCAGCAATAAAAAAGACCCCCGCAGCGTATGATTTGACGCCGCGGGGTTTCTCAATTGTTCGGTTTGTATTGCAGCACCTTCTGGGAGAACGTCCGATCGAAGAACTGGATGAAGGGCCTAAGGCAGAACGCACAGATCAAGGTGCCAAGGCCCACAAGGCCACCCAGCGCCCAGCGCCGTGACCAGCACCGCCGCGATGACCCACGCCAACTGCACCGCCAGCGACGGCGCGTCGCCGAAGTGGGCGTGAATGGGGTCATAGAACGCCGTGACGATGTACCCGATGCAGATACCGTTGACGAAGGTGCCAAGGCCGATGTACTTGCGCCCGAACCAGAATTCCAGCAGGAAAAACAGGATGTTCGTGCACAGGTTCTGGGTGCCCAGCGAGATGCCGAGCAGCTCCGCCAGCCGCATGTTCAGGGCGCTGATGGAGTCGTTGCCGAGGTGGGACTGCTTGAAAAGCACAATGCCAAGGGCGATGATGACGATGCCCGCCACCATGCCCACCACCCGCCGGGCAGTCGGTTTGCGCAATGCGGTGCCGTTCATAGGGAATTCTCCTTTAGCGTTTCTTTTCCCCTATTATACGCCTGCTTTGGGCGGGAGACAAACTATTTATGGAAAGATACAACGATATACGGGGATTGCCTTACCCCTTTAATCTCGCCTCAATCCGTTCTTTCTCCAGCCCTTCCCCGATCACGATGAGCACTTCCTGCCCCTTGAGGATAGCGTTTGCCGTCAGGCCGTCGGCGGTGGCGTTCAGCTCCACCCAGCCGTTCTCGTCCTGCACGAAGCCTTTCGCCCGCAGCACATGGCCGCACGCGGGGTCGGTGAAGAGGGCCGGGATATTCTGTTCGAGCTGCTGGCACGAGAGGCCCAGCTCCAAAAAGTAGGCCGAACCAAAGGCCCTATGCGGTTGGCGTTACCCGCTTCTAATTATAGCAAAAGGAGGTTCTTTTTCTACCGTTTCAACGCTACGGCTCTATTCTTCCACAAGCATAGCTTGTGGTTTTCTATATGAAGAAAGCTGCTGGAGAAAAAAATTCTCCAGCAACTTTGTCTTTGATGAATAAAGGAAATTTTTTGTTTAACTATTCTCACTATTATTTGATTTAGTGATTTTTTTCTTCTTTGGAGAAACCAGTTTGTGACCGGAATAAATGGACATACCCATACAAAGCAATGAAGAATAGGCAAAGTATTTATGCGCAGTCATAGATTTTTTGATTCCAGAATAAATGCATCCCAACATACAGAAAAGTGCGCCTAAGGACCAGTATTTATGTGATTTCATGATTTGATACCTCCTTTGATTTAACTGATTCAATTATAACGTTTTTTTACGAAAATGCAAGCATTACCGGGAACGCTTTCATGTGGATGCTGTGACTGCCGCTACGGTCATGATCGGTGGGCATTACGAACAAGGCTCACATGTAGCATTCGACTCCGAATATCAGCCGGCACACATATGAGGACGGAAAATGTAGCAGCTTTTGAAAAAAATTGCTTTTTTCTGCTCAAAGTGCTACAATCGGAATATACCGAATACAAAGGGAGGAAAGCTCCCATGCCAAGACCGCCACGGTGCCGTCAAATTTGTGGCGTACCACAGGTCGATACATTCTGTCCCAACGGGTGCGAGAATACCGAGCCGATCCTGCTGACGCTGGACGAATACGAGGTCATCCGGCTGGTTGACTTGGAGCAGCAAACCCACGAGCAGTGTGCCGCTCAAATGGACATTTCCCGCTCTACCGTGCAGGAGATTTACGAAAGCGCACGGAGCAAGATCGCAGCGTATCTTGTTCACGGGAAACCGCTGCACATCACCGGGGGAAACTACCGCATCTGCGGAGGACAGGAGGCAGCTCACTGCGGCCGTTGCTGCCGGATGCAGAGAGCCAACATGGAAAAATCAGGCAAAACTTGCAAAGGAGATTCCATTATGAAAATTGCAGTTGCCTATGAAAACGGTCAAATCTTTCAGCACTTCGGTCACACCGAGCAGTTCAAGCTTTATGAAGCTGTGGACGGCAAAATCACTCATGCGAAAGTCGTTGACACCAACGGCAGTGGTCACGGCGCACTGGCAGGCTTCCTAATGCAGCACGGTGTGGACACTTTGGTTTGCGGAGGCATCGGCGGCGGTGCGCAGGCAGCACTCGCCGAAGCGGGCATCAAGCTCTACGGCGGTGTCAGCGGGGACGCTGACGCGGCGGTGAGCGCATTGCTCAACGGAAGTTTGGGCTACGATCCCAACGTTCACTGTGACCACCATGACCATGAGCACGGCGAGGCTGGTCACTCCTGCGGTGACCACGGCTGCGGCAAGCATAGCTGCCATTGATATGGAACGCACACTGACACAACTTCCGTTCTGGTCATCCTTGACCGAACGCGAAATGGACACACTACGCCGAAGTGCCTTTGTCCGTCATTATAAAAAGGGTGCGTTCGTTCACAGTAGCGACAATGAATGTCTCGGAATGCTGTTTATTCTTTCCGGCGAGATCCGCACCTATCTTCTCTCTGATGAGGGGCGGGAGGTAACGCTGTTCCGCCTGTATCCGGGCGAACTATGCGTGCTTTCCGCCTCCTGCGTGATCAGTCAGATCACCTTTGATACGCAAAGGAAGGCTTTGAGCAGATCGCGGCACTGTTCCTCAAAACCGCTGATAATGAGAAGGAACACGCCAAGCTGTGGTTCAAAGAACTGAACGGCATTGGCGACACCGCAGAAAACCTTCTCTCCGCCGCTGAGGGTGAGAACTACGAGTGGACGGATATGTACGATGGCTTTGCCAAAACTGCCGATGAGGAAGGTTTCCATGAGCTGGCCCAGCGTTTCCGCCTGGTCGCCGCCATTGAAAAGCATCACGAGGAGCGCTACCGTGCCCTGCTGCACAATGTGGAGATGGCGGAGGTCTTCGCCAAGAGCGAGGTCAAGGTGCGGGAGTGCCGCAACTGCGGTCACATCGTCGTGGGCGAGAAAGCCCCGGAGGTTTGCCCCGCCTGCAACCATCCCCAGAGCTATTTTGAAATTCACGCAGAAAACTATTAAAGAAAGAAAAGGAGAATTATCATGGAGCAGAAGTTTTACATTTGCAAGCATTGCGGTAACATCATTGCCAAAGTTAAGGACGCAGGCGTCCCTGTTGTCTGCTGCGGCGAGCCAATGAGCGAGATCGTTCCCGGCACCACCGATGCCGCCGTGGAAAAGCACGTCCCTGTCTGGACGGTGGAAAACGGCATCGTCCATGTCAAGGTCGGCTCTGTGGAGCACCCCATGCTGCCGGAGCACTACATCGAATGGGTATCTCTCCAGACCAAGCAGGGCAATCAGCGTAAGGAACTGCATCCCGGCGAAAAGCCGGAGGTCTGCTTCGCTCTCTGCGAGGGCGATGAGGTAGAGGCGGTCTACGCCTACTGCAACCTCCACAGTCTGTGGAAAGCGTAATTCACCTTCTTAAAATCCGGTGCTTCAAAAGCACCGGATTTTTTTATCAATGTAACCTCGTCACAGAAAAAGACTTTGCCCTGCGGTATGATAAAGCCATAATCAATAAACAAGAAAGAGGTGGCGAACATGAAAATCAAGCTCAATCCCGATCAGGAGATTGTCAATATGAAAAGGAATATGGCTTTTCGCTGAATGGAAAGCGAAGCTGACCCGGGCTGGGGCGGTCTGTATGAAAGCGATATTTTTTTTGAAATAATCTTGACAAAATTTATCAAGATTGATATGATGGTATTAACAAGCAAGCGAAAAGAGGATGTGGAGCATGATCATCACCAAAGAGACGGACTACGCGCTGCGCATTTTGCGGGTGCTGCTGGACGGGGAGAAGCATTCGGTGGCCGAGATGTCGGAAACGGAATTGATCCCCAATCAGTTTGCCTACCAGATTCTGCGCAAGCTCTCCGCCGGCAATTTGGTGCGGGTGAGCCGCGGCGCTCTCGGCGGCTGCGCGCTGTCCTGCGATCTGGACGCGACCTCCCTCTACGATCTCATGGGGGTCGTGGGGGAGCGGGGCATCCTGTGCGCCTGCATGGAGCCGGGATATGAATGCCGCTGGCAGGACAAGCATGGGCGGTGCGCCATCCACTGTCAGCTGGCGGCCTTGCAGCAAAAGCAGGACGAGGCGTTCCGTGCCGTGAGCCTGCGCAGGCTGTTGACCGGCGGATCCGATCCCCAAGATACAAGCAAGCTGTAAAATTTTAAAAGGAGGTACCCGTATGCTGTTTCAAACCACGGCGGCGCACGAAGAGCTGCGCGCGAAGATCCGGAGTTTTGCGGAGGAGGAAATCAAGCCCCTCGCATTTTTAATGGATCAGAACAACGAGTTTCCCGAGGAGGCTGTCAAGAAGCTGGGTAAGCTGGGCTGGATGGGCATTCCCTACCCCAAGGAGTACGGCGGTGCCGGTCTTGATGCCCTGAGCTACGCCATCGCGGTGGAGGAGCTGGCCCGTGTGGACGGCGGCACGGGCGTAATCCTCTCCGCCCACGTCTCCCTCGGCTCATGGCCCATTTTCGCCTATGGCACCGAGGAGCAGAAGAAGAAATATCTGGTTCCGCTGGCCAAGGGCGAGAAAATCGGCGCCTTCGGCCTTACGGAGACCAACGCCGGATCCGACGCCGGCGGCACGGAGACCACGGCGCTGGATAAGGGGGACTACTACCTCCTCAACGGCGGCAAGATCTTCATTACCAACGCCCCTAAGGCGGACACCTATGTGGTTTTCGCCGTCACCACGCCGGACATCGGCACCCGGGGCATCTCCGCTTTCATCGTGGAGAAGGGCTGGAAGGGCTTTGAGTTCGGCGACCACTATGACAAGATGGGTATTCGCTCCTCCTCCACGGCGGAGCTGATCTTCAACGACGTGAAGGTTCCCAAGGAAAACCTATTGGGCAAGGAGGGCGAGGGCTTCAAGATTGCCATGTCCACGCTGGACGGCGGACGCATCGGCATCGCCGCGCAGGCGCTGGGCATCGCCCAGGGCGCGTTTGAGCACGCGTTGAGCTATTCCAAGGAGCGCGTCCAGTTCGGCAAGCCCATCGCGGCCCAGCAGAGCATCGCCTTCAAGCTGGCGGATATGGCAACCAAGCTGCGCTGCGCCCGGTTCCTCATCTACTCCGCGGCGGAGCTGAAGGAGCAGCACGCGCCTTACGGCATGGAGTCCGCCATGGCGAAGATGTACGCCTCGGACATCGCGCTGGAGGTCACCAACGATGCCTTGCAGATCCACGGCGGCAGCGGCTACCTCAAGGGCATGGAGGTGGAACGGGCCTACCGCGACGCCAAGATCACCACCCTCTACGAGGGCACTAACGAGATCCAGCGGGTGGTCATCGCCTCTCATCTGTTGGGCAGGCTGGGCAAGAGCTCCGGCGGCGAGAGCCGTTCGGCGGCCAAGAAACCCGCGCCCATCACCGGCATTCGCAAAAAGACCATCTTCCGGGAGGGGGATGCTGCCCAGCAGGTGGCCGACCTTGTGGCGGCGCTGAAGAAGGATGGTCACGACTTCTCCGTGGGCATCCCTATGGATACGCCCATCCCGCAGGCGGAGCGGGTGGTCTCCGTGGGCAAGGGCATCGGGGAGAAAAAGAACATGAAACTGGTAGAGTCGCTGGCCAAGGCCGCCGGCGCGGCCATCGGTTCTTCCCGCCCTGTGGCGGAGACTCTCAAATATCTGCCGCTGAACCGCTATGTGGGTATGTCCGGTCAGAAGTTCACCGGCAATCTGTACATCGCCTGCGGCATCTCCGGCGCATCCCAGCACCTTAAGGGCATCAAGGACGCCTCCACCATCGTGGCCATCAATAAGAACGGTAACGCGCCTATCTTCAAGAACTGCGACTACGGCATCGTGGGCGATGTGGAGGAGATCCTGCCCCTGCTCACTGCCGCGCTGGATAGCGGCGAAAAGATGCCCGCGCCGCCCATGGTAAAGATGAAGCGGCCCACGCCGCCGAAGCCCGCCCCCATCGGCGACCGCTACGTCTGCAGCGGTTGCGGCTACGAGTATGTGCCGGAGTTGGGCGACGAGGACGGCGAGATCGCGCCCGGTACGCTCTTTGAGCAGCTTCCCGCCGAGTGGGTGTGTCCCGAGTGCGCGGAGACGAAGGATCAATTTGTAAAGGCTTGAGGCCGTGAAGGAGGCAAGATAAGATGTATTGCGTGCGTAAAGTAACGAACGACCTCTACTGGGTGGGTGCCAACGACCATCGTCTGGCCCTGTTTGAAAACTGCTTTCCCATTCCCCGGGGCGTAAGCTACAACGCCTACTGCCTGCTGGATGAAAAGACGGTGCTCTTTGACACGGTGGACTGGTCTGCCTGCCGCCAGCTTTTGGAAAATCTGGCGTATGTGCTGGATGGCCGCGAGCTGGACTACCTGCTGGTCAACCATCTGGAGCCGGATCACGCCGCCTGCATCGAGGAGATCCTGCTGCGCCATCCCAAGGTGAAACTGATCTCCAACGAGAAGGCATTCATGCTCATGCGGCAGTTCGGCTTCCATGTGGACGGACATGAGTGCATCGAGGTGAAGGAGGGCGACACCTTCTCCTTCGGCAAGCACACCGTCACCTTTGTGGGCGCGCCTATGGTTCACTGGCCGGAGGCCATGGTGACCCTCGACGTCACCGACGGCGTCCTCTTTTCCGCCGACGCCTTCGGCACCTTCGGCGCGCTGGACGGCAAGCTGTTCGCCGACGAGGTGGACTTCGAGCGGGACTGGCTGGACGACGCCCGCCGCTACCTCACCAACATCGTGGGCAAGTACGGCCCCCACATCCAGCTCCTGCTGAAAAAGGCCGGCGGCGTTTTGGATCAGATCAAGTACATCTGCCCGCTCCACGGCCCCGTGTGGCGCAAGGATCTGGGCTGGTTCATCGAAAAGTACGACACATGGAGCCGCTATGCCCCTGAGACACAGGGCGTGCTCATCGTCTACGCCTCTATGTACGGCAACACGGAGAACGCGGCGCAGGCGCTGGCGACGTCGCTCTGCGATAAGGGCATGAGCAAGGTGGCGATGTACGATGTGTCCTCCACTCATGTCTCCCAGCTGATCTCCGAGGCGTTTAAGTACAGTCACATTGTCCTGGCCTCTGTGACCTACAACCTCGGCATCTACCCCGCCATGCATGACTTCCTCATGGATATGAAGGCGCTGAATCTGCAAAACCGCACCTTTGCCATCATTGAAAACGGCTCATGGGCGGTGAAGTCCGGTGACCTCATGCAGAAATTCGTCAACAATGAGCTAAAGAACATGACGGTGCTCAACGAGCGGCTCAGCCTCGCTTCGTCCATGGGCACGGACAAGCGCACTGAGCTGGAAGCACTGGCGGACGCCATTCTGGAATCTATGAAGTAACTGGCAGGGAAGCCAAAACCAAGACAACAGACAACAAACAGCCCCGCCGCGTCGGCTGCAGAAAAACCGGCTTTCAAAAAAAGAGCGGGCAAGCGTGATACTGCGCTTGCCCGCTCTTTGCTCAAAAGGACATGAGAAGTGACCGGAGAAGATGAGAGGATCGAAATGGAGATCAGAAAACGAAACGGGGAGTCTGTTCCCTTTCAACAGGAGAAAATTTTCAACGCCATGAAAAAGGCGTTTGACGGACAGGGCAAGGAGATCGGGAGCAGAGAGATGGATGAGATCCTCGCCACCGTTCTCAACAATCTCTCCGTCACAGTGCCGCTCACCGTAGAACGTGTGCAGGACGAGGTGGAGCGAACGCTCATGGAGCGCGGACACTATGAGGTGGCCAAGGCGTACATCCTCTACCGCGAAAAGCGGTCTGCGCTGCGCCGTGTCCGGCATACCATCGCGCGGACGGTGGGGGATGACTCGCTTGACGAGGTGCTGCGCCGCATCCAGATGGATTTTAGCGAGGAAGTCTACTCCCTCGCGGCGCTTCAAATGAAGTTTGAGGGTTTCTGTCGCCCGGGCATGACGGAGGATGAGCGGGCTGAGGCACTGACCAAGGCGGCGGTAGAGCTGACTACGGCAGAGGCACCCAAGTGGGAGTTTATCGCGGCGCGGCTTCTGAACCACTCCTTTCGCTGTCGCAACGCACAGGAATGGGAGGGGCGCGGCGTCTGCGACCTCTATGGCAAGCTTCGCTATCTGACGGATAAGGGACTCTACGGTGACTATATCCTTGCCCACTATACCCACGAGGAGATTGCCATGGCGGAGGACTTTCTCTGCCCGGAACGGGACGAGCTATTCACCTACTCCGGCCTTGACCTGCTGCTCAAACGCTATGTGATCCAGTCACGCAGCCGCGTGCCGCTGGAAACACCGCAGGAGATGTTTTTGGGTATCGCGCTGCATCTTGCTATGAACGAAGGCTCTGACCGCATGGGGTGGGTAAAACGCTTTTACGATATGCTCAGCCGTATGGAGGTCACGATGGCGACACCTACCATGTCCAACGCACGAAAGCCCTACCATCAGCTTTCAAGCTGCTTTGTGGACACTGTGCCGGACAGTCTGGACGGCATCTACCGCTCGCTGGACAACTTCGCAAAGGTCTCTAAATTCGGCGGTGGAATGGGGATGTACTTCGGTAAGGTGCGCGCTGCAGGCAGCACCATCCGCGGCTTTCAAGGGGCGGCGGGCGGTGTTATCCGCTGGATCCGGCTGGTCAACGACACCGCCGTGGCGGTGGATCAGTTGGGGATGCGGCAGGGCGCTGTGGCGGTTTACTTAGACGCATGGCACCGGGATCTGCCGGAATTCCTTCAACTGCGCACCAACAACGGCGACGACCGCATGAAGGCACATGATGTGTTTCCCGCCGTGTGCTATCCGGATCTCTTCTGGCGACTGGCGGAGGAGAACATAGACGCGCCGTGGCATCTCATGTGTCCGCATGAGATCCTCACGGTCAAGGGCTACGCACTGGAGGATTACTGGGGTACAGAATGGGAGAAGCGGTATCTGGACTGCGTCAATGACCCGCGCATCGAAAAGCGCAGCGTCACCGTCAAGGACATCGTGCGGCTGGTGCTTCGCTCGGCAGTGGAGACCGGCACGCCCTTCGCTTTCAATCGCGACAGTGTAAATCATATGAACCCAAACGGCCACACGGGAATGATCTATTGCTCCAATCTCTGTACGGAGATCGCGCAGAACATGGCACCCATCGAGCACATCAGCACTGAGGTGCACACGGAGAACGGCGACACAATAGTGGTGACGGCCACACGCCCAGGTGAGTTTGTGGTCTGCAACCTGGCGAGTCTGTCTCTCGGTAATCTGCCGGTGGAGGACGAGGCCTATATGGAACGCACGGTGGAAACGGCCATCCGCGCACTGGATAATGTGATCGACCTCAACTTCTACCCGTTGGAATACGCGCGGCTTACCAATCAGAAGTACCGCAGCATCGGCCTGGGCGTCAGCGGCTACCACCACATGCTGGCAAAGCGCGGCATCCGATGGGAGAGCGATGAGCACCTTGCCTTCACCGACGCAGTGTTCGAGCTCATCAACTACGCCGCCATCAAGGCGGACACAGCACTGGCACGGGAAAAGGGCCGTTACGCGCTCTTTGAGGGCAGCGACTGGCAGACGGGCGCGTATTTTGAAAAGCGGGGTTATACCTCCGAAAAGTGGTGGGCGCTTGCGAAAACGGTGGCGGTGCAGGGAATGCGCAACGCCTATCTGCTGGCGGTCGCACCGACCTCCAGCACATCTATCCTCTCCGGCACGTCGGCGGGCATAGATCCAATTATGAAGAAATTCTTTTTAGAGGAAAAAAAGGGCAGCATGCTGCCCCGCGTTGCTCCGGAGCTTTCTATGGACACATGGTGGTACTATAAGGCAGCGCATCTGATCGACCAAAGCTGGTCGGTACGCGCCGCGGGCCTTCGCCAGAGACATATTGACCAGGCGCAGAGCATGAATCTCTATATCACCAACGACTATTCCATGCGTCAGGTGCTCAGACTGTATTTGGAGGCGTGGAGGGCCGGCGTCAAGACCATTTACTATGTCCGCAGCAAGGCCCTGGAGGTCGAGGCCTGCGAAAGCTGCTCGTCATAAGGAGGATAGCATGATGGAACTGAAGAAAAAGCCCCTCTTTAACCCGGAGGGCGACCCTGATGTGCGCCTGCGGCGCATGATCGGCGGCAATACCACAAACCTCAACGACTTCAACAATATGAAGTACGCTTGGGTCAGCGACTGGTACCGGCAGGCCATGAACAACTTTTGGATCCCTGAGGAGATCAATCTCTCGCAGGATGTGAAGGACTATCCCCGCCTGCTGTCAGCCGAGCGCAGCGCCTACGATAAAATTCTGAGTTTTCTTGTCTTTTTGGATTCCATTCAGACAGCGAACCTGCCTAATATCGGCGCCTACATTACCGCCAACGAGGTCAATCTCTGCCTGTCCATTCAGGCGTTTCAGGAGTGTGTCCATTCACAGAGCTACAGCTATATGCTCGACACCATCTGTTCCCCCGTGGAGCGCAATGACATCCTCTACCAATGGAAAACGGACGAGCATCTGCTGCGCCGCAACACCTTCATTGGGGACTGCTACAACGAGTTTCAGGAGCGGAAGGACGCTCCCACGCTGCTGCGCGTGATGATGGCAAACTATATTTTGGAGGGCATCTATTTTTACAGCGGCTTTATGTTCTTCTACAATCTCTCCCGAAACGGGAAGATGCCCGGCTCGGCGCAGGAGATTCGCTACATAAACCGCGATGAGAACACGCACTTGTGGCTGTTCCGCAATATCATCACGGAGCTGCAAAAGGAGCAGCCGGAGTTGTTCACCGCCGAGAGCGTACAAGCGCTGCGCGAGATGATGCGTGAGGGCGTGGAACAGGAGATCGCATGGGGGCATTATGTGATCGGCGACGACATCCCGGGGCTGAACCGGCAGATGATCAGCGATTACATCCGCTATCTCGGCAACCTCCGCTGGACGAGCCTTGGCTATCCCGCATTGTATCCAGGCTTTGAGAGCGAACCGGAGAGCATGGAATGGGTCAGCCAGTACGCCGACGCCAACATGGTCAAGACCGATTTCTTTGAGGCACGCAGTACCGCCTACGCCAAGAGCACCGCACTGATAGACGATTTATAAGAAAACCAAAGACATCAGAATAGGAGATACTACTATGAATTACAGCGCTATGATTCAAAATCGCAGATCCGTTCACGCATTCCGCGAAAAGGAAGTTCCGAGCGAGGCTATCGGCCAGCTCCGATCCTACTATGAAAAGACCTGCCCCCGTCTTGTCCCGGAGATTGCAACGGAGTTGATCGTCTTGGACAAGGATGCACAGCCGGCGCTGGAGAGCTCAGCGGGCTATAATCAATTTCTCATCGGAGCACCGCACTACCTGCTCCTTATGTCTGCCCCGCATTCCTATGCGGCCATCAACGCCGGCTACATGATGGAAGATCTCGTCCTCAAGCTGACTGAGTTGGACATTGACACCTGCTGGATGACCTTCACCGACAGCGACAAAATCAAAAAGGCACTGTCTCTCGCCACCCCGTTAGAGGTGGCGGCAATCGTTGCCTTTGGCTACGGGGAAAAGACCGCAAAAAAGCTGCGGCTGAATATCCTAAGTATGTCTCAGATCGATGTGCGGGCCGAGCAGCAGTACTACGCGCCCAAAAAGGGTGTGAATGATTTGGTTCACATGGGGAGCTGGAGCAACAAGTCTGGGCTTGACGAGATGATGGATTTCTACGACGATATGCTCTGGCAGTCCTTCTACGCCGCTTCGCTCTCCCCCAGCTATCTCAACCGTCAGCCCTATGGCTTCCTTGTGCAGGATCACAGCATCTATTTGGTGCAGCAGGAGGATGCCTACACCGATAATTTGGATGCCGCATTGGATCTCGGTATTGTCATGCTCCACTTCTCCGCCGTCGCCTCCCAGTGGGCGGGGCAGGTACGCTGGGAACTTTCACCTGCTGCGCCCGACGGCCTGCCGGAAGGACTTCGCTCCGCTGCGGTGTACCACATGTAACGACTCTGGGGGAAGCAAGGCAACGGTAAAATGCGCGACCGTCGATCTGCGGTTGAGCGTATGTTCCATTAGAAAAGAAGAACCTATCCGTCAGAGTCTGAGTAAGGAAAATAGGAGATATTTTTTATATGGCTATCCAAACGGTAACAGATGCCATCCGCTATGTAGGGGTGGATAATAACACATTGGCACTCTTTGAAAACCAGTACCCCGTCCAGCCTATGGGAGTGAGCTACAACTCCTATGTCATTCTGGATGAGAAGATTGCCGTAATGGACAGCGTGGACGCACGGGCAGCGGAAGAATGGCTTTCCAATGTGGCGCGGGTGTTGGAGGGGCGCAGCCCCGACTATCTTGTGGTCACACACATGGAGCCGGATCATTCCGGCAGCCTCATGCGGCTGGCACAAAAGTACCCGGAGATGAAGATCGTGGGAAACGCGAAAACATTTACCCTGATCAAGCAGTTCTTCGGCACAGGTGCATTGTCGGAAGACCGTATGCTGGAGGTTGGCGAAAAAGATACGCTTTCCTTGGGTTTGCACCGGCTGCGCTTTCTGCTGGCGCCGATGGTACACTGGCCGGAGGTGATGGCAGCGTATGAAGAGGAGGAAAAGATCCTGTTCTCGGCAGATGCTTTCGGCCGCTTCGGTTCACTGGAACGGACTGGCCGTGCCCCATGGGCACCGCAGGCCCGACGGTATTATTACAATATTATCGGGAAATATGGCGCACAGGTGCAGGCACTGCTGAAAAAAATCTCCGCGCTGGAGATCAAAACGATCTGCCCGCTCCATGGTCCCGTGCTTACAGAAGGGCTGGAGGAGTGTCTGCGGCTCTATGATCTCTGGTCACAATGGAAACCAGAAGAATCGGAGAGCATACTGATTGCCCACGCATCCATCCATGGAAATACTGCCCATGCGGCGAAGACCCTCAAGGGTAAATTAGAGAAAAAAGGCGTGCAGGTCAACATATGTGATCTCACTGTGACAGATCTTTCCTACGCTGTTGCCAGTGCGTTCTACTGCGGGAAGTTGGTTTTAGCCAGCTCCACCTATGACGGAGGACTGTTTCCGCCCATGAAGGAGTTTTTGGAACATTTACAGACAAAGGGATTCCGAAACCGCCGGGTTGGCCTTATTGAAAACGGCTCTTGGGCACCTGCTGCCGCGCGGCTGATGCGCACCAAATTGGAGGAGATGAAGGATATCCACCTTTACGAAACGGTAGTGTCTCTGCGTGGTGCATTGAACCAAACCAGTGAAGCGCAGATGGACGCTCTGGTGGCTGAGCTCTGCGCGGAATAAGCTGCAACAAACCGCAGCTATTCTCGTACAGATGATGGTCTTACTCATCTGCTTTCTGTCCCAAGGGCAGAGTACCGTCATCTCAGGTTGAGGTCACGATGTGGTGTGGGGAGAGACCGGAGTCTTGAGAACGCATAAAAGCACAGCCGCAGAGTACATCTGTGGCTGTGTTTTGTGTTGGGTAGCTTGAGCGAGCGACAACCACCAGCTCCGCTGGTGGAATAAAAACGGCT
>ERZ791842.235-NODE-235-length-63120-cov-5.8995_pt1 | contig 63120 bp, 47 predicted proteins | sample MGYA00509944_ERZ791842 | MGnify/ENA primary metagenome ERZ791842 (study PRJEB30046, sample SAMN00715263) | human gut metagenome | study: EMG produced TPA metagenomics assembly of the A metagenome-wide association study of gut microbiota in type 2...
TGAAGACATTCTCGTATAAAATTAAGAATTTTCAAACGGAAGGGTGTGTATGTTAGACGTTATTGGTTTTCAATTTATGTAGTTGCAGACAGATGTTTATTATACTCCGAAACATCTCAATAAATCGGTGTTGTAGAAGGTCTTTTACCTTCTGTTAATAAATACAAAAATTATTAACTAGTATCGTACAACATACACACTGTATATTGGTTTGAATCACGTAAATTATTTGAATATTATAAAAAGAGCTCATGTGTCGGCAACCGTACGGACACGTCTGCACTTAGTGAGTGGATGGTCGTTAGACCATTCAGGAACTTAGTACAGCTACGTGGGAGTCCGAACGCGAGTGGGTTGCAGACACATGAGCTCTTTTTATAATATTCCACCAATAATTTCTGTCATCAAACTAAAACTTGACAAATTATCTCAAAGGACTATAATATATTTTAAATAAATAAACTTCACCGAAATTCGTTGAAGAGAACAACGCTGTTTTTGAATCAAGTGTTTCAGAGAGTCTGCGGTTGGTGTGAGCAGATACATTTTCATGAACAGATATCATCTCTAAGATGCGGACTGAACATTACTTGACATTAATATTTTGAACCAGTAAGTCTCGCCGGAATCCTCCGTTATAAGGAAAGCGTATGATAGTACGTTAAGAGCTGTAATTTTATTGCAGAAATTGGGTGGTAACGCGGATTAGTTCGTCCCTTTTCAGGATTTTTCTGAGAAGGGGCTTTTTTATTGCATAGAAAATTTCGATGAAATAAAAAGTCCTCTGAGCAGGATTCTTTCTTGATTTATAGCGAAGGGCGGTGAGGAATATCAGGAGGTAACATAATATGAAACAACTACAAAAACTAAGCAAATTTTTATCAGACTACACATCTATCGTTGTCATAGCGATCGCAGTCATTACATTTTTCCTGCCATCGTTGATGGGGTGGGTGAATTTTCAATTATTCACGGATCCAGTAGCAAATAAATTCACGAGTCAGTCTATCATTATTGGTGTCATCATGTTCAGTATGGGATTGACACTGACAACAGAAGATTTCAAAATTCTTGCACAAAGACCATTTGATATCTGTATTGGTGCGATCGCTCAGTATCTGATCATGCCATTCCTGGCATTTGCAATTACAAAATTACTGAATCTGCCAGATGGAATCGCTCTTGGACTGATTCTTGTAGGATGCTGTCCTGGAGGAGTATCATCAAACATTATGTCCTATCTTTGCGGTGGAGATGTTGCATTTTCTGTTGGAATGACAACTGTATCTACAATCCTCTCTCCAGTGATGACACCACTGATGGTATCCTTTCTGGCAAGCGGAGCCAAGATCACAATTCATGGATTACCAATGTTTGTATCTATCATAGAAACGGTTATCGTACCAGTAGCGATCGGGTTTGCATTAAACTACGCATTAGGAAAAAATGAAGCATTCAAAGAAGTTCAGAAAGTCATGCCGGGTGTGGCAGTTCTTGGACTTGCATGTGTTGTTGGTGGAGTTATCTCATCACAGGGATCAAAATTCTTCCAGTCTGGAATCGTAATCTTTGTTGCAGTACTTTTACACAATGGTTTCGGATATTTCCTTGGATATTGTGCGGGAAAACTTACTGGAATGAACACAGCAAAGAAACGAACAATTTCTATCGAAGTTGGAATGCAGAATGCTGGATTAGCAACAAACCTTGCAACAACAACAGCCCAGTTCGCATCAACACCAGAATCAGCAATTATCTGTGCAGTATCTTGTGTATGGCATTCAATCTCTGGAACATTACTTGCAGGTATGTTTGCACAGTATGATAAGATAAAGAGTGGGCATAAAGAAACTGCTACAGCAAAATAAATATTTTTATTAAATGAAAAAGAGACATCCTTTTACCTTTGGTTAATAAATACAAAAATTATCAACCAATACCGTCTAACATACACAATGTATAGTGGTTTGAATGACGTAAATTATTTGAATATTATAAAAAGAGATCATGTGTCAGCAACCGTACGGACACATGATCTCTTTTTATAATATTCCACCAATAATTTCCGTCTTCAAACTAAAACTTTCCTTCTTTAAACGCCCGCATCATCTCATTCGTCAAACTAAAATCATTCGGCTGTAGTTCAATCTCATCGCGGCTCTTCCATTCAGCAAGTTTCAATTCTGAAGCATCCATATGAATCTCTGTATCTCCATCTACCTCACAATAAAAACCAGCCAGCAGATCATCCACAACACCCCAAGGCTGAGATTTATAATATTGAATATTCTTCACACGAATACCAGCTTCTTCCATGACCTCTCGTGCAACAGTCTCTTCCAAAGTTTCACCGATCTCTGTAAATCCGGCGATCAGGGCAAATGGAGTGAATCCCTTACGGTATTTTGTAAGCAGGATCTTATCATCATTTTTAACTCCAACAATAACAGCAGGTACGATTCTTGGATAGATCAAGTGACCGCAAGATGGGCATTTTAAAGCACGTTCTGTGGAAGAATGAACGGTCTTGTGTCCACAGCATCCACAGAAACGGTTTGTGCGGTACCAGTTATAAAGATGTAAACCAGTGATCGCCGCAAACGTGCGATATTTTGGACCAATCTGTAAATTGCGAAGCTCACGTACGGTATTGAATTCATAATCTTCAGGAATTTCTTCCGGAGCTTCATTTAATAAGAAGTAGTTGTCATCATCCACAGAGAAAAGATATGTAAGAGTTTTTTCTGTAACATGAGTATCATTCACAAAATCACTCAATCTAGGGAATGATAAAAATAGATGTTCCTCATTTAAAAGAGTTGGTCTTGCAAGTTTCTTACCATCACCGGTATAGATCATTTCATCCAGAGAAAATAGATCTTCCTGCCCCATTTCTTCTAAGTCTTCTTTCTTTAATAAACGATGAAGAAGACCTTCCTGTGTAAAATATAAAATAATGCTGTCAGCATCTGTTTTTTGATCTGGATGATATTGATTGTTTAGTTTATGTGGATAAATATCTTGTATCATATGTAATAAAATTCCTCGTTTCCATTAAAATTCAAATAAAAAAAGCACTTTTATCATAACAGAATCAAAAGAAAATGAACAGAAGAAAAAAGATATATCATAAATGAAAAAGAAAGTTATGTATGAAATAAAAAAATGACCAATGTTCAATAAATTATTGACTTTTATCAAGGAAGTGCATATAATAACCAATGATTCAAAGAGGTATGACCTCTATATAAGTAATAAAAATGCAAGGAAGGAGCAGCTGTGATCATGTTAAAACGAGAATGGCAGAAAATTTCAAAGAACCCCTGGATGATTATCATTTTGATCGCGATCATTACGATTCCTGCAATTTATACATCTGTATTCCTTGGTTCTATGTGGGATCCATACGGAGATGCAGATCAATTACCAGTAGCGGTAGTCAATCACGATAAGAAGGTAAATTACGAGGGAAAAACATTACAAGTAGGAGATGATCTGGTAAAGAATCTGAAAGATTCAGGATCACTGGATTTTCATTTTGTAAGTGACAAGAAAGCAGAGGAAGGATTGAAGAGTGGAGAATACTATATGATCATTTCCATTCCAGAAAATTTCTCAAAGAATGCAACAACATTAATGGATAAGAATCCAAAACAGATGAAACTGACATACAAGACAAACCCAGGTACGAACTATGTAGCATCCAAGATGGATGATAGTGCCATGGCGAAGATTGAGAAGTCAGTCAGAGAAAAAGTAACAGAAACTTATGTAAAGACCGTATTTGATCAGATCAAGACAGCCGGAAGCGGTTTCCAGAAAGCAGCAGATGGATCCAAAAAGATCGAAAGCGGAGCGAAGAAGCTGAAAGCTGGAAATGATACGATCGAACAGAATTTAAAGAAATTAGCATCCAGCACATTAACATTTCAGAATGGAGCAAAATCACTTTCTGTAGGACTAAAAACATACACAGCAGGTGTAGCCAAAGTTGACAGTGGAGCAAAATCTTTAAAATCAGGAACAAAGACATTGAAAAATGGAGTTGCAGCCCTGCAGACAGGAGCAACTCAGTTATCCAATGGTTCTAAATCCTTAAAATTAGGAATCTCCCAGTACACAAATGGAGTCAGCACAGCACAGGCTGGAAGCAAACAGCTTGCAGCGAATAATAAAGCATTAAATGCAGGTGTTGAGAAATTATCCAGTGGAAGTAAGGATTTAAAAGATGGAACTGGAACATTATCAGCAGGTCTTAAAAATCTGTTGGGTCAGACAAAAGAAACATCCAATGGACTTGGAACTCAGTTAAAAGAAAATGAAGCGAAGAAAGATGGAATTATAAGCAAACGAAGCAATTTCGATACACAATTAGAAGCATTTAATACAAAATTAAATGAATTAAATCAAATGCTTTCTGCTGGATCAACCGCATCAGAGACATCAACACAGACAGCAAACAATGAAACAGCTAAGAAGGCAGCAAACAGTGCAGCAAATGCAAAGTCAAGTGTATCTGATTTAAACAGCAAAGTAAGCGAGTTAAAGAATTCATCTGTACTTGATAAATTAAGCGAAGAAGATAAAAAAGCATTATTAGCTGAAATCGACGAGGTAGATAGCGCAGCATCTGATGTTGAAAATAATGTTGATGAAACATATACAAATGCACAGAAAGCGGCAGATACAAAAACAACAGCAAAAACACAGTCCGCAAGTAGTGAACAGCAACTTGCAACAGTGAAAGCATATGTTAGTTCTTTAGCAAAATCATCTAAGCAACTTGCAGAATCATCCCAGACACTTTCTGGATACGAAAAAGCGATGATGAATGGTCTGTATGAAGGCTTAAATAAAGTAAAAACAACATTAGACCGTCAGGGAACAACTCAGGATACAATGGGTATGATCCAGGCGTTGACTCAGTTATCAGAAGGTGCTACAAAAGTACAGACAGGAATGACAACCTTAGAATCTGGAATCAACGACAGCACAAGCGGATTAAAGATTGGAATTGCCAACTACACAGCAGGAGTTGAAAGTCTGAACACAGGACTTACAACGTTAACAAACAATTCCAAAGCATTAAATAGCGGAGCAACTCGGCTGAATAGTGGGATTGGTCAGGTAAGCTCAAAACTTCCAACATTTAAGTCAGGAACAGCAAAACTTTACAAAGGAACAAAAACACTGAAATCAGGAACAGCAACCTTAGTTGCTAACAACAATACATTAAACAGTGGAGCCGGACAGTTAGCATCTGGAGCTGGACAGATCGCAAGTGGATCAAGTCAATTAGCAGCAGGATCTACAACTCTTGGAAATGGAATCGGAACACTTCAGAGTGGAAGCAAGACATTAAAAGATTCCTTACAAAAAGGAGCAGATCAGGTTAACAGCATTAAGGCAACCAAGAAGACAAATAAAATGTTTGCAGCACCAGTAAAAGCTAAGAATGTAGAATATTCACACGTTGATAACAATGGTCACGCAATGGCACCATATATGATGTCCGTTGGATTATTCGTAGCATGTATGGCATTTACATTAATGTATCCTTTAATGGAGAAAAACGAAGAAGTCAAGAGTGGACTTCAGTGGTGGTTAAGCAAAGTCACAGTCATGGCAGCAGTATCTATCGCGCAGGCAGTGATCATGGTTGCAGTTTTAATGGGAATCAATGGACTCGAACCACACTACGTAGGAAAGACATTTGGAATGGCCGTCTTGGCATCCATGGCATTTATGTCATTGATCTGCTTTGGTGAGATGTTATTAAACCGTGTCGGAAGTTACGTCATGTTAGTATTCATGGTCGTACAGTTAGGTGCAGCCGGAGGAACATATCCACTGGATATGGCACCACACTTCTACACAGTATTACACAAATATATGCCATTCAGCTATACAGTACACGCATTCCGTCACACACTATCTATGGATGGACAGATCGGACAGGATATTGCAGTATTTGTTGGAATCTTAGTTGTGTCAACATTAGCAACGATCATCTTCTACCGCTTCAGAATGAAGAAACAGGTTGGAGGAACATTGGAACCTAATGGAGCGCCACAGCATTAGATATAAAAATAATTAAATAAAAACTCTAATGAACAAAAGACTAAGGCAGTCAGTTTTGAAGATGCGTATTTATGCGATCTTGAAACTGGCTGTCTTAGTCTTTTGGCATGTAATAAATTATATTTATACGAGAATAACTATAAAATGTCAATAATAATCATTTGGAGTGACTGTTTTTTATTGTATGCATGAAAAATGTGTATAAAATGTGAACAAATACGTTGAATAAAACTTGACGCAGGAGTATAATTAAAAAAGTATAGTAATTGTAAATAGGGATAATAAGTTAACAGGGAGGTTTTACTTATGAAGAAGACTAAGATCCCACGGAAAAAAGTACGTGGAAAGAACATGAAGAGACTATTTGCTTGTTTGCTGAGTTTGTCAATGATACCGGCGAATGGGGCAGCGGTATTTGCAGCACAGGAGCAGGCAAAAGCTGCGAGTACACAAAAAAGTGCTAAGGTGAAGACACAGGTAGAGGATACGCAAGAAACAAGTGTCAAATTTGCTCAGGATTCATTAACAACAACGATTGGACATTTTCAAAAGTTTCGATTTGAGAACATTGATATTAATGATATAAGTGATGTAACATATAAAGTTGCGGATCAAAATATATTGAAAATAACAGCTAATTCTATCTATGATAATTCAACAGAATATGAAGCACATTCTGTTGAATATGTTCCAGAAGGGCAAAAAGCAGGAGAAACGACAGTTACAGCAACAATCACAAAGAGAGATGGAACAAAGATTGTCGTAGGACCTGAAACATTTACAGTAAAAGGTCAAGAAGATTCAAATGTAGTGCCAATAAAGTCCTATGGATTATATAAGGCATTATTTAATGAGGACTATAAAAGTGTAGATGAGAATAATGATGGAATGATTCAGAAAAGTGAAGTAAAAAATATTTCTAAAGTTGATTTTACATATATTAGTGGATCAAGAGCTTTTGATAACGATGAATTAAATTTTTTGAAAAATGCAACTGAATGTAAAAAATTGGATTTTGGCGGAGATTCAAAACTTACTAATATTGATTTTGTAAGTAATATGAGTAAGTTAGAGGAAGTTTCGCTAAGGGGAACAGGAATTACGACAATAGGAACAGCTTTAGATAGCGTAAAAGATCAGTTGGAATTTTTAAATTTAGCAGATACAAAGATTCCATTAACAGAAAGAATGCAGTATATCAGAACGAAAGAAGCAAATGTAGTAGAATCATCAAAGAAGATAAATATTATCGAGCCAGCAGGTGTTTTAAATGAAAATGATCAGAAGAATATAACAATTGGAGATGAAAAGCTAGCTTCCTATGGATTTGTGAGTGGGAATCATAGTTGTAAGGAATTATATATTTTAGCATCGGATAATATAGAAGGGAAATCCACGAATATTGAGATTAAAGATGGAGATGTAACTAAAAATATAAAGATTAATTTTACAAAAAAAGGAGATACAACTCCAAGCCTGGCTCAGAAATCAATAACAACAACGATGTCTTGTTTTCCTAAGATTGAATGCAAGAATGTAGATGATGATACATGGGTGGAAGCGATATCAAGTGATACATCGATAATAAGAATAGTAGATGATGGAGATCCATGGGATGAAGATGGTAGAAAGGGAATGATATATTTAGAGCCACAGAAAACAGGAAATGCAGAAATCAAAATTCAGTTTCATTGTTATAATAGTGGGGAAACATATTATGATACATTAAAAGTTAAGATTGATTCAATTGAAGATGGAACAGTACCGTTGACATCATTTAATGAATATTATGGTTTATTAGATAAAGATTATAATCATGTGGACAAAAACAGAGATTATAAAATAGATGAAAATGAAATAAAAGATGTAGATAAAATTTATACACATAGTTCTGACATGACAAATGAATCTTTAGTAGGTTTGGAAAAAGCGGTAAATTGCACATCATTTAGCACGTCATGCGGGGAAATTACAAATATAGAATTTTTGAAAAATTATCCCAAATTAAAAGAAGTAGATTTAGCGTATTCAGGAGTAAAAGACATTTCTGTTTTAAATGAAATAAAAGATCAATTAATAGAACTCGACTTAAACGGGACTGGGGTACCTATAAATCAGAGATTTAGTTTTATAAAAACAAATGAGATTACTTTAGAGGAAGGATCAAAAATAGTAGATCCAATTTGTCCATCTGGAATAACAGCATACTCTGATACAATAAAAGTTGAAGATGAAAAAGTTGCGAAAATGGAAGAAGAATATTTAGAAGATGAAGAGTATTCTGAAGATGTATTGGTTGCAAAGGGAAAAGTTGGAGATACAACAAAAATAATTATTACAAATGAAAATAACAAGGTAGAGATTCCAGTAAAAATTATTGCAAAATCAGGAAATCCATCCAAACCAGATACATCAACAACAGAAGAACCAAAGCCAACAAAACCAACGAAACCAACAACAGAAGAACCAACCCCAACACAGCCAACAACAGCTGCACCACAAAAAGTTGCCAAGATTACAGTCACCGCACCATCCAACAAACTTTCCGCAGGAAAGAAAGTAAAATTAACAGCCAATATTTCAAACGATGCAAGTAACAAAAATATCAAATGGACAACAAGCAACAAGAAATATGCAACGGTTGATAAAAATGGTGTCGTAAAATTCAACAAAAAGGCAGCAGGAAAAACAGTTACGATCACGGCATATGCAACAGACGGAAGTGGAAAGAAAGCGACGTTCAAGATCAAGATCATGAAAGGAACCGTTAAGAAGATCAAGATCACAGGAAAGAAAACGGTCAAAGCAGGAAAGACACTAAGTCTGAAAGCCAAAGTAACCGCATCCAAAGGAGCCAACAAGAAACTGAAATGGACTAGCAGCAATACAAAATATGCAACAGTATCCGGATCAGGAAAAGTCAAAGCACTAAAAGCTGGTAAAAAGAAATCAGTGAAGATCACAGCAATGGCAACAGATGGAAGCGGAAAGAAAGCAACTGTAACGATTAAAATTAAATAATCCCAAAATGCGCTAAAAGAGTGATCAGATTGATCACTCTTTTATGCATTCTACACAAAAAAGTGTTATAATAAACAAAGCAATATGCAGATTCAAACATGAAGAAAAGGAGGACGAATTTCATGCAAAAAGGATGGAAAGTATTCAGCCACTTAAATGGAAAGAGCAGAAAGAAACTGTTAGCATGTCTGCTCAGTATATCTATGATACCGGTCAACGGATTTACGGTAATGGCGGCAACAGCAGATCAGGGGAATCAGGCAGCGGTGACACAGGAAGGTACAACCACACCAACAGTTACAAGTGGGATTTCATTTGCGGCAGAATCCCAGAATGTAACAGTAGGAAATTTCAAGTATTATGAATTCCAGGGAACGCAGGCAAAAGATTTCGATAAAGTCAACTTCAATATTTCTGATCAAACAGCATTAAAGATTGAACAAAAGACTTTTAAACAAGCAGATGGAACAGAAGTTGTGAAGTATATGCCGATCGCATTAAAAGACAGCGGAAAAGTTACTGTAACAGCAACATTTGAAAAGAATAAAAAGCCATTAGATGGAGTAAGTGCTCAGTTTGAATTTAATTTAAGCAAAGATGATAATATCATTCCATTTACTTCACAAACAATGTATCAGGTATTTAGTGGAAAGGAAGAAGGTGCGCTTACTAAAGCAGACTTAGCAGCGAAGACAGAGATCAATCTTTCTGACAAAGGTCTGACAGATGTAGAAGTAGCATATCTTCAGTATGCAACTGGTTGTGAAAAATTAGACTTAAGCAAGAATACAAATATAAGTAAGATTGATGCATTAAAATCTATGATGAATCTGAAGGAAATCAATCTGGAAGGTACAAAGGTTTCTACAGCAGACAGAATTTCTTTAATCAAGAAAGATCCGATCACAGTAGAAAAGGGAGCCAAAACAAATGATCCTATTCTTCCAAAAGGAATCTTAAAAGGATGCAAAGATGTTAAGTATTCTGAGGAAGTAGCAGCAGGAACAACAGCAAAATTAAAATCAATCCAGGTTCAGACAGATGGAACCATAAGTCTGGAAGCAGTGGATACAGCAGAAGCAGGAACGACGAATTTAAAAGTTGAGAGCACAACAACACCAACAGTATTTGCAACGATTCCAGTAAATGTGACAGCCAAAAGTGCAACAACACCAGAGTTTGATAAAAATGATCCAAATGTAAGTGTAGGAGCATTTAAGAAACAGATCAAGTTAAATAATCTGGAAAAAGATGATGTAGTAACGATCACATCAAAAGATACAAAGATCTTAAATATCCGCACAGAAACAGCGCAGGATGGAACAAAGACATACTATCTGGAACCAAAAGCAGCAGGAAAAGCAACAGTAGAAGCGGTAGTAGCAAGAGCAGGAAAGACATATACAGCAACGATTGAGATTCAGGTTGCAGCAGTAGGAAAAGATATCATTCCATTGACAAATTACAAAGTTTACGATGCATTAGATGCAGATGCAAATAATGATGGAATGATCTCAACAGAAGAGATCAAAAATGTAAAATCTATTAATTTAGAAAATAAAGATCTGACGAATGCAGATTTAGCAGGTATATCCGAAGCAGTCAATTGCGAAAAGATCGATCTCGAAAACAACAAGAACATCACAGACATCAGTTTCATAAAGAATTTAAAACAGTTAAAAACACTCTATTTAAGAGGAACAGCTGTTACAGATTTCACAGCATTAAATAATCTGAAAGCACAGTTAAAATCATTATATTTGCCAACAACAGCAAGCACAGCGACAAGAATGTCATTCTTAAGCGACAGCCTGTATCTAAAAGAAGGACAGGAATTAACAATACAGCAGTTTACAAAAGGTGTATTCGTAGATAGCAAAGAAGCATGCACGATCACATCATCTAATCTGGCAGCAGTATCCATTACAGGAGATAAGATCAAAGCCGGAACAAAAGGTCAGATGGCAACACTGACATTAAAAGCTGGAACAACAGCAAAAACGATCAAAGTTTACACAACAGATGAAACAGGTAAGATTCCTACACAGGCGGTTGTATTAAACAAAACATTTGTAACATTAAATCCAGGCAAGACAGAACAGTTGAAGATCACATATTTACCAGATTATGCAACAGCTTCAATCGGAACAGTAAAATGGACATCTTCTAACGAAGCAGTTGTAACAGTTGATGCAGCAGGTAAATTAACAGCTAAGGCTGCAGGAAAAGCAATTATTACGGCAATAACATCTGACGGAAATGTAATGTACTGCATCGTAACAGTAGAAAATATCAAAGTCAGCAAGATTACGATCACAACAACAACATCTAACAAGATCGCAACTGGTAAGAAAGTAACATTAAAGGCGACAGTAACACCATCCAACGCATACAATAAAGGTGTTACATGGAAATCAAGCAATACCAAAGTTGCAACAGTCAGCAGCAGCGGTGTCGTTACAACGAAGAAGAAAATGGGTGGAAAAACAGTAACGATCACAGCGACAGCCAAAGACGGAAGTGGTAAGAAAGCATCATATAAGATCTATGTTAAGAAAGGTATTGTAAAGAAAGTCTACATTTCTGGAGTTAAATCAGTAAAGGCTGGTAAGAAGTTATATCTGAAAGGAAAAACAAGCGCATCTTCAGGGGCAAATAGAACTTTAAAATGGTCAAGCAGCAATACAAAATATGCGAAAGTTTCTTCCAAAGGAACCGTAACAACATACAAAGCTGGAAAGAAAAAATCCGTGAAGATCACAGCAAAGGCAGTGGATGGAAGCGGAAAGAGCAAGACGGTTACAATTAAAATTAAATAGTAAAGTAATCTCTGATATTTATTGAAAGAAAAAGCAGTTAGAAATCAAAATTTAAGATTTCTAGCTGCTTTTCTTCTAAATTGCAAAAGTACTAACAAAAACTTGCAATACCCCCCTTATATTAAATCAAATGATAATGTTTAAATGCATGATAAATCCCATCATCATTTACGGAATCTGTAACATATTCCGCAATTGCTTTTAATTCATCACAGGCATTTCCCATAGCAATTCCATGGCCAGCAGCTTTAAACATGGAGATATCGTTATTACTATCTCCAAATGCGTAGCAGTCATCTGTAGAGATGTTGAGATGATCAGCAACATATGTAAGAGCAGTCCCTTTATCATGATCTTTTAATAAAATCTCATACTGGGTATCATCAATTCGAATATAATCCATGGAATCAGAAATGCTGTCAAGAGCATCTACAAAACCAGAGGCATTGCTTCCAGGACCTGTAAATACAATGGCTTTATCAGGATTTTCAACATGATCCCATGTAAACTCATGCACCATATAAGGAGCAAGGTCAAAAGCAGTGATCATAAATCCATAATGTGGATGAAAGTCAACGTTATGATCGCGGAAATAAGAACATTTTTCTCCTTCAAAGGTTCCATAGATATTGTTTTCTTCGCAAATCCGTTTGATCTGTTCGACCACTGTTTCAGGAACTGTTTTGTGATAGATCGTTTCGCCATCAAGAAGGATGTGAACTCCGTTAGAACAAAGATAACCGTCGCAGCCAATATCGAGAATCTCTTTTTCAAAATAAACAAGAGGTCGTCCAGTGTTGATCAGGACTTTATGACCATTTTCCTGTGCTTCATGGATCGCTTTGATCGTAGATTCTGGAACCAGACGCTGTTCTTTACTGTATAAAGTCGCATCGACATCCAGAAAGATTAGTTTGTTGTTTTCACTCATATTATCATTCCCCATCTAAATATTTATAAAAATTAAGAGCCGGATACAAATGAAGATTGATGGTCCGGCTCTGTGCTGTAAGGATATAGTTGACTATTCTTCCACAGTTACAGTCTTCATAACTTGTGGTTCTAATGGTTTATCGGAATAATCTGTTGCAACTTCAGCGATCTTATTTACAACATCCATTCCTTCGATGATCTTACCAAATGCTGCGTACTGTCCATCTAAATGTGGAGCAGCTTTGTGCATGATAAAGAACTGTGATCCGGCAGAATCAGGCATCATGGAACGAGCCATGGATAAAACACCAGGAGTGTGTTTTAAGTTATTGATCACACCATTCTGACTGAATTCTCCTTTGATCGTATGTCCAGGACCCCCTGTCCCTGTACCTAATGGGCAACCACCCTGGATCATAAATCCGTTGATGACACGATGGAATGTTAAACCATCATAGAACCCGTCTTTTACAAGATTTACAAAGTTTTCAACAGTAATTGGAGCAATCTCCGGATATAATTCTGCTTTCATTACATCACCATTTTCCATAGTGATCGTTACAATTGGATTTGCCATAATATCAAATTCCTTTCTACTATATATTGAATTTAAATTCTAATTTTGCCGTTTGCGGCTATGTTTTGATTATAATGGAAATGCTAAGAAAAGTACAGAGATTTGACGAGAAGTGTATGAGCAACATATCGGAAAATATGCATAAATATTCACAAAAATTACAAAAAAGTTAAGAATATGAACAAAAATTAATAAAAACTCTTTTTTTTCTACAAAATGCGAGTATAATAGCATAAGAAAGAAATATGATTTAAAGGTCATATAAGAATTACAAATTTGGGAGGAAATCATGGAAGATTTATATTTAGATTTTGATCATCATTCCAGAGGGCGCAGAAGGGGGCGCAGAGGAAGAAATCATTCCAGAAAACCTAAGATCATGGGAATTATCATTTTATTGGTGATCGTTGTGGCAGGGGGTATATTTGCTGGAAGAAAATATATGGCTTACAGACAGCAGAAAGCAGAGGAAGCAAGAAAACTTGCTGAGGCAAGAAGAGTTGTCACAGTTATGATACCAGAAGGCTATTCTATTGATATGATGGCAAAGCGTTTAGAAGAACAAGGTGTGTTTAAAGCAGATGAATTTATTGCAGCTGTGAAGAAAACAGATCAGTATAAGGATGCATTTATCAAAGATATCCCTTCAAAAAAAGGTACAAAATATCTCTTAGAAGGATATTTATATCCAGATACTTATAAAATCTATAAAAGTTCAAAACCAGAAGATCTGATTCAGAAGATGCTAGATAACTTCGATCAGAAATACACGGCACTTGCCAAAGATTATAAAGGAAAACATTCTATGGCAGAGATCATGACGATCGCATCAATGATCGAGCGTGAAGCCAAAGTAGAGTCAGAACGATCTGTGATCGCAGGTGTGATCGAGAACCGTCTAGCAAAGAAAATGAGACTTCAGATTGATCCAACTGTATTGTATACAACAACGAATGGGTTATATAATGCAAAGAAAGTATACTATAGAGATCTGAAAACAAAAACAGTTTATAATACGTATGTGATCAAAGGATTACCAGCAGGGCCGATCTGTAATCCAGCCGACACAGCGATCAAAGCTGCAATGAATCCAAAAAAACATTCTTATCTTTACTATCGAACTGACGGAAGTAAGAAGGGAACACATGTCTTTACGAAGACATTTACAGAACACAAAAAGGCCAACGCCAATACGAGTACAAATAATGCAAATAGCACAAATACGGCAAGTAGATAATCTTGACTGTTTTACTAAGAATTCAAAAAGTTTGTTATTTTTTTGGCGTACTAAAAAAAATACCTAAAAATAGACAAAAATCTCTTTAAAAAGTTGTGCAAATAATGTAGAATAAAGCTGTATACAAAAGTTATATGTATACAGCTTTGTTTATGTTTTAAGCAACTTGTGAAAGTTGTAGTGATATTTTCTACGCCCATATGCTAGGTGGACGTAGAGATTAACAATGTGTGAATGTATTCACACGAGATTTTTTAGGAGGAAGAGAACATGGCAAGAAAAATGAAAACCATGGATGGTAACACAGCCGCTGCACACGTATCATATGCTTTTACAGAAGCTGCAGCAATTTATCCTATTACACCATCCTCACCAATGGCAGAGTCAACTGACCAGTGGGCAACACAGGGAAAGAAAAATATTTTCGGACATCCTGTAAAATTAGTTGAAATGCAGTCTGAAGGAGGAGCAGCAGGAACTGTACATGGTTCTTTAGCAGCTGGTGCATTAACAACTACTTATACAGCATCTCAGGGTCTGTTATTAATGATCCCTAACATGTATAAGATCGCTGGTGAACAGATGCCTTGCGTATTTGATGTATCTGCTCGTGCACTTGCATCTCACGCACTGAACATCTTTGGTGACCACTCTGACGTTTATGCATGTCGTCAGACAGGTTTCGCAATGCTTTGCAGCTCTAGTGTTCAGGAAGTTATGGACTTAGGAGCAGTAGCTCATTTAGCAACAATTAAAGGACGTGTTCCTGTATTACATTTCTTCGATGGATTTAGAACATCTCATGAAATTCAGAAAATCGAAATGTGGGATTATGATGATCTTGCAGATATGGTTGATTATGAAGCAATCGACAAATTCAGAGCTGAGTGCTTAAACCCAGAACATCCAGTTCTTCGTGGATCAGCTCAGAACCCAGACATCTTCTTCCAGGCAAGAGAAGCAGCTAACTCAACATATAATGCTTTCCCTGCAATCGTTGAAGATTACATGAATCAGGTTAACGCTAAGATCGGAACAGATTATAAATTATTCAACTACTATGGTGCTGAAGATGCTGAGAGCGTAATCATCGCTATGGGATCTGTTTGTGAAACAATCGACGAAACAATCGATTACTTAATGAAACAGGGTAAAAAAGTCGGTGTTGTTAAAGTTCGTCTTTACAGACCATTCGTTGCTGAGAAATTAGTAGAAGCAATCCCTGATACAGCAAAAGTTATCAATGTATTAGACAGATCTAAAGAGCCTGGAGCAAGAGAACCATTATACCTTGATGTTGTTAACGCATTAAGAGGAACAAAATTCGAAAGCTGCACAATCAACGGTGGACGTTATGGATTAGGTTCTAAAGATACTACACCAGCTGATATCATCGCTACATTCGAAAACGTTGATAAAAACGAATTCACATTATCTATCGTGGATGATGTTACAAACTTATCTCTTGAAAGAGGAGAAACTCCAGTTACAGCTCCAGACAGCATCGTAGCTTGTAAATTCTGGGGACTTGGAGCCGACGGTACTGTTGGTGCTAACAAGAACTCTATCAAGATCATTGGTGACCATACAGACAAATATGCTCAGGCATACTTTGATTATGATTCTAAGAAATCCGGTGGTGTTACAATGTCCCACTTACGTTTCGGAGATGACCCAATCAAATCAACATACCTGATCAACAAAGCTGACTTTGTTGCTTGCCATTGTGCACCATATTTAACAAAATATAACATGGTTCAGGACTTAAAAGACGGTGGAACATTCCTGTTAAACTGCAGCTGGACTCCAGAAGAAGTTGGAGAACATCTTCCAGGACAGGTAAAAGCTTACTTAGCTAAACACAACATTAAGTTCTATATCATTGACGGTATCAAGATCGGTAAAGAAATCGGACTTGGTGGACGTATCAATACTGTATTACAGTCTGCATTCTTCAAATTATCAGGAATCATCCCTGAAGAAGATGCGATCAAATACATGAAAGACGCTGCAACAGCTTCTTACAGCAAGAAGGGTGAAGCTATCGTTAAGATGAACCACGATGCGATCGACGCTGGTGCAAAAGCTATCGTTGAAGTACCAGTTCCAGCTGAATGGGCTAACGCTGAAACAGAAAGTTTATTCGTTGAAGCTAAGGGAGATAACAAACCTCTTGTTGATTACATCAACAACGTACAGAACTACGTTAACGGACAGGAAGGTAACGCTCTTAAAGTTAGCGATTTAATGCCTTATGTTGATGGACATATGCCTTTAGGTGCATCTGCATTTGAAAAACGTGGAGTAGCAGTAGACGTTCCTTCTTGGAATCCAGATAACTGTATCCAGTGTAACTTCTGTGCTTATGTATGTCCTCATGCAACAATCCGTCCAGTAGCTATGACAGAAGAAGAAGCAGCAGCAGCACCAGCAGCTACTAAGACAGCTGATATGACTGGAATGCCAGGATACAAATTCGCTATGACAGTTACAGTTCTTGACTGTTTAGGATGCGGATCTTGTGTAAACATCTGTCCAGGTAAGAAGGGTGAAAAAGCTCTTACAATGGCTGGATTAGATTCTCAGAGAGATCAGCAGGAAGTTTATGACTATGGTCAGAAATTACCAGCTAAAGAAGAAGTACTTGCTAAGTTCAAAGCTGATTCCGTTAAAGGAAGCCAGTTCAGACAGCCAATGCTTGAGTTCTCAGGAGCATGTGCTGGTTGTGGTGAAACACCTTACGCTAAACTGATCACTCAGTTATTCGGTGAAAGAATGTACATCGCAAACGCAACAGGATGTTCTTCTATCTGGGGTGGATCTGCACCTGCTACACCATACACAACAAACGCTAAAGGACAGGGACCAGCTTGGGCTAACTCACTGTTCGAAGATAACGCAGAGTTTGGTTTAGGTATGTTCACAGGACAGAACACATTAAGAGAACAGACAAAAGAAAAAGTTGTTGCATTAGCTGAATCTACAGATAACGCAGATGTTAAAGCAGCAGCAGCTGAATACTTAGATACATATGCAGACGGAAGCAAGAATGGAGCAGCTACAGATAAATTAGTTGCAGCATTAGAAGCTTGCGGATGTGACGCTGCTAAAGAAATCTTAGCTAAGAAAGAATTCTTATCTAAGAAATCTCAGTGGATCTTCGGTGGTGACGGATGGGCATACGACATCGGATTCGGTGGTGTTGACCATGTATTAGCATCTGGAGAAGACGTAAACGTATTCGTATTCGATACAGAAGTTTACTCTAACACAGGTGGACAGGCATCTAAGTCTACAAACTTAGGAGCAATCGCTCAGTTCCAGGCAGCTGGTAAAGGAACTAAGAAGAAAGACCTTGCAGCAATCGCAATGAGCTACGGATATGTATATGTAGCACAGATCGCTATGGGTGCTGATTACAACCAGACAGTTAAAGCAATCGCTGAAGCTGAAGCTTATCCAGGACCATCATTAGTAATCGGATACGCTCCATGTATCAACCATGGTATCAAGGGTGGAATGAAGATTGCTCAGACAGAAGAAAAGAAAGCTGTTACTTCTGGATACTGGAATCTGTTCAGATTCAACCCAACATTAGCTGCTGAAGGAAAGAATCCATTCCACTTAGATTCTAAAGCTCCTACAACAGAATACGAAGACTTCATCATGGGAGAAGTTCGTTACAATGCATTATCTCGTCAGAACCCTGAAAGAGCTAAAGCACTGTTCGCAGAAGCTAAAGCAAACGCAGAAGCTAAATACAACAGATTAAAAGAAATGTCTGATAAATAGGCATTACCTATTGTTTAGATGATCTTAATCTAATAAATCAAAATCCCCTTTGTGAGCAATCACAGAGGGGATTTTTTATGCATAAAAATAAGGGGTTGTCGCTTTAACGATTAATAAATCGTGAAGCTCTAAGGATTATGTGACGATGTGCAGTGTCTTTGACAATGAGGAAGTTGGAAGCGGTACAAAACAGGGGGCAGGATCAACCTTTGGAGCAGATGTATTAAAATACAATGTTGCTCAGAAATATACGACAGACGCAAGATCGGCAGCGCCGGAAAAGGCAGCCTACATCTATGCGGGGCAGATCAGAGATGAACTGGGAAGCCGTTTGGATTTACTGGAGAAAAATGCATACCGCTTCTGCTATATCAATGATTTCCCAATGAGCGGAACTGCACAGGATTTAATGTACGGAGCCCCAAGCGAGATTACAGAACAGCAATTAAGAGAAGTACACATAAAAGTACGTGATTAAGAGGTTCTTTGAAAATTTTTTATATGAGACAAAGATCGTCTAGTGTTAACTGTTTTTTGTTGACATAGGATTGTATTCTGTACTCAGGTAGTCAGAATATGTTGGAAGTTCCCAATTGGATGCAGTAGGCTATTTAGAAAAATTGACTGAAATTATCAAAAGCAATGATAATTGTGATGTTACCGTAGCAAGGATGAAGGCATCATGTTGCTACGGTATCGGAAATGCTGTGAATACAGTTTCGTAACATAGCAGTAATATTAGAAAGATTACGATGATTTTTCAATTGCAGCTAATTCCAAAATGATTTTCATGACGCTGGAATGACTGATTCCGAATTGGTCTACTCCAGCGTTTATCATTTCTCGTACCATTTCTGCATTGCGGATTCCAGATGCGGCCTTTCTATTCGTTATATATTTTTCGGTTATATGTACTTTTAATTCCTATCTCTTCTCTATATTTTGCGACAGTACGTCTGGAAATTTTGATTCCTTTTTGTTTTAATAAATTTGATAATGTCGAATCACTGTAGGGTTTGTTAGGGTTTTCAGAAGCGATTATAGCCTTCAATTGTTTTTTTACGGTAATTGGGCTGTTGTTATCCTTTTTTCCAGCAGAAGATGTGAATAAATCTTTCAAATAAACCACTCCAAAAGGGTATTGGAGATATTTATTTTTGATTCCACGGCTGATGGTGGATGTGTGCATCGAAATATCAGAAGCGATATCGGCAAGTGTCATAGGTTTTAATGTGCTATTTCCAGTAAAATAGTCTTTTTGGCGCTCTAAAACAGCAGATGTAATTTTTAAGATTGTTTCTCGGCGTTGTTCAATACTATGCATAATCAATTGCACACGATTGTATTTTTTACGGAAATATTCTTTTAACTCCGGACTCTGCGAAGTATGCATCATATTTAAATAATAGTCACAGAGGGAATAATTTCCAATCCACTGATCGTTTAATCTAATAATCCAACTGCTGTCTTGATAATCTATAAGAATATCTGGCACAATATAATCTGTGGAATTAGTAAGAAATCCAGAGATTGGGCGTGGATTTAATTCTCTGATTTTTGCAATACATTTTCGGACATCCTGTGTAGACATAGAAAGTTTTTGTGTGATAGTATTAATTTTTCCAGCAGCAATGTCATCCAGATGATAACGGATGATTTGATTGAGTTCCGGTGTCAGTTCCTGCCTTGCTTCTAACTGACGTAAAAGACAGTGTGGAAGATCTTTTGAAAAAATCCCTAATGGTTCCAAAGAGGATAGTATGTCCAAGCAGTATTTTACAGTAGATATATCAATACCAAACCATTGACTGAAATCCTTTAACGACAATTTAAAATAACCACAGTCATCTAGACAGTCAATCATGGTCTGCATTGCTGTCCACTGTAAATCTGAAAAATTTCTTTGGTTTAACTGATCCAGAAGGAATTCTTTGATTCCATTCTCCGAAAAGTCAGGGATTTCTTTGTAAATATCCTCGTCTTCTTTAGCGGAGGAATAGGAAACATATTGATTCCATGAAGGAAGATTTGAATTTTCATTATAATCTAGCAAAGGATTTTCAATATATTCATTTTGAAGGAAGTTATTTAACTCAAAATTATCCAAAGACAGTATTTTTAAAGACTGTAGTTGTGTTTGAGATAATGTTTGGGTTTGCACTAAAGTAGTTTTAGGGCTGAAATTCATTTCATCACACTCCAAATCTTACTAAAAGTTTTCTTCTGTAATAGAACATTGTATTAAAGGATTACAGTATTGCAATTGTTCTTTGGCATTTTGTATTGCATTTTCAATCATTTGAACTGTGTTTTCCGATTCAAGATTCATAATTAGTTCAAAAAGTAAGGGAAGATTTACTCCAGCAATCAGGTGAATATTTGATTTTGAAAGATATTTCATAAATTCATTATTGACGCTTCCGCCGAAAATATCTGTTGTTACAATTAATTCTTCGTCATCACATAACGCATCAATAATTTCTTTGATAGGAGTTTCTACCTCTGTCATGTCATTGGTATATGCACATAAAGTAGAAACAGAATTTTGTTCTCCAGTTACAAGTTCCATAGCATTTTTGATTCCATCAGCAAATACACTGTGTGTTGCAATTAAAAGTTTTTTCTTCATTTTTTATACACCTCGTTATTAAAAATAGTTCAATTTAAATGATATTTTTTTATAAAGCAAGAATGATGCCAAGTGTTAGTGTGAAAATTTAGAGGGTTGCAGATGAAAAGTATTGTATATATAATAATAATACAAAAATGAGAAAAGGAGAGAGAAAGTTGCTGAAAGATTCCATTATTCAATATGTAAAAGAAAATACAGCAAAAATTAGCTTGGAAGAATTAGATACTGTGCTGACAGCGGAAGCAATTGCCGGATATTTTCAAGTAAAAAGAAATACAGTCAGCTATTATCTGAATCAAGAAATTGGAAAAACATTTTTTAAAATTAATACAAGACCGGTTCGCTTTCTAGATAAAAAAGTATTTGAAAAAAATTTTTTTACAGTGTCAAAGGATGTTTATGCTAGTGTGAATGACCTCTTAGATGAAAATAAGCGGAAAAATGGCATTCAAAAGGAAGAAAAACAGGAAATAAATTTTGTAGAAGAACAGGATGTTTTTCAAAATCTGATTGGTTCTAATGGAAGTTTAAAAAAACCAATTGAACAGATGAAAACTTCTATTTTTTATCCCAATACCAGTCTTCCAGTGTTTCTTCACGGGCCGACCGGATCAGGGAAAAGTTTTATGGCAAGAAAAATTTATGAATTTGCAGTGCAAGAAGGAATTCTTAAGCCGGATGCTCCTTTTATAATTATGAACTGTGCTCAGTACGTAAATAATATTGAATTATTGTCCAGTAATTTGTTCGGGTACGTCAAGGGAGCTTTTACTGGAGCTTATGCAACAACCAAGGGATTGTTGGAGGCAGCAGACGGTGGAATGTTATTTCTAGATGAGGTGCATCGATTAAACAGTGAAAGTCAAGAAAAGCTGTTTGTCTTTCTGGATCAAGGAATTTTTCGAAGAATGGGAGAAAGTGAAGGATGGCATAAAGCAAAAGTGCGGATGGTCATGGCTACCACAGAAAATTTGGAATCAAATTTTCTAGATACATTTTTAAGAAGAATACCTATTGTTGTACAGATACCTTCTTTGAGAGAGAGAGGAGAGCAAGAACGTTTGCAGTTTATTTACCATTTCTTTATAGAAGAAAGTAAGGTGTTGGATAAGAAGATGAAAGTGTCTGGTAATGTAATTGAAGCGTTGTTAAATCATCTTTATCAAGGAAATATTGGAGATTTAGAGAATAAAATAAAATTTATTTGTGCAACTGCATATGCAAAAGAGAAACGAAAAAATGAAATTGATATACATTTGGAGCATCTTCCGGAAGATGTGTTAAAGGGGATTGCAGAGAAAGCGGAAAATAAAATTGGAAATTATGATACGGTAGAAATTTATCCGAACGCCCCAATACAGGAAATATTATCTGGAGATAAGAACGGAAAAGATTATCATCAAGAACTGTTTGAAAAATTGATTGCTATTTTTGGAGAATTTCGCAGTCAGAATTATGCAAAGGAACAGTTTGAAAAACGATGCATGCACACAGTTAATGATGTATTGGATTGTTTGATTTATAATCAGAATTCTGAAAATGAAAATACTATGCGTAAATATATTGTAAACAGCGTGCAGGAAGCGTTTCGATATGTAGAGTACAGTTGTAATGTTCAGTTTGGAGGAAATAGTCTCCATGCGATTACGGCGTATTTTTTCTGTATGAATCAACACTTTCGGAAACAAAATATTTTCATTCCCAATGAATTGATGCAGTATATATTAGAAGAGTATCCGAAGGAAATTCATATTGCAAAGCGGATTCTTAATATGCTGTCTTCTAAAATGGATATTGTGTCAACACAAGAAGATTTAATTCCATTGACAATTTATATTCGAAGTCTTTTAAATGTTTCCCTTTCCAGGAAAAGACCAAGAGCAGTAATTTTAGCCCATGGATATGCGACAGCAAGCAGTGTTGCAGATGTTGCTAACCGAATATTGGATGAAAATATTTTTGAATCTGTGGATATGCCAATTGAGAAAAATGTATCCGACGTCGTGCAATGGATGAAAGAGTATGTAGAAAAAAATGATGTCAGCCATGGAATTATTTTAATGGTTGATATGGGTTCTTTAAGGGAAATTTATCGATCTTTTGAAGAAAATTTAAAATCACCGCTCGTTGTAATGAATAATATTTCAACACAAATGGCAATTATGGCAGGAGAATTGATTCAAAAGGAAGAGAAATTAGAAGATATTGTTCGGATTCTTGAAGAGGAGAATGAAACGGAGTATAAAATCATATATCCTCAAATACAAAAACAAAAAACTATTTTAACTTGTTGCATTACCGGCACAGGAACGGCGGAGCAGATTCGTCTGTTGATTGAAGACAGTATTCCAAAAGAAATGGATATTCAAGTGATTTCTTATGATTATGATCAACTACAAAATGTGGAAATTGTGAAAGAAATCTACCAGAAGTGTGAAGTCTTAGGAATTGTAGGTACAAAAAATCCCCAAATAGGACAGGAAAAGTTTATTCCATTGGAACAATTAGTTTCCGGAGCAGCAACGGAACAGATGATTAATATGTTGAAAAATGTTGCGGACGCAGTTTCTATGGAAAAATTGAATGATAATTTAATACGAAATTTTTCTATGAACCGTTTATTAGGATTTTTGACAATTTTAGACACGGAAAAAATTTTAATGCATATTGAAGAGGCAATGAAACAGTATGAGTTTTTGACAGGAAGGAAGCTAAAAAATAGTACAAAAATTAATCTTTTTATTCATGTGGGCTGCTTGACAGAACGTTTGATTCGTAATTCGGCAATTGAAGATTATCCAGAGAAAGATAAGTTTCAAAAAATTCACAAAAAGGAAATTCGTCAGATACAGGCAGCGTTTAGTGTGATTGAAAAGACTTATAGTGTGAAAATTCCAATTTCTGAAATTGGTTATATTTATGATATTTTAGCGGGAATATGAGGTTTTTCGAGGAAAATTAAATATTTTGACAAAAGCATGACACTAAGTTGGCATGCTTTTTGTTTTATATAAAGACATCCGGATAAACAGTGATGAAATTTGAAAAGCCGAAAGGAGAATAACGATTATGATGATACCAATGGGAGAATTGTTAGCAAAAGCAAAAAAAGAAGGGTATGGAGTTGCAGCACCGAATGTATTTAATAGAGAAACTATTGAGGCATGTTTTTTAGCAGCGAAAAAATTAAGAGCACCGATTATTTTAGATGTTGCAGCAGTTCATGGAATTTATGAATGTGCTGATATTGCAAGATATTATGAAAAACAGTATCCAGAAGTACCATTTGCTCTAAACTTAGATCACGGTGGAGCTTATGAAGATATTGTAAAAGCAATTCATGCAGGATTTAGTTCTGTTATGATTGATCGTTCTACATGTGCTTATGAAAAGAATGTAGAAGAAGTAAAAGAAATTGTAAAAATCGCTCATGCAGTAGGAACTTCGGTAGAGGCAGAACTTGGACATGTAGGACAGGGTGCTGAATATGAAGAAACAAGAGATGCAGGACTTACCAAATTAGAAGAAGCATTAAAGTATGTGGAAGAAACCGGAGTTGATTGTCTGGCAGTTGCAGTTGGAACTTCTCATGGAGTATACAAAGGAGAACCACATTTGGAATTTGAACTTTTAGATCATTTATCTAAGGAAGTACCAGTCCCATTAGTATTGCACGGAGGTTCTGGAACAGGGGATGAAAATCTTGCAAAAGCAGTAAGAACAGGAATTCAGAAAGTAAATTTAAATACAGATGTCAGTGAGGCAGGAAAGCAGGCATTAAGAGAAGCCCTTGCTTCCACAGAAGTTCATGGTTCCGGAAAAGATGAATTTACACCGAAAAAGATGAATTTGCAGCAGACAATTGCAGCAGGTGTGGCAGGATTCCAAGCAGAGTTAGAACATTATATGAAATTATTCGGGTCTGAGAACAGATGGTAAAAACATTGGGAATTGAACAATTTGCCCCAATGAATCATATATATCGGTTTTATGAACTGAATGATTATATGAAATCAATCGCAGAGATTGGTTATCATTCTATGGATCTTTGGACCTGCGGTTCCCATTATTTCGTTGACAGTAATAATTATGAAGATACAAAATATATTAAAAAACTAATGAGTCAGTATGATATCCGTATAGTAAGCATTACTCCTAGACAATCTTGTCCGAATCCATTTCATATGGCAGTAAAAAAGACAGAGTTAAGAGAAAAAGCAAAACAGTATTTTCAGAATATGATTCTAGCAGCACATGAATTATCGTGTCCGAAACTTTTGATTACATCCGGCTGGCAGTCTTATTCTGAGACAAGACAGGAAGCATGGGATCGTAGTGTCTGGATGGTTGGCGAATTGTGCAGATTTGCTGAAAAATATGGGGTGTCTTTGACAATGGAAACATTATCCAGGCAAAGTACCACATTAGTAAATACTATCAGCGATTTAAAACAGATGATGAAGGAAGTGAATTCTAAAGCATTTACAATTACAGCAGATATTCATACAATTTACAATGCTAAGGAATCTATACAAGATTATTTTGATACATTTGGGAAAAAACTAAATCATTGTCATTTTATGGATTATAAAAATGGTATCCGTTCACATCTGGCATGGGGAGATGGAGAAGCTGACATAAAAGAAATATTGGATATTTTTGATCGCAATCGTTTTTCTGGGCATTTTGTGTTGGAATATACAGATAGTAAATACTTTTTGGAGCCTTTTAAGGTTTATGAGAAAACATATCATATCATAAGGCAAAATTTATAATAGAAAGAGGTAGAAGGAAATGAGTGAAAGAAAGACAACAAGATTTGCAGTTTTGGAAGCAGAACGTGTCGTAAAAGTACATGAAAGAGAAATTCCGGCGTTAAAAGCCGATGAAGTATTGATTAAAAATGGTGCCTGTAATATTTGTACGACAGATTATGGGCAGTATACAGGAGCAAGAAAAAATCTGATGTTTCCTATGGCATGGGGACATGAATTTGCAGGAACTATAGTAGATATGGGTTCTGATGTAAAGGAATTTGAAGTTGGCGAAATGGTTGGAATCGGATATGATAATTGTGGTGAGTGTGAATTTTGTAAAAAGGGATTGACCAGTGAATGTGTTACCTTGGGGGCTGGAAGAAACAAGCTGTCTCCAGATGGATATCACGGAGGATTTGGTTGCTCTGAATACGTAATCAAACCTTATCGTTCTTTATTTAAATTAAATCAGAACATGGATCCGTCAGAAGCAGCATTTGTAGAGCCGGTTGGAACTGTATGTCAGGGAATTCGGAAACTTCGTGTACAGCAGGGAGAAAAAATAGTTGTTATTGGTGCAGGAACGATGGGTGTTTTGAATGCATTGGTAGCGAAAGCAGAAGGCTGTGAAGTCATGATTACAGAAATGATGGACAAAAAAATTGAAGTTGCTAAAGAACTTGGGTTAAATGTTGTTGATGTAAAAGAAAAAGATCCGGTAGAAGCAGTTAAAGAATGGACGGATGGACGAGGTGTAGATGCAGTTATTTTGGCAGTAGGAGTGACAGCAGCCAATGATCAGGCATTGGAAATGATTAAACGGCTGCATGGAAGAATTTTAATGTTTGCAGCGGGGTATCCTGCACCGGAGCTGCATGTTGATTCTAACTTAATTCATTATCGTAAAATGGAATTAATTGGAACTTTTTCTGCAGACAAATGTGATTTTGAAAGAGCTGCAGAGCTGATGAGAGAAAAGAAAATCGATTTATCAAAATTAGTAGAAGCAAAATATAAATTAGATGATGTGGAACAGGCATTTGAGGCAGCAATTGTACCTGGAGCATATCGCGTAAGTGTAGTATTTGATTAAAAAGGAGGAATTGTGGATGATTAAATTATTGCGAGTAGATTATCGGTTGGTACATGGACAGGTAGCTATTTCATGGTCACGTCATATTGGAGCAGATTGTATTTTAGTTGCCAATGATGAGGTTGCAAAAGATGAAATGCGCCAGTCAATGTTAAGACTTTCCAAGCCACAGGGAATGAAATTAGTAATTAAATCGATTGAAGATTCTGTAAAATCAATCAAATCAGGAGTGACAGATAAATATAAAATGTTTATTGTTGTAAATAATATTCAGGATGTGGAGAGGTTGGCAAAGGAAATACCAGAATTAAATTATGTGAATCTTGGTGTATTGCCTGCAAATGAAAATACAAAAGCATTAAGCAAAGCAATTAATGTAACATCAGAAGATGTAAAGACGCTGAAAAAACTGCTTGCAAAAAACATAGAAATTGACATTCAGCAAGTTCCGACAGAAGCTATTACACATGTAGATGAAAAACTATTAGAAAGCTAGGAGGAAAAAAGATGTTAATAAAAGCAATATTAGTGGGGCTTGTATTAGGTTTATGTAAAAGTGAATGGATTTACGGATTCCCTCAAGTTGGACGTCCGATTGTAGTCTCAACATTAACAGGACTGTTTTTGGGAGATCCGGTGCAAGGTGTGATTATGGGAAGTGTTTTGGAATTAATGTTTATCGGTTCATTTCCAATTGGAGCAGCAGTCAGCCCGGATTATACTTCTGCGGGAGCCATATGTACTGCTTTTGCAATTTTAACTGGAGCTGGAAAGGCAGTAGCAACTGCAATGGCATTGCCAATTGCATTGTTAGGTGGATTCATTTTCATTGGATGTAAATTGATGAATGCAGCTTTTGGACAGATTATGATGAAATATCTTGAAAAAGATGATTCTAAAGGTGCTTCTAGAATATATATAATGGGTTCTGTTTTCACCTGTTTTGTAGTGTATTTTGCTTATGCTTTTGTTTGCATTTTTGCAGGAAGTGCAGCAGTGGAAGCTGCAGTAAATGCAATTCCAAAAGTAATTATTAATGGCTTGGCAGCTTCTGCAAATCTTTTGCCGGCAGTAGGGTTTGCACTCTTACTCCAGATGGTAATTACAAAAAAGATGTCACCATATTTCTTTATCGGATTTATTTTAGCAGCATATTTAAGTATGCCGACGATTGCAGTAACTCTATTAGGAATTATGTTTGTATTAGTTATGGTAACATCACAGAATAATCAGCTAGCAGCTGTAGAAAATGAAGGAGGTGACGAAAATGAGTTCTAAGATTGAAAAGAAAGATTTAAAAACAATATATCGAAGATATTTAGCACTAAATAGTATGAATGACTATCCGGGACAGATGCATAATGGATATACATTCTCCTTACTTCCAGTTCTTGATAAGATTTATAAAGATAATAAAGAAGAACGTATCAAGGCCAAGAAGCGCCATATGGAATACTTTAATATTACTCCGAATATTGCAGGATTTGCCCTAGGTATTTCTACTGCGATGGAAGAGGAAAATGCAAAAAATCCAGAGTTTGATGATACAACTATCAATACAGTAAAAACGGCATTAATGGGACCGCTATCAGCAATTGGAGATACTCTATTTCCTGCAACATTAAGAATTCTGGCAACCTCACTTGTAATTACTATGGCAGCAGCTGGAAATGTATTTGCACCAATTTTATTCTTATTAATTTATAATATTCCAAACTATTTGGCAAGATGGTACAGCCTGAAATATGGTTACAGCATGGGAATGGAATTTATGGTAAAATCCCAGAAATCAGGTATTATGGATAAAGTATCTTATGCTTGTACAGTAGTTGGATTAATGGCAATCGGTGCTATGATATTTTATACTGTAAACATTAGTACACCAATTACTATTGGGAATGTAAAAAATGGCGGCATTGTATTGCAAACAACATTAGATACAGTCATGCCGGGAATGTTAAAAATTGCATTGGTTGGTATTGAATATTGGTTATTGAAAAAAGGTGTAAAAGTCGTACCGCTTTTGATTGGAACTATGGCTGTCGGTGTACTGTTATTCGCAATTGGAGCGATTGCTTAAGGGCAGGAGGCTAAAGATGAAAAAAGAATTACTTGTGATTGGTGCTGGAAATATTGGACGAGGTGTCATCGGTGGATTATTTTTTGAATCTGGTTACCATTTGTATATTTACGATATTATGGAAGAACGGATGAAACAGTTGAAAGAACAAGGCACTTATTTGATTGAACGGGTAGGTGCGAACAATAAACGAAGAGTTCTTGTCGACGATTTTGATGTTTTAGATTGTTCAGATACAGTAGATTTGATTGAACATATGAAAAAAGTAGATTTGATTGCCTGTTGCGTATACGAAGGTGCTTTTCAAAGTATTTGTCAAAATTTAAAGGAAGCTATTGAATATCGTGCAGAACAAGAGGCAGCTCCATTGAACATACTGCTTTGTGTTAATGCATTGGGGGCTCCGGATTACTTTGAGACAGAGTTAGCAAAATTATTGCAAAATAACCCGGCTGCTAGCCGTTATCTTAAAGAAAAAATAGGAATCTGTCAGGTTATGGTAGGAATGGCGGCAATGCCGTCTTCTGAAGAATTAATTGCAGAAGATGCATTTGCAGTTACAACTAAATTAGATGGACATATTGGAATTGATGAAGAACCTTTTAAAGGTGAGCTGCCACAGGTGAAACAAACTGGAGGGGTTCAAAAAGGGAAAGCTCAGATTTATCGAAAAGTCTATACTGGAAATATGAAGCATTGCATGTTGGCTTTTTTGGGAAAAGCAAAAGGCTATACTTACATTCGTGATACTTATGATGATGGATGGATTCAGGATTGTGTACTTGGAGCATTTTTTGAAGCGGATGCAGCTATTCAGGCGGAATATCAATTTGATGAAACTGACCATCAGGAGTGGATTGATTTTATTGTAGAAGCTCCTAAAAACCGAAATCTGAAAGATGCTTTTACGAGAGTAGCAGCAGATCCTAAGACAAAACTTTCCAGAGATAATCGATTTGTAGGACCAGCATTGTTATGTATGAAACATCATATTCTGCCATTTTATTTGGCAAAAGGGATTGCCTATGGATTTTTATACCGTGATGAAAGCGATATTGCCAGTATAGAAATTACAAACTATGTAAAAGAACATGGGATTGAAAAAGCTATAGAAGTTTATTGTGGTCTGACAGAAAATGAATGGGAGTTAAAACAATTGATTATGGCACAATATAAGGAAGCAGAAAAAATTCGTTAAAAAGGAGAAAAATTATGAGATATAATCATTTTAAAAATGCAGATGCTGATATTTCTGCATTAACAGTTGGTACATGGGGGATTGCAGGAGCAAACTCTGCAGGAGTGACATGGGGAAATGTAGATACAGAAGAATCGATTGCTGCCATTCGCCAGATGATAGATAATGGAGTTAATATGGTAGATACAGCCCCAATCTATGGAGACGGTCATTCTGAAACAGTTGTTGGACAAGCATTAAAAGATGGATATCGTGAAAAAGTGTATCTTGCAACAAAGTTTGGTTCTTACATCAGTCATTACACAGGAAAATCTGTAAGAGATAACAAATATAACTCCGTAGAGCGTGAAATTGATGAATCTCTTGCAAGATTACAAACAGATTATATAGACTTTTATATTATGCATTGGCCAGATGAAAATACACCGATTGAAGAAACAATGGCAGTCTGTAATATGTTGAAAAAAAAGGGGAAAATCCGTTACATTGGAATGTCTAATTCTTCCAAAGAATTAATTCAGGAAGCGCAAAAATATGCTAAAATTGATGTAATCCAGCCTCCGTTTTCTATCGTGAACCAGTCAGAAAGAGAACTAATGGAATGGGCTGAAACTCAAGGAATTGGGACAATGACTTATGGTTCTCTAGGTGGTGGAATTTTAACAGGAGCTATTCGCGAACTTCCAAAACCAGATCCAAAGGACATGCGTCAGGTATTCTATCCATTCTTTAAAGAACCGGTATTCTCTAATGTTATGGAATTATTAAAGACATTAGATAAAATTGCAGAAGCACACAATGTACCGGTGGCACAGGTATCCATCAACTGGAGTACCCAAAAGAGTTTTGTTGGTACAGCATTAACTGGAGTTAATACACCTGCACAGGCAGATGAAAATTGCAGTGCATTTGAATGGCAGTTGAATAATGAGGAAATTGCATTGATTGACAGTGAAATTGACAGATTAAATATTGGATAAGGTTTTTCTTGTGTTCATATAAGTCTTTTTATGGGGCTGTCACTTTAGTGAGACAGCCCCTATATTCATATCCATTTCTATGAACAACGTCGAAACGTCTTATCTGTAATAATTCTTGCAAAGATCAATCCAAGCGGCAAAGCCATAATAATAAGTAAAGCTTCTGTAAACCAAAAAGCACCGGTATTAATCGAAGTAATACCAATATTATAAATTGCCCGATACAAATACAATCCAGGAACCATAATAACGATGGAAGGCACAGTCAAAGAAATTCGAGGATAACCAATCGAAGTCTTGATCATAGATGCCAGAAGACCAGCAAGCAAAGCACCAAGGAATGCAGCTGCAGCTGGTGGAAATGAGGCGAGATCAACAAGTTCCAGACGAGTTGTATTTGCAATCGCTCCGATTAAACCTGCGGTAGCGGCAAGTCGTAAAGGGCTGTTAAACATTACAGAGAATCCTAACACTCCGAAGAAGCTTGCGATCAATCGGAAGATCAGGTACTGGAATTTGCTAAGGTCAAGAGGAAGGAAATCCATTGGTTTCAAATGAAGCACCAAAGCAAGCATCCATGCTGCCAAAGTTGCAACAGAGATAATAATGATCGCATATGTTAAACGTTCCAGTCCAGATCTCATATCTAGTTTCGCAAGGTCAATTCCACTTGTGATAAATGGAAATCCTGGAATGATAAATAACATGGAACAAATATAACCAGCCTGATGGTGGATCGAAACATGAAATCCAGATTTCAATGCCGTAAATGCAATTGTGTATACAATGCATGCCAGAGCAACACTTGCAGCGGTACATAAAAATAAAGTCAAATGATGCTGATTCATCTTCGCTCGAAGATAATTTCCGGCACCGGCACCCAGAAATGCACAAAACATTTCAACAGGGCCGCCGCCCAATAAAAAAGTAAATGCACAGCAGGCAACTGCGGCAGCCAGACCAAGAAATGGTGGAGAATAAAAACCATGAATTTCATGAATCCGATCAAGAAGAGTATGAAGCTCATCTCCAGACATCTTCTTACAGTTTCCTGCAAATTTATTTACGAACTCTTCCATGCGGTAAAGTTTTGATGTATTGACACCTGTATTAAACAGACATAACGATTCTGTATAACAGTTACCACCATCAATGCAGGTATATTCAATTGACAATAAACCAATATCGGCAGTACATGTAATTCCAAGTTCTCTGGCCAGTGTGTTCATGGAACTTCGCACTCTCCAGGCTCCGGTTCCACAAGACAGAAGCATGATTCCGGTACGGCCGATGATCGAGGCTTTCTCGCTTAATGAAGCTTCTGTGATCGGATGACCAATACTTTTTCTTGTATAATCATGCCAAGGAATCCGCATATGATTATGAAATTCTTCCTCCATATATATCACCCCTCCGAATCCATAAGTATTTCTAATAATTTTTTCCCAGCAATTCCAATTGGTCGGGTAGAATCGGTAAGGAGACAAATGTCTCGTGGATTAGCATGTTCCTTTACAGGAATTTCTATAATTTCACCACGATCAAGATAGTCCTTAGCAAGAGCTTCCGGACAGAAACCAATTCCAAGATCATGCTGCACCAGAGATAAGATCTGGTTCGTTGTAGCAGTTTCCATATCCGGAGAAAAAACTAACTGATTCTGATAGAAATATTTCTCATAAAAATTTCTGGTTGCTGTTCCTTCATTTAATGAAATAAAAGGAAAATCCTGCAGATCACGTAGTCTTTTCGGTGAAAAACCAATATCCCTATAAGAAGGTCCGCCAATTAAAATGTCACGGAAAGAGCAAAGTCGTTGCGATTGTAATGGATGTTCGCAATACAATGGTGTTGTCACAATACTAAAATCAACGAATCCTTTTCTCAAAGCTTTGATTGCCTGTGGTGTGGAATGGTTGGAAATTTTTAATTTAATATGTGGATAAAGTTTATGAAACTTCTCTAATTTCGGCAACAAAAATAAATGAAGTGCAGTTTCGCTTACTCCGATCGTAACAGTTCCAGATTTCAGATTTTTTGTTCGATTTAGTTCATCATTTCCAGAAGAAATCTGCTGGATCGCAATTGCTACATGGGCATAAAGTTGTTCCCCTTCTGGCGTTAGCTTGATTCCCCTGTGTGACCGGATAAATAAAGTGCAGCCAAGTTCACTTTCCATAATATTCATGCAGCGAGTGATATTTGGCTGATTATTATGTAAGAATTTCGCAGCTTTAGAGAAACTCTTATATTTTGCAACATAATAAAAGATACGATAATAGTCAAAAGGCATGATTGACCTCCTAGTTATATAAAATTTGTATGTTAATGATATGATATATATATTTTACATATCGTTCTTCCTAAAGTATAATACAGTTGATGAAAAAGTCAAGAAAGGGATGATCAGCGTGGAAACAATTTTTCCAAGAGAAGAAAATGCAGAGCATATATTTAAAAAAATTCTGGAAAATAATGATGCCTGTGAACGATTGAGAGAGTTATTTTATGAAGAGTTTGCCAACAGTGGAGATCGTGATCTTTCGGAAAAACAGTTTGTGAAAGCACTATTTGATGCATATCAAAATAGGGATCTTTCCGCTTTCTTGATGGGAATCTGTGGAAACAGTATGTTTGATCTGTTAAGAAATGCGTTTTTGATTCCTATGAGATTCAATGATAAAGGTGTAACAAATCCTGTAAGATTAACAGATGCAGAGGGCGAGCTGATCAAACAAGCATCCGTAAACAAACAGATTTCACAAAAACAATATAAAATGTTTCAGCAGATTTTAGATCAGGCGGACGATATACCGGATTATGAAATCTGTCTTGCTTATGGATTTCGTGAAAAACACGATTATCGGAACAAAAACGAAATTAACACAATGAAGATTGGGGAACATATTGGAATCCTGCTATTATTTAAACTACCTAAAGAAGTAAAAGAAATGATAGAGGATAACGAAGTCTACAGCATTGTTTGGGATTTTATGATGAGATTGGAAGAACAATTACCAAGAGCGTTCATGTATTACGGTGTAATGGATGAAAACAAATTTGAACAACAAAGCAGCGAGATTGGCATCTTTCTTCCCTTCCGTCACTTTGAACACCAACTAGAGAAAAACATCGAACAGGCCAATGGTATTGGTCTGGGATGTAGAGAACGGATCCTGACAATGATCAAATAAAAAGGAACTATTTTATTTATAGTTACCAATAGTAGTCATAAAAGACATCGCATGAAATACAAATATTCGTGCGATGTCTTTTGTGTTTTCTATCAATTTATGATGAGAGTGTCAAAAGTATAAATGAAATAAGGATTGACATTTTATAAAAAATAGCATACAATATTATTGTATTAAGGAAGTAATACAATAATACAATAAGAAGGAAGGAGAACTATGGGGTGGAAGATAGATGATGGAAGACCAATCTGGATACAACTGAAGGAACAGATGATCAAGAGGATTGTGTCAGGAACCTATCCAAGCGGAGAGAAACTACCAAGTGTCAGGGATCTTGCAGGAGAAGCAGGGGTGAATCCGAATACGATGCAGAGAGCGTTATCAGCACTTGATCAGGATGGATTAACGATCACCAACCGAACAAGCGGGCGCTGTGTCACAGAAGATGTGACGAAGATAGAAGAATGTCGGAAAGATATAGCACACAAGATCGTAAAACAATACATCAGGGATTTAGAGGAACTTGGATACAATAAGGAAGATGCAGTCGCATTGATCGGAAAGGAAGAGGAAGAATGAAGGATTTGAATTTAATAGAATTAACTGATTTAGAGAAACGGTATGGAAAGAAGGAAGCTTTAACGGGAATCAACTTAACAATAGGGAGAGGAAAGATCATCGGGCTTTTAGGACCCAATGGTTCTGGAAAGACAACATTGATCAAGTTATTAAACGGTCTGTTGCAGCCAACATCAGGTGAGATTAAAGTCAATGGTAAAGCACCTGGTATTGACAGCAAGAAGATCATCAGTTATCTGCCAGATAAGATGTATTTTGCAGATTGGATGAAGATTTCAGATCTGATGGATTTTTTTGAAGATTTTTACGAAGACTTTGACCGTAAAAAAGCAGAGGGCATGTGTGACACATTAAAGATCAACACCGAAGCGAAGATCAAAAGCCTATCCAAAGGAAATAAAGAGAAGGTCCAGTTAGTTTTGGTAATGTGCCGAAAAGCACAACTCTATCTGCTAGACGAACCGATCGCAGGAGTCGATCCCGCAGCAAGGGATTTTATCTTAGATACGATCTTAAATAATTATAATGAGGAAGGAACCGTGATCATTTCAACACATCTGATCGCAGATATCGAGAAGATTATGGATGAGGTTATTTTTATCAAAGAAGGAAATATTGTAACATACAAGTCAGCTGATGACTTAAGAGAAGAAAGCGGCAAATCCATCGATGCCCTGTTCCGTGAGATATTTCATACAGATGTATACAGAGGAGGGGACGAAGCATGCTAGGAAAATTAATAAAATATGATCTGAAAGCATTAGCGAAGATTTTAGCACCATTATGGGGTGTACTCTTAGTGATGGGACTGATCTTTGGAATCAGTATTCGGTCGAATCTTGACGGAATTGGAAATACGATGATCGTATTTAGTCTTGTGGTCATTGTTGCAGTGATCGTTGCGATCTTTGTAATGAATGTGATCATTGTGATTCAGCGCTTCTGGAATGGGTTATTGAAGGAAGAAGGATATTTAATGTTCACACTTCCAGTTACTACAAGAGGTCTGATCTTATCAAAAGTGATCAGTGCATTGATCATCAGTTGTGGGACAGCACTCGTGATCTCCTTATTGGGAATAGAGATCATTGCGATCAGTCCGGTGAAACTTATGGATACTGTAACGTATTTTGGAAACTGGGTCATCAAAGTACATGCAGGACCATGGATCGGATATGGGGCGGTGATCGCAGTGGTAGGTTTGCTAAGCGGAATCTACCATGTATATGCAGCAATGGTGATCGGACAGTTGAGTAATGGCAATCGATTCTTGTTTGCATTTGTGGCATATGCAGGATTATCAATTCTTGTATCACTGATCGGAATTCCAAGTATGGCAAATTTAGGGAATATGGGATTAAGTCTGCAGAACGCATTTGGATTTGATAGTGATCTTTGGATCTATTTTGTAGAAAATATTGTGATCATTATCATTTATCATATTGTTACAGAAGTGATATTAACAAAGAAATTGAATCTGGAGTAGGAAAAATAGGAGGGATAAGGAGAGGAGGAAAAATTATGTTAAGGAAATTGATGAAATATGATCTAAAATATTACCGTAAGATCATGCTGCCACTATGGGCTGTTTTGATCATTTATGGAATTGTCCATGGAATCAATACTGTGTTCAGTTATGAAACATTTTATGATCATATCCCAATAAAGGCACAGGCTATTGTTGTTGTGATCGGTATTTATTTTATATTCTGCGTGAATATTATCCTTGTGATACAAAGGTTCTGGAAAAGCATGTATGGAAAGGAAAGCTACCTTACACATACACTTCCAGTGACTGTGAGAAAGTTGATCTTATCAAAGGTTTTCAGTGCGATCATCATCAGTTTTACAACAGTTTTTATCTTCTTTGCAGAAAATAATATATTGATTTATATACAAAGTATTGTATATCACGGAGAAGCTTCACTTCAAGGGATACCGATTCGACATTTTCAGGATTTTACGAAACCAAAAGTTGTTTTAACAATTTTTTATATGATCGTATATGGAATCATATGGACGATGCATTTGATCTATCAGGCATATACAGCAATATGCATTGGACAGATGAGAAGTAAAAACAGATTTGCGACAATGATCATTGTAGGAGCTTTTTTATTCTTGGTTGGCTATGAAATGCAAGTGGTATTGTTGCAACATAATAGATATTACAGTTGGTTTTATCTTCCGTGTCTTATTGCCTTTCTTGTGGAAATTGTGTTGTGTCATTTGGTGATTGAGTTTATTTTGACTAGAAAGTTAAATATAAATTAGATAATAGAATTGACATAAAAAATTATAGATGTTAATATAACAATATAAAAAGGTGCTACCGATGACGGTTTGCCTGATTAATATAAGTTTTATAGACCGCTTACTTTCTCAGGGTAGGGCGGTCTTTTTCTGTCTTGGCATCATGCTTTCCACGCACATAGCCAAGACTATAAAAAGTCGCACACAGTGAGATTACTGCGATTAGGTCTGTAATGGTTAGCATAATTTCAAGTCCCCTTTCCGTCAGATTTCTCTATGAAAGAGATGGATCTATGTAATCGGGGCTAGAACTCCCCGTAGGAAGCAAACCGCCATTCACGTCAATGTGAAGTAACACCTTGACGTTTATTTTAACAGAAAACATATATTAATTCAATAAAAAACAAAGTATAAACATATAAAAGTACAAAAAATTTTACATACATTTAACACAACACATCTCCTAAATAAGTTAAAATAAAACTGTTGTAAAAAATAAGTGAAAGAAAAGTAAAGAAAAGAACAACTAAAGGAGAAAAAAAGTGAGCAGTACAAACATTTTAGGTTTGCTAGGAGGATTAGCATTATTCCTCTATGGTATGCAGATGATGAGTAACGGATTAGAATCTGTTGCCGGAAATAAAATGAAAGACATTTTGGAAAAATTGACATCCAATAGATTCTTAGGAATTATCGTAGGAGCCTTAATCACAGCCGTGATCCAGTCATCCTCAGCTACAACGGTAATGGTTGTAGGATTTGTAAACTCTGGAATGATGACATTAAATCAGGCAGTATGGATCATCATGGGAGCAAATATCGGTACAACGATCACGGGACAGTTAATTGCCTTAGACGTTGGAGCATTAGCACCATTGATCGCATTTATTGGTGTAGCACTTGTTGTATTTTCAAAGAATGAGAAAGTACAGTTTGTTGGAGAGATCATTGCGGGACTTGGTATCTTATTTGTCGGAATGAACATGATGGGGGATTCCATGGTACCACTTCGTGAGTATCCACCATTTATCAACCTGATGACAAGATTCTCTAATCCACTGATCGGAATCATCGCAGGTATGATCTTTACAGCGGTCATTCAGTCATCTTCAGCTTCTGTAGGTATCTTACAGGCGCTGGCGTTAAGCGGGGTTATCAGTTTCCATGATGCAGCCTTTGTATTATTTGGACAGAATATCGGTACATGTATCACAGCAATCTTAGCATCTATAGGAACAGAGAGAAGCGCGAAGAGAGCAACGATCATTCATTTAAGTTTCAATATCATTGGAACAGTTATTTTTACAATTTTATGTTTAGTGACACCTTTGACAAATTATGTGGCAGGATTCAGTGGAAGCAGTATTACAAAACAGATTGCCAATATGCATACATTATTTAATATCAGTACAACCATCCTGCTGATCCCATTTGGAAATTATCTGGCAAAACTTGCAACCAAGATTCTTCCAGAGAAAGAAGAAGAGAAAGAACATCACAAACATTTAAAATACATCAAATCGGTTGATACAAGAGTAGATGCTACATTTGGTACATCAGCGATCAACTTACAGAACTTAAGAAATGAAATTCAGAGAATGCTTGAGATGGCAAGGGTCAATGTAGAAGAAAGTTTTGATGCATTTTTGGCAGGAAGCAGCAGACTCTTAGGTGATGTTGATAAAAGAGAAGATTATATTGATTATCTGAACAAAGAAATCTCAAGAGCCGCAGCAAAGATGATGGCACATGAAACGAATGTTAAAGCTTCAAAAAATATCGGATCATATCTTGATATGACAAGCAATATCGAACGAATTGGAGATCATGCAGTTAATATTTGTGATTATACAAAGTTGATCGAAGAAAAACATATTGTATTTTCAGATGATGCAAAACAGCAGATGGAAGAAATGAAAATGATCTGTGAAAAAATGTTCCATAACATTTCTAAGGTACCAGAGGATACGCAGGAATGGCTTCAGAAAGTTCATGATTCAGAAAACTTTATTGACAAAAAGACAGAAGAATTCTATGAAAGCCACTTGGAACGTATCAATAAAGGAGAATGTAATGATGAAGCATGCATCATTTTCTCTGAAATGTTAACAGACTTTGAGCGTATTGGTGACCATGCATGGAATGTTGCAAAACAGATTGCAAAGATCATTGAACGTGGGTAAAACAATTACATAAAAATCAAAAAGAACCTTCTGAAAGAACTAAAATAAGAAGGTTCTTTTTTTGATAGTAACTAGACTTGTTATAAACAATACGTTATACTAAAAAGAGTGCTAAAAACAGGTGTGTAAAGGAGAAATGAGTTATGGATTATATTTTATCCCCATCAATTTTGTCAGCAGATTTTGCGAATCTTGGAGCAGATGTAAAAGAAGCAGTAAAAGCAGGTGCAAAATGGGTGCACATTGATGTTATGGATGGAATGTTCGTACCTAATATTTCCTTGGGACTTCCAGTGATTAAATCACTTCGTAAAGAAACAGAAGCTTTATTTGATGTACATTTAATGATTGAAGAACCAGGAAGATATATTGATGATTTTGCAGAAGCAGGAGCTGATCTGATCACTCTTCACGCAGAAGCAACAAAACATCTTCATAGAGCGATCCAGCAGGTAAAAGCGAAAGGATTAAAAGTTGGAGTAGCCTTGAATCCAGCAACGCCATTATCTGCATTAGATTATGTATTAGAAGAATTAGATATGGTACTGATCATGACTGTAAACCCAGGTTATGGCGGACAGTCTTATATTGCGAAGATGGATGACAAGATCAAAGAATTACGAGCGATCATCAATGAAAAAGGACTGGATATCGATATTGAAGTAGATGGAGGAATCTCAGCAAAGAACGTAGCACATGTCAAAGAATGTGGAGCAAACGTATTTGTAGCAGGATCCGCTGTATTTAACGGTGATATTGTATCTAGTGCAAAAGATATTTTAGAAGCTATGGAGGCGTAAAAATGAGTGAATGTAGTCATGACTGCAGCAGTTGTAGTGCAAACTGCGGAAGCAGAACACAGGAGAAAACAGATTTTCTTGAACCATTATATAGAGAAAGTAAAGTAAAGAAGGTTATCGGTATCGTCAGTGGAAAAGGTGGCGTAGGTAAATCCATGACAACTTCTTTATTAGGAGTCGCAGCAATGAGAAAAGGGTTGCATACAGCAATTCTTGATGCGGATGTTACAGGACCATCCATCCCGCAGGCATTTGGACTTCATGAGAGATTATTAGGAAATGCAGAAGGAATCATTCTTCCAGCAATGACAAATTTCGGAATCGAAGTTGTATCCTTAAACTTAATGTTAGAAGAAGAAACACAGCCAGTGATCTGGAGAGGTCCAGTTGTAGCAGATGTTGTAAAACAGTTCTGGGGTAAGACATTATGGAAAGACATTGATGTGATGTTTGTAGATATGCCACCAGGAACAGGAGAAGTTCCATTAACAGTTTTCCAGTCTATTCCATTGGATGGAATCGTTGTCGTTGCAACTCCACAGGAATTAGTAGGTATGATCGTGGAGAAAGCTGTGAATATGGCGAACATGATGAATGTACCAGTTCTGGGTCTGATCGAGAACATGAGCTACATCAAATGTCCAGATTGCGGCAAAGAGATCAAGGTATTTGGAGACAGTCATATTGAAGAAATTTCTGAGAAGTTTAACATTCCAGTACTCGGAAAACTTCCAATTGATCCAAAATTAACACAGGCATGTGACGCAGGGCTGATCGAGGATGTGGAAAATATTTACTTAGATGGTGTAATGGATATCATTTCATAAGAAGAAACAACGTAAAGAAGCGGTTTTCCGCTTCTTTTTTTGATGGAAAAAACGCAATGAAAAATAGAAATATTGTATACAAATATATAAAAAACAAATCGTATAAGTTAATAAATTTGTAACAACAAACTTACATATATTGGAAATAAATTGTATTTTATCGAGTACAAAGGTTGACATATCGATGGATATCGGGTAAAGTATGAAACATAGATTTCGAAAATGTTACAAAAATGTTTCGAAATTTAAGAAACTGTTGAGCACAGAAAGAGGTTTATATGCTGAAAGTTATGAAGAAGAAATTGTTAGTAGTGATCACAATGCTAGTAGTAGCATCAGGATTCATTTTTACAGGATCAACTTCAACCAAAGCAAAAGATAACGACGTAAAGTACTTAGGAAAATATAAATTAACAGCTTACTGCGGATGCAGAAAGTGCAGTGGAAAATGGGGAACAAGAACAGCTTCTGGAAAGAAAGCAAAACAGGGAAGAACTATTGCTGTAGATAAAAGAAAGATCAAATTAGGATCAAAAGTACAGATCAATGGAAAAACATACGTAGCCGAAGATGTCGGAGGCGGTGTCAAAGGAAAACATATCGATGTATTCTTTAAATCTCATAAACAGACAAAGAGATTTGGTAAGAAAACAGGTGTTAAAGTTTATAAGGTAAATTAAGATACGAATGATGATTATAAAATATAGCGTAAAAATATCAGCCAGTTTGGAAGAAAAGATGAATTCAAACTGGCTGATATTTTTTTGCTTTTACAAATGAATATTTAATGGTATTAAAATTTATAAGTACCATTTTTTCTTAAAGCGGCTAAAGCATCAATAACGCTCTGTTTATCTTCTGGATATGTAACACCATACCACTGATCTTTAGATACAAGCACTTCAAGAGAGGCTTTTCCATCATGTAACAGGTCACTTGCGACACTAGGAATAAAGTATTCACCTTTTAATGGATTCTCTTTGATCGCTTGATCAAGGAAAGAAGGGAATCCTTTTTCTAACTCGTCCATGATCATAGGCTGGAATCCAAAGAAGTTCATGGACACTAAAGTATCAAATGGAAGCGATGCCCAAGTTGCACCGTCATCTTCTGTGAATTCTGCATGATCTTCACGTTTTTCGATATGAGTTCTTTCTGTGATAGAAAGTAACTGGTGGTTGTCATCAACTTCACAGACACCTCTGGATACGTATCCATTCTCTGTAACTGTATTTCCAAGATGATATCCCACCATTGCAAATGGTGCCTTTCCGTCTTTCTCTTCATGGCTTGTAAGGAAATCAGCCATGACTTTATATCCATCAACACCATAATAGTCATCTGCGTTGATCACGGCAAATGGTTCATTGATAAATGGTTTTGCACATAAAACAGCATGTGCAGTTCCCCAAGGTTTCACACGTCCTTCTGGGACATTATAACCTTCTGGTAATGCATCTACTTCCTGATATGCATAACATACTTCCATTCCTTCAGGAACCCTTGCTCCAACAGTTTCTTTAAAATCTTTCTCAATTGCTTTCTTTATCACAAAGACTACCTTACCGAATCCGGCACGTTTTGCATCATAGATGGAATAATCAATGATAGCATGTCCCATCGGATCCATAGGGTCCATCTGTTTTAATCCTCCATAACGGCTTCCCATACCGGCAGCCAGAATTACTAATGCTGGTTTTTTCATGAAAAAACTCCCTTCTGATTTTTAAACTAAAATAAGTATAACGCAAGATAGAACAGATGGAAAGAGAAAGAAAAAATAAAGAATTGGAATTGATAAAGATCTATTTCGGTCAGCTAGAATTTATTGTATAATTTGAGTATTGAATCGTTGCAAAAAAAGAGAAAGATTTACAAATATTCGAGGAGGAAGAGTATGAAAAAACGAATATTATCAGTTTTATTATCGATGGTTGTGGCAACGACCATTTCATCCGCAGTTCCAATGAATGTTCAGGCGGAAACGACTGCAGTTAAAACGGCAGTATAATCAGCAAATACGACATATGGCAGAGTGTTGGGATACAAGCACATAATGAATCGAGTTCCGGTGACTATGTTTTAGGTACTACATTTTTTACTATGGAAATATGGAAAAAATCAGGTTCCAACTATGAAAAATTAATGGAGAAAGACTATTCTACAGGAATTGATCATTCACAAGTTTTTTATATGGAAGAAGGGACAGATTACTATATTTATATGGGAGGAGTCAAAGGCTGCAATGCAGATTTGACACTTGGAGGAGCAGGTACTATATATGCATATGATGCTGAAATAAATGAACCAGCTTCATACAAGGTACTTAGTGAAAAAAACTCACAGCAGATCAATGCGGCTTCTCCAGAAGATGTGCAATGGCTGAAATTCGTAGTCCCAGAAGATGGAAAATATAAATTAAGCTATAAAGAAGAAAACAATGCATCACGTGTACAGTTATTTGGATCTTCCGGTGGAAAACTTACGTACAAAGTTTGGTACAGTCAACCAGCAGATGACAGATCTTATTATGATCTGAAAAAAGGCGAGGTTTGCTATCTTGCATGTACAAGTTTTAAAGGCCAGGCATCTTATAAAGTGTCTGTAAAGAAAGTCACAGTAAAAGAAGTATATGCCAACAAAGATCATGCATTTTCAGTTCGTAAATCAACAAAAGCTTCTACAGTTGCAGCTGCACAGGCAAAAACAAGTATAGATTATCTGAATAAGATCTACACACCAAATCAATCATTCGCAACCCGAATTGATCATGCAGACCAACAGGATATTGCAGCATTTAAAAAGATGGCAGAGATTATCACAAAAGGATGCCAGACAGAGAAAGAGAAAGTGGAAGCCATCATAAGATGGGTTAAAAAGAATATTAAGTATGATACAACTGTTAGTTCATACTCTACTGAAGTTTTCCAAAGCAGAAAAGGAGACTGTCAGGGAATGTCCATGCTGATCGCAGATTTCTGCCGTTCGTTGGGAATGCCAGCGGCATATGCTTCTGGATGGAAGGCAGATCTTACAATGTGGACCATTGATGATCTGTATCATTCTTATGACCGCCACAAGTTTGCCGGGCATGGATGGGATATGATCTATTTTGATGGAAAATGGCATATGTATGATGTTTTATTTGATAACTATGATGTAACAGATTCAAATACTATGGCAGAAAAAGGCTATTACTTTGCATTTATCGAAGGTATGTCGATCGCTGGAGATGGTTTAGACCCAGCGTTAGCAGGAATGGATGTTGGAGGTATGCTTGTTACACCATGTTATTATCAAGGAAATTTTGTAACACTGGTTTATGGACGCCTGAGTGACAGAGAATATCAATATGAGGTTGATCAGGATGGAGATATTTGTAAAGCAGCACAGATGGGTGGAACAATCCGGCATCAAAACTTAGAAATGGAAGATCAATTTTTTCCAACGAGGACGAGTAATGTGGTTTATTTCCCATACAGTGATGAAATATCCAGCAATGGTGGTTTATATGATGATGGAAGACGGGATCCAGACGCCGGATACCTTTATACGAATGGATGGCTGTTCGGAGAATATCTGGCAGATGTAGATGGTGTATTGTGCAATATGGATCTGAAGACGATCGGTGATAAAATTTATTACTTTGAGAAGAATGGAGATGCGCAGATCTTAAATATGAATACAGACGACTACTATATGTATAAAGGACAGCTTTACATAAAAACAGGTGCATCCGGAAGTATTATTCCGACATTGGTTGAAAAATATTTAAATAATTCAAACTATGTAATTTCAACTTGGATCATAGAATCCTTCGATTCGAAAGGAAATGAGGTTAATGGAAGTTATCTGATCAAAATCAACAGCAAAGATTGCACAATAAAAACCTTAAATCCTGGATATGTATGCTATAGGATTAGGGTTCGCATAGTAGATGACGATGAAAATACATATTTGATGGACAAAGATGTTCAGTTAAATATCACAGATCAAGGAAAACCAACCTATAGTTTTGAAGACACACCACTTTCTTCCGATGAAAAACCAACACCAGATGACAATTTTGGAAATAAATCAGATAATGATAAAAATGATTCATCAGATAATAAAAACAATAATTTATCAGATACAAATTCAGATCAGACGCCTAAGGTAAATCCAAGCGTACAGAAAGTGGTTCTTACACAGACTTCTTATATTTACGATGGAAAAGTAAAGAATCCTGCAGTGAAAATATTTGATTCCAATGGAAAGCAGTTATCTTTCAAAGATTACACAATAAGCAAGGCATCTGGTCGCAAGAATGTTGGAAAATACAAATACACGATAACCTTTAAAAATGGATACACAGGGAAAAAGACATTATATTTCACGATCAATCCAAAACCAACAAAATTGACATCTTTGAAAAAAGGATCAAAGAAGATGAAACTCAAATGGAAGAAGGTATCCAGTCAGGCTTCAGGATATCAGATTCGTTATAGCACAAAATCTTCTATGTCTGGAGCTAAAACAGTAACAGTAAAGAAATATAAGACGAGCTCTAAAACGATATCACGCCTTAAGAAAAAGAAGAAATACTATGTTCAGATACGCACTTATAAAACAGTAGGAAAAGAAAAATATTATTCCAATTGGAGTGCGAGAAAATCCGTAGTAACAAAATAAAGATACATAGAAAGAATCCCACATAGTCGATGATCACAACTATGTGGGATTTTTGTGCATATTATGATATGAAATTCTCTATAGAATAATTGATAGCAGGATAGCCAAAACAAAAAATCCAAGAAAACATCCCGCAACAATTCTTTTATTCTGCCACCACGGCAATTTGATCTCTTCATCATCAGAAGGATCACCATCATCATAAAGCAGCTCATTGATCAAAGCTTCTGCTTTTGCTTTCTGTTCTTCCTTCACATAAATATCGGTCCCATAAACAGAATATCCCATCGCGATACTCATATATTCTCCCGTTCCAGGTTGCTTTGATATACTTTCAATACCATGCTCTTTTAGATAATCATGGATCATCTCAGCCTGAATCTGGTCAGCAGCATTAAATACTTTTGTAATCTTACCCTCCATAATTGTTACCTCCTTATTGTGAATGAGATTTAGTAATATTTTTATATTGTTATTTTAACATGGATGGTAATGGAAAGAAAGATTTTTGACGATACTTTAAATAATCCTATGGAGATATTTTGTAACGAAAAATAAAATCGTTGCAAAACGATTGCAACGAAAGTATAGTAAAAAAGAAAGGAGTAGAATTAGATGAGAAAATACAATCGATTAGTTTTAGAAGGTATGAATCAGTCATTTGAAGAAATTCCATCATTAGAGCAAAAATTATCATTTCATACGTTAGAAAAGGAATTGATCTATGTGATGCATATAGAAACTGTGAATCAAGATATTTTAAAAACATTAGAATTATATTCAGACAAGAATGGATATAACAATGCAGGAGCATTATTAGCAGATAAAAATAAGTTTCCAGGAATTGATTGTGTTCGATTTGGAAAGAGTATTGATGAGATCATGGATCGTGAAATATATGAAAATATGTCTATTTTGAAACAATTTTCTAAAACCATAGATTTATATCAAAAATATTATCAATATGAAAAAATAGAAGGAACGAAACGAGAAGTAATGGATAAGATTCCAGAAAAAGCTTTTCGTGAAGCAATAGCCAATGCATTAGTACATCGGGCATGGGATGTAAATGCATCAATTAAAGTGAGCATGTATGAAGATCGAATTGAAATCGCATCACCTGGTGGATTGCCATCAGGGATGAGTGAACAGGAATATTTAAACGGACAGATTTCGATTTTGAGAAATCCAATCATAGGGAATGTGTTTTTCCGACTAAAATATATCGAAAAATTTGGAACAGGAATTTTAAGGATTAATCATGCTTATGAAGAATCAATCAAAAAACCTATCTATAAAATATTTGAAAATTCAATTATGATAACACTTCCAGTAATTGAAACAAGAGGGAAATTAACAAGATCAGAACAACAGATCATAAAATTAATTGAAGAAAATGGAGAAATGAGCAGAAAAGAAATCGAAGAAGAAATTGGTCTTGGAAAAGCAACTACTATAAGGATGATAAATGATCTTGTACGAAGAGAAATCATTCAGAAAAAGGGTGCTGGAAGAGCAGTGAGATATATCATGAATTAATTATAAAGAAGAGAAGAAAAGTTATATGAAGATTCAACACGAACTCATCATGCCAAACAAGGATCTTCCGTTTAAGATGTTTATTTTTGAAGGCAAAGATGGTAATTATATCAGAGAAAAACATTGGCATAGATCCATCGAGATTTTTGCAGTGTTTCAAGGAACTTTAGAATTTTATTTAAATGATCAGCAGTATTTACTAGAGTGTGGAGATTTTATCATTGTCAATTCGAATGAGGTTCATTCAATCCATGCTCCGAAACCGAATATGACGGTTGTATTACAGATGTCGTTAGATATGTTTGAGAAGTATTACACAGGAAATCAATTCATTTGTTTTGTACACGAACCACAGGCACAGGATGAGCAACTAATGGAGATAATCTGTGAGATGTATATGGAATATGCAGACAAGAAATGTGGACATGATCTAAAAATACAAAGTTTGTTTTATGACATGTTATATTTGATGGTAACAAGATATCGAAAGATTAATGTACATCCAGATATTTTGCAGCAGCATAAGCAACTGATAAAATTATCAGCGATCACAGATTATATGAAAGAACATTACAAAGAGGAACTATCCCTTGCAAAATTAGCACAAATCTTTGGATATTCTATATCCTATTTATCCAGAATGTTTCAAAAATATGCAGGGATCAATTACAAAGATTACTTGCAGACAATTCGTACAGAATATGGATGCAGACAATTAATTGAGACAGATCTTACAATCGGAGAGATTTCGATGGAAAATGGATTTCCGAATAATAAGGCATTTTCCAAGGCATTTTATAAAAAATACGGAATCACGCCAGCAGAATTTCGAAAAAGACAAAAAAGTGCCATAAACGAGATAAGTAAATAGCCGAGAAAACAATAGAATATTGTTATAATCTCCTTATAAGTGATAAACGAAAAAGGCAAAAAACATTCGTATCATGATAATAAGGAGATTTTTTAAAAGGTTATCCTGTAGATAAGATTTTAAAAGAAATTCAAATACCTGGAGCATTCTGTGGATTAGTCGGAGAAAATATCACATTAAAATAATCAAAAAAGGAAAGGATGGAGAATCAAATGAGTAATATGCCAAAAGTAAAGATCGGAATCGTAGCAGTCAGCAGAGATTGTTTCCCAGAAAGTTTATCGGTGAATCGTAGAAAAGCAGTCGTAGAAGCATATACAAAGAAATATGGAGATGCAGATATTTATGAATGTCCAGTCTGTATCGTTGAAAGTGAGATCCAGATGGTTGAGGCACTTGAGGATATCAAAAAGGCAGGATGTAATGCATTAGCAGTTTATCTTGGAAACTTTGGACCAGAGATTGCAGAAACATTACTTGCAAAACATTTTGAAGGACCAAAAATGTTCTTTGCAGCAGCAGAGGAAAGCGGAGATAATCTGTTAGATGGACGTGGAGATGCATATTGTGGTATGCTGAATGCAAGTTATAATCTGAAATTAAGAGGTGTGAAAGCTTATATTCCAGAATACCCAGTGGGGAATGCTGAAGAATGTGCAGAGATGTTACATGAATTTGTACCGATTGCAAGAGCGGTCGTTGGATTAAGCAGTCTAAAGATCATCAGTTTTGGGCCTCGTCCATTAAACTTCTTAGCATGCAATGCACCAATCCAGCAGTTATACAACTTAGGAGTCGAGATCGAAGAAAACTCTGAATTAGATTTATTCGAAGCATTTAATGCACACGAAGGTGATGAAAGAATCCCAGAGATTGTCAAGGAAATGGAAGAAGAACTTGGTAAAGGAAATAAGAAACCAGAGATCCTAACAAAACTTGCACAGTATGAACTGACATTAAAAGACTGGGTAAGAGACCACAAAGGTTACAGAGAATATGTAGCGATCGCAGGAAAATGTTGGCCTGCATTCCAGACATAGTTTGGATTTGTACCTTGCTATGTGAACAGCCGTCTGACAGCACAGGGAATTCCAGTATCTTGTGAAGTTGATATTTATGGAGCATTAAGTGAATTTATCGGAACTGTTGTAAGTGGAGATACAGTTACATTACTTGATATCAATAATACTGTTCCACATGATATGTATGAAGAAGACATCAAAGGATCTTATGATTATACACAGAAAGATATCTTCATGGGATTCCACTGTGGAAACACAGCAGCAGAGAAATTATCTTTCTGTGAAATGAAATATCAGAAGATCATGGCAAGAACTCTTCCAATCGAGGTAACACAGGGAACACTGGAAGGAGATATCAAACCAGGAGACATCACATTCTTCCGTCTTCAGAGTACAGCAGACTGTAAATTACGCGCATACATCGCACAGGGAGAAGTTCTTCCAGTCGCAACGAGATCCTTCGGAGCCATCGGTATTTTCGCAATTCCAGAGATGGGAAGATTTTACCGCCATGTCCTGATCGAGAAGAATTTCCCACATCATGGAGCTGTAGCATTTGGCAATTTCGGAAAAACATTATATGAAGTATTTAAATATGTTGGAGTTCCAGTAGAAGAGATTGGATACAATCAGCCAGCTGGAGTCAGATATCCAACAGAAAATCCTTGGGGATAAGATCGGAGGTTTGTATGTTATACATTGGTGTAGACCTTGGAACATCCGCAGTGAAATTACTGTTAATGGATGAAAAAGGTGGAATCAAAAAAATCGTTTCCAAAGAATATGAGCTGCATTTTCCGCATCCAGGATGGTCTGAGCAGAAACCAGAAGACTGGTATAGTCAGTCTATGGAAGGAATCAAAGAACTGATCAGTGAATGCGACAAGTCACAGGTTGCCGGGATCAGCTTTGGAGGGCAGATGCATGGACTTGTCGTTTTAGATGAAAATGATGATGTGATCCGTCCTGCAATCCTATGGAATGATGGACGTACACAGAAAGAAACAGATTATTTAAATAACGAGATTGGAAAAGATAAATTATCCGAGTACACAGCTAATATCGCTTTCGCAGGATTTACAGCACCAAAAATCCTGTGGATGCGTGAAAATGAACCAGATAATTTCAACAAGATCAAAAAGATCATGCTGCCAAAAGATTATCTGGCATATAAATTATCTGGAACATTTTGTACGGACTATTCCGATGCATCTGGAATGTTATTATTAGATGTAAAGAATAAATGCTGGTCTAAACAGATGATGGAAATCTGTGGAGTCAGCGAAGAACAGCTTCCAAAACTATTTGAAAGTTATGAAGTTGTTGGAACATTGAAAGAAGATATTGCAGAGGAACTTGGATTATCCAAAGAAGTCAAGATCATTGCGGGAGCTGGAGACAATGCGGCAGCAGCCGTAGGAACTGGAACTGTTGGAGATGGAATGTGTAACATTTCTCTCGGAACATCCGGAACGATCTTTATTTCAAGTAAGAGCTTTGGAGTAGATTCTAATAACGCATTACATTCTTTTGATCATGCAGATGGTTATTATCATTTGATGGGATGCATGTTAAGTGCAGCATCTTGTAATAAATGGTGGATGGATGAAATCCTCAAAACAAAGGAATATAGCAAAGAGCAAGAAGGCATTACAAAATTAGGAGAAAACCATGTATTCTATCTTCCATATTTGATGGGAGAAAGATCTCCACATAATGATCCAAAAGCAAGGGCAACATTTATCGGAATGTCCATGGATACAACGAGAGAAGAAATGACACAGGCAGTGTTAGAAGGAGTTGCATTCGGACTTCGTGATTCTCTGGAAGTTGCAAGAAGTCTTGGAATCAAGATTGAACGCACAAAGATCTGCGGCGGAGGAGCAAAGAGCCCATTATGGAAGAAGATCATTGCAAATGTGATGAATCTGAAAGTCGATGTGATCGAAAGCGAAGAAGGTCCAGGATATGGAGGAGCGATGCTTGCAGCCGTTGGATGTGGAGAATACGACAGCGTACAGGAAGCAGCTGATCAGCTTGTGAAGGTTGTAGATACGGTGGAACCTGATGTCAAGCTTGTTGCGAAGTATGAGGCGAAATATCAGCAGTTTAGAGAAATTTATCCAGCACTTAAGGGTGTATTTCAGAAACTTGATTAACTATAAGGCAACTATAAACTAAATATAAATAATGAACAACAACAAAGAACAGGTATGCATAAGGACTTCAAGGAATTCCAAAGCATACCTGTTCTTTCTTAAATTTATGATCACAAGAATAAAAAATCCTAAAAAATATTATTGACATTTTTTCTCACATGTATTATTATATAAATATAATAACAGTAATTATTATCAATTTAAACACAAGGAGGATGAAACAATGAAATACGTATGTGATGTATGTGGATGGGAATATGATGAAGAAAAAGGATATCCAGAAGGTGGAATCGCTCCAGGAACAAAATGGAAGGACGTACCGGAAGATTTTGAATGTCCATTATGTTTTGTAGGAAAAGATCAGTTTTCAGAAGAGTAGTTTTTTATTTCATAGGAAAAATTTTTATAAATATATAGTTATAGAAGGGGGAAAATTATGGCTAAATTTTATCGTTCAGAAGACAAAACAGTATTATTAGAATTATTCGGATCAGGAAGTGCCTTAGAGAATATAAAAGGCTTAAAAGCAAACACAACAGATGCAGCAGTTGAAAAACATGTACCTGTTGTGACACAGGAAGGAAATAAGATCACAGTAGCTGTATCTTCCGTAGAGCATCCAATGCTTCCAGAACATTATATTATGGGAGTATATATTGAAACAAAGAATGGCGGACAGCTGCATAAATTTGCACCAGGGGATAAACCAGAGGCGGTATTTATGTTAGCCGATGGAGATGAATTCATAGCAGCATATGAGTATTGTAATCTGCATGGATTATGGAAATCTGAAGTATAGAAATTATCAATTTTGAAGTGCATGAAGAAAACTATTAATTTGTAGTTTGAAGACGGAAATTATTATTTGAATATTATAAAAAGAGATCATGTGTCAGCGACCGTACGGACACATGATCTCTTTTTATAATATTCAAATAATTTACGTGATTCAAACCACCACACAGTGTGTATGTTATTCGGTACTGTTATATTAAAAATCAATACAGCATACATACACTGTGAGTTATAATTGACAAGTATGGTTAGAATGGTTAGAATAAAGTTAGAAAGAATAGACAGAATAATTTCAAGGAGGGTTTTTCATGAAGTTACAAGAATCTGAGAGAACGGAATTCAAATCCATTGTAGTCACAGACATCAAGAAAGAAATCATAGCATTTGCCAATTGTGATGGAGGAAAAATCTATATTGGGATTGAAGATGATGGGACAGTTATTGGGGTGGAAGATTCAGACAGTGTAGCGTTGCAAGTAAGCAATATGGTTAGAGATGCGATTAAACCAGATTTAACCATGTTCCTGCATTATGAGACAAAAGAGATAGAACAAAAACAAGTTGTGATCATAGATATTCAAAGAGGAACAGAACGCCCATACTATATAGCGAAGAAAGGGTTAAGACCAGAAGGCGTATATGTAAGACAAGGATATTCTTCTGTTCCAGCAACGGATACAGCTATTAGAAAGATGATTAAAGAAACAGATGGTGATCATTTTGAAGATATGAGATCATTAGATCAAGAATTGACTTTTTGCGAAACAAAAAAAGAATTCCAAAAGAGAAATATCACATTAGAACAGCCACAGATGAAAACTTTAGGAATTATAAACCAAGATGAAATTTATACGAATCTTGCTTTATTACTTTCAGACCAATGTGTGCATACGATTAAAACAGCAGTTTTTGAAGGGAAAACCCAAAATATATTTAAGGATCGAAAAGAATTCACAGGATCACTATTTGCCCAAATGGAAGCAGTATATGATTACATTGACTTCAGAAATCAAACACATTCAACTTTTGAAAAACTTTATCGAATTGATAATAGAGATTATCCAGAAGTAGCAGTAAGAGAAGCATTGCTAAACTGTCTTGTACACAGAGATTACGGATATAGTTCTAGTATTCTGATCAGTATGTACGAAGATCGGTTAGAATTCACATCCATTGGGGGATTGGTAACAGGAGTTACATTAGAAGATGTGATGATGGGGATTTCTGTATGCAGGAATAAAAAATTAGCGAATGTTTTTTACCGTTTAGAATTGATCGAAGCTTATGGAACAGGAATACAAAAGATCATGAATGCTTATCAAGATCAGTTTATAAAACCAGAGATCAAAGTCAGTAATAATGTATTTAAGATCATATTACCAAACACAAATGCACAGGCAGAATTAAGAGAAGAACTGCAATACCATACACATATACAACCAGAAGACGAAGAAACACAGATCATGCAAATGATCGATCAAGAAAAAAGAATTCAAAGAAAACAAGTTCAGGAAATGCTTGGAATCAGTCAGACAACCAGTGGTAGAATTCTAAAACAGATGGTTGAAGATGGATTGATCATACAGAGAGGCAGAGGAAAGAATACGTACTATACGAAAAAATAATTACAAGACGATGTATAAGATATGATCGGACGAAAATAGTAAATGCATCTGAAAAAGAGATAAGATCACTGGTATTTATCATATAAAAACATCACAAATACTTGAACACAAGGGGAGGCCGTGGTATATTTAAGTTTAATAACAAGGAGAGAAAGATGGAAAATTTAAAAAAAGAGATCGAACAATTAAAACAAGAAAAAAATGCTGTTTTACTAGCACATTATTATGTAGACGATGCCGTTCAGGAAATTGCTGATTATGTTGGGGATTCTTATTATCTTGCCAAAGTTGCATTAAAAGAATCCAAAGATGTGATCTGTTTTGCAGGCGTAAACTTTATGGGTGAGAGTGCCAAGATCTTAAACCCAGACCGTACAGTAATCATGCCAGATCAGAAGGCAGACTGCCCAATGGCTCATATGGTCGATGTGGAGAAGATTGAAGAGATGCGTAAGAAATATGATGATCTTGCTGTTGTCTGTTACATTAATTCTACAGCAGAGATCAAAGCACATTCTGATGTCTGTGTAACTTCATCCAATGCTCTGAAAGTTGTAACAGCACTTCCACAGAAGAATATTTTCTTCGTACCAGATGAGAACCTCGGACGTTATATCGGAAGCAAACTTCCAGAGAAGAACTTTATTTACAATGACGGATTCTGTCATGTACATAGAAGTATCACAGCCGAGAACGTAAAGAAAGCCAAAGAAGTACATCCAGAAGCAGAAGTTTTAGTGCATCCAGAATGTACACCAGATGTTGTAGCTTTAGGTGATTATGTAGGAAGTACATCAGGAATCATTGACTATGCGACAGCATCTGACAAGGACGTATTTATCATTTGTACAGAGATGGGTGTTTTATATGAATTAAAACAGAAGAACCCAGGAAAGACATTCTACTCTGTAGGACATCGTCAGTTCTGTCCAAATATGAAGCGTATCAGTTTAGAGAATGTAAGAGACACATTAAGAGACATGAAGAATCAGGTAGAATTACCAGAAGAACTGCGATTAAATGCTAAGAAAGCATTAGATGAGATGTTAAGAATCGCGCAGTAAGACAGGAAAGTTCCAAGGAAGGGCAAAGAGAATTATGAAAACAGCAGATGTGATCATTGTAGGAAGTGGTGCTTCAGGATTATTTAATGCATTATTTCTTCCGCAGGATTACAAAGTAATCGTTATTACAAAGAAGGAAGTTGAAGAAAGTGATTCATTTTTGGCGCAGGGAGGAATCTCAGCGCTGAAGAATCCGGAAGATTATGATTCATATTTCGAGGACACTATGAAGGCCGGACATTACGAGAATGATAAAGGTGCCGTCGAGAAGATGATCAAAGAATCACCACAGATTATTCAGGATCTGAAAGATTTTGGTGTAAGATTTGACTTGAAGGATGGAGAAATCGAGTTTACAAGAGAAGGTGGACATTCCACATTCCGTATTCTTCATCATGAAGATCTGACAGGAAAAGAGATCACAAGCCATTTATACGAAGAGGCGAAGAAACGTGATAATATTACGATCATGGAAAATTGTACGATGATCGATATCATTGAGAAAGACGGAGAATGTAAAGGAATTGTATATAAAGATGCAGATGGTAATTTAGATACGATCGAAGCTCCGGATACTGTTCTTGCAACAGGAGGACTTGGAGGGTTATTTAAACATTCTACAAACTTCAGACATCTGACAGCAGACAGTCTGGCTATCTGCCTGCGCCATAATGTTGAATTAGAGAATATTAACTATATCCAGATCCATCCAACAACATTTTATTCAAAGAAACCAGGAAGAAGATTCTTAATCTCTGAATCAGTCAGAGGAGAGGGAGCTTACCTGCTCAATAAAGATGGAGAACGTTTTACAGATGAGTTAAAACCAAGAGACGTTGTAACTGGAGAAATCTGCAAACAGATGAAGAAAGACGGAAGTGATCATGTTTATTTATCTGTTACACATTTAGATGGAGAAAGAATCAAACATAGATTCCCAAACATCTACAAACAGTGCTGGGATGAAGGATATGACATGACAAAAGAACCGATTCCAGTAACACCGGCACAGCACTATTTCATGGGTGGAATTAAAGTAAACTTAGACAGCAAGACATCTATGGAACATTTATATGCAGTCGGTGAGACAAGCTGTAATGGGGTTCATGGAAAGAACCGTCTGGCAAGTAATTCATTATTGGAAGCACTTGTATTTGCCAAGGCAGCAGCGAAAGACATCACAGAACATCCATCAAAAGCCGAGACAGTCGAAGTAGATTTAAGTAAGTATCAGAACGAAGAACAGCGTGAGAAAGAGAATGAACAGCTTGTTCTTGACGAAATTAAACGAAAGGACAGAAGTTTTTATGATCAGTGGTGTAACGATGAGAATTAACATCGATGAATATTTGATGAATGCATTAAAAGAAGATATCACTCAGGAAGATGTCAGTACAAACGCAGTGATGCCAGAACCAAAACAGGGAGAAGTAAATTTAATCTGTAAACAGGATGGGGTCATCTGTGGATTAGAAGTATTTGAAAGAGTCTTCAAACTTTTAGATGAAACTGTTGTTTTTGAGACAGAATTAAAAGACGGAGATAAAGTGACCAAAGGACAGTTGATGGGAGTTGTCAAAGGAGATATCCGTGCCCTTTTATCTGGAGAGAGAGTTGCATTAAACTATTTGCAGAGAATGAGTGGAATCGCAACGATGACAAGCGAGTTATCCAAAGAATTAGAAGGATACAAAACAAAGTTATTAGATACAAGAAAGACAACACCAAACATGCGCCCATTTGAAAAATACGCAGTGACTGTTGGTGGAGGACATAATCACCGCTACAACTTATCTGATGGAGTTATGTTAAAAGATAACCATATCGGAGCTGCAGGTGGAATTAAAGAAGCGGTAGCTATGGCGAAAGACTATGCACCATTTGTCAGAAAGATTGAAGTAGAGACAGAGAATCTTGACATGGTAAAAGAAGCCGTAGAAGCAGGAGCAGACATTATTATGTTAGACAACATGGATGATGAGACAATGAAAGAAGCTGTCAAACTGATCGACGGAAGAGCTGAAACAGAGTGCTCAGGAAATGTTACAAAAGAACGCCTAAAGACAATCCGTGAGATCGGAGTGGATTATGTATCCTGTGGAGCTTTAACACATTCAGCTCCTATTATGGACATTTCTTTGAAGAATTTACATCCGGTAGAGTAAAGAATAAAGGTATAAAATCCGATGTTTTTATAAGAATAGTCATAGGATTGTTCTTATAGAAATATCGGATTTTTTCGATTTATATAAGAAAGAATCCGCGGTATACGTATTCTAAATGAAGTGAAAAAAGAAATGGGTAATACAATGAAGAATATCAATGCTCCATCAATTCCTGATTGTATCCAAAATTAATGTTCAACATAACAGCTTTAAAATCCAGAAAATAACATTTTTTATTTCGACAGAAATTGCATACAAAACCCTCTATAATAATCTCGCAGGAGGGAAAACTATGGAAATCTTAAGAAAAAAAGAATTCGAAGAAGACCGGTTATTTCAAAATTTTCATGAAATGATCCTTTATCATATGCGCCAGATGCAGCAATGTCTCACGACAGCGGGAAAGATGTTCTGTGATCATAACGATGAGGAAGAAACGTGTGAAAAACGGGGAAGAGATGTAGTTGAAAGTGTGATCTTAAAAGAATGTGTCGGATGCCGTGAGAATCAAAAATGTCAGTTTACATTAGCAGATAAGGACAGGCTTGGGCAGATCATCGAAAAGCAAGGTGGATTAAGCTATGCAGATTTAAAAAGATGTCATCCATGCAAGAATGGACAGGATTTTATCGAGGAAGCAAATCAGATTTATGAACGGGAATTGTTTCTGCGTGCAATGAGAAATCAGATGAAACAACTGAGAAAGATTGTCGGGGAGCAGTATATCAGAGCCGGAAATACACTGGGTGATTTCTTTCAGGGAAAAGTATCATTAACGGCAGATAATAAGAAATTATATGAGAAGATCACAAAAGGTTTTGCAAAAAGCCAACTGAGACTAAAAGAAATTTATTTCTACGATAATCCAGAGAAAGGAAAACAGATCTATCTATATCTGAAAAAGAAAAAAGGCAGGGAAATCAGCACAAGACAAGCAGCAGTGTTGTTAAGTTCCATGACAATGGAGAAAATGAAGCCATTGCCAGATCAGAAAAAGATGATCGGAAATTATTATGAGATTTATGGATTTACACCAGAAGAAAAATTCCATGTAATCGCAGGAATCCACACTTCGCCAATGATCGCAGGGGATGAGAATGGAGACAGTTTTTCCATGGGAAAAGTAAGGGAAGGAAGTTTTGTGTCTATGATCTCGGATGGAATGGGAACAGGACAGGAAGCGAAAAAAGAAAGTAGGAAAATAATTGAAGTGATGGAAGAACTTCTAGGAGCAGGAATTAACGAAAGTCAAAGTATTCAGCTTTTAAGGTCCATGATGATCTTACAACCAGAAAAAGAAAAATATGCGACATTAGATTTTTTTCAGTTAGATTTATTTGCAGGAATCGGAACATTCTTTAAAATTGGAGCCTGCCCATGTCTTTTAAAGAGAAAAAACGACGTGGAGATCATTCAAGTAGATACGATACCAGTGAACCTCTTATTACATACCGAGAAAATTCCAATTTACCGCAAAAAGATGGAAAGTGAAGATATTTTAGTCATGTTAAGCGATGGAGCTTTCGACGGATTTTCGCAAAATGGTTTGGAGATGGCAGCGCGATATTTGAAAGAAATGGATGTGGTACGTCCACAGGCGATCGCAGATGGATTATATGAGCAAATTACAACAAACAAAGAATTTGAAAAAAGAGATGATATGACGATCATGGTATTGGGAATCTGGGACAGGTATTGAAGGAATCTGCAAAGAATGATAAAGTAAATTACATGAATAAAGTAAAAGAATTTATCAAAGAAAAAAATTTAATACAAAATGGAGATCATATCATTATTGGTGTTTCTGGCGGTGCAGATTCTGTATATCTGTTACTTATTTTAAATGAATTAAGAGAATCAATGAATCTCACGATCACAGCAGTCCACATCAATCACATGATTCGAAGAGAAGCTGTGGATGATCAGAAGTTTGTGCAGGATCTTTGTGGACAACTTTCAATTCCGTGTAAAATATTTGAAATAGATGTAAAACAGATCGCCAAGCGTGAAAAGATGTCATTAGAAGAAGCAGGAAGAAAAGCGAGATATGATGCATTTGCAAAAACAATGAAAAAATATAATGCTGATAAGATTGCGATCGCACATCATCAAAACGATCAGGCAGAAACATTTTTATATCGAGTGGTGAGAGGAACTGGAATTTATGGGGCGGGTGCCATGAGAGAAAAAGATGGAAATCTGATCCGTCCGCTTTTATGTGTAAAAAAAGAAGAAATCGTAAAATATTTAAAAGAGGCTGGGCAGGCCTGGGTAGAAGATGCAAGCAATCAGGACGATGCATTTGCAAGAAATCAGATCCGAAATCAGGTAATTCCAAGACTTGAGATGATCAATGAGCAGGCGGTGGAGCATATAGGATGGCTGTGCGAAGATATCAAAGAAGTGACGACGTATCTGACAGATCAGATAGAAGAGTCATTTTTAAGATGTACAAAGCCTATTGGACAAGGATTTGAGATCAATTGTGATCAATTGTTATTGGAAAACCATTGGATCCAGAAACAGGTTCTAAAAAAAGTTTTGGAAGAAACAGCTGGTAAGAAGAAAGATTTAGAAAGAAGACATATTGAAGATCTGTTAACTTTGGTAGAAAATGGAACAGGGAAACGAATTTCTCTTCCGTATAATATGGTTGCCGAGAAAAATTATCAGTATATTAAGGTACAAAAAGGAAATATATCAGATAAACAAGAAATTACAGGAAGAATTTTGTGCGAAGAGGTTACAGATTTAGCAAATATCGTAGAAAATGATTTTACCAAAATCATTGATTATGATAGAATAGAAACAGGTGTACAATTACGATGCCGGAAGCCAGGAGATTTTTTTACATTTGGCAAAGATCAGAAGAGAAAATCATTAAGCAGGTATTTTATTGATGAGAAGATTCCAAGACAATTGCGGGAAGAGATACCATTAGTGGCAGATGGCAGTCATATTGTATGGATCGTTGGCAGAAGAATCAGCGAATATTATAAGATCAAAGAATCAACCAAGCGTTATTTAAAGCTTGAGTTCAAAAGAGAAGGAGATGATTCCAATGGAGAATATCAGAGTAATGATTTCAGAGGAAGATGTAAACAAACGAATCGCGGAGATGGGAGCGCAGATCAGTGAAGATTATGCAGGAAAAGAAATCCATCTGATCGCCATCTTAAAAGGAAGTGTTTTTTTTGCGTGTGAACTTGCAAAGAGAATCACGATTCCAGTAACAATTGATTTTATGTCAGTGTCTAGTTATGGAAATTCCAGAGAATCCTCAGGAATCGTTAAGATCGCAAAAGACTTAGATGAGCCAATCTTAGATAAAGAAGTATTAGTTGTAGAAGATATCATTGACTCAGGAAAGACTTTAAATCATTTAAAACCAATGCTTGAGAGCAGAAATCCTGCGTCACTTCATCTGTGTACATTGTTAAGCAAACCAGATCGTCGTGAAGTTGAAGTACCAGTCAGATATATTGGTTTTGAAGTACCAGATGAATTTGTTGTTGGATATGGACTAGATTATGCACAGAAATATCGTAACCTTCCTTACATTGGAGTAGCAGAGGAAGAGTAGAGAGGAGACTAAACGTTGAACCCGAAGAAAAGTAACAGTGGATTTTTAGTAGTCCTGCTGATCTTGGTGATCGGAGCATATTATTTTATCAGCGTGTTCCAGCCAGGTTCAGGTGATTACACCTATCAGCAGTTTATGAAGGATGTAAAGTCTGACAAAGTAACTGCGGTAACTATTAAACAGAATAAAGAAGTACCAACTGGGACGATCACAGCAGAGTTTGGAAAAGATGATTATAAGAGCTGTGAAGTTACAGATGTCAATCAGGCGATCAATGATATTAAGAAAGCTGACAGCTCTCTTGCCAATAAGATCAGCATTAAGGGAATCGATCACAGTGGGGATATGATCTCTAATCTGATCGGGGTAGTACTACCGATCGGAGTTGTCATATTTTTCATGGTTATGATGATGCGCCAGAATGGTGGCGGTGGCGGCAAGATGATGGATTTTGGAAAAAGCCGTGCCAAACTTGCCAATCCAAATGGTAAGAAAGTAACATTTAACGATGTTGCAGGATTGACAGAAGAGAAAGAAGAATTAGAAGAAGTCGTGGAATTCTTAAAGAATCCAGGACGATTTATAAAGATCGGAGCCAGAATTCCAAAGGGTGTCCTTCTTGTAGGACCTCCAGGAACAGGTAAGACATTACTTGCAAAGGCTGTTGCAGGAGAAGCGAATGTACCATTTTTCAGCATTTCAGGATCTGATTTCGTGGAAATGTTCGTCGGTGTTGGTGCAGCTCGTGTACGTGACTTATTTGCAGAAGCTAAGAAACATTCTCCTTGTATCGTATTTATCGATGAGATCGATGCAGTTGCAAGACGAAGAGGCTCTGGACTTGGTGGTGGACATGATGAACGTGAACAGACATTAAACCAGATGTTAGTTGAGATGGATGGTTTTGGAGTGAATGAAGGAATCATCATGATCGCAGCTACAAACCGTGTGGATATCTTAGATCCAGCGATCTTACGACCAGGACGATTTGACCGCAAGGTTGGCGTTGGAAGACCAGATGTCAAAGGGCGAGAAGATATCTTAAAGATTCACTGTCGTCAGAAGCCATTAGGAGATGATGTTGATCTTCATGAGATCGCAAGAACAACAGCAGGTTTTGTGGGAGCAGATCTTGAGAATCTGATGAATGAGGCAGCCATTCAGGCAGCAAGAGACGACAGAGCTTATATCATGAAAGAAGATATTGATAAATCATTTATCAAAGTAGGAATCGGAACAGAGAAGAAGAGTCGTGTAGTACCAGAAAGTGAAAGAAGGATCACTGCATATCATGAATCTGGACATGCAATCTTATTCCATCTGTTACCAGATGTAGGGCCGGTTTACACTGTATCTATTATTCCAACAGGAACAGGAGCAGCCGGATATACGATGCCGCTTCCTGAGAACGATAATGTCTTTATGACACGCGGAAAGATGATTCAGGATATTATGGTAAGTCTCGGAGGACGAATTGCTGAAGAATTGATCTTAGATGATATCACAACCGGTGCATCACAGGATATCAAACAGGTAACCCAGTATGCAAGAGCTATGGTAACGAAGTTTGGTATGTCAGATGAACTTGGACTGATCAACTATGACAGTGGAGAAGGAGACGAAGTCTTCTTAGGAAAAGAAATTGGACAGCAGCGTCCATACGGAGAAAACACACAGACTGTGATCGATCAGGAAGTGAAGAAGATTGTAAATAAATGCTACAAAGATGCGAAAGCAATGATTGAAGAACACATAGATGTCCTTCACAAATGTGCCGCATTATTATTAGAGAAAGAACGCATTAACCGCGCAGAATTTGAAGCATTATTTGAGGCTGAAACAGAAGTTGAAACACAGGCATAAAAAATATAAAAAAAGTTAAAAAAACACTTGCAATTTACCTGACAATGCCGTATAATCTTTAATTGTCAGGTAAACACTTGGTGGGATTCCCGAGTGGCCAAAGGGGGCAGACTGTAAATCTGTTGGCACCGCCTTCGAAGGTTCGAATCCTTCTCCCACCACTAAGCCGCAGTGGCGGAACTGGCAGACGCGCAGGACTTAAAATCCTGTTCGAGTTAAATCGAGTACCGGTTCGATTCCGGTCTGCGGCATGAAAAAGGACTTCAAGTAATTGAAGTCCTTTTTATTTTGCAGTAAATGAATTTGATCATTTCGTATGCTGTTCTCTATTTTTTATATATGGATTTTTACTCCGATGTTATGGATTCAAAATATTTTTTACAACATCCTTATCACTTAAATAAACCATATGTGACCCTTTCAGCTGCACGTAATAATTCTTTTGATCAGAATCTTTTTTACCTATATAAAGCATAACATTTTTTGTTTTCTTCGTATCCGTATCCTTATAAGTGATATCGACTGTGATTCGAGAATCCTTATCCAGTCCATATTTTGCAAGATTTGTCTGACTCGCATAATAATTCTGGCAGTCTCCAAAAGTAAATACACCTAAACCGCCAGCGATTCCATCAAGATTTTTCTTCTTGCTAGTATAAGTCTTTGTCTTACCGTTCTGAGTGACCAAAACTTTTTTAAGATTTCCAGTACTTAACGTAGGGAAAGT
>ERZ791842.241-NODE-241-length-62524-cov-4.03797_pt1 | contig 62524 bp, 58 predicted proteins | sample MGYA00509944_ERZ791842 | MGnify/ENA primary metagenome ERZ791842 (study PRJEB30046, sample SAMN00715263) | human gut metagenome | study: EMG produced TPA metagenomics assembly of the A metagenome-wide association study of gut microbiota in type 2...
CTGCCAGTGTGTGGATGTAGTGGAGGATCTGGCAATCGAACGTGCAAAGAAGCTGTTTGGCTGTGATTACGCCAACGTACAGCCCCATTCCGGCGCACAGGCCAATATGGCGGTATTTGTAGCCATGTTAAAGCCGGGAGATACGGTTATGGGTATGAATTTGGATCACGGCGGCCATCTGACCCACGGAAGTCCTGTAAACTTTTCCGGCCTTTATTTTAATATTGTACCCTACGGCGTAGACGATCAGGGATTCATTGACTATGACGAGGTAGAGCGCAAGGCCAGGGAATCGAAGCCAAAGCTGATCGTGGCGGGAGCCAGTGCCTATGCAAGAACCATTGACTTTAAGCGCTTCCGTGAGATTGCGGACGAGGTAGGCGCCTATCTGATGGTGGATATGGCCCATATTGCAGGTTTAGTGGCAACGGGAGAGCATCCAAGCCCCATTCCATACGCAGACGTAGTGACTACTACCACCCATAAGACGCTCAGAGGTCCCAGAGGCGGCATGATCCTGGCAAATAAGGAGGCGGCAGAGAAGTTTAACTTCAATAAGGCCATTTTCCCGGGAACCCAGGGCGGTCCCTTAGAGCATGTGATCGCGGCCAAGGCAGTGTGTCTGGGCGAAGCCTTAAAGCCTGAATTTAAGGAATATGCCCATCAGGTTGTTTTAAATGCAAAGGCCCTTGCAGAGGCTCTTAAAAAGCAGGGATTCAAACTTTTAACCGACGGTACGGACAATCATCTGATGCTGGTTGACCTGCGCGGTCTGGATATTTCCGGAAAAGAGCTTCAGAACCGCTGTGATGAGGTATGCATTACATTGAATAAAAATACCGTTCCCAATGACCCCAGAAGCCCCTTTGTTACCTCCGGCGTCCGCATCGGTACACCGGCTGTCACCACCAGAGGTTTAAAGGAAGAGGACATGGAAAAGATCGCAGAATGTATCTGGCTGACTGCAACGGATTTTGAAAATAAGAAAGAGTATATTAAGGCGGAGGTTGCAAAACTTTGCGATAAGTATCCGCTGTATGAAGGGTAAAATAAAAGATTAACATACAAAAGAAAAAGAGGATCCTGCCATATCCATCGGGTGCGGCAGATCCTCTTTAATTTTACACCTGAACCTTCGGTTCCATCTCTTTTTTCAGATTTTTATGCGCCGTTGCCAGCATAAGCTTGATGCGGTTTAACTGGTTGACCTCGCTGGCACCGGGATCGTAGTCTACGGCAATAATATTGGAGTCGGGATAATTCCTGCGAAGCTCTTTGATCACGCCCTTTCCTACGATATGGTTTGGCAGGCAGCCAAAGGGCTGGGTGCAGACGATGTTTTTCACGCCGCTGTGGATTAGCTCCAGCATTTCTCCTGTAAGGAACCATCCTTCTCCGGTCTGATTGCCCAGGGATACAAAGCCCTTTGCCATATCAGCCAGCTCATTGATGGCTGCGGGAGGTGCAAAATGTCTGCTTGCAGCCAGCTCTTTTCTGGCCGTCCGGCGGAAGTATTCCAAAAGGGCAATTCCCGCATTGCACAGCCGGGCAGTGGACTTCTTCTTGCCCAGATGCTCTGCCTTGAAATTGTTGTTGTAGAAGCAGTAAAGCAGGAAGTCCATCAGATCCGGCATCACGGCTTCCGCTCCTTCGGCTTCCAGAAGCTCTACGATATGGTTATTTGCCAGGGGAGAGAATTTGACAAGGATTTCTCCTACGATTCCTACCTTTGGCTTTTTGATATCCCTTCGCTCCAGACGGTCAAAATCGCGGATGATTCCCTTGATGTTCCGGCCAAACTCCATCATAGCTGCAGAGCGCTTGGACAGGGAGGCGATACAGCGTTTCTTCCATTTTTCATGGAGCGCATCTGCGCTTCCCGGAACTGCTTCATAAGGTCGGGTCGCGTAGAGAACCCGCATAAAGATATCGCCGTATACCACCGCCTGCATAGCCTTTGTAAGCAGAGGAAGGGTGATGGAAAAGCCCGGATTGGTTTCCATGCCGTTTGCATTGATGGAAACCACAGGAATCTGGCTCATGCCGGCTTTTTCAAGGGCACGGCGGATAAAGCCTATGTAGTTGGAGGCGCGGCATCCGCCTCCGGTCTGGGTCATAAAGATGGCTGTACGGTTTAAATCGTATTTTCCGGACAGAAGTGCATCCATGATCTGCCCAATGACGATGAGAGAGGGATAGCAGGCGTCGTTATTCACATAGCGAAGCCCCACATCTACTGCATTTTTATTGTGGTTCTGAAGGATTTCGATATTGTAGCCAAAGGCCCGGATCGCGGGCTCTACCAGATCAAAGTGGATGGGCGACATCTGGGGGCAGAGAAGGGTGTAGTCCTTCTTCATTTCCTTTGTAAATACCACGCGGTTATAGGCGCTGGAAATGATCTTGCGCTCATAATGGCGCTGGTCTCTTACACGGATGGCCGCAATGAGGGAGCGGATCCGGATGCGGGCAGAGCCAAGGTTATTCACCTCGTCGATTTTAAGCACAGTGTAAAGCTTTCCGGACCGTGTGAGGATGTCGGAAACCTGGTCTGTGGTAACGGCGTCCAGACCGCAGCCAAAGGAATTGAGCTGGATCAGATCCAGATTGTCCTGGGTTTTTACAAAGCTGGCTGCCGCATAGAGGCGGGAATGGTACATCCACTGGTCTGTTACCACTAAAGGCCGTTCTACCTTTCCCAGATGGGAAACAGAATCTTCCGTGAGCACCGCAAAGCCGTAGGAGGTGATCACATCCGGGATTCCGTGGTGGATTTCCGGATCCACATGGTAGGGACGTCCTGCCAGAACAATGCCGCGCCTGCCGTGTTCCTTCATCCATTTCAGGGTTTCTTCGCCCTTTCTCTTGATATCCTCTCTGGAGGCGGTTAATTCCTGCCAGGCAGCATGGGCTGCCATACGGATCTCAGCCGCAGGGATCTGGAAAGAACTGGAAAACTCCTTTACCAGCGCATCTGTAAGGATTTTTTCGTTTGTAAATGCCATAAAGGGGTTCATAAAGCGAACCTGTTCCTCTTCCAGGGCTTCTACGTTATTTTTAATGTTTTCCGCATAGGAGGTGACCATGGGGCAGTTATAATGGTTTCCGGCCTCAGGGCTTTCGTTGCGTTCATAGGGGATGCAGGGATAGAAGATAAACTTCACACCCTGGCGGATGAGCCATGATACATGGCCGTGGACCAGCTTGGCAGGATAACACTCCGATTCGCTGGGAATGGATTCAATACCCAGCTCATAAATCTGCTTTGTGGACTGGGGAGAGAGGATCACATGGTAGCGCAGCTTACGGAAAAATACAGCCCAGAAGGGGAAATTTTCATACATATTTAAAACTCTGGGGATCCCTACGCAGCCCCGGTCTGCCTCATCCATGGGAAGGGGCTCATAGTCAAACATCCGGCGGTATTTATAGTCAAAAAGGTTCGGAATTTCCTTTTTGGCTTTTTCCATTCCAAGGCCACGTTCACAGCGGTTTCCGGAAATATACCGGCGGCTGCTTCCAAACTGGTTCACAGTCAGGACACAGTGGTTATTGCATCCCTTGCACCGGGCCATGGAGGTGGTATATTTTAAGGAAATGATCTTGTCTAAAGCCATAGTAGAGGTTTCTTTTTCACCGCCCAGGTGGTAGCGCTCTCTGGCGATCAGGGCTGCTCCGAAGGCGCCCATGATGCCTGCGATATCAGGACGGACAGCCCGGCAGCCGGAGATCCGCTCAAAGCTGCGGAGCACGGCGTCATTGTAGAAGGTTCCGCCCTGCACCACTACATGGCTTCCAAGATCAGAGGCATTTGTGATTTTGATTACCTTAAATAAAGCGTTTTTAATCACAGAGTAGGCCAGTCCGGCAGAGATATCTGCTACGGTCGCTCCCTCCTTCTGGGCCTGCTTTACATTGGAATTCATAAATACGGTGCAGCGTGTGCCAAGATCGATGGGATTTTTGGCAAAAAGTGCTTCCTTTGCAAAATCCGCTACACTGTAATTTAAGCTTTTGGCAAAGGTTTCGATGAAGGAACCGCAGCCGGAGGAGCAGGCCTCGTTTAGCTGTACGCTGTCTACGGTGCCGTCCTTGATGCGGATACACTTCATATCCTGGCCTCCGATATCCAGGATGCAGTCTACCTCAGGATCAAAGAAGGCGGCCGCATAGTAATGGGAAATGGTTTCCACTTCTCCCTCGTCCAGCAAAAAAGCGGCTTTTAACAGGGCTTCTCCATATCCCGTGGAGCAGGACCATGCGATTTTTGCCTTGTCTGTCATCTGCTCGTTTATCTCTCTGGCCGCCTGGATGGCTGCTGCAAGAGGGTTTCCGTTGTTATTTTCATAAAAACGGTATAAAAGGGAGCCGTCCTCGCCTACAAGGGCCACTTTTGTAGTGGTAGAGCCGGCATCAATACCCAGATAACAAAGCCCTTCATAGGAAGAAAGATCCGAGGATCTTACATGATTGTGAGCATGGTCTGCAAGAAAAGCATCATACTCTTCCTGGTTTTTAAAAAGAGGTTCCATGCGCTTTACCTCAAAATCCATCTGCACCCCGGAGGAAAGGGTTTTGATCAGATCCGCTATGGAAAGGGGCGTCTGATCTTCTTTAGGGTTCATAGCGGCGCCCACCGCAGCAAACAGGTGGGAGTGCTCCGGGGCAATGGTCTGCTCCGGCGTCAGGTGAAGGGTACGGACAAATGCCTTTCTCAGCTCCGGAAGGAAGTGGAGGGGACCGCCTAAAAATGCCACGTTTCCCCGGATAGGCTTGCCACAGGCCAGGCCGCTGATGGTCTGGTTTACCACTGCCTGGAAAATAGAAGCCGCCAGATCCTCATGGGTAGCGCCGTCATTGATCAGGGGCTGGATATCCGATTTGGCAAATACACCGCAGCGGGCTGCAATGGGGTAGATCGCCTGATAATTTTTGGCATATTCATTTAAGCCGGAGGCGTCCGTCTGAAGCAGGGAGGCCATCTGGTCGATGAAGGAGCCGGTGCCTCCCGCACAGATGCCATTCATGCGCTGATCGATTCCGCCGGTAAAATAAATGATCTTTGCGTCCTCACCGCCCAGCTCAATGGCTACGTCAGTCTGGGGCGCATAATCCTGAAGAGAGGAGGCAACGGCTACGACCTCCTGTACAAAGGGGATATGAAGATGGGAGGAGAGTGTCAGGCCGCCGGAGCCGGTGATCACAGGAATAACAAGAATATCTCCGGTCTGTGATACCGCTTTTTTTAAAAGCTTTGCCAGAGTTTCCTGAATATTGGCATAATGGCGTTCATAGTCGGAAAAAAGGATACGGTTTTCCTGATCCAGCACAGCCACCTTTACGGTGGTGGAGCCGATATCGACACCTAAACGGTAAGTTGTACTCATCTGATTCATAGATACGGGTTTTGACCCTGCCCTCCTTTGTAGTCTGATCCAGGACTCTTCTGTATGAAAGAGGCAGCCCCAAATAACATGGACTGCACTGGTTTGGCGTATATTTTATAATAAAATTCGTATAAAAACTGTGACAAAAGCAACAGACAAAAATGTTCACGCTAAAGTGTAGCACAAATCCAAGGCAAATACAATCAGGGAAGAACGTTAAAAAAACGTTAATAAATTGTAGGATGTTTGTAAAAATTGCGTTTTATGTAAAATGGAGTTCTAATCCATTTGACAAAATCGTAGGCAGTCACTATAATTAGGGGGTAAAATTTCAGAATGGGGGAGAGTTCGCATGATACGGATTTTTAAAACCGAAGATGGTACGATTCATGAAAAGCAAGAGATGCAGCCCGGAAGCTGGATCGCTCTTACGAACCCTACCGCTTCTGAAATCATAGATGTAGCGGATGCCTGCCGCATTGATCCGGATCATTTAAAAGCGCCTCTGGATGAAGAAGAGCGTTCACGTATTGAGGCAGAGGATGAATACACTCTGATCCTGGTGGATATACCATCTATAGAGGAGCGAAACGGGAAAGACTGGTTTGTTACGATCCCTATGGCGATCATTACTACCAGGGATGTGCTGATCACGGTCTGCCTGGAGGAAACGCCCATTTTAAGCGCTTTTATGGACGGCAGGGTGAGAGATTTCCATACATTTATGAAAACCAGATTTATCCTGCAGATTCTTTATAAAAATGCCACTCAGTATCTGCAGTATTTGAGGATCATTGACAAGAAGAGCGAAGTGATCGAAAACAAACTTCATCAGGCTCAGAAAAATGAAGAGCTGATCGAGCTTTTGGAGCTGCAGAAATCACTGGTATACTTTACCACGTCTCTCCGTTCCAATGAAGTGGTGCTGGAGCGTCTGTTAAAGCTTGACAAGATCAAGAAATATCCGGAGGATACAGATCTTTTGGAGGACGTTATCATTGAGAACAAGCAGGCCATGGAGATGACGAGTATTTATAATGGAATTTTAAGCGGTACCATGGATACCTTTGCTTCCGTTATTTCCAACAACCTGAATATTGTTATGAAGTTTTTGGCCACAGTGACCATTGTCCTGTCCATCCCGACTATGGTAGCGAGCTTTTACGGCATGAATGTGCTGCCAAAGGGGATGCCCTTTGCAGACAGCCCCTATGGATTCTGGATCGTCCTGGGATTTGCAGTGGCCCTGTCCTTAATTGTGGCGTATATTTTTAATAAGAAGGATCTGTTTTGAAATGAGGGGATTTTAAATGAATCATTTTGTAAATAATGCAAAGCGCAGTCTGAGGCGTATGATGGGAGGCAGTATCATTGACATCGTATGCGGCCTGCAGATCCTGGGCGTTGTGACCTATCTGCTTTCTCCGGAGTTTTTTGGCTATCTGATCCTGAATCCTGCGCTGGTTGTCCGGGGGCAGATCTGGAGAATTGTAACGTTTCTTGCATATCCGCCGGCAGTTACGGGCGGAGATGCGATCAGCTTTGTTATTTTTAATGCCATTGGCATTTACTGTGTCCGGCTTTTTGGATTGCTGGTAGAGCAGGTTTGGGGACGGTTTAAGTTTAACTGTTATATTATATCCGGCGTACTGCTTCATGCGGCTGTTTCCGTGCTGATCTACCTGATCACAGGTATGCCTCTGCCGCTGTTCCCCAATTATCTGGTGTACTCATTCTTCTTTGTGTTCGCACTGATGTTTCCGGATATGCAGGTGCTTTTTATGATGCTTATTCCCTTAAAGTCCAGCTGGATTGCCGTATTTGAAGGGGTAATGTATATCTATTCTTTTGTGAGAGGCAGCCTGATCGACCGGATAGAGATTCTGTTAAGCATCGCTCTTATGGGTATCTTTTTTGGATGGCTTACCTTTGGAAAAAAAGGCCCGGTTTATCAGAAAAAGCGTTCCAGAGAGTTCCAGAAAAAGACGGAGAAGATCCGGGTGGTGAAAAATCCCCACCGCTGTGCAGTCTGCGGACGCACCTCAGAGGACAGCCCTGGGATGGAATTCCGCTACTGTTCCAAATGCGAAGGCAGTTATGAGTACTGCATGGATCATTTATACACGCACAAACATGTCAAAAAAGGAGAAAAGCCTGAGGAATAGTCCGGGTTTTGCTTCTTTCCATAAATTCCCGGAAGCAGCTTCCCCACATATTAAAGCCTGCGCCGGATCGCTTTACACAACTTACGTTTAATAATGGAGGATTAAAATGAAAAAGACAAAGATCATCTGTACCATGGGTCCCAATACCAATGACAAGAATGTTATGCTGGGGCTGGCAAAGAATGGCATGGACGTTGCCCGCTTTAACTTTTCTCATGGTGATTATGCAGAGCATCTGGGACGTCTGGAAATCTTAAAGGAAGTGCGCAAGGAACTGGATATTCCGGTTGCAGCCCTTCTGGATACAAAGGGACCGGAGATCCGTACCGGCATTTTAAAGGACGGAAAGAAGGTCACTTTAAAAGAGGGACAGATCTATACGCTGACTACCAGAGAAATCGTTGGCGATGATACCATCGGCCATATCAATTACAGCGGCTTAAATGAGGACGTTTCTGCAGGAAACACCATTTTGATCGATGACGGCCTGATCGAGTTAAAGGTAAATGAGGTAAATGATACAGATATCGTATGTACCGTTGTAAACGGCGGCGAGCTTGGCGAGAGAAAGGGCGTAAATGTTCCTAACGTAAGCATCAAGCTTCCGGCTCTGACTGAGAAGGATAAGGAAGATATCCGTTTCGGCATCAAGCAGGGCTTTGATTTTATTGCAGCTTCCTTTGTCCGCACGGCAGACTGCATCCGGGAGATCAAGGCTATGCTGGATGAGGCAGGCTCTTCCATAAAGGTAATTGCAAAGATTGAGAATGCAGAGGGAATTGAGAATCTGGATGAGATTATCGCTGAGGCTGACGGCATCATGGTTGCCCGCGGCGACATGGGTGTTGAGATCCCGGCTCAGAAGGTTCCAAATATTCAGAAGATGATCATCCGCAAGTGTAATGTGGCCTGCAAGACTGTTATTACTGCAACCCAGATGCTGGATTCCATGATCCGTAACCCAAGACCGACCCGTGCAGAGGTAACAGACGTTGCAAACGCAGTGTATGACGGTACAGACGCCGTGATGCTTTCCGGCGAGACTGCCATGGGTAAGTATCCGGTTGAGGCGTTAAAGATGATGAGTTCCATTGTTGAGGAGACAGAAAGCTATCTGGATTACACTGCATACCGCCAGCGTAAGGTAAGCGCAGAGAACATGAAGAACGTTTCTAACGCTGTATGCTGCGCTTCTGTTTCCACTGCCCATGATATCGGCGCTGATTATATCATTGTTCCAAGTATTACAGGCTTTACCTCTATGATGCTCTCCAAGTGGAAGCCGGCTGCCCGTATCCTGGGAATGTCCCCAAGTATGTCTACTGTACGTCAGATGCAGCTTCAGTGGGGCGTAACTCCCGTATGGTCCCGCCGCGCAGATTCTACCGATGAGCTGATCGAAAATTCCATTGAGGAGCTTAAGGAAAAGAATTTCGTGGAAAGCGGAAAGCTGGCTGTACTGACTGCCGGTGTGGTAAGCTATGCGAGACGCCATGAGGAGGCTGCCCAGACCAACATCATGCGTGTGGTAGAAATTAACTAAAAATTGAACTGGACAAAGAAGTCTGCCCGGGAGTACAATGTTTGGCAAGGACATTGTGCTTTCAGACAGACTTTTTACAGTTTTGGAGCAAAGCGGACGAAGGAGGAAATTTGCTGTGGAGAAGAAACCATTTGTTACAAAAGAGCAGTTGGAGGAGATTACAAAGACGTATCCAACGCCGTTTCACCTGTATGATGAAAAAGGGATCAGGGAAAATGCCAGACAGTTAAAGGAGGCATTTTCATGGAATAAGGGATATAAGGAATACTTTGCGGTAAAGGCTACGCCTAATCCCTTTATTTTAAATATTTTAAAGGAGTATGGCTGCGGTACGGACTGCTCCTCCATGACAGAGCTTATGATGTCAAAGGCCTGCGGTTTTTCCGGAAACGACATCATGTTTTCTTCCAATGATACGCCTCTGGAGGAATTTGCCTATGCTGCAAAGCTGGGGGCGATCATCAATCTGGATGATATTACCCATATTGAGTGTGTGGAGCAGACGCTGGGGTATATTCCTGAGACCATCAGCTGCCGCTTTAATCCCGGCGGGGTTTTTAAGATCAGCAATGATATTATGGATAATCCCGGCGATTCCAAGTATGGTATGACAACGGAACAGATATTTGAGGCATTTAAGATCTTAAAGGCCAAGGGAGCAAAGAATTTCGGCATTCATGCCTTTTTGGCAAGCAACACGGTGACAAATGAGTATTACCCCATGCTGGCAAAGATCCTGTTTGAGCTGGCAGTCCGCCTCCATGAGGAAACGGGGGCTCATATTTCCTTTATCAATCTTTCCGGAGGTATCGGCATCCCTTACCGTCCGGATCAGGAGCCTAATGATATCCGCGCCATCGGCGAAGGGGTGCGGCAGGTCTATGAGGAGGTTTTGGTGCCTGCGGGTATGGGTGATGTAGCGCTGTGCACAGAACTGGGCCGTTTTATGCTGGGCCCCTATGGCTGTCTGGTTACAAAGGCCATCCATGAGAAGCATACCCATAAAGAGTATGTGGGTGTAGACGCCTGTGCGGTAAACCTGATGCGTCCCGCCATGTACGGCGCCTACCATCATATTACGGTGATGGGAAAGGAAAATGCACCCTGTGACCATATGTATGATATAGTGGGTTCCCTGTGCGAAAATAATGATAAATTTGCCATTGACCGGATGCTGCCTGAGATTGAAAAGGGTGATCTGCTGGTGATCCATGATACTGGAGCCCACGGTTTTGCCATGGGATATAATTACAATGGAAAATTAAGATCAGCAGAGCTTCTTTTAAAAGAAGACGGCTCGGCAGAAATGATCCGGAGGGCAGAGACGCCAAAAGATTACTTCGCTACCTTTGATTTTTGTAACATACTAAAGGATGCAGAATAAGGAGGTCTTAAAATGGCTGAGATCGGTTTTATCGGAATGGGAAATATGGGCCTGGCGATCCTGCACGGTCTTTTAAAGACCTGTGAGCCGGGAAGATTTATTTTTACGGCAGCTCATGCAGAAAAGATGGCTGCGGTTACAGAAGCTACCGGCGTGCCTCATGCAGAGTCCAACCGGGCCTGCGCGCAGAGCTGCAAATATCTGATCCTTGCGGTTAAGCCCCAGTATTTTGATGTAGTATTTGATGAGATCCGCGAGGTATTAGAGGAGGATCAGGTGGTGATCTCCCTGGCTCCGGGACAGACCATTTCCAGTTTAAAGGAGCGGCTGGGAGATGAGATCCGTGTGGTGCGGGCCATGCCAAATACTCCGGCTATGCTGGGAGCTGGAATGACGGGGATCGCCTTTGGCACCGATCCATTTACAGAGGAGGAAAAGGAGCAGATCTGCGCGGTCTTTAAAAGCTGTGGCGGCGTGGAGCTGATAGAGGAGAGCCAGATGGAGGCTGTGGGCTGCGTCAGCGGCTGCTCTCCGGCCTTTGTATACATGTTTATCGAGGCACTGGCAGACAGCGGCGTGAAATATGGGCTTCCCCGTAAAACAGCCTGTGAAATGGCAGCCCAGACCGTTCTTGGAAGCGCGAAAATGGTACTGGAAACGGGAAAGCATCCGGGGCAGTTAAAGGATGAGGTCTGCTCTCCGGGCGGAACCACCATTGCGGGAGTATCTGCTCTGGAAGAATTTGGATTTCGCAATGCAGTGATCAAAGCGGCAGACGCCTGCTATGAAAAAAGCCAGAAAATGAAATAGGGGAGGAAAAAACATGGCACAGAAACCAGAAAATGAAGGAATGCCGGTGATCCGTCTGGATCGGCAGCTAAAATATCAGGGAAATATTTTAAAGATTTACGAGGATACGGTTCTTGCCAACGGCCATGAGGCCCATTGGGACTATATCCACCATGACGGAGCTGCGGCAGTGCTGCCGGTAACGGATGAAGGAAAAATCCTCATGGTGCGCCAGTACAGAAACGCACTGGATCGTTTTACTCTGGAGATCCCGGCAGGAAAGCTGGATGATCCCAAAGAACCCAAAATTGAGTGTGCGTACCGGGAACTGGAGGAGGAAACGGGCTTTAAGACAGAAAAACTGGAATATCTGATCAGTGTTAATACTACGGTAGCCTTCTGCGATGAGGCCATTGATATTTTTGTTGCCCACAATCTGGTGCCAAGCCATCAGCATCTGGATGAGGATGAGGTCATAGAAGTAGAGGCCTGGGAGCTTAAGGATTTAGAGGAGCTGATCTTTACGGGAAAAATCACAGACGGAAAGACCATTGCCGCCATTATGGCTTACGGACGTAAGTACCGGAGTGTGGATAAGAAGGACGAGTTTGTATAAAACAGAAGGGTGAGCAGGATGGAAGAACGTGCGCCGGGAATTTATGAAGTGAAACTGTACAGCACGGGAGCCGGTGTGGATGAAATTCGTATTTTCCTGTCTGGAATACCTCTATGATGAGGACTTTGCCTTAAGAGAGAACCGAAACGGAATCCTGTACTGGGAGACTCCCTGATACATACGGATCCCTCCGGCCGCATACACCTGTTTTAAGGGGAAACAGGGAGAAACGGGAATGAAGATCAGAGGGAAAAAAATGGCGCTGGCAGCCAGAACGGTGACAGCTTTCAGACAGCGGCGTTTTTCCTATGAGGACTGGCTTATATTCTGCTTTGGAGCCGGGATCATAGGGGGAACAGCCGTTGTGCTTTTATTTGGAGAAGGAGCACTGGGAAGGGGCTTGCTTGCAGGAGAAGGCAGGGAGGATCTCTGGGGGAAGGGGATGATTTCCTGCCTGACAGAGACATTGAAAGATGGGGGGCTGGAACAGGCAATGAAGGAAGCCGGCGTTGTGAGTCTGCTGGCAAAGCGGCTGCTTCAGATGACTGCAGGATGGGTGGCAGGTCTAACGATCTGCAGCCCCTTCTTTTTTGGCTGCATTACCTGCTGGGGCGGAATGTGCCTTTCCGGGGCCTTGGCTTTTCTCACATTGGAAAAGGGCGTCTGGGGACTTCCAGTGTTTCTCTGGCTTTTGTTTCCACAGGGGGTGATTTATGGGATTACCTGGGCAGTCCTTGCAGGCTGGGCCGGAGGACGGGAACACCGTCTTCATCTGGCAGCTTTTTTTCTTCTGCTTCTTTTTACCGCAGCCGGAGCTCTGTTAGAGGGGATTTTTCATCACCCGTAATGTTTTCAGCCCTACTGTTCCAAAAGCCAGCAAAAGAGCTGACTGAAGTAGGTATCTGCGGCCTGGGGCTGTGAAAACAGCGAGTCATCATAAAGCACATAGGTGAGAGGGGACTTGTAATCCTCCCGGAAGGAAGGTTCCTTAAAGGGGCCAAACTGAGGGAGGAACAGGCCCTCTTTTTTTGTGTAGCAGGTTCGGGCAGTGGCCTTTTTCCGGGCAGACCGATCTACATACTCCCCTACGCTTTTATGGACGGCTGTGTCTTCAAAGGGGAGATAGTAGTAATCCTTATAATCGGGATAAAAATATTTAAGGCAGCCGCGGCAGAGGTGGATGGTGCAGACGGCTTTATTTTCATATAGCTCCAGACTCACCGGACCGGAAGAATATTCCAGCGGAACGGGAACAGAAACAGAGCCGGTACCCATAAGATGCAGAAGGGGCGTGTCCGTGGGCTCTGTACAGTCACCCTCCCATAATTCAGGAGCCTGAGGGAAAAGAGGGGATGAAAAGAAATCTGCATAGCTTAAAATGGGAAGGATAGCGGGCATTCCCTTTAAATCATCCTCATTGTGAAGGATCAGCAGATCATAGAGCGATTTTTCATGGGTGTGCAGATAATCGCGGTAGACCTCAATTAACTGTCCTCCAGTGTACTTATCCTCACGGGAAATGCCTAAAAACTGCTCAATGGCCTTCTGCTTCATGCTTTCTAATCCCAGAAGCTTCCGGTAAGGACGGATTTTTTTGTAGATATCCATACTTTCCATGCCCTCAAAGCTGTGGGAAAGACCCAGCCTGCGGCAGCATTTTTCCAGATAGGGAATGTCAAACCGGTCGCCGTTAAAGTGGATCAGGGTTTTAAAACGTTTTATAAAGACAAAGAATGCATCTAAAAGTTCTGATTCCGCCTGTCTGGTATCTGCAAACCACTGGATCAGCTTCCAGCCAAAGCCGTCATGGTACACGCAGCCGATCAGGTAGAGCTGGGAAGTGTCTCCGGAAAATCCGGTTGTTTCAATATCGAAGAAAAGCAGCTGTTCTTTTGGCCCGATCCGGTCCAGGGGATAGGTCTCCGGAAAATCAATGGGATGCTTAATGGTGATCATGGTGTTCCTTTCTGATATAGTTACTGAGGACAGTTTAGCGGAAAATAGGGAAATATGCAAGCATCTGTCAAAGGTGTATTTTAAAAACAGAAAATACGTTCGATACACCACTTGCATTGCGTGTGGCGGTATGTTATGATGAAGGTCAGAAATAAAAGCTGCCGGGAGCGGCAGAACGCACAGAGAAAAGGAACTGGATCGATGATATCATATATAAAAGGAACCCTGGAAGCAGTGGAAGAGGACATGATCATAGTGGAGACAGGAGGCATTGGCTATGGGATCCGTGTGCCTTTGTCCCTCTTAGAAGAGCTTCCGTCCCTGGGCTCTCCGGTGATCGTTCATACGTATTTTCAGGTCCGTGAGGATTCCATGACGCTTTACGGCTTTCTTAACCGGCAGGACAGAGAGATGTTTAAGCAGCTTATCAGCGTAAACGGCATCGGCCCCAGAGGCGCTCTGGGGATTTTGTCTGTTATGCGGCCCGACGACCTGCGGACGGCTATTGTAAGCGGCGACGCCAAGGCCATTTCCAGGGCACCCGGTATCGGCCCCAAAACGGCCCAGAGGCTGATTTTGGATTTAAAGGATAAGGTGGATCTGGAAGAGGTGATTTCCGGCTTTGGGGGCGGAAACGGCAGTGCAGTCCGGACCGAGGAACTTTCCGGGCTGGCATCAGCTGCAAAAGAAGCTGTGGAGGCCCTTACGGCCCTTGGCTATACGGGGGCAGAGGCTTCCAGGGCGGTAAAGCGCGTGGAAATGACAGAGGGAATGAATTCAGAGGATGTGCTTAAGGCTTCTTTAAAATTTCTGACCTTTCTGTAAGGGAAGAACTTAAAGGAAATAATTGGAAAATGATGAGGGACTTATGGAACGCAGGATCATAACAACAGAGGCAACAGAGGAGGATGTGCGTATTGAGACTACGCTGCGTCCTCAGTGCCTTGAGGACTATATTGGGCAGGAGAAAATCAAATCCACTCTGAAAATCTATATTGAGGCAGCCAAATCCAGAGGGGAAGCGCTGGATCATGTGCTGTTTTACGGCCCCCCTGGCCTTGGAAAGACCACCCTTTCCGGGATTATTGCAAATGAGATGGGAACGAAGATGAAGGTAACCAGCGGCCCGGCCATTGAAAAGCCTGGGGAGATGGCTGCGATCTTAAATAACCTTCAGGAGGGGGATGTGCTCTTTGTGGATGAGATCCACCGTTTAAACCGTCAGGTGGAGGAGGTACTTTATCCGGCCATGGAGGACTTTGCCATAGATATTATGCTGGGAAAGGATTCTTCGGCCCGCTCCATCCGTCTGGAGCTGCCCCATTTTACTCTGGTGGGCGCTACTACCAGAGCCGGCCTTCTTACGGCTCCTTTAAGAGACCGGTTCGGAGTGGTTCAGCGTCTGGAATTTTATACGCCCCAGGAGCTTAAGACCATTATCATGCATTCCGCAGGGGTGCTGGGAGTGGAGATCGATCCGGAAGGGGCATTAGAGCTTGCCCGACGGTCCAGAGGTACGCCCAGACTGGCAAACCGCCTTTTAAAAAGGGTAAGAGACTTCGCTCAGGTAAAATATGACGGAGCGATCACGAAAGAAGTGACGGATTTTGCTCTGGATATTATGGATGTGGACAAGCTGGGACTGGATCAGAATGACAGAAATATCCTGCTTATGATCATTGAGAAGTTTTCCGGCGGCCCTGTAGGGCTTGATACGCTGGCTGCGGCTTTGGGGGAAGACGCCGGAACCTTAGAGGATGTGTACGAACCCTATCTTCTGATGAATGGCCTGATCAACCGCACGCCCAGAGGAAGGATGGCCACAGAGAGCGCTTATCGTCATTTGGGCTTGGAAATGGGATGAAAATGTGGTAAGCTTCTGTTAGAGGGAAAGAACGTTTCCCCGGATCAGACAGGAGAATGAGTGAAGTATGGAAACAAAGAATTATACACAGGTTTTAATTGACGGAAAAATATATACTCTGGGCGGAAGCGAGGATGAGGCCTATCTTCAGCGGACGGCCAGCTATGTGAATGAAAAGAATATGCAGCTGCGTGGGATTCCGGGTTTCTCCAAGCAGAGTGCGGATTATCAGCAGGTTATGATCCAGTTAAATATTGCAGACGATTATTTTAAGGCGCTGGATCATTCGGAACAGATGGAAGAGGAACGCAACCGGATGGAAAAGGAGAGCTACAGCTTAAAGCATGAGCTGGTAAGCACTCAGATGAAGCTGGAAGCTGTGCTTAAGGATCTGGAGGAGCGCCAGGTGCAGCTGGAGGAGACGGCTTCACATTTAGCGAAGCTGGAACGGGAAAACAGAAATCTTACCCGCCAGAATGAAAGGCTGTCTCAGGAGCGGGCTGAGGCAGTGACAGAGGCGGAGCAGATGAAAGCCCTTATGCTTCATCAGGAGAACGAACTCCGGGCAGTGGGAGAAGCGGCTGCTTCTGAGGAAGAGCCTGTTGTTGAGGAGAATCCTGTTTTGGAGGAAGAACCTGAGGTTGGGAAAGAGACAGGAGAAGAGACCGCAGAAGAGGAAGCGGCAGAGGTTTCGAATGAAGAAGCGGAGGTTTCTGAACCGGCGGCTGCTCCTGAAGAAGAGGTTCGGCCTGTTTCCGATGAAGAGCTGGCAAGAAGAGCGCTTCAGGCAGCCAGAAAGGCAGGCTTTCACAGAGGCCGCAGATAGAAGGATACAAAAAAGACAGCATCGGGGGGATGTCTCATGGATTCGTATGGGGCATCCTTTCGTTATCCCTGAAGAGAACGGGGGAGAAATGTGGTTTTGGATCCGTTAAAAGACCAGGAAAGGCGGAAATAACATGAAAGAGAAAAAAAGAGCAGAGCTGCTTGCTCCGGCAGGCTCCTTTGCAAGCTTAAAGGCAGCAGTGGCAGCGGGCGCTGACGCTGTATATATGGGAGGAGCGCGGTTTGGAGCCAGAGCCTATGCTCAAAATGCAGATCAGGATGAGATGATCGCAGCCATTGAATACGCCCATCTCCATGGCTGCCGCCTTTATATGACCGTAAATACGCTCTTTAAGGAGAATGAGCTGGGAGAATTATATGAGTATCTGCTTCCCTATTATAAAGCCGGACTGGACGGTGTGATCGTTCAGGACCTGGGAGCCCTGTCCTTTATTCGGGAGCATTTTCCGGGAATAGAACTTCACGCCAGCACCCAGATGACCATTACCAGTGTTTACGGGGCAAAGGAGCTGAAGCGTCTGGGCTGCTGCCGGGTAGTGCCGGCCAGAGAGGTATCCTTAGAGGAAATCCGCCGGATCCATGATGAGACGGGAATGGATATTGAAACCTTTGTTCACGGGGCGCTGTGCTACTGCTATTCCGGACAGTGCCTTATGAGCAGCCTGATCGGGGGCAGAAGCGGAAACAGGGGCCGGTGCGCCCAGCCCTGCCGTCTTCCCTACCGGGTATATGAGCAGGAAAACGGAACAGCTGTTAATAAAGAGGATCAGAAATGTGTCCTCAGCATGAAGGATCTGTGCACGCTGGATATTTTGCCCCAGATTCTGGAAGCAGGTGTATTTTCACTGAAGATTGAAGGAAGGATGAAGAGCCCCAGATATACGGCCGGGGTAGTGCGGATTTACCGGAAGTATCTGAACCGGTATCTGGAATACGGTTCAGAAGGGTATTATGTGGAGCCGGAAGATAAAAAAGAGCTTCTGGATCTGTTTGACCGGGGAGGCTTTACCTCCGGCTACTACACCAGACATAATGGCCGCGACATGATCGCTTTAAAGGAAAAGCCGGAATTTCGGGAAACGAACAAAGAACTCTTTGACTTTCTGGACCGGGAATATGTGGAAACAGAGAAGAAAGAGCCTGTGGAGGGGTATGCATATCTGGCGGAGGGACTTCCGTCCGTGCTTACGCTGACCTGCGGGGATATTTCTGTGACGGTTTCCGGACAGGAGCCTCAGGCTGCGAAAAACCAGCCAATGACCAGAGAAAAGGTGATCCGCCAGCTGGGGAAAACAGGGGCTACGGCTTTTGAATTTACAGAGCTTGAGGCAGAGGTATGCGGAGCGCTGTTTCTTCCCGTTCAGGCATTAAATGAACTGCGCAGAGAGGGCTTTGAGGCGCTTACAGAGGCGATCCAGAATCAGTGGAGAAGAAAGGCGCCGGAGGCGGGAGAAGTTCAGAACGGTGCAGATTCCGGTGAGAAAAGCAGCCGGGCGGCTGGATGCGCCGGGCCTGTCCCGGATGAGAGTGCAGGTAAAAGACCGATGTATCTTACGGTATCCGCAGAAACCGGGGATCAGCTGTCTGCAGCGCTTGCCGTGCCGGAGGTCAGGAGGATCTGTCTGGATGCTTCATCCTTTCAGCCGGAGCGCTGGGCAGAATTTGTGCAGCTGATCCATCAGGCCGGAAAGGAGTGCTATCTTACCCTCCCGCACATTTTCAGGACCCATGCCATAGGATTTTTCCGAACATACCGTTCCTGTCTGGAGCTGGCAGGTTTTGACGGCCTTTTAATCCGTGCCTTTGAAGAAATACAGTGGATGAGAGAGGAGCAGATTTCCCTTTCTGCTTCCTTTGACGCCTCCGTCTATGCATGGAACCATGGGGCAGTACACACATTGAAGGAGGAGCAGGCTGCTTTTATCACTGCGCCATGGGAACTGAACAGCAGAGAGCTGGAGCCTGTTTTTGAGGCCTGCCGCAGAGAGGGGCTTCTGGCAGAGCTGATCGTTTATGGCCGGGCGCCCATGATGGTATCGGCCCAGTGCATTACAAAGACCGTAAAAGGCTGCAGTAAATGTCCCTCTCTTTTGTGGATGAAGGACAGAACCGGAGCACGGCTGCCGGTTCAGAATCACTGTGCGTTCTGCTATAATACGATTTTAAATCCTCTTCCCGTGTCCCTTCACGGCTGCGCAGATTCTGTAAAGCGTCTGGCTCCTGAGGGACTGCGCCTGTGCTTTACAATAGAAACAGGGGAGGAGACAAAGGCAGTATTAAATGCCTTTGCAGCAGAGTTTATCAGAGGAGAAAACGCAGAGCCTCCATTTACAGAATTTACCAGAGGCCATTTCAGGCGGGGAGTAGAATAGGGTATGGTTAATCTGATCCTGGAACTGTCCAAATATGTGATGATTTTTCTCATGGCTGTCTACACCTGGGCGAATTTCCGCTATTTTTCCTTCCCGGACCGGGAACGGAAGCTAAGGCTCTGCGCCAGACAGAACCATGTAATGTTTTTTATGCATTTTCTGTCCTATATGATATTGTTTTTAAAGGCAGAGGATGAAAAGACGTCGGGGCTTTTAGCCGCCTTTTATGCAGCCCAGGCTGTGTTTTTCCTGGTTTATATTTTCCTTACGCGGCGTTTTTACCGGAATGTTTCACGGATTCTGGTAAATAACACCTGTATGCTTCTGGCCGTAGGCCTGATTATGCTGAGCCGTTTGTCCATGTTTCGTGCAGATCCCTTAGATAAGGCTCTAAAGCAGTTTGTAATTATCTGCGGGGCAGCCGTTGTTTCCTGGCTGATCCCGTGGATCATGGAGCGGTTCTGGCAGATTTATAAATTCCAGTGGATTTACGCCGCGGTGGGGATCCTGGCTCTTCTTGCGGTCTGGATCGGAGGGGATGAGAGCTTTGGAGCGCAGCTTTCCTTTACCATTGGAGGAATTTCCATCCAGCCCTCGGAATTTGTAAAGCTGACCTTTGTGCTCTTTACGGCTTCCATGTTTTACCAGTCCACGGAATTGAAACAAGTCTGTATTACAACTGCCGCCGCAGCGGCCCATGTGCTGATCCTGGTTCTGTCAAAGGATCTGGGAGGAGCATTGATCCTGTTTGTAAGCTATGTGCTTATGCTTTTTATCGCCACGGGAAAGAAGCTGTATCTGTTTGGCGGGATTGGACTTGGCTGCGGAGCGGCCGCTGCTGCCTTTGGCCTGTTTGACCATGTAAAGCGCAGAGTGGCTGCCTGGAAAAATCCCTGGGCGGATATTGACAATACGGGTTATCAGATCACCCAGTCGCTGTTTGCCATCGGTACAGGAGGGTGGTTTGGCATGGGGCTGTGCCAGGGAATGCCGGGAAAAATCCCAGTGGTGGAAAAGGATTTTATCTTTGCGGCCATAGGAGAGGAGTTTGGAGGCATCTTTGCCGTCTGCCTGCTTTTAATCTGTCTGGGCTGTTTTATCCAGTTTATGATGATCGCTTCTCGGATGCAGGCCATGTTTTACAAGCTGATTGCCTTTGGGCTGGGAATCCAGTATGTGACGCAGGTATTTTTAACCGTAGGCGGTGTGACGAAGTTTATCCCATCTACCGGCGTGACCCTTCCCTTTGTAAGCTATGGCGGCAGTTCCATTGTGAGCACCTTTATGCTCTTTGCCATGATCCAGGGACTGTATATTATTAAACGAAATGACGAAGAAGAGATGGGGGTGGCTGAGGACTGATGGCAAAAAAAGGAAAAAAACAGACAGGGGAATCTCCTGCAAACCGCAGTATCCTCAGGATTACCTACGGAATTGCCCTGCTGTTTCTGGCACTTATTTTATATGTAGGGTATTTTATACAGATACAGGGACCGGAGGTGATCAATAATTCCTACAATGCCCGTCTGGACCGTTTTTCCGACCGGGTTCACAGGGGGAAGATCCTGGCGTCTGACGGTACGGTTCTGGCTCACAATGAGGAGGATGAGGATGGAAATGAGCTGCGGGTTTACGACCATGGGGATGTATTTGCACATGTAGTAGGGTATTCCACCAAGGGAAAGACAGGAATTGAGTCTCTGGCAAATTTTTATCTCCTTACATCCCATGTAAATCTCATCGAGCAGGCGGTAAATGAATTAAGCGGAAGGAAAAATCTGGGAGATGATGTGGTAACCACTCTGGACATCAATCTTCAGCAGACCGCCTATTCCGCTTTGGGAGACCGAAGAGGAGCGGTGATCGCCATGGAGCCGGACACGGGAAAGATTTTAGCGATGGTGTCAAAGCCGGACTATGATCCCAATACGCTGCTTACGGACTGGGCTGCTCTCACAGACAGCGCCAATACCCAAAGCCAGCTTTTAAACCGCGCGGCCCAGGGGCTGTATGCTCCCGGTTCTACCTTTAAGATCCTGACTGCCCTGGAATATATCAGGGAGCATCCGGACAATTACAAAGACTTTCATTTTGACTGCAATGGCGTATATCACAATGGAGAGTATTCCATCAAATGCTTTCACAGCGAGGCTCATGGCAGCCAGGATTTTGTAAAGGCCTTTGCTAATTCCTGCAACGGAGCATTTTCAAGCATGGGGCTGGAGCTGGATTTAAACCGGTTTGCAGCTACGGCAGAGGAACTTTTATATAACCGGCCGCTGCCATTTTCCGGCTTTCCTTATAAAGAGAGCAGCTTCAATATGAAAGCCGGAGCCGATATCTGGGAGATTTTGCAGTCCTCCATCGGACAGGGAACTACCCTGATCACGCCCCTGCACAGTGTCCTGATCACCTCGGCTGTGGCTAATGGGGGAACGCTGATGAAGCCTTATCTGTTAGACCGGGTAGTAAGTGCAGGCGGGGAAGAGGTTAAGAAGTTTCTTCCGGAGGCCTATGGTTCCATGATGACGGCAGATGAGGCGGGAAAGCTCACAGAGCTTATGAAGGCTGTGACGGATGTGGGCACAGGCTCTGCGGTCCGTACAGAGGATTACACCGCTGCAGTTAAAACAGGAACTGCGGAATTTGAAACCGGAAAGGAAACGCATGCCTGGTTTACGGGCTTTGCCCCGGCAGAAGCTCCAAAGATTGCAGTTACGGTGCTGGTGGAGGAGTCGGGAAGCGGAGGAAAGATAGCAGGGCCTGTTGCTAGGGCCATGTTTGACGCATATCTTTTGAAAAAATAGCGAACTATGTAGAAAACAGCGGTATTTCGTGCTATAATGCCTCTGTTTGTCTGATACAAAAGGAAACGTTGCAAATGACGAAAGGAGCGATCAGGTGTTTCGAGCAGATGATTATGTTAAGGTAACCAGCCTGGCTGAGGCATACGAGCTGTGCCAGAAACGCAGCAGCCTGGTAGTAGGAGGCATGGTGTGGCTGAAAATGACAAACGTGACAAAGCGTATGGTCATCGACTTATCCGGTCTTGGGCTGGACCAGATTGAAGAAAATGAAGAGGAATTTTCCATAGGAGCCATGTGCAGCCTGAGACAGTTGGAAATTCATGAAGGACTGAATACATATTTCGGAGGCATTTTTAAGGAGTGCACCAGACATATCGTAGGAGTTCAGATGCGCAACTGCGCAACTGTAGGCGGAAGTGTATATGCCCGTTTCGGATTTTCCGATATCCTTACCTGCCTGCTGGCTCTTGACGCTTATGTAGAGCTGTACCACGGCGGCATGGTGCCGATCAAAGAGTTCGCAGCCCGTCCGGTCCACAGGGATGACAGAGATATCCTTGTCCGTGTGGTGATCAAAAAGGACGGAAGAAAGGCTGCCTATATCAGCCAGAGAAATTCCAGTACGGATTTCCCGCTGCTTGCAGTCTGCGCTGCAAATCTGGGCAACCAGTGGTTCGTATCCATCGGAGCCAGACCGGCAAAGGCAGCGTTAGTAGAATTTACAGAAGATAATTTTGACACCATAAAGGAAATGGCAAAGCAGGCAGCAGACGCAGTTTCCTATGGAGATAATACAAGAGGCAGCGGACAGTACCGCCATAGCCTGGCAGTTGTGTATGTAAGACGCCTCATGGAGCGCTTAAAGGGAAGGAGTGTGAGCCGGTAATGGAGATTCGCTTTCGTTTAAATGGAAAACAGGTTCAGGCAGAGGTGCGTCCGGATACGGTGCTTCTTGATCTGGTGCGTGAACTGGGCTGCTACAGCGTAAAAAGAGGCTGTGAAACAGCAAACTGTGGCCTGTGTACTGTCTGGCTGGACGGAAAGCCCGTATTGTCATGTTCCACTCTGGCTCTCAGAGCGGATGGACGTCATGTAACTACTCTGGAGGGGCTTCAGAAGGAGGCAGAGGAATTTGGCATGTTCTTAGCCGCTGAGGGCGGAGAGCAGTGCGGCTTCTGCAGCCCGGGCTTTATTATGAACGTACTGGCCATGGAGCGGGAGTTAAAGGATCCTACAGAGGAGGAGATCAAGGAGTATTTAGCCGGAAATCTCTGCCGCTGCAGCGGATATATGTCCCAGCTTCGTGCAGTTAAAAAGTATCTGGATGCAAAGCAGAAAGGAGGCAGGGACTGATGGCATATTCACAGAAACGGCCCGCTGAGGCCAAAAAGCTGCGTGTAGTAGGCGCACCCCTGATCAAGAGAGATGCGAAAGCTCTTGTGACGGGAAAGCCGGTGTATACGGATGATCTTGCCATGAAGGACTGCCTGATCGTAAAGGTTCTGCGCAGCCCCTATGCCCATGCGCTGATCCGTGAGATCGACTGCGCCGTAGCCTCCAAGGTACAGGGAATCGAATGTATCCTTACCTGGAAGGATGTGCCGAAGAAGCGCTTTACCATGGCAGGACAGACCTATCCGGAGCCCAGCCCCTATGACCGTCTGATCCTTGATCAGAGAGTGCGCTTCGTGGGCGACGCGGTAGCCATTGTAGCAGGTGAGGACGAGGCCTGTGTAGACCGGGCCATGCGGTTGATCAAGGTAAAATATGAGGTATTAGAGCCTGTTCTTGATATGCATGATGCAAAGGACGGAGACATTTTAGTTCATCCTGAGGAGGACTGGAAGGCCCTCTGTCCCGTTGGCGCTGACAATATGCGCAATCTCTGTGCCTGTGGTAAGGATGAGGCCGGAGACCTGGAAGCCGCATTTGCAGGCAGCAGCCATGTAATTGAACGTGTTTACCATACAAAGGCAAATCAGCAGGCCATGATGGAGACCTTCCGGGCCTTCACCTATATGGATATCTACGGAAGACTGGTTGTAACCGCATCTACCCAGGTTACCTTCCATGTGCGCCGGATCCTGGCTCATGCGCTGGATGTGCCAAAGTCAAAGATCCGTGTGATCAAGCCCAGGATTGGCGGCGGCTTCGGAGCCAAGCAGACTGTAATCGCAGAGGTTTACCCTGCCATCGTTACCATGAAGACAGGAAAGCCCGCAAAGATCGTTTACAGCCGCTACGAGTCCCAGATTGCTTCCTCTCCCCGCCATGAGATGGAAGTAAAGGTAAAATTAGGCTGCGACGACGAAGGCATTTTACAGGCAATCGACGTTTACACCCTGTCCAACACAGGCGCTTACGGCGAGCACGGGCCGACGACCGTAGGACTTTCCGGACACAAATCTATTCCTCTGTACGGAACTCCAAAGGCCTTCCGCTTTGCCTATGATGTAGTCTACACCAACCGTATGTCTGCAGGCGCATACCGCGGCTATGGTGCGACCCAGGGTATTTTTGCCGTAGAGTCTGCCATTGACGAGCTGGCTGCAGAGCTTCATATGGATCCGGTTAAGCTGCGTGAAAAAAATATGGTCCGTGAAGGACAGGTAATGCCTGCATATTACGGAGAAACGGCAGAAAGCTGCACGCTGGACCGCTGTGTGGAGCGTGTAAAGGAAATGATCGGCTGGGATGAGAAGTATCCCAGAAAGGATATGGGAAATGGAAAGGTCCGCGGCGTAGGAATTGCCATGGCTATGCAGGGTTCATCTATTTCAAAGGTAGATGTGGCTTCTGTAACCATCAAGGTAAATGATGACGGTTTTTATTCCATGACCATCGGTGCATCCGATATGGGAACGGGCTGCGATACCACCCTGGCGCAGGTAGCGGCAGAGTGTCTGAACTGTGAGATGGATGATATCGTTGTCTACGGCGTAGATACGGATATTTCTCCCTATGACTCCGGTTCCTATGCTTCCAGTACGGCCTACCTGACCGGAAACGCAGTGGTTAAGACCTGCGAGACCTTAAAGAAAAAGATTATAAAGAAGGCCGCAGAATACTTAAGCTGCGGCGAGGATGAACTGGAATTTACCGGAAAATCCGTAAAGCGTCTCACTCCGGTGCCCGAAGGCTCAGGATTTGAAAATGAGATTTCTCTTCTGGATATCGGAAACAGAGCTATGTGCTTTAATAACGAGGCACTTCAGGCAACCGAATCCTGTACATCTCCCGTATCTCCGCCTCCGTTCATGGCAGGTGCGGCAGAAGTAGAGGTAGATATGGAAACCGGACAGATCGATCTGATCCAGTTTGTATCAGCCGTTGACTGCGGTACGCCGTTAAATGAAAATCTGGCAAGAGTACAGACAGAGGGCGGACTGGTACAGGGCATCGGAATGGCTCTTTACGAGGATGTAACCTATCTGAAAAACGGCCATGTCTGCGAGAATTCCCTGATGCAGTACAAGCTTCCCACCCGTCTGGACATTGGCAGGGTGCAGGTAGAGCTGGAATGCAGCTATGAGCCGACAGGCCCCTTTGGCGCCAAGTCCATTGGTGAGATCGTAATCAATACTCCGTCCCCGGCCATTGCCAATGCAGTATACAATGCAGTCGGCGTCCGGATCAGAGAGCTTCCGATTACGGCTGAAAAGATATTTAATGGTTTAAATCAGTAATTAAATTAAGCAAACTGACTGTTATACAGTTCCGCATAAGCGCCTCCTGATTCCAGGAGGCGTTTGTGATTCCCCTGCTCGATAATCGTACCATTCCGCATTACCAGGATCAGATCCGCATCCACAATGGTAGACAGACGGTGGGCGATCACAAAAGAAGTACGGCCCTTCATCAGTGTGTTCATGGCACGGCTGATCTCCATTTCCGTCCGGGTATCCACAGAAGAGGTAGCCTCATCCAGGATCAGGATGGCAGGATCGCAGAGCATGACCCTGGCGATGGTAAGGAGCTGGCGCTGTCCTGCGGAAATAGTTTCCGCATCGCTTCCAAGAACCGTATCGTATCCCTTAGGCAGCGTACGGATAAAAAAGTCGGCTCTGGCTGCCTTTGCAGCAGCAATAATCTCTTCTCTGGAAGCATCCGGCTTTCCATAGGCAATATTTTCCGCAATGGTCCCCTCAAAAAGCCAGGTGTCCTGCAGCACCATGCCGAAGGCCCGGCGAAGGCCGGCCCGGCTTAAGGAGCGGGTGTCTACGCCGTCCAGTAAAATGGTTCCGCCGCCGATTTCATAGAAACGCATCAGCAGATTGATCAGCGTGGTTTTTCCCGCACCCGTAGCGCCTACGATAGCGATTTTCTGCCCTTCTTTTACGGAAAAGCTGATATCAGACATGAGGGTGCGCTCCGGAGTGTAGCCGAAACGGATATGAGAAAAGTCCACATGGCCCTTTGGGGCGGGAAGACAGGCCGGATGCTCAGGATCCGGTAGGATTTCTTCTTCGTCCAGCAGCTCATAGACCCGTTCCACCGATGCAAGGGCAGACTGGAGGGAATTGATCATATAGGACAGCTCGGTAATGGGTTCTCCGGCCTGATTGGCATACTGGAAGAACGCCTGAAACCGTCCCGGGGTCAGGTGGCCCTTTAAGAGCATAACACCTCCCAAAACAGCCACAGCAACCTGTCCGAACCGGTTGATAACGCGGATTCCGGGGTTAATGGCATTGATGATCCAATCTGTTTTTTCGGAAGCGTCTGCCAGCTCCACAGCGGCCTGGCGGATCTGGGCCAGACTTTCCTCTTCCCGGTTAAAGGCTTTGATCAGCATACGGCCGCTGTATGCTTCTTCGATAAGGCTGTTGAGCCGTCCCGTGCAGTCCTGGCGTCTGGCCGCATAGCGCAGGGTCTTTTGTGAAGCGGCTTTGGCTGCCAGCAGGGAAATTGCGGTGAAGAACAAAAAGACCGCAGTGAGGAATCCGTCAAAGTAAGCCATGATAGAAAGAGAACCCAGGATAGTTCCAACAGCCATAAACAGGCGCAGAAGTCCCGTTTGAAGAGCCTCGGACATTTTTTCGAGGTCATTGGTGGCCCGGCTCATGATGGCTCCCGGCTGCTGGCGGTCAAAGTAGGACAAGGGAAGGCGGTTTAACTTCTCGCTGATCTCCCCCCGCAGCTGCAGGTTCAATTTTTCTGCAAAGCTTGCCATAAGAAAGCTTTGGAGGGAATAGAAGATGCCGCAGGCCAGAAACATGAGAAGAAGGGAGAAAAGCTGCTTTCCGCCAAGCTCCCACGTAAACTGGAAGCTCTGTCCGGTATGCATGGCTTCTTTCATCCCATTCCAGATCAGGTCTACCACATCTGCACTGTATAAGGGCGCCATGACCGTAAAATAGGTATAAAAGGCAATACAGATAAATACGACGGTCAGTCTCCATTTCTGCTTCCCCATAGAGCGGATAAAGCGCAGAATAGTCTTTTTCATATGCTTTGCTTCAAATACTTCTGTATCAAAATAATTCTGGTCATTTTCCATAAAATCAATGAACCTCCGTTAAAATATGACAAAATCAGGCGTCCCGAAGCTGGGAACGCACAATATCCTTATATACCGGACAGTGCTCCAAAAGCCAGGAATGAGTGCCCAGTCCTGCGATTTTCCCGTCATCCAGCACCAGGATCTGGTCCGCGTGAAGAATGGTGCTTACACGCTGGGCGATGATGATGACAGCCGCATCTTTCGTGGCATCCTTTAAAGCATGGCGGAGAGCTGCGTCTGTCTTTGCGTCCAGAGCGGAAAAACTGTCGTCAAAGATATAAACAGCGGCTTTTTTTGCCAGTGCCCTGGCGATGGAAAGGCGCTGCTTCTGTCCGCCTGAAAAATTCGTGCCCCCCTGAGCTGTATGGGAAGCCAGGCCATCCGGCAGGTCATATACAAAGCCCGCCTGAGCTGTATCCAGAGCTGTCCGCAGCTCCGCCTCCGAGGCGTTGGGATTTCCATACCGCAGGTTTTCTTCAATGGTGCCGGAAAAGAGCCAGGCTTTCTGGGGTACATAAGATACTGCGTCACGAAGCTTTTTCTGGGGAAGTTCCCGGATATCGGTTCCATCCAGACAAATCCGTCCGGAGGTAACATCGTGAAAGCGCAGAATCAACTTTGCAATGGTGGATTTTCCGCTTCCCGTACCGCCGATAATGGCAGTTGTAGTGCCTTTCTCACATTGAAAGGCCAGATGACTTAAGGTATCCTCATCCGCATCCGGGAAGCGGAAGGTAACGTCGTCAAAGGACAGGAGAGTGTGGGAGGAGGCAGCGCCCCCCAAATCAAGTGCCTCAGATGTATGGGGATCAGGTTTCACGATTTCAGTTTTAGCCGGAACCGGAAGCTTATCCTGTATCTCCGGTTCCAGTGACAGCACCTCAGCCATTCGCTCAATACACACCAGGGCTCTGGGTACCATAATGATGACCATCTGTGCCATCATGATATAGAACAGGATCCAGATTGCGTATTCGGTCACAGCCGTAATGCCGCCGATTTCCATGGCCCCGGCTCCGGTCAGATTGCCGCCTATATACAGGATGGCAACGACCGTCAGGTTGATCGCTACATTGGCAATGCTGTCCAGTGCTGCAAAGAGCCGGTTGGCCCGGATGGCAGAATCGGCATAATCAGAAAAGGTCCGGTTTAACCGTCCCGCTTCATGGTGTTCCTTTCCAAAGGCACGGATCACGCGCACACCGGTAATATTTTCTCTGAGAACCGTATTCACCCGGTCTAAAAACCGCTGAAGCCGTTCAAAGATAGGAGCAGCCCTGCGGATAATAAAGAAACCTGCTGCCAGCAGAAAAATTACTATGGCTGTAACCAGATATCCCATAGAAGGATGGATTCGAAATGCAAAAACGATGCCCAGGATACACATGATCGGAACGGGAAGAACCATCTGGATACACATGACAAAGGCAGTCTGGATAGAGTTAATGTCATTTAAAGTTCTGGTTACCATAGAAGCTGTTCCGAACCGCTCAAAATCCGCTGCGGAAAAACTCAGGCTTTTTTCATAGACAGCCACACGCATGTCCCGGCCCAGCCTGGCAGACAGGCGCGCACAGAGAAAGCTTCCCCACAAAGCGCCGAAACCGGCCATCAGGGAGATAGCCAGCATGATAAGACCCTCGTGAAGGATCGGCATAAGCCCTGCGCCTGCTGCGGCAAGATTTAACATTTTGGCGGTTACCGTAGGTACCAGAAGGGCTCCGGCCACATCTAAAAGCACAGTAAAGAATATCAGGACACAGGTCATTCGGTAAGGTTTCAGAAATCGTATAAAATATCGCATGATGTCAAATTCTCCTTTATTCCCCGGAGGGGTGTTCCTTTTTCGGAAGGATCAAAGCCAGCTCCTCCTCAAACAAGTCTAACTGGCGGACAGACAGCTTCAGGCACAGCTCTACCTCTTCTGCGGTCATCTGTGCCAGAGAATGCTGCTCCGCTTCAATCAGGGGGATTACAATCTGCCGGCAGAGCTGAGTCCCTTTTTCTGTCAGATATACTGCCTTGGTATTGCCGGCTCCGGCTAACTGCTCCAGACTTACATATCCATTTTTTACCAGACCACTGATGGCAGAGTTCACTGTCTGGCGCGGCAGGCTGCAAAGTTCAGCTAGCTCGTGCTGAGTAAATGGTGTGGTATGTTCATCTGCTTCTGTTTCACAGAGGCAGTAAAGAATGGAGAATGCAGTATCAGAAAGATGACAGGCCGCTGCATAGGTGTGGTAGAGATTGCACTGACGGCGGTATAACTGGTTAAATTTAAGATTTAATTCTTTTGCGGTATGGCTGTTGCACATGGCTGAGGCTCCTTTATAAATTGATAATCCGATTTCGGTTTTTGTATAGGAGAGTATAAATCCGAAAGCGGATTTTGTCAAGAGGGAACTAGCCAGGGATGTATTGCTCCTTTAGATACTATTGACAGATAATAGGACAGCTGTTACATTATGAAAAAATGAGATAAAAAGGAGCACAAAAATGAAAGTAATCATGTACGGAACCCATCTCTGCAAAGATACATTATATGCAATTTACAAGCTGGAGGATAAGGGAGCAGACCTGGAATTTAGAAATATCTCAGCCAGCCTGACGGAAATGAAGGCATTTTTAAAGATCAGGGATGAGGAGGCTCTGTTTGACGGGCCAAAGAAAGAGGGAAAAATCGGAGTGCCCTATTTTGAACTTGAAAATGGAATGAAGACGCTGGACCTGCAGGAGGTATTAGAACAGATATAACAGGGAAAGTGAAAATTCTTGCATATCCCTTCCAAACGTTGTATACTAAAACCAGTCACGGCTGCGCAGGGCAGCCAGGTTCACACCAAAACCAGGAGGGATTGCAATGATTGAAGCAACGAGCTGCGGCGGTGTGGTTATATTTCGAGGAAAGATCCTGGTGCTGTACAAGAATTACAAAAACAAGTACGAGGGCTGGGTTCTTCCCAAAGGAACCGTAGAAGCTGGAGAGGAATATAAGGAAACGGCGCTGCGAGAGGTCAAGGAAGAAACCGGGGTCAGCGCATCCATCATCAAATATATCGGAAAAAGCCAGTATACCTTCAATACCCCACAGGATGTTGTGGAAAAGGATGTACATTGGTATCTGATGATGGCCGACAGCTATTACAGCAAACCACAGCGGGAAGAGTACTTTCTGGATTCCGGATATTACAAATTTTACGAAGCCTACCATCTGCTGAAATTCTCCAATGAAAAGCAGATTTTGGAAAAGGCCTATAATGAATATCTGGATTTAAAGAAGAGTAATCTTTGGGGAAGCAAGAAGTATTTTTAGAGAATAAGGACCTGTTGGGAAATGCATAGGTAAAGGCATTTGTCGGCAGGTTTTTATTTGTAAGAAAAATAGAAGGAATGGGTACAGGTGGCCTGTTATGAGAGTGCATTTCAGCAGAAGTGAGGTAATAAGACTATAAATTACTTGTTTGTAAATAAGATATGATGTATAATTCTAAAAAACATAATCATATATTTAATAAAAAGATTATAGATATATCTTTTAGTATGATATGAGGGGATTGCTTATGACGAAATATGAAGTAATAACAGGAGATATTCGAAAGAAAATACAAAATGGAACATATGCAGTTAGTACGAAGCTTCCTACAGAACCCGAAATGTGTGAAACATATAAGGTAAGCCGAATTACAGTTAAAAAGGCAATTGATCAGTTGGTAATGGAAGGTCTGGTCATTAAAAAAAGGGGGTCAGGCACATTTGTAAAAGGATTGGAAGATCATAAAGGACAGATTTCAACTCAGTTAAATGGGCTTTATATTAATAAGGATAAATCAACGATCCAATCCGATATTGTTTTGTTTGAGGTGATAAATGCAGGAAAGTTTATAGCCGATAAGCTGAATATAGAGGAGGATGCCTTTGTATATCATTTGATTCGTTACAGGTATGATGATAAAGATTGGAGAGTACTTGATTTTGTGTATATGCCGATTGATCTGATACCCGGATTAAAGAGGGATATTTTATATCACTCAATTTATAGTTACATAGAGAACAATTTGGGACTTCGTATACAGAGTGCCCATCGTATTATACGGGCGCAAAGACCGGATGATTTTGATAAAAAATGGTTGGGACTCAAAGACACAGACCCGGTTCTTTCTATTATCCAAACAGGGTATCTGGATAACGGAGTACCGTTTGAGTATTCAGAACAACATCACATAGGAGATGATTTTAGTTATAAGACAATTAGTATTCGATAGATTATTATATTTTTTATAAAAAAGCTTTAGGGGCATATGTGGCTTATATGAGCCGCATATGCCTTTTTTGGTTGCTTATACGACAAGAAAACAATATACATATTTTATAAAATAAAAAGATATGTCTTTTGATAATAAAAAGCTTGACATATAAAAAGTAAAGGTATATATTAAAAACAAGCTCATGAGTAAAAATAGTCAAAAGAGGGGGAGAAAACATGAAGTTTTCAGATGAACTTACTGAAAAATTGTTAGTTACAGCGAATAAGATTGCGACACAAAAACATATGTGTGCAATTAAAAATGCATTTACAGCTTTGATACCAGTTATTATCACAGGTTCCTTCTGTACATTGATTACCAATGTAGTATGTGCTACAGAGGGAAATGGTATTAGTCTGGGGAAGCTTCCGGGAATGCAGTGGCTGTCAATGTTTACAGACTGGTTCAACGCAGCCAATTATGCAACTCTTAATTTCTTTACAGTGGCAGCAGTGGTTCTGATTGGTTTGGAGTTGGGTAAATTAAATAAGATGCAGGGATTTATGCCAGGAATTATTGCACTCTGCTCATTTGTAAGCTGTCTGCCCAGTTTTGTAGAAATTACAAACGAGGGTGCAGTTATTCAGGTAGCAAATGTAATCGGTAAGGATTATACAGCATCCAGGGGACTGTTTCTGGGAATTGTCATTGCACTTGTTTCAGTTGAAATATATACAAAACTGGTTACAAGTGAAGTAATGAAGATTAATATGCCGGATTCGGTTCCAGGTAATGTTTCTAATTCATTTAATGTACTGTTTCCGTCCATGGTTACCATTCTGATCTGTGCTTTGTTTAATTTTGTTACTACAAAGTTCATCGGAATGAGTCTTTACTCCATCATTTACACATTCCTTCAGACCCCATTAGAGAAGGTTATGCAGGGACTTCCGGGGCTGTTGATTTTGATGTTTGTATCACAGGCATTCTGGAGTATTGGTATTCATGGCAATCAGATTATTAAACCAGTTCGAGATCCGCTTTTAAATGCAGCTATTTTGGCAAATACGGATATGGTAGCTCAGGGTATCCAGGATATATCCAAATTGAATATTATTAATATGTCCTTCTGGGATACATATATGTCGCTGGGAGGTTCAGGCTGTACGTTGGGACTTGTAATTGCCATTCTGTTACTGTCAAAGAGAGAGGATTACCGTGCAATTGCAAAGTTGGAAACAGCACCTGCAATATTTGAAATTAATGAACCTATGATTTTCGGTCTTCCTATTGTATTAAACCCATTGCTTGTAGTTCCATTTATTCTTACTCCGTTGGTGACAGGTACATTTGCTTATTTTATGACAAAAATTGGTTTTGCAGGTGTATGTGTTTATGCAATGCCATGGACAACCCCACCGATTTTAAGTGCATGGTTATCTACCGGAGGAAGTATTGGTGCGATTGTTACACAGATTATCTGTATTGTTATGGCAGTTCTTATTTACGCTCCGTTTGTTCTTCTGGCAAATAAGGCTCAGGATACACAGCAGTAGGACCGAAAAAGGGAGGAGAGTATATTATGATAGAAAAAATTCAATTGCCTAAAAGTTTTTTTCTGGGTGCAGCAGCCAGTGCCTGGCAGACAGAAGGATGGATGGGAAAAAAAGAAGGCCAGGACAGTCAGATGGATTCCTGGTATAAAAATGAGCCACATATCTGGTATGATGGCTATGGACCAGCAGTGGCCACAAATTTTATTGAGCGTTATAAAGAAGATATTGCTTATATGAAAGAAATAGGAATCCAGAGTTACCGTACATCCATTAACTGGGCCCGTTTCCTGACAGATTATGAGAATGCAGTAGTGGATGAAGAGTATGCGGCCTATTTTTCAGATATGCTGGATACCTGTATTGAGAATGGGGTTGAGCCAATGGTGTGTTTGGAGCATTATGAACTTCCCACCTATCTTTTGGATAAGTATAATGGATGGAGTTCCAGACATGTGGTTGATTTATTTGTAAAATATGCCCTAAAAGCATTTGAGCGTTTTGGAGATCGGGTAAAATACTGGTTTGCTTTTAATGAGCCGATTGTTATTCAGACCAGAAGCTATCTGGATGCAGTAAGGTGGCCTCATCATCAGGATTCTGCCATGTGGATGCAATGGAATTATTATAAAGCATTGGCTACGGCAGCGGTTATGGATGCCTATAAAAAAAGTGGTTATAAAAGGCCGGAATGTAAATTTGGAAGTATAATCAATGTTGAGACTGTTTATCCAAGAAGTGATTCCAAAGGGGATTGCGATGCAGCTGATATGTACGATTTGTTTTACAACAGGGTATTTTTAGATCCGGCTTTAAAGGGGGAGTATCAGGAGGGATTTTTTGAACTGTTGAAGAAGCATGGGATTGAAGTAGAGCATACAGCGGAGGAATTGGCACTTATAAAGGAAAATACCCTTGATTGGGTTGGAATTAATCTGTATCATCCAAATAGGGTAAAGGAAAGAACATGTGCAGTAAAAGAAGGGGCCCCTTTTCATCCGGATTTTTATTATGAAGACTTTGATATGCCGGGAAAAAAGATGAATCCATTTAGAGGTTGGGAAATCTGGCCTAAGATTATCTATGATTTTGGCATGAGAATGAAAAATGAGTATGGAAATACGGAATGGTTTGTAGCTGAAAGCGGAATGGGTGTGCAGGATGAGCAGAAGTTCAGGGATGAATCCGGTATAATTCAGGACGACTACAGAATTGATTTTATTAAACAGCACTTATATTGGGCAGTACAGGCAGCAAAAGACGGATCTAATATTTTGGGATATATGTTGTGGGCTTTTACAGATAATGTATCCCCCATGAATGCATTTAAAAATCGATATGGTCTGGTTGAAATAGATCTGGAACATAACAGAGACCGTCATTTGAAGAAATCAGCATACTTTTATCAAAAAACCATTGCAAACAGATACTTTATGTATGAAAATAAGAAAGAATTCAAATGAGGTGTCAGTTATGTCAAACAGGATAAAGCAGAAAGCAAAATCGGCAGTTCCAATGACGGAAACACAAAAACATATAAAGGAATTAAGGGAAAAGTTAAATAAAACAGATCCAAATGAGATTCGTCCCTTCACTGTTTATAAGATTCTGACATATTTATGTGTGTTGATTTTGCCGCTGGTTCCTGTGGCACTGTTTTGTATTTGGCGTCCCAAAACAGAGTTTACACAGAAAGAGAAGCTTATATGGACTTCGGTGATAGCAGTAATTGCAGTGTATGCAGTTATGATACCATTCGGATAATAAAGGCTGAATGAAAAAAGGAGAAATGATAACATGACAGAAGCAGATTATGGCCCATCTTTTCAGATTATTGCTGCTGCAGGAGATTCCAAGGGATATTCCATATCAGCGATTAAAGCAGCTCAAAATGGTGAATTTGAACAGGCGGAAGCTGATATGAAGGAAGCATCCTCCCTTTTGCTGGAGGCACATGAGTTTCAAACAGAGATGATTACACAGGAGGCATCAGGCAATATAGTTCCAGTAAATATTATTCTGGTTCATTCTCAGGATCATCTCAGTATGGCTATGACGGCACAGGATCTTTCAGAACATTTGGTAGAGGTTTATAAAGAAATACATAGTTTAAAAGAAGAAATTGCAGTATTAAAAGCTAAGATAAAAGCAGAATAAACAATGTTTATGTGAAGAAGGAGAATGATTATGAGAATACATTTAGTTTGTTCAGCGGGCATGTCCACCAGTTTGCTGGTAAATAATATGAAGAAAAGTGCTCCGGCAGATTATGTAATTGATGCAGGTCCGTTTGCAGCGCTTGAGGAAATTGTAGATGATTATGATGTGATCCTGGTAGGGCCTCAGGTTCGTTTTAAATTGGACGATATTAAGGAAATTTGCAGAAAGCATGGAAAACGCTGCGCGTTGATTGATATGCGGGTATATGGACGCATGGATGGAAAGGCAGCAGTAGAGCTTGCTGAAAAAGCAGAGTAAAAGGAGTAGACATTAAAAACTGAACACCGTATCCATGAAAGATCTCACAGCAGATGAAAAAGATGGATACGGTGTTTTTCATATTTATATATGTCAGTGTAGCAGATAAGCAAGGGAGAGTGGTAAAAAGCTGTATCCTACCTCTCCCTAATCACCCCGCACCCAATCACAACCCCAGAATTCCCGGACGGCTGGCTGGTAAAGTCATCCAGTCCGCTGTGGAGGACCACAGACCGTCCCATGATTTCCTTTACTGTAAAACGCTTGTCATAGAAAGAAAGCCATCCATACCCGCTGTTTCCCATAACAGGCAGAAGATCGCCGGAATGCCAGGGGTGTGATGTGCCTGTGGGATTATAGTGGCCGCCTGTTCGTGTGAATCCCGCGGAGCAGTCTCCATTTTCATGGATATGCAGGGCGTAGAAGTCGGTGGAGCTGGAAATTCCCTTATTGGGGAGCCGGAAAAATTCCCCTTCGATCAAAACACCGCCGTAAGGCGTATCATAAAAACGCACCATACCGCTTAAGCCGGGAGCATAGGGCGTGTTTCCGCGGATCCAGGCCAGAGCCGCAGGTGTCTGAAACTGCAGGATCTGGGCGAAGCGGTCGCCGGGGGTGGAGGATTCAGATTGATTCATAAAAATCTCCTGAAAGTGCCATTTACAACAGCATATGATCGGAAGCATCCGTATGTGCCGGGGAAAGGCCGGAAAAATATTCGATCACCGTCTGCATGGCCGGAGATACCCATTTGTCTTTGTGGTAGAGAAGCTGCCTCCAAAGCTCCGGCTTAAATTCCGGCACAGAAAGTCGTACCAGCCGCCCGCTTTTTAGGGCGGCTTCTGTTACATAATCAGGCAAAAATGACACTCCGGCGCCCTGAGTCACAAGGGTACATAAAAGATCTGCACTGCCAAATTCCAGAACCGGGCGTACCTCCAGGGAGAACCGGGCCAGATGCTCGTCCATCAGACGGCGGTAGCTCATCCCCTTTTCTGTCAGGAGAAATGGAAAGGTGATCAGTTCTCGGACCGGTACAGTCAGAGAGGAAAAGGGAAGAAAGCCGGGAGCTGCCACGAAATGGGCCTGGATCCGTTCTTCCGCACCGATGATATAGTCGCTGTTGTAAACATGATGATCCAGCGTATAGACCAGGTCTGTTTCATTTTGATTCAGCATCCGGAACAGCTCCTCCGTGCTTGCAGTTGCCATTTTCAGAGTAATTCCCGGATAGGCAGCACGGAAATTTTCATAGTGCTCCCGCAGGATCCAGCAGGCAAGGGAATCTGCCAGAGCCATGCGCACATGGCCGCTTACAGAGGGCTGCGGCCTTAATTCTTTTTCCATGTCCACTGTCAGCTGTTCCAGACGATGGGCATAATTGAGCACCTTCCGGCCGGCCTCTGTCAGTGCGACCGTATGATTGATCCGCTCCAAAAGCCGCACATTCAGCATTTCTTCCAGCTGGCGGATCTGGAATGACACGGTAGACTGGGAGTAGCCCAGCTTTTTGGCAGCTTTTGTAAAGCTGCACAGTTCCGCTACCTGAATAAAGGTTTCCATATTTTTCGTATCTATGTTCATTTCTTTCGCTCCTGTGCTTTATCCTGCTAACAATCGAAAATATAGATAGTTAAGATTTAAACTATCAATTTTACAAATGATAATAACTATTATATACTGGAACACAGAAAAAATCTATGTTCTATATAGAAGGAGTGTCTAAAACTATGGTTACGTTAATTCAAACGGTGTATCAGTTTCTGTGGGGAGATTTGATCACCCTGCCTCTGCCTGGGGGCGCAGGCATAAGCTTTTCTCTTTTGGTGCTTTTGCTGATCCCTACAGGTATTTATTTTACTCTGCGGACCCGTTTCCTTTCCCTGCGTTTATTTAAGGATATGCTGAGGGTTACTCTGGAGCGGAAGGATGGAGAAACAACCGCGCTTTCTGCCTGTCAGACGCTGGTAGTTTCCACTGCCACCCGTGTAGGAATGGGAAATCTGGTAGGCGTTGTGGCTGCGATTTCCGCAGGCGGAGCCGGAGCCGTATTCTGGATGTGGGTCACAGCCCTTCTGGGTTCCACTACCGCCTTTATTGAGGCTACGCTGGCTCAGCTTTATAAGGAAGAGGATCCTCTTTACGGCGGATACCGGGGAGGTCCTGCCTACTATATGCATAAATTTTTCCAGAAAAATAAGAAGCAGACCCGCTGGTTCCCTCTTTCTGTGCTCTTTGCAATATCAGGCCTGATCTGCTGGTGCGGCATCAGCCAGGTAATCAGCAATTCAGTGGCCTCCTCCTTTGAAAATGCATTTAATATTCCGCCTCTTTACAGCACCATTGTACTGGTGATCCTGGGCGCTGTGATCGTTCTTCGTAAAAATGCCACGGTAAAAGCCCTGGATGCCATTGTGCCTGTAATGGCCGGTCTGTATCTGCTGATCACAGTGGGAGTGATTCTGTTAAACATCGGCCAGATTCCGGCTGTGCTGGAGCGTATCTTTTCAGAGGCCTTTGGACTGCGTCAGGCAGTAGCCGGCGGAATCGGCGCAGTGATCATGAATGGTGTAAAGCGCGGCCTCTTTTCCAATGAGGCCGGTTCCGGCTCCGCTCCCTGCGCCGCAGCTACCGCAAAGACCGATCATCCTGCCAAGGTGGGACTGGTTCAGGCTTTGGGCGTATTTATTGATACCATTGTAATCTGCAGCTGTACCGCATTCTTAATGCTCTTGGCTCCGGATGAGATTACCGGCTCTCTGGCAGGAATGGATCTTTTACAGGCTGCCATGGGATATCATCTTGGCAAGTTCGGTGTGATCTTTATTGCAGTGATCCTGTGGCTGTTCAGTTTTTCCACCTTCCTTGGAATCCTGTACTATGCCCGCAGCAATGTTTCCTATCTGTTCGGAGACAGCTGGGCCGCCCAGACCGCCTATAAGGTTCTGGCGCTGGTGATGCTCTTTATCGGCGGACTGGCCGCCTACACCATCGTATGGGATTTGGGTGATGTAGGCGTTGGCCTGATGACGATCTTCAATCTGATCGCTCTGTATCCGATGGCAGGAGAAGCGCTGGCTTCTCTGAAGGATTATGAGGAAAAGAGGGCAAAGGGAGTGCTTTGAAATAGCATCGAGGTCTGGAGTCTGGTGTCCAGAGCTCCGGTTTCCGGCCATAAGAAAAACTAAGGGGCTGAAATTTTCTAATGGCCTTCAAAGTCGCTCTGGACACCAGACTCCAGAAGCCAGGCATATCGAAAAATACATAATAAAATCTCTCAGGATGATGATTCTGGGAGATTTTTGTTATGTATTTTTTAGGCAAATGTGATAGAATGGATACATTACGGCAGATTGGAGATATGTGCATGAATTTGATAGCAGCAGCAGATGAAAACTGGGCCATTGGAAAGGATGGGGGGCTTTTAGCTCATCTTCCGGGGGATATGAAATTTTTCAGGGAAACCACGAAGGAAAAGGTGGTAGTCATGGGGCGTAAGACCCTGGAGAGCTTTCCGGGCAAAAAGCCCTTAAAAAACAGGGTTAATATTGTGCTCACCCGAAATACGGACTATGCTCCTGAGGGTGTAACTCTGTGCGGCAGCGTGGAGGAAGCGCTGGAGCTTTTAAAGCAGTATGACAGCGAGGATGTTTTTATCATTGGAGGCGGAACGGTCTACAGAGCATTTCTTCCTTATTGTAAAAAAGCTTATATTACCCACATTTTCCATACCTTTCCTGCGGATACGGTATTTCCGGATCTGGATCGGGAACCGGGATGGAAGCAGACAAAAGTGCTGGGAACGGGAGAGGACAATGGGATCCGCTACGAATTCCGCCTGTATGAGCAGCAACCGGTATCGGACGGGAAAGGGGGGATTTAGCAGATGAACCTTATTGTATCAGCGGATAAACACTGGTCGATCGGGAAAAATGGCCGCCCACTGGTAAATATTCCGGCGGAGCGCCAGCTTTTATTAAAGGAAACCGCCGGGAAGGTGGTTGTGATGGGAAGGAAAACTCTGGAAACACTGCCCGGAGGCCAGCCCCTGGGAGGGCGTACCAATGTGGTTCTTTCCGCAGATCCGTCCTTCAAGGCCAGAGGCGCTGTGGTCTTCCGCAGTATGGAAGAGACCCTTGCATACTTAGAGGAGTTTGATCCAAAGGATATTTATATCCTGGGCGGAGAAAGCATTTACCGGCAGTTCCTGCCTTACTGCGATACCATTCATCTCACTGCCATTGATTATGTTTATGACGCAGATCTGCGTTTCCCTGTGGATTTGGATCAGGCTCCGGACTGGAAACTGGCAGAGGAGGGGGAAGAACAGACTTATTTTGACCTCTGCTATACCTTTTGCCGCTATGTGAGAACCGGGATGTGACAAAATCCTTAAAAACAGTTGTAACATTCATTGGAAAATGATAATATGAAGTCTGTGCAGCAATACATTTTCACAACAGATTCAATGATGCAGACATCAGAAAGGGGGGATGACTTATGAAGAATGATGGAACCGTATTTACACTTGAAAATGAGGAACTGCTGATCACCGTGGATCGTCACGGGGCAGAGCTTACAAGGATTTATGACAAAAAGGCCGGCAGAGAGCTTCTCTGGGGAGCAGATCCGGCAGTCTGGAATCGCCATGCGCCTGTACTTTTCCCGTTTGTAGGAAAGAACTTTGAGGGAAAATATACCCATGAGGGGAAAGAGCATGGTATTACGCCCCACGGATTTGCCAGAGATATGGAATTTGAACCTCTGCTCTGCGATATGGATGAATGCTGGTTCCGGTTAAAGGATACTCCGGATACCTATGGGGTTTACCCCTTCCATTTTGAGCTGGAGATAGGGCATCGGCTTACGGGGCGAACCATTGAAGTGATGTGGAGAGTAAAAAATCCCGATTCCGGGGAGCTCCTTTTTATGATCGGCGGCCATCCGGCCTTTCAGGTACCTGAGGGAAAGACCATTTACGATTATACGCTGGTATTTAATAAAGAAGGAAAAGAAGCGGGAAATCATCAGGAGGAGCTTCACTATCTGGCGCCCAATGACCAGGGATATCAGGTGGAGGAAAAGACCGGCAGCTTAAAGCTTAAGGACGGTCAGGTTCCGGTAACAAAGGGATTCTTTGACCAGATCCTTACCTATATGTTTGACGGGGCGCAGATTTCAAGCGTGGGCCTTCTGGTTGACGAAACGCCCTATGTGACCATAGACTGCGGCGATTTTCCATACCTGGGCGTATGGACCATCGAGGCAACCCATCCATTTGTATGCCTGGAGCCATGGTACGGCCTGTGCGCTCCCGACGGATACAAGGGAGAATTAAAAGACCGGCCGGGCATCCAGAAGCTGGAAGCCTGGGGAACCTGGGAGAAGAGCTACAGCATCCGGATCGAATAGAACCGAGGAGCTGAGTCTTATAAATACACATGCCATTAGAAGCGCATCTGCGGTTTTGGGGTATGAGTGAAAAAGAGGAGGAAAATCATGTACAAGATCGTTAAGGCAGAATGTCTGGCGGACAAGATCTATCTCATGGACGTAGAGGCGCCCAGAGTAGCCAGAGCCTGCCAGCCGGGAGAATTTGTTATCGTAAAGATTGACGAGGTGGGAGAGCGTATTCCTCTGACCATCTGCGACTTTGACAGAGAAAAGGGACTGGTGACCATCGTATTCCAGACCGTAGGCGCATCTACCCAGCGCATGGCGGAATTAAAAGCCGGAGATTATTTCCAGGATTTCGTAGGCCCCTTAGGACAGCCATCTGAGTTTGTAAAGGAAGACATCGAAGAAGTAAAGAAGAGAAAGTATCTCTTTGTGGCAGGAGGCGTAGGCTCTGCTCCCGTATACCCTCAGGTAAAATGGATGCATGAGCACGGCATTGAGGCGGATGTGATCGAGGGCTCCAAGACAAAGGATCTGCTGATCCTGGAGGATGAATTAAAGGCAGTAGCCGGAAATCTCTATGTGACCACAGACGACGGCTCCTATGAGCGCAAGGGCATGGTAACAGACGTGATCAAGGATCTGGTGGAGAATCAGGGCAAGAAGTATGACGTCTGCGTAGCCATCGGCCCCATGATCATGATGAAATTCGTATGCAAGCTTACAAAGGAGCTGGGAATTCCGACCATTGTAAGTTTAAATCCAATCATGGTAGACGGAACCGGCATGTGCGGCGCCTGCCGTGTAACCGTTGGCGGAGAGGTGAAATTTGCCTGTGTAGACGGACCGGAGTTTGACGGCCATCTGGTAGATTTCGACCAGGCCATGAAGCGCCAGCAGATGTACAAGACAGAGGAAGGCAGAGCCATCCTTAAGGCTCAGGAAGGAGCCACCCATCACGGCGGCTGCGGAAACTGCGGAGGTGACGAATAATGGACGTTTTAAAGAGAGTACCCATCAGAGAACAGGAGCCAAAAGTAAGAGCAGCTAACTTTGAAGAGGTCTGCCTTGGCTATACACAGGAAGAAGCACAGGAGGAGGCGTCCCGCTGCTTAAACTGCAAGAACGCACAGTGCGTAAAGGGCTGTCCCGTATCCATCAATATCCCAAAATTTATTTCAGAGGTAAAAGAGGGCAAATTTGCGGATGCAGCCGCTACCATTGCTGAGTCCAGCGCCCTTCCCGCTGTCTGCGGCCGTGTATGTCCTCAGGAGAGCCAGTGCGAGGGAAAATGTATCCGCGGCATCAAGGGCGAGCCGGTTTCTATCGGAAAGCTGGAGCGTTTTGTAGCGGACTGGTCCAGAGAAAACGGCGTCGTTCCCGCAAAGCCTGAAAAGACCAACGGTATCAAGGTAGCTGTCATCGGTTCCGGCCCTTCCGGTCTGACATGTGCGGGCGATCTGGCAAAGATGGGTTATGAGGTAACGATTTTTGAGGCACTTCATGAGCCGGGCGGCGTATTAACCTACGGTATCCCGGAATTCCGTCTGCCAAAGACCAGAGTCGTTCGTCCTGAGATTGAAAATGTAAAGAAGCTGGGCGTTAAGATCGAGACAGACGTGATCATCGGAAAGTCCGTAACCATTGACGAGCTGATGGACGAAGAGGGCTTTAAGGCCGTATTTATCGGCTCCGGCGCAGGACTTCCCAAGTTCATGGGAATCCCCGGTGAAAATGCCAACGGCGTATTCTCCGCAAATGAGTACCTGACCAGAAGCAACCTGATGAAGGCATTCAGAGACGATTATGACACACCGATCTTCCTGGGCAAAAAGGTAGCCGTAGTAGGCGGCGGAAACGTAGCCATGGACGCTGCCAGAACCGCACTTCGTCTGGGCGCAGAGGTACATGTTGTATACAGAAGAAGCGAGGCAGAGCTTCCGGCTCGTGTGGAAGAGGTTCACCATGCAAAGGAAGAGGGCGTACAGTTTGACCTTCTTACCAATCCGGTAGAGATCCTGACCGACGAAAATGACTGGGTAACCGGCATGGTAGTCCGTAAGATGGAGCTTGGCGAGCCGGATGCATCCGGACGCCGCAGACCGGTAGAGGTAGAAGGCTCCGACTACACCATCGAGGTAGATACGGTGATCATGTCTCTGGGAACTTCACCAAACCCGCTGATTTCTTCTACAACCGAAGGACTGCAGACCAATAAGTGGAAATGCATCATTGCAGATGAAAGCAATGGAAAGACCACCAAGGAAGGCGTATACGCCGGCGGCGATGCCGTAACAGGCGCAGCTACCGTGATCCTGGCTATGGAGGCAGGTAAGGCAGGCGCGAAGGGTATTGATGAATATCTGAAGGGAAAAGAGGCCTGAAGAATATAAATAAAGCATTAAAGGATGTCAGATCAGGGAAGCATATTGACTGGCATCCTTTTTGTATTCTCAATAAAAACTCATTATAAAACACAAGACTATGGTGGGAAAATGTGATAAAATGATAACGCTTCCTGTTGCAGTAGAACAAGAAACAGTTTGGTTAAATAGAAATCAAATGGCTGAATTATTTGGTAGAGATATAAAAACGATTGGTAAGCATATAAATAACGCTTTGAATGAAGAATTGTAAAGTACCCCTGCAACTGTCGCAAAATTTGTGACAGTTCAAAAATTAGTAATTTAACTATCTTTTTACTGGAAAAACACCTCTTTCTGTGTTAGTATAAAAATATGTTCTTGCTTCCGGAAATACCGGGGGGGGGTGGTATATAAATGTACCGTAAAATAAGTTTAGTGGACGCAGAAAAGGTTTACATTAAAACATTTGGGGGATTTGACCTGTATTATAGGGGGAAAGAGATTGATTTTTCAAATGCCAAAGCAAAAGAACTGCTGGCAGTTCTGGTAGACCAGGGTGGCAGGGAAATCAGCCTGCATGAGATGGCCCAGATTCTTTCGGACGGGGAAGATGATGAAACGGCCAGACAGGCAGTTCATGTGGCGTGGTCCAGGCTCAAGAAAACGCTCGTCAGCTATGGGCTGGGAGATATCGTGAGGAAAGGCCGCGGATTTTATGCGCTGAACCGCCGGCGGATCCGGTGCGACTGCTGGGAGATGCTGGAGGAGAATGAAGACCGTTACTTTATGGGCGAATATATGCCGGAGTACAGCTGGGCAGAGGTTACATTGTCATATCTGCTCCAGAAGTTTGAGGAAATTAAAACCCGGAAAATAAGGGAAGCACAGAACGAATAATAAAGTAATGGGGGAAAAAGGACTGCAGGGCAGAATACCTGCAGTCCTTTTTTTGGAAATTATGTAAAAAAAACGGTACTAAAATAAAAACACTTTGAAAATGTTACGAAAATACAGGAAACATGCATAACAATGCAAAACTGTAACGGTACTGATAAGGTTCATGGTGTATCTTATTAAAGGATAGTTAATAAAAATTAAGTTTTTATTAAGAATACGATTAAAAGCGGGAGAGATATTTAATGAGTCAGAGGGAAGGGCAAAACATATTTATAAAAACCTTTGGCGGGTTCGATGTATTTGTAGACGGGAAACAAGTCCATTTTTCCAGTGAAAAGGCAAAGGAAATGCTGGCGGTTCTGGTGGATAAGAGAGGGAGCAGCGTATCCTTATCACAGATGGCCTGGCTGCTGTATGAACAGTCACCGGAACAGACCGCCAAAAATAATCTTCGGGTGATTTATTACCGGCTGAAAAAAATACTGGAGAATAACGGGATTGGCGGCATGCTGATCAAAAAGAGAGGAAGCTTTGCGGTGGACGCCAGCAGCTTTATCTGTGACGTATACGAATTTGTGGAAGGGAATCCCGACTATGTCCCCTTGTTTCTGGGAAACTATATGTCCGGTTACGAGTGGGGGCAGGAGGTAGTGCCCTATTTAAACAACCTTTACTGCCAGTACTGTGAAACGCCTATGAACGGACTTTCCGATCAGGTTCATGAGACGATTCTCAGTCAGAGGAAAAAAGGCGGAAAGAGAAAATGACGGATCAACTGGAAATGATCGATATCCACGCTCATATTCTGCCGGGAATTGACGACGGAGCCAGAAACTGGGAGGAAACCGGCCATCTGCTGGAGGCAGCCTGGGCGCAGGGAGTCCGCCATATTATCGCAACCCCCCATTTTTCCAGAAAGACGGATATGGAGCAGTTAAGACAACTAAAAGCAGGCGTCCGGGAGCTGGCTCACAGAAAAGGGCTGGAACTTGAAATAAGCCTGGGACAGGAACTGCGGTATTTTGAAGAACTGCCGCTGTATCTGGAACAGGGCAGAGCACTCACACTGGCAGAAAGCAGGTATGCTCTGGTGGAATTCAAACCGGGAGATGGATTTCAGACCATAAGACGGGCAGTCCGGGAACTGGTCCAGTCCGGATTTATTCCCGTATTGGCTCACGCAGAGCGGTATCTTTGCCTTCGTGAAACAGGCAGGACCGAGGAGCTGGTCCAGAGCGGAGCCTGTCTGCAGGTCAATGCAGAAAGCCTGACAGGCGGTCTGTTTGACCGGACGGCAGCCTGGTGCCTGAAAGAAATCCAGAAGGGGAGGATCCACTTTGCCGCCAGCGATATGCACCGGCCGGATACAAGGCCGCCCAGGCTGGAAGAGGCATTTAAAAAACTGTCAAAAAAGCGCGGCTGTCCGGATGCGGCCGCCATATTTGGGAAAAATCAGAGATATATTCTGGAAAACAAGGTACTGTAGCAAAACTATTATGAAAAGAAAAGGAAATGTTATACCATGGAAAAGAAGTTTGATGACAATGACGAGATGCAGATCGATCTGCTGGAACTGGCCTATGCTTTAAAAAAGAAGCTGTGGCTGATCATCCTGGGGCTGATCGTAGGAGCTTTCGGAGCGGGGCTGTACAGCAAGATCCTGCTGACGCCCATTTATAAATCCACCGCAATGGTCTATGTACTTTCAAAGGAAACAACTCTTACCTCACTGGCAGACCTGCAGATCGGCAGCCAGCTTACCAAGGACTACAGCGTACTGGTAACCAGCCGTCCGGTATTAGAGCAGGTGATTGAAAAACAGAAGCTGGATATGAACGTGGATCAGCTGAAGAGCAAGATCAGCATTGGAAACCCGGCAGATACCCGTGTGCTTTCTATTACCATATCGGATACAGATCCGATCCGCGCCCAGGCGCTGGCAGAAGAGGTGGCAAAGACTTCTTCCGATTACATAGGCGATATTATGGAAATGGTTCCGCCCAAGATCATCGAGGAAGGCGTACCGGCAGAAAAACCAAGTTCTCCAAATGTGAAAAAGAATGCGGCTATGGGCGGTCTGGCAGCAGCCGTACTGATCAGCGGAATTATCTGTCTGGGAGTGATCATGGACGACACTATAAAGACAGAAGAAGACGTGGAGAAATATCTGGGACTTACTGTACTGGCTTCTATTCCGGATGTGGATGAAACCGGCAAATCAGAAAACGAAAAGGGAAGAAAAAAGAAGAAAACGAAGGGAGCGGTGTAAAAAATGGAGATGAGACTGGAATTAAAAAATACGGAACGAAATGATTATTACTATGAAGAAGCCATTAAGACACTGCGTACCAATATCCAGTTCTGCGGCAGCAGCTTAAAAACCATTCTCTTTACAAGTACCGTATCGGGAGAAGGAAAAAGTGCTACTACAGTAGCCGTAGCTTCTTCTCTGGGAAGTATCGGGAAAAGGGTTCTTCTGGTAGACGCGGATATCCGCAAATCCGTACTGGTGAAGCGTCATGAGATCAGCGGCCGTCCCAACGGCCTGTCCCAGTATCTCAGCGGCCAGAAAAAGCTTGGAGAAGTTATTTACCATACAAATATGGAAAATGTGGACATGATCCTGGCAGGCCCCTATTCTCCCAATCCGGCAGAGCTGTTAGAGGATGAACTGTTCAAAGTCCTGCTGGAAAATGCAAGGGAATTGTATGATTACATCATAATCGATACCCCTCCCATGTTAAACCTTATTGACGGCGCGATCATCGCAAATCAGTGTGACGGAGCTGTGATCGTAGTGGAAAGCGGGGGCATCAGCTACCGTATGGCCCAGAAGGTAAAAGCCCAGCTGGAAAAGAGCGGATGCCGGATCCTGGGGGCAGTCTTAAACCGGGTGGGAGGAGAGTACGGCTCAGGCTACTATAAGAAGTATTACGGCAAATATTATAAGAAATATTACGGAAAATACGGTAAGTACGAGCGTTACGGATACGATTCCCCAAAAGAAAGAGAAAACATTGAAGAAAGCAGATAAGAAAAAGAGAGAATGGCTGGTTACAGCAGCGGTTATTCTGGCAATCCTGTTTGCAGCTGTTTCCTGGAATCTGTATCAGGAAAAAAAGCTGGCTGCCGCCGAGGCACAGCTCTGGAGAGAGCAGGCCGGTACATCACAGAAAGAGGGGAAAGCCGGATACGGACAGGTACAAAACACCATCGAATACAAAGGAAAAACCTATCGCCGGAATACCTATGTAAAAGCCATTCTGTGCATGGGGATCGACCGGAGAGAACCTCTGACAGAGACGAAAACAGCGGGAGCGGGGGGACAGTCCGACGGCATCTTTCTGGTCGCCCAGGACACGGCCAGAAACCGGGTACAGGTTCTGGCCATACCAAGAGACACCATGACCCCCATTCCCCTTACAGATCTGAGCGGAAATATCCTGGGCTATGATACACAGCATCTCACACTGGCCTATGCCTATGGGGATGGAAGAGAAAAAAGCTGCCAGTTTATGTGCCGGGCGGTGACAGAGCTTCTGGACGGCCTTCAGATCGACGGATACATGGCTGTAAGCATGGGAGCGCTGAAACCTCTTAATGACGCGGTAGACGGCGTAACCGTAACCATTGACGATCCGGAGCTGGAAAAAAGAGATCCGGCCTTTAAACCCGGAACCTCCGTAACCCTGATGGGCGATCAGGCCGAAGCTTTCCTGCGCTACAGGGATACAAGAAAAAGCCAGAGCGCCGTAGCCCGTCTGGAGCGCCAGAAGGGATATATCGCCGGTTATGCGGAGGCCGTGAAGAAAAAGGCCTCACGGGAAGAGGGAGTTGCATTAAAGCTTCTGGAAACGGCAGCTCCCTATATGGTAACAAATCTTTCCAAGGATCAGTATCTGGATATGATGATGGCATTTATTGGAAGCAGCCAGCAGCTGGGGGGAGATGATATCCGCACACTTCCAGGAGAAGGAGCAGAGACAAGGATCTATGACGAATACCATCCGGATCCGGAAGGAGTAACACAAATGGTTCTAGACCTGTTTTACAGGGTTGAAGAATAGAACAAATTTATCAGGAAAGGAAAGGTGAACGATCATGAAGAAAAAGGCAGTAGTTATTGCAATGGCAGCAGCTCTTGCGGTTTCACAGTATGCAGCCGTATTTGCGGCAAACAGTCCGGGAACCGGAGTTGTGATCCCCAATGAGGACAGCGACGGCGATTATGACATCGGAGAGCGCGTGGATCAGGTAACAGGCGGATCTTCCTCAGCATCAGGCACAGGAAATTCCTCAGCCGCCACGCCGGGAGGACAGACCGCAGCCCAGATTACGGTTCCCACTGAAAGCGGAACAGCTAGCCAGAGCGGCGGCCAGGCCGTAGTAGGAGATACAGGCATCGAGTTTGTACAGGGAAGCGAAAGCGCGGTAAGCGGACTTCCGGAAACCGTTGTATCCACCATTAATGCCATTAATACCGGAAACAGTCTGGCAGAGGCCGGAACCGGTCTGGACTTAAGCGGCTACAATGCACTGGTAGGAACCACCGCAGTTATGACCTATCAGGCCGGAACCAGGGTGGAAAAAACAGGAGCCACCAATATGCCTGTGTATGTCCCAAATCTGGTAGAGGGCCTGGGAACCGTACAGGTGCTCTTCTACAACAACATGACTTCCAAGTGGGAGCTGATCACGCCTACATCTGTAGATGTGGCAAACAAGATGATCCATGTGACCATCCCGAACTCGGGAACATTTTCGGTTATCTATAAGCGCTGATACACAGACTGTCAGCGCTGGCCCCGGCTGCCTCAGACAGTCCGGGCCGGCGCTGGTCAAAGTTAGATTCAAAGGAAACGGGGATAAAGGAATGAAGTCTGTGAGTATGAAAGAAGCTGTGTTTTTATTAGATTGAATTCAGACTGGAGGTTAATTCTTCCTGCCAGTTTTATATATTTTCCATCATAGTACATATAGGATGAAATTATAGGGGAAAAACAAATGAGTGAAAAATTAAGAAGAACGAAAAAGAAAATGGAACACTGGAAGGTCGTCACTTTTTTACTGATCGCATACGATTTCCTGGCAGTGATTTTATCATATTTTGCAGCGTTATGGCTGCGGTTTGACTGTAATTTTAGTGATATTGAATTGCCGTATTTACAGGTGTATTATCACACAATTCTGATCTATGCCGTATTCTGCATCATTGTGTTCTGGTGCTTCCGGCTTTATAAGAGTATCTGGCGGTTTGCCAGTTATTCAGAGCTTCTCAGAATGATCTGTGCCACAGCAGTCACAAGTATAGTGTATACAATATCCGTAACCGGCTTTATTTTACGGATGCCTGTATCCTATTATCTGTCCGGTCTTCTGATTCAGTTCACATTGACACTGGGAGTCCGTTTTTCCTATCGTTTTATCCTGCTTTTAAGAGCGAAAAAGGATGATGCCGGGATTGAAAAGAGGGTTATGCTGATCGGTGCCGGAAACGCAGGCCAGATGATCCTGCGCGACATTAGAAATACAAAAGAAATCGATGAGAAGGTTTATTGTTTTATCGATGATGATGAGAATAAATGGGACAGATACATCGATGATGTGCCTGTTTTTGGCGGAAGAGACCGCATTATGGAGGCGGTGGATAAATTCAAAATTGAGAAAATATACGTTGCGCTTCCAAGCGCCAGGCCGGAGGATAAGAGAGAAATCCTCAGGATCTGCAATGAAACCTCCTGCGAGCTGATGAACCTTCCGGGAATGTATCAGCTGTATACAGGACAGGTATCCGTCAGCAAGATGAAGCCCATTCAGATTGAAGACCTGCTGGGCCGCGACCCCATAAAGACGGATATGAAGGACGTTTTTGCATACATAACCGGAAAGGTCGTTCTGGTAACAGGAGTGGGCTCTATTGGTTCTGAGCTTGCAAGACAGATCGCAGCCCACAGTCCGAAGCATTTGATCCTGTTTGACGTCTATGAAAATAATGCCTATGACATACAGCTGGAGCTGAGAAAGAAATTTCCAAACCTGAAGCTGGATACCATCATCGGTTCTGTCCGGGACAGCAGAAAGATATTCCAGATTTTTGAGGAATACAGACCTGATATCGTATACCATGCGGCCGCTCATAAGCATGTACCCCTGATGGAGGACAGCCCCTGTGAGGCGATTAAAAATAATGTAATGGGAACCTATAAGACAGCCTACGCTGCCATGGCCCATGGCTGTAAGCGTTTTGTCCTGATCAGTACGGACAAGGCGGTAAACCCGACCAATATCATGGGAGCCTCCAAGCGCCTGTGCGAAATGATCATCCAGGCCTTTGACGCCAAGATAAAGGAAGGAAAAGCCTACGAAATCCCCCAGTTATTTACCCACGGAATGAGTGAGGTAATCACAGCGCCGCAGCTGGTTGAAGATTTAAAGACCACAAAAACGGAATTCGTGGCAGTACGCTTCGGCAATGTACTGGGAAGCAACGGCTCAGTAGTTCCGCTCTTTAAAAAGCAGATTGAAGCCGGAGGCCCGGTTACAGTTACCCACCCAGATATTGTCCGGTATTTTATGACCATTCCTGAGGCAGTAAGCCTTGTCCTACTTGCAGGAACCTATGCAAAGGGAGGAGAGATCTTCGTTCTGGATATGGGAGAACCCGTAAAAATCGACACTCTGGCCCGGAATCTGATCCGTTTATCCGGTTATACGCCGGATGTAGATATAAAGCTGCAGTACACCGGCCTCAGGAGCGGAGAAAAGCTCTTTGAAGAAAAGCTCATGGCAGAAGAGGGCTTAAAAAAGACACAAAATAAGCTGATCCACATCGGCTGCCCGATTCCCTTTGATATCGAGGAGTTTTTACAGCAGCTGGACGAGCTTCTGGAGGCTGCTTATAAAAATAAGGATGATATGAGGGAGAGAGTAAAAAGTATAGTGACTACGTATCATCCGGCTAATTCATAAAGAGATACAAAGGATGCAGGAATCGAATTGTCGCCCTGTCGCATTTGAGGATGGATCTGTCATAAAGGGAAGGCACAGCTTACGGGTCGAATAAACCGGTGAGATGGCGGAGCCTGCCCTTTTGGCAGATACAGGAATGGAGCTATAAATGTCCAATTGGTATGCAGTTCAGGTAACAACAGGAAAAGAAGAGGAAACAGCCTGTATGTGCAGGCGCGTCATAGATTCAGAGATACTGCAGGAGTGTTTTACCCCCAAGGGAGAGCGAATGCGGCGATATGAAGGGGCATGGCATAAAGAGAAGAAAATACTGTTTCCCGGATATTTGTTTTTTATAACAGATGCGGTAGAACAGCTTTATTTTGAACTGAAAAAGATTCCGGAGCTGACAAAGATCCTGGGAGACGGAACCACCTTTGTATCCCTGGAGCAGGACGAGGTTTCACTTCTCAAGCAGATGGGCGGAGAAGAACATATCGCCTATATGTCTTCGGGCTATATCGAAGGCGATAAAATTATCATAACAGAAGGCCCTTTAAAGAATTTGGAAGGAACCATACGAAAACTTGACCGCCATAAGCGTACGGCAGTTGTCCAGATAAAAATGATGGGACAACTGCGGGATGTGGTTATGGGGGTGGAGATTGTAAGGAAGATATAAACACAGGAAGAGGGAACAGAAGAATGGAACAGAAGAAAAAGGAAAATTGCAGACAGTTTGTACCGTTTGAATCAAAAGTATGGCTGAGTTCGCCTACCATGCATGGTCTGGAATTAGAGTATATAAAGAAAGCCTATGATACAAACTGGATGTCTACAGTGGGAGAAAATATCAACGAGGCGGAACGGTTAGCCTGTGAAAAAATTGGCTGCAAATATGCAGTCGGCTTATCTGCAGGAACAGCAGCACTTCATATGGCGGTAAAGCTGGCAGGAATAAAGCCAGGCGATCGGGTATTCTGTTCCGACATGACTTTTGATGCAACGGTAAATCCGGTTGTATATGAAGGAGGCGTTCCCGTCTTTATTGATACAGAGTACGACACCTGGAATATGGATCCCGTTGCTCTGGAAAAAGCCTTTGAACTGTATCCGGACGTGAAGGTCGTAGTTGTGGCACATTTATACGGAACACCGGGAAAGGTGGATGAAATCCGAGAAATCTGCAAACGCCATGGAGCTGTGATTATCGAGGATGCAGCGGAATCTCTGGGAGCGACCTATAAAGGAGTACAGACCGGAACCTTTGGAGATTACAACGCAATCTCCTTTAATGGAAATAAGATTATTACCGGTTCTTCCGGCGGAATGCTTTTGACAGATGATCTGGAGGCAGCCAGCAAGGTGAGAAAATGGTCTACTCAGTCCAGAGAAAATGCTCCGTGGTATCAGCATGAAGAGCTTGGTTATAACTATCGTATGAGTAATGTGATCGCCGGAGTCGTGCGGGGGCAGTTCCCCTATCTGGAAGAACATATTACACAGAAGAAAGCGATTTATGAACGGTATAAAGAGGGATTTAAGGGACTTCCTGTAAGTATGAATCCTTATGATAAAGCCAATAGTGAACCTAATTTCTGGCTGTCCTGTCTTTTAATCGAGCCGGAAGCCATGTGTAAACAGGTACGTGGAGAACAGGAGGCACTCTATGTGCCGGAGGCAGGAAAGACCTGTCCCACAGAGATTCTGGAAACACTGGCCAGCTATAATGCAGAGGGCCGTCCAATCTGGAAACCGATGCATATGCAGCCGATTTACCGGATGAATGGTTTTGTTACCAGAGAAGGAAACGGACGGGCAAAAACAAATGCCTATATTGCAGGCGGAGCAGTGGGAATGGATGGAAAACCGTTGGATGTGGGAATGGATTTGTTCCACAGAGGTCTGTGTCTGCCCAGTGATAATAAGATGACAGAGGAAGAACAGAGAGTAGTCATTGAGATGATTAGAAGCTGTTTTGAGTAAATGGCATTTAAGGATAATGAGAATGAAAAAAAGAAAAAAGAGTTTTTATGAAAGATATATCAAACGTCCGCAGGATTTCTGCTGTGCGCTGGCAGCTATTATTGTTCTTTCGCCAGTTATGGCAGTGACGGCTGTGCTGGTGCGAATTAAATTGGGATCGCCGGTGATCTTTAAGCAGGAAAGACCGGGGCTTCATGGTAAGATATTTACACTGTATAAATTTCGCTCTATGACGGATGCGAAAGATAAGGATGGAAATCTTCTTCCGGACGATGTGCGTCTAACAAAATTTGGAAAAATGCTTCGGTCAACCAGCTTAGATGAATTACCGGAACTGATCAATATGCTGAAGGGAGATATGTCTGTAGTGGGGCCAAGACCGCTTCTGGTAAGATATCTTCCTTTGTATAATGAACATCAGGCCAGAAGACACGAGGTAAGACCGGGATTTACAGGATATGCGCAGGTTAATGGCCGCAATGCGATTACATGGGAAGAAAAGTTTGAAAAAGATGTTTACTATGTGGATCACATCACATTTTTAGGGGATTGGAAGATTATTTTTCAGACTTTAAAAACTGTAATCAAGAGAGAAGGAATCAGTTCGGGTTCATCAGTTACGATGGAAGAGTTTAAGGGGAGTAAAACCATAGAGACTGGCTGCAGTGAGAGGTCATGTATATGAAAAAATTAGCAATTATTGGTGCCAGCGGCCATGGAAAAGTAATTGCAGATATTGCAAAAAAAAATGGATATACAGACATAGTTTTTCTGGATGACAATGAAGATGTGCATGAATGCGGAGGCTATTCAGTAATTGGAAAAAGTTCAGAAGCTGGACGTTTGAATGCCGATTTAATCATTGGAATTGGCAATGCAGAGATTCGGAAGCGGATACAGGAGTCTGTTTCCAAAGAAAGGCTGGCAACGCTTATTCATCCGGCAGCAGTTGTTGCAGAGGATGTAGTATTAGGTGCAGGAACCGTGGTTATGGCTGGTGCAGTAATCAATTCAGGAGCACGGATAGGAAGTGGATGCATTATCAATACCTGTTCTTCTGTAGATCACGACTGTATATTGGGAGACTATGTTCATATTGCAGTAGGAAGTCATTTATGCGGAACGGTCATTGTTGGCAGTCAAACATGGATTGGTGCAGGAGCGATAGTAAGTAATAATATGTCTGTGTGTTCAAATTGCATGATTGGTGCAGGAGCAGTGATAGTTAAAAATATTGAAGAGTCAGGAATATATATTGGAGTTCCAGCAAGGAGTATTTAATTAATGAAGGTAATGATTTTGGCCAATAATGATGTAGGGTTGTACCAATTTAGAAAAGAATTAATTGAAGAACTATTAAAAAAATATGAGGTGGTTATATCATTACCAGATGGTGATTTTATAAAACAATTAGAAAATATAGGATGTAAATTTATACATACCCCTGTGGATCGCAGGGGTATCAATCCAATTCGAGATTTGAAACTATTTTTTAAATATTATAAAATCCTTAGAAATGAAAATCCCGACTTGGTTATTACATACACAATTAAACCGAATGTTTACGGAGGATTTGCGTGTCGGTTATTGAAGATTCCTTATGCAGTAAATATTACGGGATTAGGTACTGCATTTGAAAATGGTGGTGTTTTAAAAAGAATTGTGACTGTAATGAATAAAGTAGGATGTAAAAAAGCAAAGGTTGTTTTTTTTGAAAATGAAGAAAACAGACAAATCTTTATAAAAGAAAAGATTGTTAAAGAAAGTCAGACATACAGATTAAATGGAGCAGGAGTTAATCTTGAAAAATATCAGGTGGCACCGTATCCCAATGGTGAAAGAGTTAAATTTCTTTTTATGGGGCGAATTATGGCAGAAAAGGGAATTGATGAATTGTTTGAGGCTATGAAAAAATTAGTTTCAGAGGGATTTAACTGCGAATTAGATCTGCTTGGCTTTCCAGAAGAGGATTATAAAGAAAAAATTGAACGATATGAAGAGGAAGGATGGCTTCATTACTATGGATATCAAAAAGATGTTAGGCCATATATAGAAAGATGCCATTGTTTTGTTCTTCCATCTTGGCATGAAGGAATGGCTAATACCAATTTAGAGTGTGCAGCTATGGGGAGGCCGGTGATTACTAGTAGTATACATGGGTGTATGGAGGCTGTGGAAGATGGTGTGAGCGGATATCTTTGTGAAAAGCAGAATATGGATTCTCTTTATCAGATGATGAAAAAATTCATTGCACTTTCAGACAAAGAGCATAAAGCTATGGGATTGGCTGGACGAGAACATATGGAAAAGTTTTTTGATAAAAAGATCGTAATTGAAAGAACAATGTCAAAATTATAAGTGCATGGAATGTTGTGGATTGTAGAAATAAACAATCATTTACGTAGAAAAATATTACGATGATATAATGTGCGAATTGAGTTAATGTTTAAATGTTTTCACTTTATTTATAATATCGAGGTGATTTTTAAATTAGTTAAACTCAATTGAGAGATGTTTTTTGATATTCCAAATAATAGTATAGTTATTTGGGACTCATGTAAAAAATTATGGAGAGTTGCAGCATTACATTGGAGGTAAAAATGAAGAGTAAACCATTAATTAGCATAATAGTGCCTGTATTTAATGCTGAAGAATATATAACACAGTGCCTTGATAGTATTTTGAATCAGACATATGAATATTTGGAGATATTATGTATTAATGATGGATCATGTGATAATAGTATTAACATTTTAAATCAATATAAAAATAGAGATTCCAGAGTTGTAATAATTGATAAGCAGAATGAAGGAATTTCAGCGACAAGAAATATCGGATTGAAAGAAGCAAAAGGCGAGTACGTAATGTTCGTTGATGCCGATGATTGGATTGATCCATATACTTGCGAAAAAGCACTTGTGACTTTGGATAAAAACAAAGCAGATATTGTGATGTGGTCGTATGTAAGTGAGTATGGTTCATCAAATGCTCCTAAAAGAATATTCCCAGACAATCGCATATTCGAGAGATGGGATGTTTTGAACGAGTTGCATCGCAGATTTATCGGTATTGTAGGTGAGGAACTCAAGCATCCGGAATTGGCAGATGCAATTTGTCCAGTGTGGGGGAAGTTGTATAAGCGAGATCTAATTGTACAAAGTGATGCAGAATTTATTGACCTTGCAGAGATTGGAACTTATGAAGATGGTATGTTTAACTTGATGATCTTTTTTTATGCAAACAAAGTGGTTTATTTAAATCAGTGCTTGTACCATTATCGGAGAAATAACGCAAGTTCAGTGACCTCTGTTTATAGAGAAAAACTGTTTGGATGTTGGCAGAATTTGCATCAAAGGATGGAACAGTATATACAGGAAAAGAATCTTCCAACAATTTACAATGATGCATTACAAAATAGAATTGCATTAAGTTTATTAGGCTTAGGATTAAATATTGTTAGTTCAGACTATAGTATGAGAAAAAAGATAGCTCTTCTTCAGGAGATATTAAAAAATGAACGATATAGAAGAGCTTATAAAGAATTAGATTTTTCTTTCTTTCCGATTCATTGGAAAGTGTTTTATAGTTTTGCAACTTATAGATTTACTCTTGGGGTATATATACTACTATTGGTAATAAGGAAAATTATTTATGGATAAGACATTAGAAAAGCCTTTATTTAGCATTATTATTCCAATTTATAACGTGGAACAATATTTGAAGGAATGTGTTGATAGTATACGAAATCAAACCTTTTTTGACTGTGAGATTATTTTGGTTGATGATGGTTCTCCAGATATGTGTCCTAAAATTTGTGACAAATATGCTGAAATTGATACTCGAATCCATGTAATTCATAAAGAGAATGGCGGATTGAGCAGTGCCAGAAATTGTGGCGTAGAATCTGCACATGGTGAGTATATTATTTTTGTGGATAGCGACGATTATTGGAATGATAATGAAGCTTTGAATAAGCTTGCAATGAAAATTAGAGAACAGAAATGTGTTGATATTTTGGTTTTCAACAATATTGATTATTCATGTTTGACGGGTGAAAAAATTGTATGTAATCGAGAATATAATGTTAATTTGTTGGAAAATAGTTCAAAGGAGGATGTATTAAAGTATGTTTTTGAAAGTGGGGTGTTTCCTGGTGCTGCGTGGGTTACTGTAACACGCAGAAAATTTCTTGAAGAAAACAAGATTTCTTTTATTGAAGGAATCAAGGCAGAGGATATAGATTGGTTATTAAATGTTTTTCTGAATGCGGAAAAGTTCGCTGCTATTAATAGTGCATTTTATGTTTATCGAAAATATAGAGGTGGATCAATTACAGGGACAGCTGATATCAAATCAGTTATGGATATATTATATACTTTAGAAATCTGGATAAAAAGACTTAATGGAAAAAAGTATGAAGTCATAAAGAATAATGCGTTAGGATATTTGTGTAATCATTATATGTGTGCAGTTCTAATATATGATAATTTGTCAGAAGAGCAAAAGGTATATTGTAAAGAGAAATTAAAGAATTACCAATTTATTGTGAATTATTCACCATCGGTATTAGTTAGAATTTTTGGACATATGCCAATTTGTGTGCTAAGTAAGATGCTTAATTTGTATAGAAAAAGGCGTAGGTTTTAAAAATGAGGGGGATTTAAGTGAAAGTTTTAGTTATATCTGCGGAAGTTTGGCGAAATGATAAGAATGGTGGAAATGTTCTTTCCAATATTTTTGGAGATACTGGATATGAATTTGCTCAGATATATTGCAATCCGGGAAATCCATCTAATCATTTATGTAAGCGGTATTATCAGATGACAGATTCAATGATGATAAATGCCATTTTTCACAAATCGAAACCAGGAAAATTGCTTAATTATCAAGAATTTCCTTGTGATGAAAATGAAGTTGTTGAAGAAAAAGCAGAGCAGGAGAATCGCTCTTTTTACGACTTCTTTAGAAGTCATCGTTTGGAAGTATTTTATATTATACGTTCTATTATATGGAAACTTGCAAAGTGGGATACACAGGAATTGCGTGAATTTATTGAGAGTTATAATCCGGATATAATATTTGCTCCCTGTTATGCATCTCATGAAATGTTAGCTATTGATAGAATGGCAAAGCAATTGGCTAAAGTTCCAATGATATCGTATATATCAGATGATAATTATGGCTTAAGACAGTTTCGGATATCTCCGTTGTATTGGATAAATCGATTTGTTTTGCGCAGAAATATGCGGAAAACATTTAAAATGTATGATCTGGTTTATACAATGACAGATGAACAGAAGCAGGAGTATGAAAAAGCACTACATTGTAAGATGAAGATTTTACGGAAAAGTGGGGATTTTAAAACAGTACCTGAAAAAAAAATTGTTAATAAACCAATACGCATGATTTATGCTGGGGGAATTTATGTTGGAAGATGGAAAACTCTTGCTAAAATTGCAGAAGCAATTAGAGAAATAAATAAAGATGGAATCAAAGTTGTATTAGATATTTATACAGGAAATACATTAACAGAAAGACAAAAAGTGTTGTTGAACGATGGAATCAATTGTAGAGTCCATAAAAGCATTTCTTTAAATGAATTAAAGAAGGAGTATGCAGAGAGTGATATTGCATTGCATGTAGAATCGTTTGAGTTAAAGTACAAATTATTATCACGCATTTCTTTCTCAACAAAGATTATTGATTGTTTATCGAGCGGCTGTGCAACGATGGCAATATGTTGGAATCAGCACTCAGGATATATTTATTTAAAGAAACATGATATCGCAATATGTGTGGATGCTGTTGATAAAATATCTAATATAATTAAAAATCTTATCCGTAATCCAGAGCAGATTATTGATTACGCAGATAAGGCCAGGGAATTTGGGTTGAAACATCATCAGCAAGAGTATATAAAGAAGGAGTTTATGACAGATCTTGAGTCTTATATGACGGAGTAATTATGAAGATATTACAGATAAATGCAGTGTATGGAGTAGGATCTACTGGTCGAATGACAATGGAATTACATGAATATATGCTTCGACAAGGCATGGATTCTTATGTGGCATGCTCAAAAGGGATTGATTCTAGTGATTTACGGCAGATATGTATTGGTAATTCTGTGGATACTAAGTTTCATTCTTTGATGGCTAGATTAACTGGTTTTCAGGGATATTGTTCAAAAAAAGCAACAATTGATCTGTTAAAAAAAATCGATGAATTGCATCCAGATATTGTTCAACTGGGGAATCTGCATTCAAATTATGTAAATGTTAGAATGCTGTTGGATTACTTAGGTAAGCATGATATTGCAACGGTTATTGTACTTCATGATTGCTGGTTTTATACTGGAAAATGCACCCACTATACGGTAGATATGTGCAATAGATGGAAACATCAATGCGGTAAGTGCCCAAGATTGAAAAAGGATATTCCGAGCTGGTATTTTGATCGTACAACTAAAATGTTAGAAGATAAAGCTATGTGCTTTAAGAATATTAAAAAGTTAGGTGTTATTGGCGTATCAGAGTGGATTGTTTCTGAGGCTAGAAAGTCTATATTAAAGGATGCTACTATAATAAAGTGTATCCATAATTGGATTGACACAGATTTATTTAAACCGGATTACACCGGAGCATCTAAGATAAGAAAAAAACTAAACTTGGAAGACAAAAAAGTAATTTTAGGTGTTTCTAATGTATGGAGTGATGCAAAGGGATTGAAAACTTTTTTGGAGCTGTCAAAATTGTTAGATAAAAAAGAAATTATCCTTTTAGTTGGAAAAATTGAGGGAAGAGATTTGCCAAAAAACATAATTAATATACCACCCACAAGTCATGTGGAGGATTTGGTGGGATATTATACACTTGCAGATGTATTTTTGCAACTTTCGCCAGAGGAGACCTTTGGCAAGGTTGTTATTGAAGCTATGTCTTGTGGAACGCCTGTTATAGCAGTCAACTCGACTGCTAATCCAGAGTTAATATCTGATAAAAACGGATATATATGTGAAGTTTGTGATGTTGCCGATATCAAGAAGAAGATAGATTTAATAGATAAAAATTTATTGGATACATATCAAATATTATGTAGAGAATATGTTAAAAGCAATTTTAGAATGAAGGCTCAAATGGAAAAATATGTTGCACTATATAAAGACCTTCTCAATTGATATTTAAGAGGTGTCGAATGGTTTATTATATTAATATATTTTTGGAAATAATACTGGCGATGATATTGTTATATGGAGTACTTGATAATTCACAATTGCTTGCGCAAAAAGTAATGTCATCAGAAAGAAAGAAATGGTATTGCATTATATCGGGGGGGGTATGGATTCTAATATCTGGCTTAAGAGGACTCAGTGTAGGAGCAGATACCTATACATATTACTATTCATATCTGAAAGTTAAAAATATGAGTTTTGATGAGTTGTTTCAAAATGTACTCGTTAAACTTGTATATAATACAGGCAATAGGGATCCTGGATATGACTTGTTCGTAAAATTAACACAAATTATATCAGAAGATTATCAGGTTTTCCTGATGATTATTGCATTTATTTTTATGATCCCATTTATGATATGGGTTTGGCGTGAGTCTATGAATCCGCTAATTAGTTTTGTGCTTTATTCCAGTCTGTTTTATGCTTTTTTTTCTATTACAGGTATTCGTCAGACGATTTCCACAGCATTAGTTGTACTGATTGGAGATAGATTTATAAAGGAGCGTAAGTTAATCCCGTTTTTAATAGTTTCTTTTGTCGCTTCACTCATACATATGTCGTCACTTGTGTTTGTCCCTTTTTATTTTTTATCAAGGGTTAAAATTCGGCAAAAAACAGTTGTTTTGGCAGGATTAGTATGTGCAACTAGTTTTGTGTTTAAGAGTCAATTAAAAAATATATTTATTTCTATTTCAGGATATGAAGATTACTCTGCAGCATATATGGGGGCTGGGACATCTACATTTACATTTTTGTTACTAATGTTGTTTGTGTTAAGTATTTTTGCATACAGACGAGATAAATATATAGAGGAAAATCAGAGATTCTATATCGCTTTGTACCTAGCAATGTTTTTCGTTCCGTTGACTTGGTTGAATCCGAGTGCTATGCGTATCGTTCAGTACTTTTCGATTTATCTAGTTCTGTTAATACCAGAAATGGTAGAAGCAGTATTTTATGAAAAGAGTAAGAAAGTTGTAACGATTATTATAGTAGGTGCATTGGTGTTTTTTCTATTTAAGAGCAACCCTCAATATGTATTTTTTATTGCAAATAAATAATATTGTAGATATAAAACAAATTAAGTATGTATGGGGATTTTGATAGAGGTAGGATGATATGAAAAATTATAAACATATTTCATGTGTAGTTTTGAATTATAAAAAATATGACGAAACATTGGCTTGTGTTGATTCCATACGAAATCAACAATATCAAAATTATTCAATTGTAATTGTAGAAAATGGATCAAAAAACGAATCTTGGAAAATATTAAATGAGAAATATGCAAAGTCGGAAGATGTTTTTTTGATAAAAAGTGATGATAATTTAGGATTTGCAAAAGGGAATAATTTAGGAATAGATTATGCGCATGATATATTAAAAGCAGACATTATTTTTGTAGTTAATAGTGATGTTGTTTTGCTACCAAACCTCTTTCTGAATATTAATAATGTAAGCGATTGCAAATATGGAGTTATATCTCCAATGGTTTTTACGGCTGACGGAACAACACTTCAAAATCCAGCGGTAAACACTGATAATATATATCTTTTTATCGATTATTTAGTTCGACATCTTTATATTGGACGTTTTTTGCAATTACCAATTATTGGCTGGATGTATTCTCTATATCAATGTCGAAAAAAAAATGTGTGTAATTCAGCTCAGACAAAAGAAAAAAAAAGATACTTTTTACAGGGCTGTTCGTATTTTTTAATGCCGCAATTTTTTAAGTATTATAGACACTTATACCCAAATACTTTTTTATATTGGGAAGAAGTTAATCTTTTGGTTATGTTAGACAAGGTAGGTTTAGAAGCAGGTCTTTTAAATGATTCATATGTTATCCATAAGGAAAAATCATCGACAAAAGAACTATTTAAGAAAAACTTTGATAAATGGGTATTAAAATGTAGCATGGATAGTTATAAAAAATCAAAACAAATGTTTGAAGAAGATTACCATACAATTAAAAATAAGTATTTTGTTTAACGAGGAGAAGAATAAAATGCAACCTTATAAAGTAGATATACCAGTATATTTAAATTTTTTTTGTAGACCCGATACATTTCAATATGTGTTTAATGCAGTACGCGAGGCACGGCCTTCGATGCTGTTTTTATCTTGTGATGGTGCGCGAGAGAATCGCAAAGACGATGAACAGAATATAAAAAAATGTCAGGAAATTG
>ERZ791842.245-NODE-245-length-61792-cov-6.34422_pt1 | contig 61792 bp, 52 predicted proteins | sample MGYA00509944_ERZ791842 | MGnify/ENA primary metagenome ERZ791842 (study PRJEB30046, sample SAMN00715263) | human gut metagenome | study: EMG produced TPA metagenomics assembly of the A metagenome-wide association study of gut microbiota in type 2...
AGCATTCATGCGGCTTATACGCTGTTTTTCATTCGGAAAGGTGTCAAACTCCCGGATACTATATCTATGCTACCAAAAATTTTTAGATTGTTAAAAATTATTGCAAACATTTTGTATTTTTTATAGTGCATTTTTTACAATTCTATGTTATACTTATTAATGACATTTATTATCATTAAACAAAATATGTGTTCACAGGATTTCAGGCATGGTTTTGCAGCAATATCTGTAATGACAGATGCCTGATCAGATGAACATACAATAAAAATTCAGGAGGATTCATATGAGCAGATTGGAGTTGTTCACCCCAAGTAAAGACCAGCTGATGGTTGAGAGTCTTTACAAAAATCTGGAGCAGCGTATCGTGGCAAGCCCTCCAGGTATCTGCCCTGTTGACATAACAAGGGCCTTTATTGAAATGTGCCATGCACAGACCTGTGGAAAATGTGTTCCCTGCCGTGTAGGTCTTCACCAGTTAAAGCACATGATCACCAATGTATTAAATGGTGATGCTGACTACGAGATACTGGACCTGATCGAGGAAACTTCCCTTTCCATTATGCAGACCGCAGACTGTGCCATCGGCTCTGAAGCTGCAAAAATGGTATGGCGTATGGTACATACCTGCCGTGATGATTTTGAGGCACATATCCGCAACAAACGATGCAGCTGCGCTATTTCCCAGCCGGTTCCCTGCGTAGCCCTCTGTCCGGCCCATGTGGACATTCCAGGTTATATTGCCCTGGTAAGAGAAGGCCGCTATGCAGACGCCATCCAGCTGATCCGCAAGGACAACCCATTCCCTTCTACCTGCGGTTTCATCTGCGAACATCCATGTGAGGCACGCTGCCGCCGTAATATGGTAGATACCTCTGTAAATATCCGTGGATTAAAGCGTGCTGCTGCTGACCTTGCAGGAAAAGTAGCACCTCCGCCATGTGGTCCTTCCACAGGCAAGAAGATCGCTGTTGTAGGCGGCGGACCTTCCGGTCTCTCTTCTGCTTATTATCTGCAGTTAATGGGCCATCAGGTCACTGTTTATGAGATGCTGCCAAAACTAGGCGGTATGCTGCGCTACGGTATTCCAAACTACCGTCTGCCAAAAGACCGTCTGGAAGAAGATACAGATGCGATCCTGGAAACCGGTATCCAGGTACATTACAATGTAAAGATCGGTGAAGATATTAAACTGGACGAACTGAGAAAAGTATATGATGCAGTGCTTATTACAGTAGGTGCTTCTACAGATAAGAAACTGGGACTTCCTAATGAAGATGCAGAAGGCATCACCTCTGCTGTTGGTTTCCTTAGAAATGTAAGTCTCGGGGACTGCCCGGATCTTACCGGACAGGAAGTCGCTGTTATTGGTGGCGGAAACGTATCCATGGACGCTGTCCGCACTGCCATCCGTCTGGGTGCAAAGAAAGTCAGCATCGTATACCGCCGTCGTGTAGCTGATATGACAGCTCTCCCGGCTGAGATCGAGGCAGCTGTCGCTGAAGGTGTGGAACTGCTTACTTTAGTTGCTCCTGCCGGTATTGAAGTAAATGAAAATGGACATGTATCCGGTGTCCGTGTTACCCCGCAGATGATCAGCACCATCAAAGACGGCCGCGCAAGCGTAATTGCCAGCGGCGAACCGGAGTATGTGATCCCATGTCAGACCATGATCGTTGCTATCGGACAGAATATCGAGACAAAGCACTATGAAGAGTCTGGCATTCCTGTATCCCGCGGAAAGATTGTTACTCTTCCAAACGGCGGATTTGCAGATATTCCTGGTGTATTTGCAGGTGGTGACTGTGCTTCCGGTCCTGCTACTGTTATCAAAGCTGTAGCTGCTGCCAAGGTAACTGCTGCTAATATTGATGAATATTTAGGCTATCATCACGAAATCACCTGTAATGTAGAGATCCCGCTGCCAAATAACGCTGACCACACACCTTGCGGTCGTGTAGAGCTGTCTGAACGGGAAGCAAGTGAACGAAAACATGATTTTGAAGGTGTTGAAAACTGCATGAACAAAAAAGAAATTGCGCAGGAATCCGGACGCTGCCTCCGCTGCGATCATTTCGGCTTTGGAATCTTCAAAGGAGGGCGTGAGAAATTATGGTAAATTTAACGATCGACAGACTGCCTGTATCTGTAAAAGAAGGAACTACCCTGATGGAAGCTGCCGAATCTATCGGCATCCATATCCCACACTTATGCTACTGGAAAGGTTTAAACGAGATCGCTGCCTGCCGCGTATGTGTTATTGAACTGGAAGGACGTGACCACCTGATCACCGCCTGCAACACAAAGGTAGAAGAAGGTATGGTCATTTACACCAACAGTCCAAAAGTGCGCTTAGACCGCCGTCTTACCGTTCAGCTGATCTTATCCCAGCATGACTGCCGGTGCGCTACCTGTGTAAGAAGCGGTAACTGTTCTCTTCAGAAGATCGCAACAGATCTGAATGTCCAGGACGGTCTTTTTGAGGAACGTCTGGAAAAACAGCCATGGGATAAAACTTTCCCACTGATCCGTCAGTCTGAAAAATGTATTAAATGTATGCGCTGCGTTCAGGTCTGTGACAAGATCCAGAGCTTGAATATCTGGGATCTGGAAGGTACCGGTTCCCGTTCTACCATTAATGTAACCGGAAACCGCACGATCAATGAAGCGGACTGTTCTCTCTGCGGCCAGTGTATCACCCACTGTCCAGTTGGCGCCCTTCATGAGCGTGACGATACGGAAAAACTGTGGAGAGCTTTAGCGGATCCTAACAAGACCGTCGTTGTACAGGTTGCTCCTGCTGTCCGTGCTGCATGGGGTGAAGACCTTGGATTTACAAGGAAAGAAGCTACTATTGGAAAGATCTTTGACGCTTTAAAGAAAATGGGCGCTGATTATGTATTTGACTCCTGCTTTACTGCTGACCTTACCATTATGGAAGAGGCAAATGAGCTGTTAGTGCGCCTTGGCAAGGGAGAACTAAAGGACCGTCCTATGTTCACCTCCTGCTGTCCTGGCTGGGTACGCTTTGTAAAGAGCGAGTTCCCGCAGTTTGTAAAGCAGTTATCTACTGCCAAGTCTCCGATGCAGATGTTTGGCGCTGTCATGAAGAGCTATTTTGCAGAGCAGATTGGCAAAAAGCCGGAAGATATCTTCTCCGTTGCCATTATGCCTTGTCTGGCTAAAAAGGGCGAAGCAAATATGGAACTGTTCTACAAGGAATATGCAGGCCATGATACAGACTGCGTCATCACTACCCGCGAGCTGATCCGTATGATCAAAGGTTCCAGCATCATTACTGACCGTCTCACTGATATTGAACCGGACCGTATCTTCCACGACGCTTCCGGTGCCGGTGTGATCTTTGGAGCTACAGGCGGTGTTATGGAAGCAGCTCTTCGTACTGCTTACTATGCCATCATGGGTGAAAACTGCGCACCTGATGCCTTTAAAAATGTACGTGCTTCCTCTCAGGAGACCGGCGTTACAGAAGCAGAATTTGAATTAAATGGACAGATCCTGCGTATTGCTGCTGTCAGCGGCCTTGGAAATACCAGAAATCTGTTAAAAGCCATTGAACGTGGTGAAAAGCATTACGAATTTGTAGAAGTCATGGCATGCCCGGGCGGCTGCGTTGGCGGAGGCGGACAGCCTCAGCATGACGGTATGGAAATGGCCTTTGAGCGTGGAAAGAACCTGTATTTCCTGGATGAGAATGCTGATATCCGCCGTTCCCATGAAAATCCGGATGTAAAGGCTCTTTATGACAACTACTTTGAACAGCCATTAAGCCATAAGTCCCATATGCTGCTGCATACTGACCATAACAAGTGGCAGATGCCGCCAAGTCCTCAGAGAAACCGCAATGGATATGTTATTAATCCCAATGCGAAATTACAGGGATAAGATGTGAGATCTGACCCCCTTTTGGGGGATTTGCGAAAATCATAAAAACAAAAAATCTTCCGGTGTTGGAATTTTTCCATACCGGAAGATTTTTTATATCATTTTTTCGTTACATGATAAATCCTGCGATCACGTATAGTACAAAACTGATCACTGCAATACTGCACACATAAGGGAACTGGGTCTTTATATGGTCTATGATATCGCAGCCCGTAGTGGAACAGGTCATAATGGTGGTATCGGAGATAGGTGATGCGTGGTCACCGAAGATACTTCCACCAAACATAGCTCCTGCTACTAACGGAATGCTGTTGCCCATGGAATATGCCATAGGAAGTGCAATAACTGCCATAATAGCCATAGTTCCCATAGAAGTTCCTGTTGCAAAGGAGATCAGGACTGCGATCAGGAAGGTCAAGGCAGGAAGAAGAGCCGGGCTTAAGAACTGCTGAAAAATACTGGAAAGATAAGTACCTGTATCCAGAGACTTAACTACATTACCCATGGTAAATCCAAACAGAAGAACAAAGGTAATAGGAAGCATGCCGCTCATGCCCTTGAAGATCTCGTCAATTACCTGGCTGACGGTAAATACTTTTTCTGCTACGCAAAGAACAGATGCTACTAATAAGGCTATGATAACTGCCCAGATCAGAGCCTTCATACCAGAACCGTTCATCAGGTTTCCATTACCAGTAATGATCAGTGCTGCAAACATAACTGCGATCAGAGTACCTACCGGAAGAAGCAGGTTGATGGCTCTTGGAGTGAAACCAGATACTGCTTTAGAAGTATCGGAGTCCGCCTTTTTGTGGATCGGATCATCCAGTTCGCCGGTTGTTGCTGCTCTGGCTTCTGCCTTCGCCATTGGTCCAAAGTCTTTCTGTGTTAATGCCAGTACCAGAACCAGAAGGATCGCCAGGATACAGTAGAAGTTCATAAACAGGGACTGGAACAGAACGGATACAGACTGATCTTCCGGTACACCACCGGTTACCAGATAACCTGCCATAGCTGCCAGCCAGCCGCTGAATGGGAATAATACACACCATGGTGTGGAAGTGGTATGTACGATAAAAGCTGCTTTCTCATGAGGTACTTTTAAAGCGTCATTTACAGGTCTTGCAACAGAACCTGTTACCATACAGCTTAAGGTCCCGGAAGTAAATACCACCAGACCTAACAGCCAGGTGAAAAGGTTCGCCCCTCTTTTAGACTTGATGAACCCCTGTTTCTTTACAACAACATTTACGAAGCCCTCAATACCGCCGGACTTCTCTGCCAGATGGATCACTGCTGCTGTGATCAGTACAGAGCCGATGATCAGGGTGTTGCTCTCTGTCATGGTATCCAGGATGCTGTAAATACCTGCATTTAAGCCTGTAAATACTGCAAAATGGTTCAATACCAAGTTTCCTGTAAGGATACCGATCAAAAGTGAGATAAATACGTTTTTCGTTGTCAGTGCCAGCGCAATGGTAAGGACTGGCGGCACAAGTGACCATACACCAAATTCCATACTGTTTTCCCCTTTCACTTTTCCTTTTTGTATTATGTACTTTTGTATTTTCAGTCGCCTTTTTCAGACGTTTCTGACCATATTTTTAAAAATCTTATGACACTTTCTATCATACTTTTTATGACAGCTTTCTCAGTGCAGTTCCCAGATCTCCCTTTACGATCTTGCAGTCTTTTGCTGCCACTTCACCACCGATCAGCACATAGTCAATACCTGTTGGTGGGATCATAGGATCGTCAAAGTTTGCTCCGTCCTGGATCTTTTCCATATCAAAGATAACTACATCTGCGTCAGCGCCTACATTTAAGCGGCCCTTGTTAGAAAGTCCCAGACGTTTTGCAGGAGCTGCTGTCATTTTTTCAATTCCGTCATACAGAGAAATGTCCCCTTTTCTTACAAACTCTGAAAGGAATCTTGGGAAAGTACCGGCTGCTCTTGGATGGCCGTGGCCATTGTCGATGAGGCCGTCGCTTCCTACCATAACGCCAGGATCTGCAAATGCCATTCGGATGTCATTTTCATCCATTACATAGCATACCGTCAGGCACTCCGGGAAGTCACGGCGCATTTCCGCAAAGGTCTCCGGTGTACATCTCTGTCCTTTATACTTTCCTTCTGTCAACTGGCATGCACTGTAATCACAGTGATAACGCTCCAGCCAGCCATCATCATAGGTAGTTGCGCCAATTCTGGTGGAAAATGCAAAGTATGGATAGCAGTCGCAGGCAACATCAATACCGTTCATGCGGTAACCATCTACCTGGCGCAGCAGCTGTTTCATCTGTCCGAAACCGGCCATGCTGCCGATATGGGATACCTGCACCGGAATGTTGTATAATTTTCCTGCCTCTGCCACTTCTGCTACTGCTCCAAACACTCTGTCCTCGTCATCTCTTACATGAGCGGAGATCATTCTGTGTTCCTTTTCACAGCAGGAAGCAGTATCTAAGAATTCGTCACGGCCTGTTCCCGGAACATAGCGAAGTCCGTAGGAAATTCCCACACAGCCTGCTTCAAGGGCTTTTTCAAGGCCTTTTTTCATATGTTCCTGCTGCTCTTTTGTAACAGGTGCATATTTATCCAGGGCGCCTGCTGCCTCTCTGAAATACTGATGGCCTGCAAAAAGCATTACATTCACTGGTGCGCCGTCTTTTTCTACCATATCCAGATATTTCACCGGATCATACACATTGATACCGCAGTTTCCGCCTACTGCTGTGGTAACGCCCATACGCAGCATGGCATCAAAGATACAGAATTCAATTTTTCCGTCTTTTACCGGGTCCTCATGCATATGAATGTCGATAAAACCAGGAGCCACTACTTTTCCTGTGGCATCAATAACCCTGTCAGCCTCAGGTTCTTCTTCTGTTACAGCCACTACCTTTCCGTCTTCCAGTATCAGGTTTAAATAAGCCTGTACCTGGTTGGCCGAATCGATGAGAAGGCCGTTTTTGATCAGTGTTTTCACGACCTTATCCCTCCTTTTATCTACTCACAAATCCCGCACTTACGTGCTCTATTGCCTGCTTACGCAGGCGATTTAGTATAACTTACCTAAAATCTCATGCTCTGCAAACAGGGCAGTTGCTCCGCCGGTGTGCCAGAATACTACATTGCTTCCCTGAGGAACTCTTCCGCTTCTTACATAGTCGATAAGACCGGCCAATGCCTTTCCTGTGTATACAGGATCCACAAACAGGCCTTCTGTGCGTGCTAACAGGCGGATGGCTTCGCTGGCTGCCTCGTTTGGCTGCTCATAGCCTGGTGCATAGTAGCCGGTATCCATATGAAGGTCTTCTTCTATGTTTACATGAGCCGGGCTCTTTATCAGTGCCAGCACATCATTTGCCAGTTTTTCTACTTTGCGTAAATACTTCTCATCCTTAGGGCTTACAGTAATGGAGATGATCTTTGTATCGCTTTCTGCCATCTTTCTTCCTGCTGCCAGACCGGCCATGGTGCCGCCTGTTCCTGTTGCGTGGAAGATGTAATCTACATTCAGGTTCATGGCCTTTACCTGTTTTTCAAACTCTACATAACCATTTGCAAAACCAACAGAACCTACAACACTTGCTCCGCCCATTGGGATATCATAGCATGGATGGCCGGACTTATTTAATTCCTTTGCTCTTGCAGCGCCCATTTCAAAGGAACGTGCTTCTGCGTCATCCTCTGTTTCTCCCGGAAGGATGTCTACAATATGAAGCTCTACATCCAGGATCTTGTCTAACAGCAGATTTGCCCTTACATCCGCATCATCCGGCTCTACTACTGCAGTCAGATAAAGGATAGGTTTGATCCCGCATCTGCGGCAGGCTGCTGCTGTCTCCATAGCATGGTTGGACTGGGTAGCGCCGTAGGTAATGGCATACTCACAGCCTTTTGCCTTTGCTTCTCCTAAAAGGTATTCCAGTTTGCGGACCTTATTTCCTCCAAACAGGTTCATTCCCGTAAAATCATCTCTCTTGATAAACAGGTTGACGCCTAATTCTTCAGAAAGACGGTCCAGACGGTAAAATGGGGTCGGGAAAAATCCCAGCTGTTCCTTAGGCAGAGCCTGTAAAAGTTTTTCTGCCTGTTCCAGTATCTGTGACATGATTACTCTCCTCTCCGCATTTACCCTCAAACTCAATAGGTAAATGTTTATTTTTCTACAACTATAGCACTTTTGTGTATATTTGTACATAAAAAATGCAGCCACGGCGCAGATTTCTTACGATTTCTGTGTCATGTCTGCATATATTGTTCTTTTTCTTTCCAAGACAGCCTATCACCCACTGACGCAGGTGAAGAACACCTGTGTGAAGAGCATAAACTGCCATTCCCGTCGGTACAGGAACCAGACCATCACATTACTCCCCATCATCCAGCAGATACGGTGTCATCTGATATACATAGAAGTTCAGCCAGTTTGTATACAATGTATTGGAAGTATTTCTCCATGTAAGCTCCGGTACAGAGAACGGATCATTATCTACATAATAATTGACCGGAAGTGAGGGGTTCAGTCCCTTATTCAGATCTCTGTGATATTCGTTATTTAAAGTCATGCGGTCATATTCCGGGTGGCCCTGGACGAAGATCTGCTTTCCGTCACGGCTCATTACAAGAAATACTCCTGCCTCTTCGGACTCTGCCAGAATGACCAGCTCCGGATGCTTCTCAATATCTTCCCTGCGCACTTCTGTGTAACGGGAATGAGGTGCCAGGAACGTATCATTAAAACTTCGCACTAACGGTACTTTCCGGTCTAATACCCTGTGATTATAAATACCGGACAGTTTTTCCGTCCTCTTATATTTCGGGATACCATAGTGGTAATATAAGCCCGCCTGGGCGCCCCAGCAGATATGGATGGTAGATGTTACATGGGTCTTGGTCCACTCCATGATACCGGAAAGCTCTTCCCAGTAGTTTACCTCTTCAAATTCCATATTTTCAACCGGTGCACCGGTAATGATCATTCCATCGAATTTTTTCTTCTTAATGCTGTCAAAGGAAACATAAAACTTGTTTAAATGACTGGCAGATGTGTTTTTGGACACATGGGTAGACAGCATTAAAAAGGTACAGTCCACCTGCAGCGGTGTATTGGACAGCGCACGAAGCAGCTGTGTTTCTGTATCTTCTTTTAAAGGCATCAGGTTTAAGATCAGGATCTCCAGTGGTCGGATATCCTGGCTCATAGCCCTGTCTTCATCCATAATAAATATATTTTCTGATTCCAGGATCGCCCTTGCAGGCAGGTCCCTCTGTACTTTGATCGGCATATCAGCCTTCCCCCTTTTCCTTCTCCTGAAGCAAATTCAGGAAATCTTCTTCCGAAAGGATCGGAATTCCCAGTTCTTTCGCCTTTTTGTTCTTGGAAGAACTGGACTGTGTATCATTGTTGATCAGATAAGTGGTCTTTGAGGTAACAGAACCCGTTGCCTTTCCACCCTTACTCTCGATCAGTGCCTGTAATTCTTTTCTGTTTGCAAAATGCTCTACAGAACCGGTAATAACAAAGGTCATTCCTGCAAAGGCAGTACCATTTTCCTCAGTCTGCTCTTTTTCAATATGCAGCTCCTGTAATAAATGATCTAATACCTCATTGTTCTTTTCAGAAGCAAAATAGTCTACCCAGGCCTGAGCCAGCACACCGCCAATACCATCTACAGCTGTCAGCTCTTCCACGTTGCAATGACGCATCTGATCCAGGTCATAATTAAAATGACGGCAGAGCATTTTGGCATTTGCAAGACCGATCCCGGCGATCCCCAGTCCATAAATCAATCTCGGAAGTGTGGTATGGGAGGCCGTTTCAATAGAACTGATCAGGTTATCATAGGATTTCTGACCAAAGCCTTCCATTTCTGTGATCACTTCTTTATGGCCGGATAAATGGAAAATATCCGCATATTCATGGATAAAACCGGCACCAATGAATTTCTCCAGTGTTGCCTCGGAAAGACCATCAATATTTAAAGCATCACGGCTTACAAACAAGGTAAAGCTTTTGATCTTCTTTGCCTGACATTCTGGATTGGTGCAATATAAACTCTTTACATCATTGGTCTGGCGGATCTCCGTAGCACCGCCGCACACCGGACAGATCTTAGGGATATCCCTTACGCCGCTGCGGGTCAGGTTATCTGCGATCTGTGGGATGATCATATTTGCCTTGTATACAGTGATCTTATCTCCCACGCCTAACTTAAGACCTTCCATAATACTGATATTATGGACACTGGCGCGGCTGACGGTCGTTCCCTCTAACTCAACCGGCTCAAATACAGCTACCGGGTTGATCAGACCGGTTCTTGAAGGACTCCATTCAATATAAGATAATGTAGTCTCCCGGATCTCATCCTGCCATTTAAAGGCAATGGCATTTCTTGGGAACTTGGCTGTACGTCCTAAAGAATCACCATAGGCAATATCATCGTATAACAGAACCAAACCGTCTGAAGGGATATCATTGTGCTCGATCTGCTCTGCAAACCAGGCTACTTTATCCGGCAGATCAGCTGCCGTTACCTCTTCATGGTGTACTACTTCAAAGCCCTGATTTTTCAGCCATAAAAACTGTTCTTTTCTGGAATTTTTAAAATCAACGCCTTCTGCCTTAACAAGGGCAAAGGCCTCAAAATGAACGCTGCGCTCTGCGGTGATCTTGCTGTTTAACTGGCGCACAGAACCGCTGCAAAGATTTCGCGGATTTTTATATTTGGCATCTGCATCTCCGATTTCTTCATTGATGCGCTCAAAATCCGTATAGGTAATGACCGCTTCCCCTCGGATAATCAGCTGTCCCTTATAGGCAATAGTCAGAGGGATATTGGAAAATGCCCTTGCATTTGGAGTGATAACTTCCCCGATCTCCCCATTTCCTCTGGTAACAGCCTTTGCAAGTGTTCCATTTTCATAAGTAAGGACTACAGTCAGACCATCCATTTTCCAGGACAAAAGGCCTTTCTGGCTTCCTAACCACTGCTGTAAGTCCTCTACACTTTTTGTCTTGTCAAGAGACAGCATTGGCTCTTCGTGAGTCTCTTTTGGAAGCTCGCTAAGGACCTGATAACCAACCTGCTGGGTAGGGCTTCCTGACAGGATGATCCCTGTTTTTGCCTCCAGGGCAGACAGCTCATCATACAGCTTATCATATTCAAAGTTGCTCATGATCTCCCGGCTCTCCTGATAATAGGCTTTTGCAGCCTGACGGAGCTGGGGGATCAGTTCTTTCATTCTCTGGATCTCTGTTTCCATTTATTCACCTGATCTTCTTTTCTAGGGTGGAAAGCCACATATCGTTTTCCTCTTCTGTCTGCCTCAGACAGACTTGTGGAACCTTCCAACAGTTTTATAAGTCGTTTGTATTCTTCCCCGGTGACCTTACGATATTCTCCTGTTTTCAAACCGCCTAACTGGATATTCATAATGCGCACCCTGCGAAGAAGATGTACCCGGTATCCGCAGGCCTGGCACATTCGCCGGATCTGCCGGTTTAAGCCCTGGGTCAGGATAATCGAAAAACGACGTTCTCCCTGTTTGCGGACTTTACAGGGCAGAGTTTTCCGCTCTAATTCCTCTAACCATACGCCTTCTGACATTTGTTTGATAAATTCATCGGTCAGAACCTTGTCCACGGTTACGATATATTCCTTTTCATGGGCATTGGTACTGCGCATGATCTTATTTACCAGATCCCCCTGGTTCGTCATAAGGATCAGTCCCTCAGACTCTTTATCCAAACGGCCAATCGGGTAAATACGCTCCGGATAAGAAAGCATTTCCACAATATTTTCTGCCCGGTCTTTGTCAGAAGTGGTGCAGACGATCCCTCTTGGTTTATTTACCGCAAGCAGAACAGGGCGGGGAGGTTTTACTTCTCCCCGCCCGCCGTCTGTATCTCCTACCGGCTTTCCGTCGCATATTACTTTCTGTCCATCTTCTACACGCTGCCCCATCTGGGCAACTTTTCCATCAATTAAAACTTTGCCCTCTTGGATCAGCCGGTCTGCCTCCCGCCTGGAACACACTCCCATGCGGCTGAGCCATTTATTCAGACGTTCTTCCATTTAACTTCCTACGCTTTCTTTACAGGCTGTGGATCATCAGCTATGAACATGGCATCTCCGAAAGAGAAAAATCTGTATTTTTCCCTGATTGCCTCATTATACGCTGCTAAAATGTTCTCTCTTCCTGCTAATGCGCTTACTAACATTACCAGTGTAGACTCCGGTAAATGGAAGTTTGTGATCAGCGCATCCAGGATCTTAAACTTATATCCAGGGTAAATGAAGATATCGGTCCAGCCTGTTTTTGCCTGTAAAATGCCGTCTTCTGTGGAAGCAGACTCTACTGTACGGCAACTGGTGGTTCCTACACAGATCACACGGCCTCCTGCTGCTTTTGTATCATTTACCTTTTTTGCCTCTGCCTCTTCTACTACATAAAATTCAGAGTGCATATGGTGGTCTAAAACATTTTCCACCTTTACAGGGCGGAAAGTGCCAAGACCTACATGTAAGGTAACGTGGGCGATCTTTACTCCCATATCTTCGATCTGCTTTAACAGTTCTTTTGTAAAATGAAGTCCTGCTGTAGGCGCTGCTGCAGAACCTTCATGGACTGCATAAACAGTCTGATAACGGTTCTTGTCTTTTAACTGGTGTGTAATGTATGGAGGCAGAGGCATCTGACCTAAACGGTCTAAGATCTCCTCAAAGATACCTTCATAAGAGAACTGGATCAGTCTGTTTCCATCATCTACAGTCTCAATAACCGTTCCTGTAAGGATACCGTCACCAAAGTCAATAACCGTTCCCGGCTTTGCCTTTTTACCAGGTTTTACCAGAGTCTCCCAGATATCATTTTCACGGCGTTTTAATAAAAGGACCTCGATCTTGGCTCCGGTGTCCTTTTTTACACCAAATAATCTTGCAGGAATAACCTTGGTATCATTGATCACAAGGCAGTCTCCTGGTCTTAAATACTCTACAATATCCTTAAAGATCCTGTGCTGGGTCTTTCCTGTTTTCTTGTCCAGAACTAAAAGTCTGGAAGAAGAACGGTCCTCCAAAGGATCCTGTGCGATCAGTTCCTGTGGCAGGTCATAATAAAAATCTTTTACATCCATTTTCTATTACTTCCTTAATTTATAAATTAATTGTTCACATGTAATCTACGCAAATATGTCTATGATCTGTATGCTCTTACTGGATCGCAACAGCTGCGTCAGAAGACTCTCCTGCAGACTCCGGCGCTTCTGTCTGTGCTTCCTGGCTTTCTTCTGCTGAAGTCTCGCCTGCAGCGCTGCTTTCATCTGCATTGCCTTCACCTGCATCAGAAGAAGCATCTGCTCCATCACCGATCATAACCTGGCTGTCTGCGCCTTCTTCTGAACTGCTTACTACTGCACCATTGCTTAAATCCTTGTAAATACCGGCTAACAGACTGTCAGACTCAACGGCCTGTTTTAAACGCTCATTAACCTGTGTAGATAAAAGGCGCACATCCTCTGTCTGGTTCTGGTTGGCAACGTAATCTGCCTCATCTCCTACTACATTTTCGCGGATGATATAATCGCCGTTATCATTTTTCACTACATAACACCACATAAGGCCCGGTGCCAGCGTATCTACCCTGCGGAACTTTACATCATAGGTTACATATACTACATAAGAGTCATCTGTCATTCCCGCCTTTGTATAGCAGGTAATATCCTGATAATCTTCAATGTAAACTGCTTCATCTTTTAACTGCTGTTTTCTTTCTTCTAAACGGTCATCTTCCTCTTTACCGAATACTTTGTAAAGCAGCTGAACATCCTGGTCTACTTTTGCCTGGAAATAGGTACTGATCAGCTCATTGACCTGTGGATAAGCATCCTTCTGAAGTTCATATGCGGAAAAATCCTGATGATATTCATTATTGTCCGGCTCTACAGATCCATCATCCGTGCCGGTCTCTGTATCATTTTCAATGGAAATATCAGAAGCATTTGTGACTTCTGCAGATGTACTGCTTCCCTGCGCCTTATCACCGGCCGGTTTTCTGTCCATAACTAAAATGACCACAAGTAATACCAGTACAATGGCTGCAGGTATCGCTAACATTCTGGCATACTTTGTTTTATCATCAAAAGCCTTTCCTGACTTTCTCCTTCCTCTGTTACTGTGTCTCATGTTCTATCATTCCTCCATTATTTGCCACTACTCCGCTCTATTCTAACAAAAAGCAGGCTAAAATGCAATACAGCGAAAATCGGCGGATACGTCAAAAAAACTCCCGTATCCTAAGGAATAAGCCCTTTTTTACCGAATACGGAAGTTTTTAAGATTACAGGTCAATTTTATTAACTTAACTTTAAGTCTCCTTCTTTGACCCAGCCGATCTTCTTTAAGAACATATTGATGATCGGGCAGATCACTGCAGGAAGGATAATGGATACAAGAAGCAGTCCAGCCCAGTCACCTGTTGTAATAGCTGCCTTGGTTCCCTCAGAAACGTCTTTGACCCAGCCTGTATACACGCCGATCTGACCAACCAGACCACAGGTACCCATACCGGAAGAAACAGCAGCTCCGTTCATTTCCATATGGAAGAGACAGGTTGCGATCGGTCCTGTAATAGCGGAAGTAAGGATCGGTGCGATCCAGATCTTAGGATTTTTTACAATATTTCCCATCTGGAGCATGGATGTACCAATTCCCTGGGATACCAGACCGCCCCATTTATTCTCCGGGAAAGACATAACTGCAAAACCTACCATCTGGGCACAGCAGCCTGCTACTGCTGCTCCGCCAGCCAGTCCTGTAAGACCTAAAGCTGCGCAGATGGCTGCGGAAGAAATCGGAAGTGTCAGGGCAATACCTACAAATACAGATACTAAAATACCCATTAAGAATGGCTGAAGCTCTGTTGCCCACATGATCACATTTCCCACCTTCATGGCTGCTTTTCCAAGAGCCGGTGCAAGAAGTGCAGATAATGCGATACCTACGCCAATGGTAACAAGAGGTGTAACAAGGATATCCACTTTTGTCTCTTTGGAAACAGCCTTACCTGCTTCTGATGCCAGAACTGCTACAAACAGAACTGCCAGAGGACCACCTGCGCCGCCAAGTGCATTGGATGCAAAACCTACGGTGATCAGGGAAAATAATACAAGGGGCGGGCAGTGAAGGGCATAGCCAATCGCTACCGCCATAGCCGGGCCACTCATGGCAGATGCAAGGCCGCCTACTGTATAGGCTGTATCATTGACTGTTGCTACTGTCATAGTCAGAAACGGAATATGAAGCTGACTTCCCAGTGTATTGATAATGGTTCCGATCAAAAGGGAACAGAACAGTCCCTGCGCCATTGCACCAAGAGCATCAATGCCATACCGTTTTACACTGATCTCAATGTCTTTCCGGTGCAGAAAATCTTTTAACTTTTCCATAATGCCTCCATAACATAATCTGTTTTCTTTTCATCATTTAACGTCCCCGCAATTTTAACTCTGTTTTTCTGTCTTGTCAATTACTTTTGTCATATGACAAGACAGTTGACTTTACAAAAAACAGTTCAAAGCAGTCTGCACACTTTTACACATACCAAAAAGCCAGGAGTTAAACTCCTGGCTCTCTGGTGTAATGCGAATAGGATTTCATTGTTTGTCTGCCGGAAAGCCTTTCCCGAACAGCTTGTATAGATTTTAGCATACTTTTCATATAAATGCAACTCATATTTAACAAAACAAGGCCTTATAGGGAATTTTTGTAACTTTTATGTAAAATTTCACCCTGCAAACATGACTCCATCCAGTACGCTTTCAAGTTCCTCCCCATTTATTTTCTGGGGCCAGTCACTGTTATACATAGATACCTTTCCGTACTGATCCCCATCATAACGAAAGATCACGTAACTTTCATTATCTGTCATGTAAAAATACAGTTTTGTTCCCACAGGGATCACTTCTGTTTTTCCATTTTCTCTTCCAGAGGCATCTGTCTTTTTTACAGTCAGTGCCTTTTTTACTGTAACCACTATTTCTGCCGGGCCTACCACATAAGGATCTCTGCTTTCTAAAAGTCCAGAGCTTCCTACATGATAATGTCTGCTGCCGGAATAGGTACTGAATGCGTTCATAGTCTTTTCAAGGTAAAGAGCACCTGGATCATTGTATGCAGCCACATCCTCGCTGTTGGTAAAAAGACTGTTCTCATTATAATTATACTCATATCGTATCAGTGCCGGAGTTCCCTCTACATATCCCAGATCATGGATCTGCCCATTTGTGATCTCATATACATTATCCGTAGTCCAGTCATTTTCTGCATGGGTCAGAACATGGAGAAAATGTCTGTCTCCTGATCTCACATAATATGCGTCCAGATTGAAATAGTACATATCGTTGAAATCCTGGCTTGCAACTTCTTCCTCTTTATTTTGGATCTGGATACGAAGGGCATTGTTTGCAAACCCATCTGCTCCGTAGGGATAAACACTTACATCAACAAATGTACCGTCATTATAAATATCAGCACTGTAATCTGCATAAGCTGCGATCTTTACAGCATAATCTGCAGGTGCCGCCTGGTATTCTTCTTTTACCAGGTCCGGATACTTTTCAAAAGGAAGACTGATACTGATAAGACCTAAAGCCCAGGAACCAATCGTATAAGGATTATAATAAATATTCAGACGGTCTGTCCCCAGACTCCAGGCAACAGCACCATTGTCCTGTGGTGTATTGATACATTCAAAAAATACATCTGCATCTTCCTCAGGAGTACTGTTCTCTACCAGACCTTCTTCGCTGGCATACTTGTCTTTTAGTTCGTGTACGATCCCGGATTTCACCTTATCTTCATCTGTGATCACATCATAAAAACCCAGCTTTTTCCCGGTTTTTGTATCAAAAGTAAGACCTGTATAGGAATTGTATCCATGGGCTCCGCCGTAATAGTCATAATAAAACAGCTCGTAGCTTACCACATTTTCATCTGCGCGAAGGATATCGGGTGTATACACAGCTGACAGCTGCATATTACTATCCTCCTGTACATATTCAACCATCTCCTCTGCCGATGTTTTCAGGTTTTCCAGATCTTCTTCTGCACTCTTTTTTAATGTGTCATACTCCAAAGCCAGCGCCTGATTCAGCTTCGGATAAGCAGCCGCTTCCTCATCGCTTAACACAAGTCCCCCTGTTTTCAGACTGTAACTTACCTGAACGCTGCCATCTGCACTGTCTGCATATCCATTTGCACTGTCTGTATGGATATAGGGATGTAACATCTGTGGCATACCGTCATTCGTTTTTTTTGACTCTGCATTTTCTTCCGTCTCTGGTCCGCTTTCTGACTCTTCTGCACCACTTTCACTTTCATTTACACTTTCTTTTGTTGCTGCATCCGCTTCCTGGCTTTCCTTTGACGTTGTCTCTGCTGGTTCTCCCTTTAAAATTTTCTGACATCCAGTTCCTGTAAACGCCATGATAACAGCAAGTCCTGCTGCCATAATTCTTTTCTTTTTCATCTTTCTCCTCTAAATTGTAATAAATTTTGAATGAACTTCTTTTTCAAATTGATACTTGAAGTTTTAGTGAAAATATAGTATTATACAAGAGATGCGTTTGTAGCTCAGTGGATAGAGCAGTGGCCTCCGGAGCCGCGTGCGGAGGTTCGATTCCTCTCAGACGCATTTTTTTATTACCCTTTTTCGGTCTTTCCCTTGACAAATCCTCCCCCATCCCTTATTCTGATTACATATATTTCAATATATCTTCTATTATCTGTCAATCTGTAATCTCATCATAATTTCATTCATTTTATTTTTTATAATTCTTATTTCTATTATTTTACTCCTTATTTTATATCCCGGCTACTTTATTTTTACAAATGATTTTGCTATGGATCTGCCTGGGCAGTTTTCATAAATATTATTTTTAGGAGGTATATCTTTTGGTATACGACACATTTCTCAACACAGTAAAAGAACAGATGGAACAGGCTTTAGGAGACGGATATTCCCTTACCTTGCGGAAAGTCCAGAAAAATAATGGTCTTATCCTGGACGGTCTGTGCATTGCAAAAGGTAACGGCACCATTGCTCCTTCCATTTATCTGAACTCCTGTTATGAACAGTATTTAAACGGAACTTCAATGGAGGAGATCATCCAGAAGCTGCTCACAGCTTACTACGAAAGCAGCTGGCCTCCCATTCTTAACAAACTGGTCCTGTCTGACTATGACTCTCTCCGTTCCCACATTGCTTTCCGTCTGATCAACGCTTCTTCCAATCAATCCCTTTTAAAAACAATGCCTCATATTCCCTGGATGGATCTTGCCATTGTCTTTTATCTGTACATACAGGAAAATGAAAACGGCATCATGACCGCAGCTATTTCTGATCACCATATGAAAACCTGGGGTGTTACAGTCCATGATCTCTACCACGACTCTCTTTTAAACACTCCCAGGCTTTTTCCTCCTGTTATATCCAGCATGGCCTGTATCCTGGAGTCCCTTGATCCCAAACACCTGCAACATCAGCCAGCTTTCCCGGAAACTCCTTTTTATGTTCTCACCAACCAGAATGGGATCAATGGCGCTGCCTGCATCCTTTACAAAGATGTTATAAAAAATTTTGCTGAAGGGATGGACCGGGATATCCTGATCCTTCCCTCCAGCATTCATGAAGTTCTTCTGCTTCCTGATGATGACCCGCTATCTTATGATGAGCTGGGGCATCTGGTGACTCATATCAACCAGACAGAAGTAGTTGCCGAAGACCGTCTTTCCAATCAGGTCTATCTCTATTCCCGTAAAGAAGACAGGATCACCACTGTTTCTTTTGGTCCTTCTGCTGTCTGCTGATTCTTACTGTACCCAGGCACCGGAGCCATCTACATATCGTCCGTCAGGTGTCCAGGTATTTGCATACATAACACCATTGGAACCCATATAGTACCATCTGCCGCCTACTGCCTGCCAGCCGGTAGTCATCTCACCACTGCCATTCAGATAATACCACTGGCCGCCTAACTGCTGCCAGCCAGTCTTCATTGCACCCGTTGGATCCAGATAGTACCATTTACCACCTACTGCCTGCCAGCCGGTCTGCATCTCACCGCTTCCGTTCAGATAATACCACTGGCCTCCTACAAGCTGCCAGCCGGTAGTCATTACACCATCACCATTTAAGTAATACCACTGTCTGTCTACTCTTGCCCAGCCAGTCTGACGATACCCGGATGTGTTAAAGTAGTACCATGCTCCATTGATCTGCTTCCAGCCATTGGATGGATAACCGCCGCTTGAATAGGAATACCACCAGCCAACATTATCCTGGACCCATCTGCCGGTTCCATTGTAAACGCCTGCCTCATCTTCATCTACATAATAGGAAGAAGAGTCATCAGACCACTCGCCTGCCTTATCATTATAACTTGCAATGGCTCTTACACGGAATGTATAATCTCCTTCCTTATTAAAATAGCCATTGAAATTGAAGGTCGTTCCTGTGGTGTTTACAGTGGTCACTGTCTTCTCATCTCTTAAAAGTTTTACATCATAGCTTTTTGCACCGTCAATGGAGTCCCATTCTGCAATACCGTCATTCCATTCCAGGTTGGAAGTTCCTTCCAGTTTTCCACCTATGCGTTTTAACTGGGCTGTCACTTCAATGTAGTCGCCGCTGTCGTAGATCTTTGCTTTCTTAAATTCTGCATTACAGCCGGACAGTTTAAAATGGCTTTTACTGGTATACGAGAAGCGATAACCGTCCTTTGCGTAAAGTTCCACTTTTACTTCCGGTATGTCACCTACTGTCCAGGTATCCTGGTCATCTGCATTGGTATACTCAGCGGACTCTACATAATAGCTGGATGTATCACCGCTTACATGGATCGAACCAATGGAGTCTCCGCTGGCAGGTGCCGTGTCATAGGAAAAAGTCAGTTTCACAGTGTCAATTTTAGTATCTGCTGCAAATGCAGGCATCACGGACATAAAGGTCATTGCTGCAGCTAACGCGATACACCAGGCTTTTTTCATCTTCATATTCCATCCTCCTTCTTATCTATTCATTAGATAAATTATAACGTTTTTAACTTACTTTTATTATAATAAAGAGCATGGATCTATGCAATTTCAGAAACCTTAAAAAGAACTTACGATTTTTGCAAAAATTTTACATGGTTACAAAATTATACACTCATTTTATCTATAAAGTGTATCTGTAAGACGCAGTTCATCGATCATGTCTGTAAACCAGCGGATCTGTGTCGTAAATTTTTCTCTCAGCCGGTCTGCATCTATACTGCCTTTGCCTGCTTCAAAAAAGTCGCAGTCACTTTCCACCGCAATATGAAGTTTTCCTTCTTTTAAAAAGCTCATGTACAGTTTTCCGCCGCTTATCTCCGCTGCTGAAAGGATATATTCTATCATATGGGGTGTTAAAATGTGAAAAACTTTCTCCCCATCATCAGAACGGACCGTAAAATGTTTATCAAAAACCTCATTGCCCGTTTTAATGGTATCTGTACGGATAAGACGCTGGAAACCAGTCCTTGGAAACAGACTGACCTGTGCTGACAGCTCCCTGCCAAGGTCACAGATCAGCCACTGCCCCTTAAAAACCTCCCGTTTTTTATTTTCCCAGACCTGCATTTCTTCATTATATATATTTTCGTCCTGACAAAGGATTATATCACTGAATTCCATATTCAAGTCTTTATAAACCGCTTTTATGTGATCATTTCCCTCTGCACAGTTATAGTCCAGAGGGATCATCACACCGGAACCCTGGATCTGGGTGATCCCTATCTTTCCGAAAGGCTCATAGATCACATCTTCCAATACCTCCTGAAGGGCTTCTTTTACCAGATTTTCACCTATCTGCTTTTTTAGGACTGTATCCTTTTTATCTTTTACAGAACCAAGTACACAGGCAAGGATGATCAACAGAATGGCCAAAAGGATCTGGCCTGTTACCACGCATATAAATGCCAATACTGCCACGATTTTTCCTATGAGCCTGCATACAGCAGCCGTTGTCTTATTTCCTTTCAGTTCCCGGTTAAGCTCTTCCTCTGTTATTTTCTGCTGATCCATTTTGCACCTCCCTGCTGATCCTTTTTTCTTTTACTGTACCGTGCCGCCCATTAACTGGATCAGTGCAAGGTTTTCGTCACTGGTACCGCTGTAGTTTACAAATCCCAACAGTTCTGCACAGTATTTTCTGGTTTCAAAATCAGGAGAAATACCGCTGAGCATAAATGCGTCAATAACAGAATGGCCTTCATATCCCTCTAAGAAATCACTGAGATCAATGTCATCCGACTCCACATCTACGCTGTCTTCTGCTGTAAGATAGCTTGTAAGGATATCTAATGTGCTGTCTACATCTTCTGCTGCCGACTCATAAAGATAATAGGTGGTATCATCTTCCGTCAGCTCAAAGCAGTAGCTGTCACCTTCTTCTGACAGATCCCAGCCTAATTCATAGGATACGCCAGTTTCATCATCGATCAGGTTCAAATGGTCATAATCAAGACTCCATATGCCGGAAATAGACTGTGTCTGGATCTGGCCGTTATCATTGTAGAGAAGGTCAAAATATGCCTGATCATCTTCAAAATAGAAGATCATAGCTGTTTCATCACCGGAACCGATCCAGTAAGTTCCCTGAGCTACATATTCGATCACGCTGGCTGTCGTCATCATCTGGTCCAAGGTAGTTTCCAGGTTGCTTCCGTCTCCTTCGCTGGATAAGACAATATCATCTAACTGGATATATTCTCCGTTTTCTGTGTTGTACCAGTCAAAAGCAAATGTAGTTGGATCATCGGAATAGTCTTCATTGAGATACAGATAAAAGGTATCGGTATCTGCTTTCCAGTAACCATCCAGATCTGTCACCTCTCCATCTGTATCTAAAATTGCCAGATAGGCATCTTTCTCATCAAAGGCCGCCACCATGATCTCCTGGGTGCTGGAAATTCCCGCCCAGGTAGTTCCTGCCAGGATATCGGCCATTTCTGAGTCATTAACACCAGTAAGTTTCTCTGCTGTTGTTTCCGTTTCCGTTGTTTCTGCCACTGTTGTTTCTACTGCTTCTTTTTTATCAGCTACTACTTTTTTGGAAGAACCACCTCCGCAGCCAACAAGAGAAATACACATTGCTGCTGCAACTGCTACTGCCATTTCTTTTTTCATACGACTCATCCTCTTTCTCATTTTTTCTCCTCCGTTTCCATTTCATTAAACCGCCTTAAACGTTCTCTGGCTGCTTCTAACTGCGCCTCTATATCTGTGGACGGCTCCTGTTTTTTCTCTTTTGCTGCCGGTTTCATGGTCTTATGCTCCGCTGCTTTTCCTGATATTTGGGGATGTTTTCCTGCAAGCGTTCCCAGCACACTTCCTGCAGCTGCGCCGATCACAGCTCCCGCAGCTGCGGCTCCAGCTGTTCCTATATATGAGCCAAAATCTGGATCCGAACCATTTTCTGTTCCCAATGCATCTGGAACTGGCTCCGTGGAAACAGGCTGGTCTGAAGACCCAATACTTTCTGTGGAAGCTGTAACAGGCGGTCCGGCTGTTGTCTCTGACCTATTGGAAGAAGGCACACCTGCGGCTGTATTTCTTGCACGTTCACTTACCTGAGAGACTGTTGTACTGGTGCCTCTTTCTGTGTATACAGCGGGACGGACCCCTGCGTCTGCCGCCGCACCTGCCATCGCCCCGGCTCCTCCCGCAACTACCGTTACAACCACTGGATTTCCATAAAAATCCCTGTGGTGGGCGCGGAACTGATTGCTTCTTGTCACTGCTTTTTTCTGAGCTGTCCTGTATTTCGTCCCGGACTGCTCTAAAGCTTTTATCATTACAAGAAGAGTTCCCTGCCTTGTTTCCAGAGAAGCAGCTAACTTTGTAAGAGAAGTGCGCACGCCCTCAAGCATGGCATCTGTCCCCAGGGAAGCATTTACTTTTTTGATCTGCTCCAAAGCACCATCCAGGCTTTTTATTGCTTTTTCATACTCCTTTTTCTGCTGCTCCAGGGCATCCACCTTAACTTTTACGAAAGCCATAGGCGCCTCCTATTTCAGGTTGATCTTCAGTTTACCTGCAGAACTGGAGATCTTCTTCTCATTGGCACTGTATACATCTGCAGCTTCCGACAGGGTTAATGCATAAGTATTTACCACATTCAATACCTCTTCACATTTCCCGATAATGGCATCAAAACGGCTGTAAAACTCCGCAGAACCGCTGCCGGTCCAGGTGGATCTTAAATTTTTTACTGCAGTCTTACTTTCTGAAAGATAGCTGTACATGTTTTTGTAGCCTGTTTTAATGTTGTTGGAATAGTTTTTTAACTGTTTGGGATCCACTTTAATATTTGCGTCTGCCATTTACGCTCACCTCCCTATTTACCCAGATATTTATGTACCAGATCCATGGCCTTGTTATCTGCCTGGGTGTAACTGTTGGAAAATTCTCCGAGAGCTGCTCCCATCTGCTGTAAGATCTGGGTCAGCTGGGCCAGATTTGCTTTGTCTGCCTGATATCGTTTTAAATACGAAGCACTTGCTTCCCCGCTCCATACAGAAGATACTTTTTGGATGTTTTCATCTAACTTATTCATCTCACTTTTCATTTTTGCTGCCAGATTGGTGAGATTAACTCCTGTGGATTTAAGTTTTGCCGCATTTACCTGCTGTGTTGCCATAATACACTCCCTCCTATCTCCTGCTTACCACTGCCTTTGCCTGCGCTTCTGCTTTTTCCATGGAAGAACATGCGTCCCGCAGGACTGCCGCGATCTCCCTTAAAGAAGCTGCACCAGACGCCAGGTCTGTATTCTGTTCCTGCATAAATTTCACAAAGATCTCTGCTGCTTTTCCTGACCAGGATGCAGCTACTGCTTCATTGGCGGCTGTGATCACTTTCACAGTCTGGTTCTGGATCTGATCGGCCGCCTCTTCCAACAACTTTGCCTGTTTTTTCACACTCTGAGAGTCAAAATGAATGGCTGCCATTTATCTCATCCCTCCAAACTTAAGCCTGCCTGCATTTCTGCTTACAGTTTTTTCTGTATCCTCGTATACACCAGCCAGTTCCTTAAGGACTCTTTCATAATTTCCCAGCATTGTGATGATCGCACCGGAACTTTTCCTTAACTGACCGGCCACTGCGTAAATATCATCTGCGCTCTCCCCTGCATAAGAGTCCTGCAGTTTGCGAAAGATCGCATAGGTCGCATCTGTATTCGCTGCAATGGATTTTTTGATAGAAGTGATTTCCTGCACTGCCCGCAAAAGTTCCTCTGTATTGATCCGACTGGTTCCATCTCCTGCCATATGCCACCTCCCTGTAAAATCTGGTACAGCATCAGCTCTTTGCCGCTGCATGGATCTGGCTGCTGATCTCCTCTTCTGCCTGCTCTAATTCATCGGCGATCCCCAGGAGGCCTTCTGCCACTTCGGTGTACTGCTCTGCCATTTCCAAAAGAGCCGCCCGGTCCTTCTGGTAATTTTGCAAAAAACGGTCTTTTACTTCACTGCTCCAGGTGCTGCTTAAACCTTCGATCACAGATGTAAAACGCTTTAACTCTTTTCTTACATCCCCTGCAGAAGTTTCTACTTTTCTGGCAGTGGTCCGCAGCACTTCCGGATCCATTTCCATTTTATTTTCTGCCATGCTCTCCTCCTGTTCCTGTTGATGTACTCCCGAACTCTTTACTGCATCTGTTTTTGCAGTTGAGCTTCCATGAATACATTCTTTGCAACCACTGAACGTTTTTATACCATGACCACCCGGCTGCCGTTTTTGATCCCTACTTCCCGGAAGGTTTCGTTATCCTGGATCAGACCTTCTAACTCCAAAGATCCGAAAACAATATTATCCAGTCCTGCAAACAGGTCGTGCCCCTCTAACTCTGCGATCTGCTTTTTGATCTGCTCCTTGGCAGTTCCTATTTTCATCCGGTCATCTAACACAAATTCATAGGTTTTGGCATTTCCCGGTATCTCGATCTCCAAATGGATCTTACTCATGTTCTCCCTCCTTTACAAAAGGTGTCATAAAGAGGACTGCTCTTCCTTCCTGCCCTGTAAATGCGGCTCCGGCCGGATAAGTCCTGCTCCTCTCAGAAGGTGTGATCTCATAATCAAAAATACCCTGCTCATCAAAAGCTCCCCCAAGGTGGATCCCCTGCTTCCAGTCTCCAAACTGACGGATCGCCCTGTAACCGGCCAGTTCTTCATACTCTCTTGGAGACAGTGCCATAAAGAAATGCAGTCTGTGATCCATTCCTTTTTCAAATACAGTTTCAAGGACTTCACTTACATCAAAGTCTTCACTGTAAACTGCTTCCATAAATTCCGATGCGCTGTTGATCAGAAGGACCATGCGCTTATAGTTCTTTAAAGCCTCTTTTACCGAAGTTTTCGCCTGTCTCGCTTCATACACAAGTTCATTGCGCTCTCCTAACTGGGGCAAAAGTTCATTTTCCATAAAATGATAAAGTTCTTCTTTATCTGTCATGTAGCCATCCAGATCATTGTTTCTGGAAAATTCTTCCAATTCTCTTAAACACCCGTCAAAGACATAAACTTGGGCGCCCTTTTTCTTCATAAGCAGGGCCGTATATTTTAGAAAATTGGTCTTTCCTGTTTTTCCTGCACCACAGACGGTAAAACAAAGGGTCTTATCTAAATCTGTGGAAATAAGGGATCCATCCTCTGCTCCCATTACAAAGTTCTCTTCTGCCAGCCCTTTAAGATGGATCATCTCCAAAAATGTATCTGCATTGATCTCATCTAACTGCACTCCCAGTTTTCTCGCTCCCTGGGTACCTTCTTCTGTTAAAGCCTTTAATTTTTCCCGGATCGCCAGCATCATGCTTTCTCCCTGGGAAGCTTTTACAGGAAGAGCTGCCTGGAATTCCAAAGGAACGCCTTCTTTTATAAGACCTCTGCCTGTAGTCCGGTCATCTGGAAGGATCTCAGAGCGCATCCCGATCACACTGTCATACTCAAACCGGTCTGCTAACTGAAGTCCAATACCCTTTGTGATATTCTGTAAAATACGGCTTCGGATATCACCGGAATTGTTGCAGGTAAGGATCAGGTAAATACCATAGCTGGCACCTTCTCTGGAAAGCTGGATCAAAGTACTCTCATACTGCTCATAGCTGTCTGAAAAGGCGGGATAATTGTCAATGACTAAAAAGATCGCCGGCACATCGCTGTAACTTTCACGATAGTCTCTGTAAGAGCCCATTCCTTTTTGTGAAAATGACTTCTTTCGACTGTCTAATTCTTCCTCTGCAAAACCCATCATCTGCTGGATCTTCTCATCATCCCCCTCCATGCAGATACAGCCTGTATGGGGAAGTCCTGAAAAGGCAGTCATGGTACGGCTGGAAAAATCTGCTATATAAAAGTTCACCTGTTTTGCCGTATAATGAAGGGCCGCACCGTAAAGAATGGTCTGTACCAGAGATGTCTTTCCTGAACCAGCTGAACCGCAGATCAGTAAATGACCATCTCTTATAAAATCAAGATAGACCGGAAACTGCCTCTGGTTCTGCGGATCATCTGCCAGACCAATAGGAAGTTTCATCTGTTTTTCATCCCAGGTAAGCTTCATATCCTCCAGATAAAGAAGTTTTGGAAGCGGCGGCAGCCAGATCTGTCTGAGAGGTTTAATATGATTTTCCTCCGCCAGCTTTGTCGCATACTGGACCATAGCGTCTAACTGGGTGAATTTCTTCACATTATCCCCTTTTTTCTTCTTTTTCTTCTTCACTGCCTCCGGCTTTCCTGTCAGCCCTATGATCATGGCTTTTGCCTTGCTGTCATCACTAAATGGAATTTCCGGCGTGTAAGGTGCTCCGGACCAGCCGGACTGAAATTCATCAAAGATCTCATCATTTCCAACCTGTAAAAAGCCCCGTCCGGTTCCGGTGATGTAAGCTGCATCCGTGCGCTTTAACATTTCATTGGAGTCCTGTTTGTCTGCCACACGAAGACAGATACGAAATCTTGTATTGCTCCATATCTCATCATCTACTACGCCGCTTGGCTTCTGGGTTGCAAGGATCAGATTAATACCTAAAGAACGACCTACACGGGCTGCGGAAACCAGCGCCCGGACGAATTCCGGCTGTTCTTTTTTAAGCTCAGCAAACTCATCGGCAATGATCAGAAGATGAGGCATTGGTTCTTCTGCTTCCCCATTTCTGTAAAGTTCAATATAGGCGTCAATGTGCTTGATCTTATATTCGTTGAAAATGCGCTGTCTACGCTTGATCTCCGCGTTAATGGAAAGAAGGGCCCTGGTAGTCTGGTTTCCTCCCAGGTTGGTGATCACACCTGCCAGATGAGGAAGTCCGATAAAGCTTTGGGCCATGCCACCGCCTTTGTAATCGATGAGGATAAATGCCACCTCATGAGGATGATAATTTAATACAAGGCTTAAAATATAGGTCTGCAGTGTTTCTGACTTTCCGCTTCCTGTAGTACCAGCCACCAGACCGTGGGGACCATGGTATTTTTCATGGATATCCAGATAAACCGGCTGTTCCCCTGCCTTCTGACCGATGAGGGAACGCATACTTTCATATGTGCGGTTTTCCAGCCACTTATGGTACATATCCAGATCTTCCACCCTGGAAGTCTTATACATATCTAAGAAGGTAAGCATATCCGGGATCGCTGCATTGGATGCATTTTCCCGTACTTTAAAGTTGGAAAGCTGCCTGGAAAATACATCCATTTCGGCCAGGCTGACACGGTCAAAGGCTACTCCTTCCCGTTCTTCAAATTTAGATAACGTATTGTAACAACCACTGTAATCCTTTTCCCACTGTACAATGGTATTGCAATGGGACGGAAGCTTATCAATGGCATCTGCACTGAAGATCACACTAACCCCTGCATTCTTCGGCGGATCTAAAAGATACTTGGAAACAGGTTCCCCTTCGATCATGGAAATATCACTGATAAAGACTACATAATGAGGAAGGACTTTTTCCTCTTCTTCCTTGTTTTTCCTGTTTTCCCCTGCTTCTAACCGTTCTCTGATCACATCAGACAGGTAATACATCACATCGCCCATGGCTTTGGAGTCGCAGACAATCATGCGAAGCTTTCCGTCCGGTGTATAAGTGTGGGGAAGCCAGCGGGTATATTCCATTTTTTCAAGGTCTCTGCCTGGAAATACATAGCACATGCGTACATCCGTATATGGGTGGAGGGCAGCGATCTGCAAGGCTAAAATGCGCATCAGCTGATCCCGTTTTTCCTCATCCCCGCTTACTACACCTAAGAGGCGGTGATCATAAAGGGAAACTGCCACCGAAACCTGGCGAAGTATATCAAATTTCTCCTTCAGTTCTTCTATATGGTCATTTAAAGGATCATGTTCACTGCCCAGATCTTCTTTTGCATCCTCAATCTCATTAGGAGAAGGCATATCACCTGCTCCTAAACGGAGAGAAAGAAAATCTTCATGGGTACTGCTTTTTTCCCAGAGCCTGCGGGTATTGGAAGTGGTAAATTCCAGAAGTTCCCCAGAAGAAGGGTATTGCTCTGCCAGTACGAGACGGTTATACTCCGTTTTATTTTTCAATTTTTCTTCTACACGGACCATGTACTCTAAATATTTGCTGACCCGGCTTTCTTCTGACTCTTTTTCCTCTTTTTTGTTGTAAGCAGAATTAACTACCGCCCATATAGCCCCGATCCCGGCTGCACCTAAGGACATGCAGATACTTCCTGCACCAAAGCCATCGCTGGTCATGGCTGCTGCTAAAGCGATGGGGATGACCATGGTAAAAGAAGGTCCTATGGTAAAGATCAAAGGCTGTCGCTTCTGCTGCTGTTTTTTAGGGCATTTTTCAATGGAAATGGTTTCCCGGTCCAAATTTAAAAGCTTTCGTGGAGTGCGCAGGAAATATACATCTTCCACCTCTGTCTCTTCTGATGGTTCATCTTCAAAATGTGGGATCTCTACTGCTTTCAGCTCCCGGATCCTGCACTGGTTATTGGGATTATTGATGGCCAGAAGATTATTCAGATATACAATCTTAAGACCTACTACGTAAATAATATCGCCGTAATGCAGCTTTGTTTTCTCCCTTACCAGCCTGCCGTTTAAGAATGTGCCATTTACGCTGTTTTTATCGGTTATGTAAGCAGCTCCTGACTCAAAAGTGATCTCTGCATGGCTTCCTGTTACAAAGCGGTTTTTGTATACAATATTACAAAGATCATCACTGCCGATCTCCAGTTTAAAGATGCTGCCCTCTTTCAGCATATATTTTTCAAAATTTACATGTTCTCTCTGGACCTGATCGATCTTAACAGAAAAGTACAGGTCTGTTTTGGTCACCATTCCCTCGATCACGGTACCATCTTTTAGATCCGCACTTTCCACCGGATCTCCCTTTAAGATCAGGGAATACTGTGGGGATCTTCGCAGTTTCCATTGTCCGTCCCAGACTTCTGCATTTAATACCAGTTCTTCTTTTAAACCGCTTACATAGGGACGTATGGCAATGGGGAAATTGCGGTTATCTACATTGGGGAAATAGTTTTCCGAAAAGCCATTTTCAAAGAAAACGGTCATAAGTAATGCCATAGATCTCCCTCCTTTAATAGGTGTTGTCAAGGATACTTGCTGTTACCTCTTCCAGCGGCTCCTCATAAGAAGGTTTCATGGTCCCGTAAACAGCAACCAGATATTCTCCTTCTAAGGGAAGCATCATTATGGAAGTGGATGCCATGACACCTTCCTCCTGGTCTGTGATACTGCTGATATCAAAGGAGATATATTCACTGCAGTAAACCGACCGTCCGGATCCCGTAGTCATCTTATATACCTGCTTGTCATTCATACCGAAAACATATTCTTCCATTACATGTATAAGATCAGTAGGATCTGTGCTTTCTGTCATGTAATTCATATCTTCCTGTGTACTTCCTAACACATAAACAAAGGAAAAATCCCCGTTTTCTACACTGCCATATTTTAAGTAGACACCGCCATCGTCGTATGCTTCTTCAAAACTTTCCGGGTAAAATACATCGTAGCTTAACACCTGTTTTGCTGCCATACGATCGCAGTCTGTACCAAATACACCACCCTTTTTGCCGCCTGAAAACAGTACCAGACAGATAACAAGTACAGCTATCACAGCTACACCGCCGATAGCTAACGGTAGTACGGGAAGCTTCTTTCCCGGCTGTATGTCTGCTTTATCTCTTCCTGGACGTGCTGGTTTTTCTTTTACTCCGTTTCTGGTCTCTGCTTTCGCAGCCTCTTTTGCCTGGGCTTTTTCCTGTGCTGCCCGCTCTCTTGCCCGTTTCTCCTCTTCCCGCTTTTCCTGGACCCGGCGCTCTTCTTCCCGCCTTACCTCTTCCTGCTTTCTTTTAGCTTCTTCTGCCATTTCCTGAGCTCTTTTAGCCCTGGCTTCTGCTTCTTCTGCCTCTTGCTTTACCCGTCTGGCCTCTTCTTCTGCCTGGCGCCTGTCTTCTTCCTGTTTTTCTTTCTGCCGTCTGGCCTCTTCTTCTAACCGCCGGATCTCTGCTTCCATTTCTGCCTTTTTCCGGCTCATTTCTTCCCTTCGTTCCTGCTCTGCCTGTTCTTCCTGCTGTTTTTTTCTTTTAGTAGCAAATAAAGCATCCGCTTCGTTCCGATCCGCCATACTCCTTCTCCTCTCTCTTTTCTCCCGATCATGTGTGACACGTTAAAAAATAATTACTGCCAGTTCAAATGTTCCCGTTCTGCCATGGAAAGGATCTCATCATGGCTCAGTTCCACATCGCCGAACCGGACAAATATCCCATTTGTTACGGCACTGTTCCAGACCTTTGGATCTGTAAGGGTGCGGAACCGTATTTTATCTACATAAGGCTTCATATCCAAAAGCAACCGGCTTCCTGATATAAAGTCGATCTGCAGGATATAAGGTTCTAAGGGCTTAACAGCCAAAATATACTTTCTCTCCACATGAGTCCTCCTTCCAAGTTGAATAAAGATCAGCATCTACGTGCGTGCACGCAATCTGACCAGCCACTCCACAACACTTTCATACTAAAAAAGATCTACCGTATCTTTACTGTACGATAGATCCTTCTGAAAAAATATTAACTAAAGGTTAGTTATTGGTATAAAACTGTTCTAAAAGCTGTTTCCGCTTGGTTCGGGTATCCCCTGTGATCTCTAATTTAGAATAGATCTGGTTAATATATTGCTTTACCGTTCCCTCTGAAAGATAAAGCCTTGCTGCGATCTCCTTATTGCTCATGTGGGCTGCCATTAATTCTGTCAGTTTCAACTCCTGTTCTGTAAGACATTTAAACTGCTCCGGATAAGACTTTTCTTTTCCCATTTTTTTACAATTTTCTTCATATGCTTTTCCAAGCGAAAGGATTTTTGCAAGAAATTCCTGGTCTATTTCCGGGAATTTCCCTTCAAAGAGGGATGAAAGATAGATAAAATTTTCCACAAAAGGCATGACCATATGATCTTTGGAAGCATCTGAAAGCGCCTGTTTTAAAATCGTTCTGGCCTCCCCGTGTTTTCCGATCCTTTCATAGGCCGCTGCAGTCTGGATCTGCACATGAAGGGCAACTAAAGCATAATGCATAGCACTGCACACTGCCAGGATCCCTTCACTTCTCCCGATCACCTTGGCATAGGCTCCCTGGGCTAAATACACCTGATTTTCGATCATTTCCATCATCGGTCTTCCCGGCGCCAGGAAATTCACAGCAAAAAGTCTGTGTTCTCCGAATATCTCCGGGATCTTCTCCACACGGCCGATCAATGCATAATAATAAGCGCTGGTGCTGTTAAAAATATTGATCCACATGGAATTATGATGCTTCATCAGATCCATATAACGCTGTTCAAAGGAATACCTCTGTTTAATGTTCATACACAACGACAGCCGCCGGGACAGAAAATCGCAGCACAATGCCATACATTCCTGACCATTTTCCTCGATCCGGGCATAGGCTCCTTCCAAAGCGATCTGGGCATCTGACAAACACCCCTGGATAAACAGTGCCTCTGCATCCATGACCCGTTCTGCCCCCTGACCATGACCATTGGTAATCTTATAATAATGGGGCATGCACTCATTCATTTCTTCCTGCTCTTTTAAAAGACTGCCTGGTTCCCTGTGGAACATCATAAGTACAGAGGGCGAACCAAAGGTCCAGCCACCGTCATTGCGGATACTGATGGCAGGCCGCGACATCTGCCTGCTGGCGCTGCGGTGGAAATGACTCATTTTTGAAATGTCATTGTACATCAGAAAACTGGTGATCAGGTCGCACTCTCCTAAGAGATTTCCCCGTTCTTCCATTGATATTTCCGTGTGTCTTTCAATGACCTGGATCAGAAAATCTTTTAATTTTAACATCTCCTGGATCTTACGCCAGTTAAACATACAGCGCATCAGCACTAAAATCGATAACGGATGGGCTTCTAAATCCTCTTTTGGGCATTTACTTAAAAAGTTTAATACATCATCCGCCTTTAAAGATGCCAGGAGAATTCCCGCATCTTTCCGGATCACTCTGAGGGCTGCATCAAAATTTCCGCTTTTCCTGTAAGAGTCCAGTGCATGCAGATACTGCTTATGTTCTTCGTACCATTTGCCATAGCGGTCCAGATAAATTGTCTGTTTCTCTTTATCCATTGCCATAAAGGCCCGCTCTGCGCATTCCTTCATCATATGGTGGAAACGGTAGGTCACTCCGTCTGTAAGACGGCTGACAAAGGCATTCTGCTTGGTCATGGCAGACAACAGCTGTTTTGTGTCTTCATTTTCCGTAATAAATTTGGCCATTTCTGCAGAAAATTCATCTGCAAGGCCCATTACAACAAGGAATTCCCTTTGTATCTCAGGGAGCGGATCGATCATAGCTGCTGAAAACATTTCATAAATATCGGAATGATTATCCGGCAGCTCTCCCTGTTCCGCAAAGGCGCATAAATTCAGGTAAACAGCGGAAAACCAGCCTTCACTGGAATGAAGAAGTGACTCAATCTGCCGGTCGCTTAACTGTGTACCGCAAAGATGGGCATAGACAGAAAGTTCTGTATGGTTTAACCGCAGATGATCCACTGTGATCTGATGCAGCTTGCCGCCTAAGCCAACCACTGCACCGCCTGATAAAAAACGGTCCCGGCCGGCCACTACCAGATGAACATTTTCCGGGATCCGCCTTGATAATGTACAGAGGAATTCACTGATCCTTGCATCCGTAAGAAGATGAAAATCGTCAATAAAAATATAATAATCTGTCTCGCCTGCCAGAAGGTGGCTGAGGTCATCTGCAAACAGACCGCCGCTGGCCGGATCCGAAGGGCACTCATATTCCTCAAAAAAGTCAAAACCTGCAAACCGAAAGGCATTCTGCACGCTTTTCCAGAAAATCGGAAGGTTATTGGTATAAATGCTGATGCGGATCACAACCCCATGATCCTTTTTCACCCGCTCATTCAGATACCAGTTTACAGCCGTGGTCTTCCCATAGCCCATAGGAGCTATCACCGTTGTCAGGGTACACCGGGAGATCGGCCGCAGCTTCTCCTGCAAACGCTCTGATATGTAAATGGTGTTCAGATCATTTTTCTTTCTTGGCATTTTCATTTCCCTCCCCCGGTCTTTCTATATCCATTTTACCATATAATATAGGTTTGGGGAAGAATATTGTTTATTCACCAGCAGAACAAATGTTCTTTATTATATCTATACTTTTTATAAAATGCATGGTATACTTTTTATAAATTTTAATTTATGAAGAAAAATAGATACACCTGCAACTGTCGAGTAATTCTCGACTGTTCAAAATGATATGAAAAATTTTAAGCAACTAAGGAGCATTTCATGGATCATTTTAAATTAGTATCTGAATATAAACCCACCGGTGACCAGCCTCAGGCCATCGAGCAGCTGGTAAAGGGCTTTAAAGAGGGAAATCAGTTTGAAACTCTTTTAGGTGTTACCGGTTCCGGTAAGACATTTACCATGGCAAATGTGATCGAGCAGCTAAACCGCCCGACGCTCATCATTGCCCACAATAAAACGCTGGCAGCCCAGCTTTATTCTGAAATGAAGGAATTTTTCCCGGAAAACGCAGTGGAATACTTTGTCTCCTACTACGATTATTATCAGCCGGAAGCCTATGTTCCTTCTACGGACACTTACATTGAAAAGGACTCTTCGATTAACGATGAGATTGATAAGCTGCGTCACTCTGCCACTGCTGCTCTTTCTGAGCGCCGGGATGTGGTGATCGTGGCTTCTGTTTCCTGTATTTATGGTCTGGGAAGTCCCATTGATTATCAGAACATGGTTATTTCCCTGCGGCCGGGTATGGAAAAAGACCGGGATGATGTGATCAAAAAGCTGATCGAGATCCAGTATGACCGCAATGATATGGATTTTAAGCGTGGTACTTTCCGTGTTAAAGGAGATGTGGTCGACATTTTCCCGGCTTACTCGGACAGTGAAGCCTACAGGATCGAGTTTTTCGGTGATGAAGTAGACCGCATTATGGAAATTGATACAGTAACCGGCGAGATCAAAGCCCAGTTAGGCCATGTGGCTATTTTCCCTGCCTCCCACTACGTTGTTCCCAAGGAGAAGATGTTAGAGGCAACAGAGCACATTTTAGAGGAATTAAAAGAACGGGTGGCCTATTTTAAAAGCGAAGACAAGCTTTTAGAGGCACAGCGTATTTCGGAACGCACCAATTTTGATGTGGAAATGATGCGGGAAACCGGGTTCTGCTCTGGTATTGAAAACTATTCCAGACATTTAACCGGTCTGGCACCAGGAGAACCGCCCTGTACACTGATCGATTATTTCCCGGAAGATTTCCTTATTATTGTAGATGAGTCCCATATTACACTGCCCCAGGTCCGTGGCATGTATGCCGGTGACCGCTCCCGTAAGTCTACTCTGGTAAACTACGGTTTCCGCCTGCCCTCTGCCCTTGACAACCGACCTTTAAATTTTGAGGAATTTGAAAGTAAGATCAACCAGATGATGTTTGTGTCTGCTACTCCTTCTGACTATGAAAGAGACCACGAACTGCTCCGTGCAGAGCAGATCATCCGTCCTACCGGACTTTTAGATCCGGAGATCTCTGTGCGGCCTGTAGAAGGACAGATCGATGACCTGATCTCTGAAGTAAACAAAGAAACGTCCGCCCATCACAAAGTCCTTATCACCACTCTTACCAAACGAATGGCAGAAGATCTTACAGATTATATGCGGGAAGCTGGTATCCGGGTCAAATATCTCCACTCAGATATTGATACTTTAGAGCGGGCACAGATCATCCGGGATATGCGTCTGGATGTATTTGACGTCCTGGTGGGTATTAACCTGCTGCGTGAAGGCTTGGATATCCCGGAGATCACACTGGTTGCCATTCTGGATGCAGATAAGGAAGGCTTCCTTCGTTCAGAAACTTCCCTGATCCAGACCATCGGACGTGCCGCCCGAAACTCGGAAGGTCATGTGATCATGTATGCTGACACCATTACTGACTCTATGAGAAAAGCCATTGATGAAACAGAACGCCGCCGCAGGATCCAGCAGAAATACAATGAAGAACACGGAATTACTCCTACTACCATCAAAAAAGCGGTCCGTGATCTGATTGCTATCTCCAAAGCTGTGGAAAATCCTCATGCTGCCGATACCAAAGATCCTGAGTCCATGGACGAAAAGGAATTAAAGAAGCTGGCAAAGGAACTGGAAAAGAAGATGCGCCAGGCTGCTGCAGAGCTGAACTTTGAGGAAGCTGCAAATCTGCGCGACCGTATGATCGAAGTAAAGAAAATGCTGCTTGATATACTATGAAAGTGTTGTCAAGCGACTATGGGGACTGCGTGCTTGCACGCAAGGAACCATAGACATTTGACAACCAAGCCGGTATGAGTAAGCAGGGCGACAGCCCGGATTACGAATGCTGGCGGCAGTTGTGGGAGTGCCAGCGGCACGTAACAACTGACTTACTTTCATATATAGTAAAATACACAGGAGAATATATATTATGGAAACAAAACTTGTCCTTTTAGGAACCGGAACCCCAAATGCCTGCCCCAATGCCAGCGGACCTGCTTCTGCTGTAGTTGTTGGTGACAGAGCCTACCTTGTAGATTTTGGCCCCGGCGTGGTACGTCAGGCTTCCAAAGCTTATTTTAACGGCATTGATGCCCTTCGCCCGGACCGCCTTACCGTGGCTTTTTCCACTCATCTGCATACAGACCACACTGCCGGATACCCGGACCTTATTTTTACTCCATGGGTATTAGAGCGGCCTGTTCCGTTAAAAGTTTTTGGCCCAAAGGGCTTAAAGCACATGACCGAACACATTTTAATGGCCTATGAAACTGATATTGATTTCCGTATCCATGGCTTTGAAAAGGCAAATGAACAGGGCTATCAGGTAGATGTAACAGAAATTGAAGAACCTGGTATTGTTTATAAAGATGACCGTGTCACTGTAGAGGCCTTTCCGGTAAGCCACGGAACCCTGATCAGCTACGGCTATAAATTTGTCACTGCTGATCGCACCATTGTGATCTCCGGAGATACTGCCCCGTTGAACATTGTTGCTGAAAAAGCCGCTGGCTGCGATATCCTTCTCCATGAAGTAGAATACAGTGCCGGTATCGCCTGCAGGGAACCAAAATGGCAGAAATACCACCAGGAGGTCCACACCTTAAGCACGGACCTGGCAAAAGTGGCCCAGAAAGCAAAGCCAAAACTTCTTGTCACTTATCACCGCATCTACCACATGAATATCCAGGATAACCACATCAATCTGGAAGCGGAAATGCGACGCAGGGATGATGCCATCTTAGATGAGATCCGTGCTGCCGGTTATGAGGGAATGACTGTGAATGGACGGGATCTGGAGGTATTTTAATGAAAAAGGCACTGTTTTACGGGATACTTGCTTCATTTTTCTTTGCTTTTACATTTTTACTAAACCGTAGTATGCATCTTGCAGGAGGATACTGGCTATGGTCTGCATGCCTGCGTTATCTTTTTACCTTTCCTATCCTTGCTGCGGTACTGGCAATTTCAGGAAAAAAGCAAAAGACAAGGCCTCTTTCACATACCTGGGCAGAAATAACAAAAGCTCCCGGAGAATGGTTTCTCTGGAGCAGTGTTGGTTTTGTACTGTTTTATGCGCCTTTAACTTTTGGCTCAACTTTCGGTGAATCATGGCTGGCAGCAGCAACCTGGCAGCTGACCATTGTTGCCGGTATTTTATTAACACCTTTATGGGGTAAACCAATACCGATCAGAAACCTCTCCTGGTCCTGCCTGATCCTGGCCGGTGTTTTTCTCCTTCAGGTTCCCAATATGCGACAAATGAAACTGGAGACAATGGCATTAACACTGATTCCCATTCTCATTGCAGCTTTCTCCTATCCCCTGGGGAACCGGAAAGTCATGAGCCTGGTTTCCAGCGATATCTCTACCCTGGAACGGGTCTATGCCATGACTTTATGTAGCCTTCCTGTTTGGATTTTTCTTTCAATATGGGCTTTTATCACTCACGGACTGCCTGGAAGAGATCAACTGATCCAGTCCTTCTTTGTAGCGCTTTTCTCCGGAACCGCTGCTACTGTCCTGTTCTTTAAAGCCACTGACATGGTAAAACACAACCATAAGTGGCTGGCAGTGATCGAAGCTACTCAGTCCGGAGAAGTGATCTTCACACTCTTAGGCGGTATCCTGTTTTTAAAAGATCCTGTTCCTTCCGCAATCGGACTGGCTGGTATTGCCATTATCGTAGCAGGCATGACCGGAAACAGTTTATGCCAGTAAACAAAAAGCTGACTCTGCTAAAAAACAGGTCAGCTTTTTGCCATTTTTAATTACATTGTATCCATCTTTACTTTATTTATCAGTTTTTTGTATACATGCTCCACAAACCATGGTTCCGTGGACTTTCCCAGTGCTTCTTCCGGAGAAAACCAGGCTACTCCACTGTTTTCGTCTGCTTTTATGGAAACATTCTCTTTCGGATCTGCTTCTAACAGGTATGTTACATTTAAGTGCAGATGGCTGGATACGTATTTACCCTTTTTTACATGACCATCGACAGTAAGTGATTCCAGGGAAAAGATCTCTTCTGATACAGGATAAACATTGGAAATACCTGCTTCTTCTTTCACTTCCCGGATGGCAACCGACAACAGATCTGTCTCCCCGTCTGCATGGCCTCCCAGCCAGGACCAGGAATGATAGATGTTATGATACACCATAAGGACTTTGCTCCTGTCTTTGTTTACCACCCAGGCAGAAGCGGTTATATGAGCGATCTTATTTTCCCTTAGAAACGCATCTTTCTCATTTTTAATCCAGTTTAAGATCAGTGGCTGATCCATTTCTTCCTGCTCATTATAGGGTCTGTATTTTTCTATTGCATCTGTTAACTGCTGTCTGGTCATTCCGCTTCTCTCCCTGTAACTTCTTATCTTTTTTAACTGCACAGCATGCTGCTTATAGCAGCCCCGGCAGCCGCTTCTTCCTTATAAGCAGACAGTACCAATTTGTTTTGAAATAATTCTTCCAGCATTTCACAAAATACAGGATTTTTTCTCACTCCGTTGCCTGAACCGATGAGATTTTTGATCTGGATACCGGTTCCATTTTTGATCGTCCTGTACATCTGATATAATTCATCACCCATACCTTCCAGTATTCCATAGGTGAACGCTTCAGGAGTAAAATTGTCAGACGTTAAACCCTGGATGCTTCCGTTGCTTTTTGGATCTGTTCTTGTGCCGTCAAAGGTTGTCCTGATCTTAAGTTTTCTATCTTCAGAGATCCTGTTGCTCTGTTCTTTTCCTGTTTTTGCAAACTGTTCCATCACCGGATAAAGAGAGCTGTCTTCTCCTGTAACAGCCTTTACGACCCTTCTGAAAAACTGTTCCAGCAGTGCATAGGACTTTCCGCCGCATAAAGAAGATCCCACCAACAGGTATTTTCCATTCAGAAATGGCCTGGCTTCGATCCCCTTTTCTGCAAAATACTGATCTGAAAGGATCGAGATCTGGCCGCCTGTTCCCATATTGACCAGCAGGGTATTTTCTTCTTTTCCCGCTGCCCCGAGAAAACTGGCCTGATTATCTCCTATGGCAGTAGTTACCTGGCGATTTCTGTAAAGTCCCAGCTTTTCAATCCCTGTACATACTTCAGGAAGCCAGGTTTCCTTTACTCCCATTTTGCTTAATTTTTCTGTTTCAAATTTCATGTTCCGACCATCGAAAAATCCGAAGCCCGCTGCATTGCTTACATGTACCAGTGGCTTTTTCCGGCCAGTAAGACACATTCCAAAATAATCCATAATGGTACAAAAACCAACTGCCCTTTCCGGAATCGGCCCATATTTTAAATTGTAAATGTGAGTAACCAGTCCGTATCCAGATGCTGCCTCCAGATCACATTTTTCTTTGATCTCCTGGACCAGAGAACACTGCCCTTTTTCACAAAGACTTCCTCTGCCATCCTGCCATGTATACAAAGGACTGACACATGTACCCGTCTGATCTATGTATACGATCCCATGCATCTGTCCGGTAAGACCGATCCGCTCTGTCTGCGGGTATTTATCTAAAAGATCATCCAACAGTTTTTCAGCCTTTTTAACGATCGCCCCGGCATCCTGGATCTTTTCCCATTCATTGGCAGTTGGCATAAAGCCGCCATTTTCTATGGTTTTTGCTTCCAGTAATTTTACCGTTTTTTCGTTTTCATACTCTAAAACTGCACCGCTGATGGTCGTTGTCCCAATATCGATCCCTATTATCTGCATCTTCTGTTCCCCATCTGTTTCGTGGTCATAAAAATGTACGGAACACTATTTATTCTACCCAGAACACTCTATTTTCTTTTCTCGGCGCTGCTTTTGGAAGATCGCCATCTGCATAGCCAACTACACAGTGGCCGATGCCTTCCCATTCGCCTTCTACACCCAGGTCCTTTAACAACTGCTTATACTCCGGCAGTTCAAATTCTTCTTTCGCCCTGTGGATCCAGATGCTTCCAAGATCTAAGGCTTTCGCTTCCAACATCATATTGCCCATTACAAGACTTCCGTCATACACATGGGTCGGACAGTTTTTGTCAGCCAGCACAACAAGGACCGCCGGTGCACCATAAAAAGGATCAAATCCTTCCTCCCAGCCTCCGATCCTGCGGTTCATCTCTGACAGTTTATCCCTAAGTTCCTTATTGGTAACAGCAACAATGATCGCTGCCTGCTTTCCCATACCGCTTGCTGCATACAGACCAGCCTCTATGATCTGGTTTAAATCCTCTTTAGATGGCATATCCGGTTTAAACTTGCGGATGCTGCGGCGTTCTTTTATGACATTCATAATCTCGTTCATAACAATTCCTCCATCATTTCTGATATACTTTCTGTTTTATATAATATTATCTCACAAGACTTTATTTTTTCAATTTATTTATTTGATAAATCATCGATTTTTTCTTTTAATGACTGTATCTCTTCCAAAATAAGCACCGTACATCCCACTACAAGCCCTGCTAAAAGGATAAGACCTCCGTAAATGGGATATAAAAAGGACTCAGCTACACCTCCGCCGACTACATTGGAAAGTAAGTTCCAAAATCCTGCGCCTGGGAAAATCATTAAGGCAAACATTGCAACTATTGCTATTATAACTTTACTCATTGTATATTTCCCTCCTTAAAAGCATCTACTGCCTCTTTTATTCCATCTAAATCCGTTCCACCGCCATAATCCAGCACCACTAACCGCCTTTTATCTTTTAATATCACTTCATCCACTGCCGGTTCTGCCTCATATGCATCCTCTTGAGGATCGTTTCCTTCTTGACCACCGGATCTTATCCCGTCTTTGCGGACCATATACCGGTACCAGGACACTTCCATATCCTCTGGAAGCGCTCCGATCTCCGCCGGGATCTCCTGCCTGGTACAATCCCACAGTTTTGTCATATCCTTGGGATAACATTTGCTGGTTTTGTTGATGATCCAGGGAATAGGACTTGTATACACGGTAACGCCTATAGGTCTGTCAATGCTTTTTCCACTGGGATCACCTTCTTCATAACTTGCCAATATCGTCTGTTTTCTCCCGGTGTCCGGTTCCTCTTCGCTAAAAAAATGCGTTGCAGCCCCATTGCACAATGGAATAAGGATCATACAGGCAACCCCAACTCCAACCAGATAGGTCATCCAGTCATCTCTATTACTTCCACTTCCATTTTCCCTTACCCATTTTCTTACGAAAAGGGCGATCAGTACAATGAGGGTGGAGGAAAGTATAAAGCTGATCAGAGCCTCCATGGAAGAAAGAAATGCCAGCGCTATAACTCCCAGTATCAGGATCCCATCTCCCATAAAAGTATACTTTTTACATTTCAGGGTCCGTTTAAGATTCTGTTCCGTAAGAGGCTCTCCCTTCTTTATGGCCGCCATATTTCCATGACTCCAGCGAAACAGCCGTATATACGTCGCTGCCCAGGAAATGATCATACCTGTCAGCAGCAGAGTCAAAAGAAGCTGCATGGGATCTGCAAACAGTTTCCCTGGATTTTGCAGATACTGATACACAGCCCATATTTCTAATACAACCAAGATAGGATAGAAAAATTTCACCGACCAGTTCCAGGAAAGGGCTTTCTGGATCTGAAACTGTCTCTCTTTCTCCATATCGCCCCTTCGTTTTGCTGCATCATCTGTTGTATAAAATATCTGCCAGTAGATGCTGTTGCACTGAAAAATCCAGCCTGCTTCCTCGCACTGCTCCCGCAACTGCTCTGCTTTCCAGTCATCTGCGCCTATAAGGGAAGAGCTTTCCGGTACCAGAAGGGCGGCATATCTTCGTTTTTCCGGCTGTGCCCTGTAAAATCTCATCACAGCGCCACCAACGCTTTCTAAAAACCAGCCCTGGAGTGCCATTTTCTCCAGATATTGCTCAAATGCATCTGCCTCACACAAATTAAAAGTAAACCAGACCCGTTTCTTTTCCTTCATGTCCCCATCCCCTTTCCGCAAAACAGTCCTGTTTTCTCAATGTTCTATCTATGATCATTATAGATAACGATCCTGTTGTCTGACAAGAAAGAGGAACTTACTATTTTCTTACATATTACATGTGTATCTTAAATCCATTGATCTCCTCGATCAGCTTACTTACAGCTGTGGAATAGGGGATATTTCTTCTCCAGGCGATGACAGTGCTGGTTTTGATCTCAGGATACAGTTTTTTCTGGACCAGAAGGTCCGATCTCCAGTATCTGCCTGCCCCTTCCACGGAAACAGGATATCCAAGCCCATACAATGCCATTACCCCGGCATTGGTCCCAAGATTGCTTGTAAATGCAATATTTAACCGGTTAAAATCCTTTCCAAACCAATTGGCAAGCTCACTTTGGACTGTCAGCCGTTCCGGAAGGATCAAAGGCAGATCTATCAGGTCCTCTTTTGTAATATATTCTTTCTCTGCAAGGGGATCATCCGGCTTTATTCCTACGATCCAATGATCACTTCCCTGGATCCGGATGTAATCCAGACCTTCTGTATTCACAGGTTCTAAAAACAGGCCGATATCCACCAGTCCACGGTTCATCATTTCAAAAACAGTATCTGCGGTACCTGTATGCACGGCAAAACGGACCATAGGATACTTTTCTTTATAGATTTTACATATCCGGGCAAAGATCTCCACAGCCATAAATTCCCCACAGCCTACGGTGATCGTCCCTTCTACGATCCCGTCACTGCCTTTAAATTCACTGGCGATTTTATCTTCCAGATCCACCATTTCCAGAGCACGGCGTTTAAGAAGGATCCCCTCATTGGTAAGAGTGATCCCATGTCCGCCCCGGTCAAAAAGAGTCACTCCCAGTTCTGCCTCCAAAGCAGCCAGCTGCCTGGAAAGTGTAGGCTGGGTAATATGCAGCTGTTTGGCAGCTTTGGTAAAGCTTTGTTCCTTTGCCACTGTCAGGAAATAGCGCAATACTCTTAAATCCATATAAACTCCTCTTTTTATTTCTTTTGCCTTCGCCCATTTTTTAATACCTACAATTATATCATTGAATGTTTTCATAAACAATGTTACTCTTGATCAGGCGGATTTTAATACAGGAGGTTTTTATGCAAAACAAAAGACAAGTTATAACAAAGGCATTCAAATGTGCATTTCCTCATACAATACCGATTTTTGCCGGCTTTTGCTTCCTTGGGATGACATATGGTATTTACATGAATGTATCCGGCTTCCGTTTTTGGTATCCCATGTTAATGAGCCTGACTATTTTCGGCGGCAGTCTGGAATTTTTAGCAGTCAGTATGCTGCTTGCGCCATTTGCCCCGGTACAGACATTTATCATGGCATTGATGATCCAGGCACGCCATCTGTTTTACGGAATTGCCATGCTGGACAAGTTTAAAGGAATGGGCTGGAAAAAACCTTACCTGATTTTTGGAATGTGTGATGAAACATTCAGTATCAACTATACAGCGGAGATACCTGCTGATGTTGACCGCAGCTGGTTTTATTTCTTTACCACACTTCTCAACCATTTTTACTGGTTCAGCGGAGCGACCATCGGCGGGCTTGTAGGCAGTTTGCTAAAATTTAACACCGATGGGCTGGATTTTGTCATGACAGCAATGTTTACAGTTATCTTCCTGGAACAATGGCTGAAAGAAAAACACCACATCAGCGAGTGGATCGGCCTTGGGGCAAGTATCGGCTGCCTGCTGATTTTCGGCGCAGATAATTTTCTGATCCCTACCATGATCTGTATTTTAGTTGCCTTAACAATTCTTAAAAAAACCCTGGAACAGAGAAAAGAGGTGGATGCAGCATGACTTTATCACAACAGATCATTACTATTGCTATGTGTGTTCTCGGAACTATGCTGACACGTTTTCTGCCATTTGCAGTCTTCAGTTCCAAACGTCCAACGCCGCCATACATTCAATATTTAGGAAAAGTACTGCCTGGTGCGATTTTTTCCATGCTGGTGGTCTACTGCCTGCGACATGTTTCCTTACTGCAGGGCAGTCATGGATTACCGGAGCTGATCGCAATTCTTCTGACAGTTGGACTTCACCTGTGGAAAAGACAAATGTTGTTGTCTATTGCAGGCGGTACGGTTTGCTATATGCTTCTTATACAGTTTATCTTTTAAGAAAAACGCGCATATGAAATGCCCCATTTATTTCAGAAATAACCAAGGCCGGAGATCCACAGCGGATTTCCGGCCTTACTTTTTGTTTCTTTTATCGTTTATTTCAGTTTACCATATTCTTCATCAGAAACAGGCTCGCACCACTCATTAGAGCCCTCAACACCAGGTACTTCAACAGCCAGATGGCTGAACCAGCTGTCCGGTGCTGCACCATGCCAGTGCTTTACTTCTGCAGGAATATTGATGCAGTCGCCTGGTTTCATTTCAACGGCTTCTTTTCCCTCTTCCTGATAATATCCACGGCCTGCGACACAGACTAAGATCTGGCCGCCACCGCTCTTTGCGTGATGGATATGCCAGTTGTTGCGGCAGCCTGGCTCAAAAGTTACATTAAAAATACCAACCTGGCTGGTAGATACAGGTTCCAGGAAACTCTTTCCGGAGAAATACTGGGCAAAACCGTCATTTGGCGCACCGATGGGGAATACCATTTCTTTTGCGTGGGCTCTCATTGCCTCATCTTCGTATGGAAGGTCGCCTTCATTATCTGCCCATACTTCCTTTGCCAGATTAAATACAGCCCAGCCCTTTGGCCAGCCTGCATAAAAAGCAACATGGGTGATAACGGCTGCGATCTCTTTCTGGGTTACGCCATGAGCCTTTGCATTCTGTAAATGGAATTTTAAAGAAGAGTCTGTGATACCGGATGCCATTAAAGCTACTACGGTTATGATGCTTCTTGTTTTCAGATCAATGTCCTGATTATTCCAGTTTTCTCCGAAAAGGACATCATCATTATAATGTGCAAAATCAGGAGCAAAGGATCCTAATGCATTTCTTCCTGCTGTCTGAACTACTTTTTTCATCTTTCTGTCTCTCCTTATCTGTATGATAAACTTTTAATTATAAGGACTTTACCCACTTTTCAATTTCCTGCTTGTTGGCTCTGTTTAAAAGCTTTCCTTCTACGATCTCAGCTCCCGGTGCAGATGGCTTTAATTCCTTTACTGTATTGCCAAAGCCGCTTCCGCCGGATGTTGCAAAGAGCACGATCTTTTTACCGGAAAAATCATATTTCTCCAGGAATGTATTTACAATGGTAGGTGCCACATACCACCAGATCGGAAATCCCAGGATAATGGTATCATATTCTTCAATATGAGCATCTGTATCTGTGATCTGTGGACGGATCTTCTTGTCGCTCATCTCCACGCTGCTTCTGGATTTCTTATTCATCCAGTTTAAATCGTCATTTGTATATAATTCCTTTGGTGTGATCTCATACAGAGCACAATCTCCTGCTTCTGCGATCATCTCTGCTACTTTTCTGGTTGTTCCGCTTGCACTGAAATATGCTGCTAATGTTTTTTTCATGGCTAAAACCTCCTACTGTTATGCTTAACAGTGAAAAATAATAAAATGAAAAATGTGCAGGACTTTTCACTTTCATCCTGCACATTTATTATATAACTCTTTTTTTTATTATGTCTAATACTTATATTACATGGTTTTTTATGCTTAAAAAGCATTGCATGGTGTTATCATTAAAAATAATGATATTCTCTCCGCTTGGCCACAAAAAACAAACAGGTTACCAATACAGACATACACTCCGCAACAATGATGGCACACCAGATACCATTTAATCCAAAAAGCAGCGGCAATATCATAACAGAGGCGCTTTCAAATATAAGAGTCCGCAAAAAGGAAATGATCGCAGAAGTAAGTCCATCTCCCAGTGCCGTAAAAAAGGCAGAGCCGAAAATAGAAAAGCCGCAGAACAAAAAGGAGATCGCATAAATGGAATATGCATGGACCGTCATCTGTAAAAGTTCTGCATCATAGCCTACGAAAATACCAGCTAAAGGCGCAGCCATAAGTTCGGATAAAAGAAGCATTGCCCCGGATGCAAGCAGGATCATCAACGCGCTCCGCTTTAAAAGATTATTTAACTCTTTCTGATTTCCGGCACCATAATGATAGCTGATGACCGGAGCCACACCGGTGGCATATCCAATAAATACTGCCAGGAAAATAAAATCCACATACATAATGGTTCCATATGCCGCTACACCATTTTCCCCTGCATATCTCATAAGCTGGGCATTATAAAGCATTCCCACAATGGACATGGAAATATTACTCATAAGCTCAGACACACCATTGCTACATGCCCGCATAAGGGCTTTGCCATCCCATTTCGGCTTTCCGATCCGCAAACTGCTGCTGTTTTTTCCTGCAAAATACACTAACGGCACAATACCGCCGACGATCTGCCCCATGGCAGTAGCCATGGCAGCACCTATAATGCCCCATCGGAATACAGCCGTAAAAAGGATATCACCAGTAATATTAAGCAGACCTGCCGTAACTGTAATGATCAGCCCCAGTTTTGGCTTTTCCGCAGTAACCGCAAGGCTGGAAAAGGCATACTGCAGCATCAGAAACGGCAGTGCTACAAGGATGATCCGGCCATAGACCACGCAATTTTCCAACATAGTTCCTTCTGCACCCAGGAAACTGGCGATCTGCCGTAAAAACAGCACACTGAGCGCTGCGATCACAATTCCGCTGACTGCTACAGCATACACCAGAAGAGAAAATATCTCCTGTGCTTTTTCCTTCTTTCCTTCCCCCATGGTCCGGGCGATCAGGGCGCTTCCGCCAGTACCGAACATAAACCCCATAGCGCCTACTACCATAAGGAACGGCATAATAAAATTCACTGCCGCAAAAGGTGTTTTTCCCACAAAATTTGATACAAAAAATCCATCTACCACGCCATAAATAGACGTAAAGATCATCATCAGAATAGAGGGAATTGTAAAGCGTATCAGCCGGCCATAGCCAAAATGATCCGATAACTGAATACTGTCTTTCATTTCATTCTCCTGTAAAATTATGATTCGTTAAATATACATCTATTTTTCCTCAAACACAGGATATTTTTTCTTATCAGCATCTGTTATTTTGCGGATCACCTTACAGGGGTTGCCTGCTGCGATCACACCATCCGGAATGTCCTTATTCACAACGCTTCCTGCGCCAATGATCGTATTACTTCCAATGGTTACTCCCGGTAGCACCGATACATTGGTTCCGATCCAGACATTATCTCCTACTGTGATTGGCAGTGCAATTTCCAGTCCCCTACTTCTCTGTTCACTGTCAATAGCATGTCCGGCTGTAGAAAATACGCAGTTGGGCGCAATAAATACATTATCCCCAAAAGTAACTTTTGCACAGTCAAGTATGGTAACATTATGGTTCGTATAAAAATTTTTTCCTATAGAAACATTAAAACCGTAATCACAGTAAAAGGGAGCTGTGATCACCGGATCTGCTCCCATTCTTCCAAGGATCTGTCCCAGTAATTTCTGCTGTTTTTCAGTATCTGATGGCCTGCAGTTATTAAACTCATAGCACAGATCCGCACAGCGTGTTCTTGCTTCTATGATCTCCTTATCGTAATTTGCATCATACAGATAGCCATTTTGCGCCTTTTCCCACTCAGTCATTGCTCTGTCTCCTATACCCTTTCATCATTTCTCTTCATATACAAAAGGGGATAGGGATTTCCTTCCTCATCCATATCTGTCCTTTTGTATGTTTCAAAGCCCATATGCTCATAAAAGCCAACTGCCTGAGGATTTTGCTCATTTACAGTCAGTTCCTCTATCCCGTAATTCTGGATCCCGTATAAAAGCAATTGTTTTCCAAGGCCTTTTCCTCTTTCTTTTTGGGAAAGGAACAACATTTCCAGGCGGTGGTCTTCTATCCCCATAAATGCAGCTGGCTCACCTGAACCATTGACCGCAATAACCAGGCTCTGTACACCGGCTAATGCCTGTGGGACATACTCTTTTATCTTCTCAATTTCTTTTTCAGAAAGAAATTGATGAGTTGCCCTCACCGACTCTTCCCACACCTTTAAAAGCTGTTCCATCAACAATTCTGTGCGCTCTTTTACTTCATATATTTTCATATTTACCATACATTTCAAAATGTACCTTATGTTCTGGAACTTCAGATAACTTACGGCCTTCCGGATGCACTGCCGGTACACCGATCGATAAGACCGCCTCCAGACAATATTCCTTTGGATAACCTAAAATATCTCTTAGATATTCTTCCGTTGTTCTTCCATCAGGTGCCTGTCTTAAACGTCCCTGGATCCAGCAGCTTCCAAGCCCCAGGTCGTGGGCCATGTTGTGCATGTTGGACATAACAATGGAACAATCCTCTGTCCATACGTCTGTCTTTTCCGGATCTGCGATCACAACGATCGCAACAGACGCGCCTGCCAGCATTTTTGCAGAACCCACGCGGCACTCAGACATTTTTTCAAGTGTTTCTTTCTTCTGTACTACGATCAGTTCCCATGGACGGATATTTCGTCCGGATGGAGAAAGCAGACCTGCCTCAACGATGGCCTCCAGTGCCTCCTTAGAAACTGCTTCCTCTTTATACTGTCTGATACTCCGTCTATGCTTTAAAAGATCCAAAAAACTCATTAATGCAACCTCCTGTAAACAATTTATCTGTTATTCTTCCTCAGGATACGTAAAATGCCAGGACTTTCTAAACTCCGTCATCAGATCCATTACATCCTTCGTATAGTCCGGATACATACGGGAAACATCCCCGGCAATCGCCTTTTCCATATCAGAAAGCTCATAAGCCAGTGCATCCTCATGAACTCCGGCCTTTATCACCTGGGTTTCTCCGCTTTCTGCGTCCACGATCTTCGCCTCCCAGGCCCTTGGATACTCCATGATCTCAATATAGCCCTTTTCGCAGGATACCATGCCTCTCTTTGGCTGCTTGGAGTGCAGGGACAGCATCACGGTAGCCATCTGTCCTTCCTTATTGGTAAGAAGCAGCCCCGCCTGCTCATCTACCCCTGTAGGCGCCGCCTTCATCTGGGACAATAACTGATCCGGCTTGGAGTCCATAAACCACCGGATAAAAGAAAGAGCATACACGCCGATATCCAGCATGGCACCCCCAGCCAGGTTCCGGTTAAAGAAACGGTTTTCCATGTTATATTCTTTAAAACTTCCAAAATTCATGGTGATCAGATTTACTTTTCCCAGCTTTCCAGACTCCAAAATCTTCTTCAATTCTTTATAGACCGGCATATGGAAAATGGTCATGGCTTCGGCAACAATAACCCCCTTCTCCTTTGCCAGCTCCAAAGCTTCATCCAGTTCCTCACTATTTAAAGTAATAGATTTCTCCACCAGGATATGTTTCCCATTTTCAATGGCCTTTTTCATAAACTGGATATGAGTATTATGAGGCGTTGTAATATAGACCACATCCACTTCCGGATCCGTGAACATTTCATTAAAATCCGTATACACTTTTTTGATCCCGTATTTTTCTCCAAACTTTACAGCCTTTTCGTAGGTCCTGTTTCCTACTGCGTAAAGCTTTTTGCCATTTTTTTCCAGTGCCGTTGCCATTTCATTGGCGATCACACCTGTTCCCAGTACAGCCCAGTGAATTTCTCTCATCCTGCGCTCTCCTTTCCTGCGAAAATATTTTGCCAGTCTTCCTTATCGGATCTCTCCTTTTCTGGCTCTCCTGTTCAGTATAACCATAAATCCAAGGCAAAGCAATAGCTGCACAACAGATGACATAGGCGTTGCCAATCCGATTTTAAATAAAGAAGTATCCGGTCGGATGCTCATGAGATAAGATACAGGCACACGAACTCCAAAAGCCCCGGCAATTCCCTGTAACATAACAAATTTGGTCTGTCCGATCCCATTATAAAGGGCCTTCTTTGCCCGGTCCATCCTTCCTGCGCCATAATTCTGGGCCACAAAAGCAGACATAGACTGCATAAAAGCAGATGAAATAAGCATGATAAAAGCACAAACTTTCTCAGCCACTCCCACACCTGCAGAAGCGGTCACTCCCATGGAATTTACGATCGCCAGGATAATAAGAAACGAAATACTTACCAGAAGATCCTGTAATGCGATCGGCGCTCCAAGGCCCGCCATTTTCTTAAGCAAATCCTTATGGATCCGCACATTTTCCTTCTTAAATACAAATGGCAGCTGTTTCTTTCTGATAAACCCAAAAGATACCACCACACTGACCACCTGGGCAAAAACAGTAGCACAGGCCGCTCCTGCAGTTCCCATATGAAAACCGGCACACAGCACCAGATCTCCTGCAATATTACAAACACAGGCGATCGCAACTGTAAAAAGCGGCATTTTGGAGTCCCCGATTCCCCTGAAAATACAACCGATCAGGTTATAAGCAACAATAACGATCATACCGCAGCCGCATATCCTTACATAAGCAGCCGTCTTGTCAAAAGCCTCCTTTGGAGCATGCATAATACTGCTGATCTGAGGTGCAAAACACACCAGAAGGACAGTCATGACCAATGCAATACCAGCAAACATCACCATGGCCGTTCCCACTGCCTTTCCCCCTTCTTCCTTCTTTCCGCAGCCGATCAGCTGTCCTAAAAGCACCGTGGTTCCCATAGCAAAACAGCTGATCAGATTAGTCAAAGTCATCATGATCTGAGAACCTGTAGACACCGCCGATACATCCGCAGAAGACGCAAACTTACCCACAACCAGGAGATCCACAGCGCCGTACATAGCCTGCAAAAACAGCGCAAACAACACTGGCATGGCAAACAAAATAAGAGGCTGTAAGATCTTCCCTTCTGTAAATGTCGTATTTCTCTCCATTGTACATTTTCTCCTTTTTCACATTAAAAAAGCCGGATAAGAAGCAGGCATCTCAGCCCGCCATCTTATCCAGCTATTGTTTCTAAAGAACAACTTGCCCTCCGATGAACGTTCCACAGTATACTATAAAAATTTTCAAACATCAACTGCCAGATCCACATCTTTGGCTCAAATCATTTCTATTAATCTCTGTCATTCAGATAACCTGGTTCATTATAAATAAGAGCCATAAACTCTACATCAGAGTCTGAATTATTCTCAATGCTGTGATACTGTCCCACTTCAATAATACAGCAGTCACCAGGGCCAACCTTGGTCACAGACTTGTCATTATCAATAAAATCTGCCTCGCCCTTTAAAATATAATATGGCTCAGTATCATGTACATGCTGATGCCAGCCTACACTTGCACCTGGAGGAAGAACTACCTTAGCATACAGTCTGCCGTGTCCTAACAGCTCCTCCTTAGATACAATATGATGAACATACGCTGTTCCCTTACCTCCGCCTAAATGTTCCACTTCCAGAACGTTGTCTTTACGAATCATGGTCATGCCCTCCTGTTGAATATAATCCTGAAGCAATTTGAAACACTTTACTGCTTATATTTTCTCATTATACTCCATTTCTCTCATTTTTCCAAGAACAGGACGCGATTTTTCTTTCGCGAATGTTTCATTTTGCAGCAACCATCTGCTCTTATTCCCTTTCCTGCGCAAACTTCTGAAATGCCTTGGCTGCCACACTTAAAGGATACTCGCTGTCCCGTATCATAAGAACATTCCTTTCCGGAAATGCCTCTTCCAGATCAATGGCAAATACAACACCTGCTTTTAAGTCTTCCGCTGCAATCTCCTCCGGTATAAAACCAATTCCCAGATTATGACGCACTGCCGGAAGGATCAGATCCGTAGTGGCCAGTTCCAGATCCGGTGAAAATGTCAGGCCATACTGCAAAAAATAGGAATTCAGGAAATTACGGCTGATCGCCTCGGAAGTAAGGCTGATCCACGGCAGATCTGAAAGCTCCCGCAAAGAACATTTTCGTCCCTTTAACTGCTCAAATCTGGGGCCTCCGATCAAAATCTCCCGATAGCTGCGAAGCACTTTCATTTTCAATGGATCCCCCATATGCAAAGGAAGAGACGAAACCACTGCCATATCCACCTTACCATCACGAACTGCCTGGATCGAGTCCCTGGTACTGTTATTTAAGATCTGAAAATGGACCTTCGGGTACTTCCGGCTAAACTCCTCCATTGCCTGAAACAGATAACAATGAAGGGCTGTCTCTGTGGCACTGATCGAGATCGTACCCTTTTCCAGGCTCAGCCTGTCCTTCAGATCACTTTCCCCTTTAAAAAACTGGGCGCAGCCTGCTGAAACATACTCAAAAAACTGCTGTCCCTCTGCCGTCAGCTCCATCCCCATCTTGCTGCGGATAAATAACCGGCACCCCAGATCATCCTCCAGCTTATGTATGGTCCTTGTTACCGCCGGCTGACTGGTATTAAGGGCAGATGCAGCCCTGGTCAGATTTCCATACTTTGCAACATAATAAAAAATCCTGTAGTATTCAAAATTAGATGTCATAACTAATGTCCCTTCTATCTAGCTAGCTTCGACTCACGGACACGCGCTAACGCGCTCATCTGTCTGCTGACGCAGACGGTCCGTTCGTGAATGACGCAAGAAAAACAAATGTCGCCTTGCAGGCGCCGCTTGTTTTTCTTTTGCGCCTTTCCATACCATTCTGATATGAATATAATACATTTTTGCTATTTTACAACCCTTTTTATTCGTGGCATATTATATGTGAAAAAAATAACGTGCATTTGAAAGGGGCAACATCATGGAAAACAACACCGGCACATGTCTTGAAAAGCAGCCTTTATGTGAGGAAATGCTTACAAAAATGAACGCATACTGGCGGGCAGCCAACTACCTGTCTGCAGGACAGCTTTACCTGTTAGACAATCCGCTTTTAAAAAAGCCATTATCCCTTGACCAGATCAAGAAAAAGATCGTAGGTCACTGGGGAACTGTACCTGGACAGAACTTTGTCTATGTACATTGTAACCGTGTGATCAAACGTTATGACCTGGACATGATCCTTTTATCCGGACCTGGACACGGCGGCAACTTCCTGATCGCCAATACCTATCTGGATGGAAGCTACAGCGAGATCTATCCAAACATCAGCCAGGACGAAGAAGGAATGCAGAAAATGTTCAAGCAGTTCTCCTTCCCATGCGGCGTGCCAAGCCACTGTGCTCCTGAAACTCCAGGTTCTATCAACGAAGGCGGCGAATTAGGTTACTCCATTGCCCACGCTTTCGGTGCTGTATTCGATAACCCGGATCTGATCGCTACCGTTGTAGTAGGTGACGGCGAAGCAGAAACCGGCCCACTGGCTACTTCCTGGCAGTCCAATAAATTTTTAAACCCTGTAACAGACGGCGCTGTTCTTCCTATCCTTCACTTAAACGGATACAAGATCAGCAACCCGACCATCTTCTCCCGTATCCCACATGATGAGATTGAAGATTTCTTCAAAGGCTGTGGCTGGAAACCATACTTCGTAGAAGGCGACGATCCAATGACCATGCACCGCAAGATGGCCGAAACCATGGATACCGTTATCGAAGAGATCAAAGCCATCCAGAAACATGCCCGTGAAACAGGAGATGCAGAGCGTCCAAAGTGGCCTATGATCGTTCTTCGTACACCAAAGGGCTGGACCGGACCAAAGGTAGTAGACGGCCAGAAGATCGAAGGTTCCTTCCGTGCTCATCAGGTGCCGATCTCCATGGAAAATCCGGAAGAACACTTAAAACTGTTAAACGACTGGTTAAGAAGCTACCATCCAGAAGAACTGTTTGACGAAAAAGGCCGTCTGATCCCGGAATTAGCCGAACTGGCTCCAAAGGGAAATGCAAGACTGGGCGCAAACCCACATGCAAACGGCGGACTTCTCTTAAAAGACCTGCGTCTGCCAGATTTCAGAACCTACGGAATTCCTGTAGAACCTGGAAAGACCAAAGCCCAGGATATGATCGAACTGGGCGGATACATCCGTGACATCTTCCGCTTAAATGAGGACAACAAAAACTTCCGTATCTTCGGACCCGACGAAAGCATGTCCAACCGTCTTTACCGCGTATTTGAGGCAGAAAACCGTGACTGGAACGGTGAATTAAAAGATGACGATGACAAACTGGCAAGAGGCGGACGTATCATGGACAGTATGCTCAGTGAGCATATGTGTGAAGGATGGCTGGAAGGCTATCTGCTCACAGGACGTCACGGTTTCTTCGCAAGCTACGAAGCATTTATCCGTATCGTTGACTCCATGGCTGCACAGCATGCAAAATGGTTAAAAGTATGCAACCAGCTTTCCTGGAGACAGCCGATCGCTTCCTTAAACTTCATCCTGTCCTCCAACGTATGGCAGCAGGACCACAATGGTTACACCCATCAGGATCCAGGCTTCTTAGACCACATTGCAAACAAAAAAGCAGACGTAGTCCGCATGTATCTGCCACCAGATACCAACTGCCTGCTCTCCTGCTTTGACCACTGCATCCGCAGCAAAAACTATGTAAATGCCATCGTTGCATCCAAACATCCAAGCTGCCAGTGGCTGTCCATGGAACAGGCCGTAAAGCACTGCACCCAGGGTATCGGCATCTGGGAATGGGCAAGCAACGACTGCGGCGAAGAACCAGATCTGGTCATGGCCTGCTGCGGTGATACACCAACCCTGGAAACAATGGCTGCTGTCACCATTCTCCGTGACGAACTGCCCGAATTAAAGATCCGTGTTGTCAATGTAGTAGACCTGTTCAAACTGGAGTCCAACACCAAGCATCCACACGGCTTAAGCGATGCAGAATATGACGCGATCTTCACCAAAGATACCCCTGTCATCTTCGCATTCCACGGCTATCCAACCCTGATCCACGAACTCACCTACGGACGCAACAACCACAACGTATCCGTTCACGGCTATCAGGAAGAAGGTACCATCACCACTCCATTCGATATGCGTGTCCAGAACCAGTTAGACCGTTTCGACCTTGTAAAAGACGCCATCATGCATCTTCCACAGTTAGGAAACAGAGGTTCCTTCCTGATCCAGAAGATGAACGACAAACTGGTAGAACACAAACAGTACATTGCCGAATATGGCCAGGATCTGGAAGAGATCCGCAACTGGCAGTGGCACACTCCGGAAGACAAGTAAAACAAGTATATAAAAATACCGCCTGGGCAGCAATCCAATCCTTCGCTGTCCCAGACGGTATTTTAATAATCACACTTATTTTTCAGTTATTCCTTGTATACACAGGCCGTCATCTTACTTGTCAATTGTCCACATCTTGAGCGCAGCTGTCCGAATGTAGCGGACGTAGTCCGATACAGGCGAACAGGTGCATGTCGAAAGCCAGTGGACAATGACAAGTAATATGTAAGGCCGTTTCTTACGAGAAAGAGTTACTCCCGGAACCATTTATTTCAATTTCTAACTCTCGCCACAAACCGCTCCATTTTCAAAGCGTCCTTCACCCCATCTGTCTCAATCCCAGAACTCACATCCACTCCAAATGGTCGCAGCCTTTCCACCGCATCCCTCACATTCTCCGGATCCAGCCCACCAGCCAGAAAATAAGGCCGTTTCACATTTTCCAGTAATTTCCAGTTAAACACCTTCCCATCACCGGCGCCGGCATCAAACAACACAAGATCCGCCCCGGACTGCTCTCCCGCTTTCACATCCGCTTCCGACTTCACCTGAACCGCCTTTATAATAAACGTATCTTCACCTCTGCCAGTAAGTTCCCTCAGCCGACAAATATACGCCTCATCTTCCGCCCCATGAAGCTGCGCCATATCAACGATCCCTTCATTCAAAAGATCTGCCACATTTTCCACCGGCTCATTCACAAATACGCCTACAGCCTTCACCGCCGGATCCAGCATCTCCTTAAGCACTTTCGCCTGCTCCTTAGAAACATATCTGCGACTCTTCTTTGCAAACACAAACCCAATATACTCCGGCTTGATCTTATTCACCGCCTGGATATCCTCCGGCCGCATCATTCCGCACAACTTCACTCTGGTCATCTGTTTATACTCCCGCTTTGTCAACACACATACTTATTCCGTTTTCTAACCTCTCAGCGCCGCCAATTTCGCCTTCTTATCCTCAGCCCGCATCAGTGCTTCTCCAATAAGAACTGCATCTGCCCCAATCTCCCGAAGCTTTCTCACATCATTCTCATCCCTTACGCCACTTTCTGATACAAAAAGCACCTCTGCCGGTATCATGCTGCGAAGCCGTCTACTGTTTTCCGTATCCACAGAAAAATCCTTCAAATTCCGGTTGTTCACTCCGATCATTCTGGCACCTGCTTCAACGGCCATTTCCACCTCTGCCTCATCATGAGCTTCCACCAGAGCAGAAAGTCCCAATTCATCACAGATATACCTGTATTCCTTTAACTGCTCCTTTGACAAAATAGAACAAATCAAAAGCACAGCCGAAGCTCCCAGAACCTTCGCCTCATAAATCATATATTCATCAACTGTAAAATCCTTCCTCAAGCAGGGAATTCCCACACTCTCAGCAATCTCTCTCAAATAAGCATCACTTCCCAAAAACCACTTTGGCTCCGTCAGCACCGAAATGCAGTCCGCTCCCGCTGCTTCATACTCCTTTGCGATCTTTAAATAAGGAAAATCCGGTGCGATCAGTCCCTTAGAAGGAGAAGCCTTCTTACACTCACAAATAAACGAGATCCCAGGCTTCTTAAGAGCCTTCTCAAATGCAAAACTGCCCAGCCTGCCCTCTCTTCCAAGATCAAAGGCCCGCCTTCTCATCTCATCCGCAGCCACTTTCTCTTTCCCATATGCCACCCGCTCCCTGGCATGATCCGCCAGCTGATCCAAAATCGTCATATTATTCCGCCTCTCCGTTACTCACTTCAATCAGTTTCTCCAGTGTATCCAGTGCCTTTCCAGAATCGATCAGTTCTGCTGCCAGGGCAATACCAGACTTCATATCCTCTGCCTCCCCTGCAATATACAAAGCAGCACCTGCATTCATCAGAACAGCATTTCTCTTATGACCCTTTTCACCTCTTAAAATAGACCGTGTGATCTCTGCATTTTCTGCCGGTGTGCCGCCCTTAAGGTCATCCTTTGTACACCGTTCAAAGCCAAACTCCTCAGGAGTAATAACAGAAGTTCTGTACCATCCATCTCTGATCTCGCAAATGGTAGTCGGAGCGCTTAAAGAGATCTCATCCAACTTATCCTGACCATAAATAACCATACCACGCTTAATTCCCAGACTTACCAGAACTCTTGCCAGAGGCTCAACCAAATATTCATCATATACACCTAACAGCTGCATGGTCGGTGTTCCCGGATTGGTCAGCGGTCCTAAAATATTAAATACTGTTCTAAATCCCAGCTCTTTCCGGATCGCGCCAACATATTTCATGGAAGTATGATATTTCTGTGCAAAGAAGAAGCACATTCCCACTTCTTTTAATAATTTTCTGCAAAGATCCGGACTCTGCTCAATATTAACTCCCAGCGCCTCTAAACAGTCCGCTGTTCCGCACTTGGAAGAAGCCGCTCTGTTTCCGTGTTTTGCCACTTTTACACCGCCTGCTGCTGCAACCAGGGCCGCTGTAGTAGAAATATTAAAGCTTCCTGCATTATCACCGCCAGTACCAACGATCTCAAACAGATCCATATCTGTTTCTACCTTGATAGCATGATCTCTCATAGCAGCTGCACAGCCTGCGATCTCATCGGTCGTTTCTGCTCTGGCGCTTTTCGTAGAAAGAGCTGCCAGAAATGCCGCGTTCTGGGTAGGTGTAGTCTCTCCGCTCATGATCTCATTCATCACGGCATATGCTTCTTCATAACTTAAATCCTCTTTATTTACGATCTTTACAATAGCCTCTTTGATCATCGTTCTTACCTCCTGATATTCTGCTTATTTTAAAAATTTCAAACCGTTCAAAACATTCTGTACTCTCTTTCCGCTCTCGTCATCCCCCTGCTGACGCAGGAGGAAAGCTGAACGATCAATGTTCCAGGAAATTCTGTATCATCCCTTTCCCATCCGGTGTCATAATGGACTCCGGATGAAACTGTACTCCATAGATCGGATACTCCACATGCTGTACTGCCATGATCTCCCCGTCATCGGTCACTGCTGTTACCTTCAGCACATCCGGCATTGTCTCCGGATCCGCTGCCAGTGAATGATACCTTGCCACCGGCGCCTTCTTTGGGCAGCCCTTAAACAGCAACGACTCTGTATCAAACGTCACCTCCGACTGTTTTCCATGCATCAGCTCCTTCGCATAAGTAACTGTAGCTCCAAAAGCAGCGCAGATGGCCTGATGGCCCAGGCAGACACCAAGAACCGGTATCTCTTTTCCCAACGTTTTTGCCACATCCACGATCACCCCTGCGTCCTCCGGTCTTCCAGGTCCCGGTGAAAGGATGATCCGTTCCGGTTTCAACTGCCGTATCTCTTCCACTGTCATTTCATCATTGCGGATCACCTTAATATCCGGGTTGATCTCACCGATCAGCTGATAAAGATTATAGGAAAAACTGTCATAATTATCGATTAATAAGATCATAATTCTTCCTCCTGTGCCATTTCCAGTGCCTTTAATGCGGCTCTTGCCTTATTTAAACACTCTTCAAACTCCTTCTTTGGATCTGAGTCTGCTACGATACCGGCGCCGCTTCTTACAAATACCTTGCCATTTTTCCTATATGCAATACGGATGGCGATACAGGTATCCATATTTCCTGTAAAATCAATATATCCAATGGCTCCTCCGTAAATGCCACGTTTATTATTTTCCAGTTCCCCGATCAGCTGGCAGGCACGGATTTTTGGCGCACCGGATAAGGTTCCTGCCGGAAGCACAGCCTCAATGGCATCCAGTGCGTCATGCTTCTCATCGATCTCTCCCCGCACTGTGGAACCAATATGCATTACATGGGAATACCGCTCAATGGAATGAAGTTTCTCTACTTTTACAGAACCAAACTTACTGATCTTTCCCAGGTCATTTCTTCCCAGATCCACTAACATGTTGTGTTCTGCCAGTTCCTTCTTATCTGCTAAAAGCTCCTCTTCCAATGCCTTATCTTCCTCATCCGTCTTTCCTCTCGGTCTTGTTCCTGCCAGTGGGAATGTATGGAGCACGCCATCTTCCAGTTTTACCAGTGTCTCCGGTGAAGCACCTGCCACTTCTACATCTGTTCCTGAAAAATAAAACATATAAGGAGACGGGTTCAATGTTCTCAGTACCCGGTAAGTATTTAATAAACTTCCCTCAAAAGGAGCACTTAAGCGGTTGGAAAGAACGATCTGAAAAATGTCTCCCTCCCGGATATAATGCTTTGCCTTTTCCACCATGGCACAATACTGTTCCCCGTTAAATAAAGGTGTAACTTCTCCTGTCAGCTTACCCCCCGGTTCCTGCTTCTTCTCTCCTTTTTTCAGAAGTTCTGCCAGCTGCTTTAACTCCATTACAACCTTGTTATATCCAACTTCCACATCATCCAAAGACATGTTCACCATTAAAATGATCTTCTGTCTTACGTGATCAAAAGCGATCACCTTGTCAAAAAGCATCAGGTCCACATCTTTGAAATTTTCCGTATCTTCCACCTTGCACCGCACTGCCGGTTCGCTGTATCCCAGATAGTCATAGGAAAAATATCCCACCAGACCACCGGTAAATGGCGGAAGATAGTCAAATCTTGGGCTTTTATAGTCCGCTAATATCTGTCTTAAAAATTTAGAAGGATCCTCTGTCTTTACGGAAAAACTGCCTGCTTTCATTTCACCATCCCTGCAGGTGATCTCCATTTTCGGCTCATATCCCATAAATGTGTACCGGCCCCATTTATCATTTGCCATGGCTGACTCCAGCATGTAGCAATGAGTAGAAACATTTTTAAGGATCTTCATGGTTTCAATAGGTGTGGTAAAATCAGAAAGCATTTCACAGCTTACAGGCAGTACACGGTATTTTCCATCTGCTGCGATCTTTTTAACTTCCTCAAATTCCGGAAAAAACTTCATAGAATGACCTCCTTATGCACAATTGGGATAAACAAAAAACGCCCCTGACAGAATACTACTACTCTGTCAAGGACGAATACAATTTCTCTAAAATATGATCCGCGGTGCCACCTTGATTCACGGTATAAGCCGAGCTCTTAGCAGGATACAACTATATCCCCGGCAAATGACGTCTGCCTGCAACGTCGCAGAATACTCAGCATATGCACCAGACAATATCCGGAACTTCGCTTTTGACTGCGCCCTCAGCGGTCCATTTGACAATGTGTTTCTTACCTGAATTCCACCACCTCAGGCTCTCTGTGAAGGCATCATAGCCGTTATCTCCGCTTCATCGGTTTGAAGTATTAAATTGGTTGGATTATAGCATAGCTTTTTTTGTAAGTCAATATGTCTATTTAAAAAATTTTGTCAACTTTTAATTTGCCTTTTCATACACACTGAACCCGTTTTTGCCGCCCTGCTTCACCTGATACAATGCAGTATCTGCATGACGGTACAGTTCCATAAACGTTGTTCCGTGTTCCGGTGAAAATGCCAGACCAACGCTGATGGTAATGCCATTTCCATCCATCTCCGGTATCTCAAGGCTTCTCACCTCGTCGATCAGCTTTTTCACCCTGTTTTCCGCAATACTTCCATTATTTATATTCCGGATCAGGACCATAAATTCATCACCGCCAATACGCCCTGCAATATCGTGCTCCCTGAACTGTCTTGCAAGAAGATGTCCGAATGTCTTTAATACCTTATCACCTACAATATGGCCATAGGTGTCATTGACCTGTTTAAAATAGTCCACATCCATAATGAGAAGGCCGTTACAGCTTTCTGCCTCCCCTTCTTCTAATGACCTTTCGATCAGCTCCTGCGTTGTTTTTTTATTGTAAAGCCCTGTCAGTGCATCTCTCTGTGCCCGTTTTAACAGTCTCGCCTTTTCCTGCCGGTTTTTATAAACAATAAAAAGGACCATGGCTGCTATCAACATTCCAAAGACAATGATAAAAATGATCTCATAATCCCTGATAAAGTCATAGGAAGCTTCCGCTGCCCTCACAGGAACAATATAACTGATCATCCAGTCATTCATCCCAAGAGGGGTATAGGCAATATAATAAAAGGGCTTTCTCCCGGCAGAAAAGCGGAATTCACGAATTCCCTCTTCTCCAGCCGCAAAATCTGTCTTAATGTCCTGGATTGCAGCTGTCCTGATCTGACAATTATCAAAATAATCAAATATATTGCCGGAAAATACCTCCTGTTCCTGCTCTGAATACACTCTGTCATAAGTGATCACGTTTCCATCTTTATCTGTGATCAGGCTGTAGCCATTTCCCCCAAACAGGTCATCAAACATCATGTGACTTAAAGCCGTAACATTATAAGAACCGCCTAAAATACCGGCAATCTCCCCATTCTTTAATACCGGGACTCCCAGGACCACTCTTACTTCTTTATCAACACTGCTCTCTATTGGGTCACTTAAGGTCTGCTGCCCGTTTACAGCCTCATTAAAATATCTGCGGTGGGATACATTTTTCACATCCCCGGTATCATAATGAGCCGTACCGTCTGTTTCGATCAGTGCCACCCGGTCCAGATCTGTTTTATTGTGGATCGTAACCAGAGTATCCAGATTGATCTGAGAAAACAGTTCTTCTTCCTTTGCCATCTCTTCCGCGATCTCATTCAGATACTGGTAATGAATGCTTAAGATTGTCCGTAAATGCTGACTCTGGCGTGAAACATTGTTCATCATGGTCTGCCTGGAATTTTTCCC